>WOYI011378447.1_pt2 | contig 23542 bp, 19 predicted proteins | sample 6423411 | NCBI WGS metagenome assembly WOYI01 (sample SAMN13441803, study PRJNA592873) | oil field metagenome | biome: oil field; feature: oil-well bore; material: oil-contaminated soil; isolation source: oil-contaminated soil from oil-well borehole | place: Germany: Wietze | collected 2016-10-18 ... | reverse complement strand
GCGGCAGCAACGATTTCCGACACTCAGGGTGTCGGCACGATCCTGGACAACGACGATACAGATCCCACAGCAGGTATCATTTATGCCACGGTGGACGACGAAGGTTTGAGCGGCGGAATTTCGGGTGGTACGGGCGATATCGTGGTGACACCTGATCCCGATTCTAACGAAGCGACCTTTACAGGTATTTTAACACACGACTTCGTACTTAATGGACCGGGATCAATCGGCTTTGCCTCGATGAACGGTCTCACTGGCATAGTGGGTCAGGAGACGGTTACGTACAGTTGGACCGGCAGCACACTTACCGCGACAGGTCCGCGAGGAGCGTTGTTTACGGTGGAAGTGACAGATCCGGCGACGGGCGCCTACAAGGTAACGTTGCTGGACAACGTCCTTCATGGAACACTGGACGGTCAGGTCGGCGACAATACGGAAAACAACGCAACAGCAGCGCTTAACTACACGGTGACGGACGCCGACGGCGACACGGCAACGGGCACGCTGAATATCACCTTCAACGACGACATGCCGACGGCGAACGATCAAAGCGTGACCGTTGTGGTGCATGATTCAGCAACCACGGCTCACATCAGTGCTTTAGCAGCGGGCTGGGTTGCACCGTTTGATATTAACGTAGACACTAAAACCAGCACCGACGCCGATACTTACTTTGAGAAAATTGCGTGGGGTGACAATAGCAATAGCTCCAGCTACGTGTACAATGATAACAATGCTTTGGCTACTGTTAATGTAGGCGAAACATTTACATTGGGCACATTTACGCATAACAACTTCCCGATTCCGAGCGGCTCTTCAATTACAGATGCTTACCTTAAAGTGACCTTTGATGTTGTGATCGATGGTCAAACTGTACATGTCGATAAGACAGTTCACTTTCAGCACAATGAAACACCCAACGATGGTGCGAATCCGGACGATATTGTAACAATCGTCAACGGCACAAATGTAGTGGATGTGAAGGTTGGAGATTTCACATACACGTTAACAATCGGTTTCCAGGATGCCAGTGGCAACACTGTTACTCAGGTATATACAGATGAGAGTGCGGCGAATACATTCAATCTGAATGCTACATTAACGGCTGATGCGGATCATTATATACTACCTGTGGTGGGTACTGTTGACGCATCCTTCGGGGCTGATGGTCCGGGTGCCCTGCACATCGTCTCCATCGCCCATGACGCAAATGGTGACGGGATTGACGAGGTTTACAATACTTCCTCCGGTGGTTACAACTCCACCACGACGACTCTCACTATCGCAACACACGAGGGTGGCACTTTAGCGGTTAATTTCTCAACAGGAGCGTACACCTACACCGCCCCGACGGGTACGCCGTTAGTAGCAAACGAGGTCTTTACCTATACAATTATGGATGCCGACGGCGATACGGCCACGGCCAATTTAACAGTCAACCTGCCGGTGCATGATATGCTCGTTGTTGGTACAAATGCCGATGATGTGACTGGTCAGACTATTGACCATCATATAGATCATTACAGTCCATTAGATGGACCAATAACGGGCGGCGGTGGAAACGATGTTCTGGTCGGCGATATAGGTGGCGCAAATAATATTGTCCAACCCGGTCAAAATTACAATATTTCGTTGATTGTGGACAGCTCCGGCAGTATGGATAAAGATTCAGGCACAGCGGGATATACTCGCATGGAGTTGGCTCAGGCTGCCCTGAAGAATCTTGCCGATCAACTGGTTGGTCATGACGGTACAATCAATCTGCAGATTATCGATTTTGACAGTAACGTGGTTGCGAATACCAGTTGGTCTAATATTACAAGTGCCAATTTAAGTGCCATATATACAGCGATAGATAATATGGTAGCGGAAGGTGCCACGAATTATGAAGCTGGCTTTAACGCGTCCAACGCGTGGTTAAGTTCGCAGACCAATGGTTATGAAAATATTACCTTCTTCCTGACGGACGGTAACCCGACATATTACATTAATTCTTACGGTAACGTAGCAGGACCAGGAAAAGTGACAGACTATTACACAATGTTAAACTCGGTGGAGGCGTTTGCTCTATTGTCACCGATCACCCATGTGGAGGCTATCGGTATAGGCTCAGAGGTTAACGAGAATTATCTGAAATTCTTCGATAATACCGATGTTACTACCGAGACGGGCAGCGTAAGTTTTTGGAATGGGACAGTAACAGGGCCGGTGGGTCAAGTGGAAATTGTCCATACTGCTGAAGAATTGTCCGCTGCTTTACAACACGGATCGTTGGAATATACGCTCCTTGGAGCCGGTGACGATCATCTTGCCAGTGGAGATGGAGACGATGTTATTTTCGGTGATTCGGTTCATACGGATGCTCTTGCGGACGCTAATCCGAGTCTGACGACTGCAGACGGCGCCGGTTGGGAAGTGTTTGAAAAGCTTGGCTGGACTGAACAGCAAATTACGGATTACATCAAAGCGAATCACTCAACGCTAGCCACGGAAAGCGGGCGTACCGGCGGTAATGATACTATCGACGGCGGTGCCGGTAATGACATTATTTACGGTCAGGAGGGCAATGACGTTATTAATGGCGGTGAAGGCAATGATCTCCTCAGCGGTGGAACTGGCAATAACATACTCAACGGTGGGTTGGGAGCCGATACTTTTGTTATTTCAAAAGGCGGGCATGACACTATTCAGGATTACAATAAAGGCCAGTTGGATAAAGTCGATATTTCTTCTATAGTTAAGGTTACTGACGACGCAGTAGCGAAAACCTACCTTGGCGTAGAACAGAACGCTAATGGTAAAGCGGTTTTGGATATTTATGATAATGGTTCGGATCACTCTGCCGGACATCTGGTAGCGACTGTGACGTTCGATAATATCCATTATTCAGATTTAGGTTCTATTCACCAACTTGATTCATTGCTCGGGGCGGTGGATATAAATCATTCATAAACGGACAAATAAGCTTTAATAAAAAAGCCGCGAAAGATAAACTCTTTTGCGGCTTTTTTTCTCGAACAAATACAAGAAGATTTTATACCCGATTTTTCAGATCCTTATTGTAGAAATATCGAAATTTCAGCCCTGAGGACTTTTCCCCAGGTTAATCAAAAGGGCAAGGTTAAGCCTGTTGCCGGTTTTTGTTTTTGCATAGATGGATGTCAGGTGGGCTTTGACAGTCCTTTCTGTTATATCGAGATCAGCCGCGATCTCCAGGTTTGAGTTTCCGCAGGCGACAAGTTCGGCGATATTACGTTCCGCTCTTGTCAACGTTGTTAACAAAGAAGCGGAAATGTTTTTTCCGTCATCGCCTTTTGCTTTCACCGAAGTGTCCATGATCAGCCGTTGGATGACCTTTTGTCCCAGCCACACCCCTCCGTTAGTAACAACCCGTAAGGCTTCAATCAGTCGTGGCGATGATATATAAGTATTCCCGTATCCCACAATTCCCATTTTTAGAAATGTCAGGGCTTCCTCTTCATCCGGGCGGTCCGAGAGAAGAAAAAACCTGGTTGCGGGCGATAGGCTGAGTAATCCGGAAAAGGCGGGTATGTCGATGAGCATTCGATGCAGGAGAATTGCATCGAATTTTTTTGAGGCGCACAGTTTTTTCAATTCACCTAAGGAATAGGTCTTTTCGGTTTCGAAATGTCCTTTCAAAAGGTCAGCCCACCTATTGACAACCGTGCTATTAGAACTGCTTAACAGAATAGCCATACTATTAAATCCTTACAAGCATCAACACAAGACAATAAAAATAAAATAACATTTATTCTTTTAACGTTCTCTCAAAGCCATTGATCGCGCTTTCAGGACAGGTTTCAGTATATAAGAGAGGACTGTTTTCTTGCCGGTGAGAATGTCCACTGTTGTAACCATGCCCGGCATTATGGGCAGAGGATGCTTCATAGTACCCAAATAACTTTTATCAGTCTTTAATCTGACAAGAAAAAAACTATTTCCCTTTTCATCAGTAACACTGTCAGCGCTGACATGTTCCAGTTCCGCTTTAAGAGAACCATAAATTGTATAATCATAAGCAGTGAATTTTATCGTGGCTTTCTGGCCCGGCCGGAGAAAGGCAATGTCGGCCGGCTTGATTTTCGCTTCGACTACCAGATTACCATGCATAGGTACGATTTCGACCAGATCCATTCCCGGTTGGACAACACCTCCCACGGTCTTGACCATCACACGGTTCACTATGCCGTCGACAGGAGAGCGTACGGATGTTCTATCCAGTCTGTCCTTCAAGGCAAGAGAAGAACTGGCGCTTTCATCAACCTCCCGGAGAACTTCATTGGATTCCGCATTTGCTTTGTTCCGGTAATTCAGGTTCAGTTCATTTACAGCAACCTGGCTTTCTCTGAGTTTTGCCTGGGCCCCGGGGATTGCATGACGGATGCGATCGATCTCTCCTTGCATTTGGCTTGCCTGACGCTCAAGTTGGAGGACTTCCACATCGGAAGCGGCTCCCTTTCCTACCAGAGGCTTAATCATACTGATTTCTTTTTGCAGGAGCGTGTAAGTCCTGTTTAGTTCAACAAGCTTTGACTCTAATTCCTTTAATTCCTGACTGCGCTGATTAACCTGCTGGCGCTTAATTTCAGAACTCGAACCCAGCTCCATCCTCCGGGAATTATACAATTGGCGCTCCCGGGCGGCAATATCCGGCCTTTCCTTCTCGACATCAGCGGGAATGATCAGGGCGGTCCCGGTTGATTCGGCTTTCAGGCGGGCCGATTTTGCCTTGTTGGAAAGATACTTGGCCCGGTTCTCTTCAAAAGATGAAGAAAATCGTGTTTCATCCATCCGCAGGAGCAATTGATCCTTTTTGACGGTATCCCCCACATTCACGAGAATTTCGGAAATGATCCCCCCTTCCAGGTTCTGTATGACCTGAATATGGCTCGACGGGACAACTTTACCTTCTCCCCGGGTGACCTCTTCCAACTCCGAGAAGGATGCCCAAATTAAAAAAATAACCAACAGGATAAGGGTTGCCCAAATGATCAGTCTTCCGCCCTGGGGGGTCTGGGAAAGGATGGTCGCACGGATATCGGTGGCGAAATCAACATCCTCTTCCGGTAGCCTCCGGAATAATCGGTTGAATTTGGAACCATTTTTCAAATCAGGCTCTTCCTTTTCAGGTAGATTATTCCGTAATAACTGGAAGAATTGGTTATTTCTGAAATCCTTTATAAATTTCTTCAAACTGGGCTCTCCCGTCTAAAAATGAATCTGTCCTTTTTTCATTGCTTCCAGGACGAATTCTTTCGGGCCGTCAGCAATAATAGATCCATTATCAATAACTATCAGGCGATTTACCATATCCAGAAGCGATGCCCGATGGGTAATCAATACGACTGTTTTTTCTTTCACGGTCTTCGCCAGGTAGCCTTTTAACCTGATTTCCGACCGGTTATCCATATTACTGGTTGGCTCATCGAGCACCAATACGGGCGGATCGAGCAAAAGGGCGCGGGAAATGGCTACGCTCTGCCGCTGACCGCCGGAAAGCCCACGGCCGAATTCCTCCACTTTCATGTCGAATCCGGAGGGATGTTTCTTTACGAAATCACCTACGCCGGATATTTCCGCCGCATGGATGACATTCTGGTCGTCAACATCATGCGCACCCATCGTGATATTGTCCCACACGGTTCCCCGGAAAAGGGTGATGTCCTGGGGAACATAACCCAGGAAGTGGCGCAATTCCGCCGGATCGATCTGCCGTATGTCGGTGCCGTCCATCGTTACCATGCCGCTGATGGGTTCATATAAACCAAGCATCAGTTTCCCCAGAGTGGTTTTACCTGAACCCACAGGTCCGATAATACCGACTTTCTCGCCTGCGGCAATTTCCAGGGTAATGTTGTTCAGGACATTTGTGGTCTGACCGGGGTAGGAAAATGTGAGGTTCTTCACGCCGATGACGCCGTTAAAACGTTTCCTGGGTAAAAATGTTTTGCCGGCAGGCCTCTCCACCGGAAGTTTCATGATTTCATCGAGTGTTTTCAAAGCTTCCTTGGCATGATGATATCGTGTTGCCAGATTTACAACCTGCGCCATGGGGGCGATTACCTGCCTGGAGAGGATGACCAAAGCTACAAGGCCGCCTGAAGTAAGATTGCCCGCGGTGATCATGTAGACACCTCCAACGACTACAGCCACTGTCATGAGGTTCGACACGAAATAAGTAACATCCTGGACGGAAGACGAAATTATTCGCGACTTGTTACCCCATTTCGAGATGTAGCTGACAGCTTCTTCCCATGCCCTTTGAATCTGGCCTTCAGCACCCAGCATTTTTATTGTTTCGAGGCCGGCGACACCCTCAACGAGAATTGCATTTTTCTGAGCCGAGGCTTCTATTGTCTTTTCGACTACCCGTTGAAGTGGCGCCTGTATGAAATAAGCATAAGCGATCAATATAGCGATCGTTATTACGTGAACCAGAACGAGATAGCTGCCTATCCACCAGACAACAAAAAGGCCAAGGAGGGTGAAGGGCAGGTCGATGATCGCGGTGATCGAAAATGATGTAATGAAGTCGCGAATACCTTCAAATTCCTGCAAATTTTTAGTAAATGAACCTATTGATTGGGGACGTACTTCCATCTTCAGATCGAGAACTTTCTGAAGAAGCATCGCGGAAATTTTCAGATTGGTCTTCTTGGCCGCTTCATCAACGAAATAGCTCCGCAGGGCGCGCATTACAACCGCAAAAAGGTAGATTACTGTCACCCCGATGGATAGGACCCAGAGAGTTTCATAAGCACTGTTGGGAATTACCCGGTCATAGACGTTCAGGACATAAAAAATGCCCACCAGACCAAATACATTGATGAGGAAGGCGGCCAGGAATACATCCCGATAAACGCGCCATGATTCTAAAATAGTTCCCCAAAACCAGTGTTGCGATTTACCGGACTTTGTCTCGGCAACTGATTTTCCCCCCGTCAGGTACTTGGGGCGGACAAAAATTGCATTACCCGTGTAAAGTTTTTCCAATTCATCCCGGGTAATCACTTTTTCCCCGCTGCCACTTTGAGACAAAATGATCTTGTATTCATTCAGGGTAGTATTTTTTTCCACCAGAATGCATGCCTGGCGATCATGAAGCAGCAATATGGCGGGCAACTGGACAGAGCCGATCTCATCGAGAGATTTCTCGAGTGTCCGTGAGGAAAGATCAGCTCGATTCGCAGCGCGAGCGAACAGTTCTACGGTAAGGTGATTTTGGACAAGAGGCAGCCCGGCGCTCAAGCTTGCTTTTGAGGCATTTCGACCGTAAATCCTGGTTAGGATGATCAAGCAATCAAGCAGAGGGTCTTCATGTATGTCTTGATTTTCAGTAATATTCCAGTAATTGGTAATGGAGGTGGAATTATTGTCCGGCATAAATTACTCAAAATAACAGGATTTTTTCTCTTTTCAAAAAAGTCTAATATAATTACACATTTTTAAAAAAAAGTATACATATTTTAAAAAACATGCTATAAAATTCAATATTATTAGTGACCAAATAACAAAGAATCAGGTGTCCTAAATTTTTTAGTGGGAGTAAGTTTTTCCTGCGGTTATGTTGTGATGTAAAAAATTCCACATGTTCGGATGAAATGATATGCCTTACATTGAACGTTCCGCTGATGGGAAAATTATTGGATTGCGAACTGTCGCCGGTCCAAATTCAGCGGAGAAAAAGTCGCTTACTGACGAGGAGATCATTGACTTCTTAAAGGATAATCTGGACAACAAATTCCTTGAAAGTTTACTGGCCCATTCCGATGCCGGTTTAATTCGACTTCTCGAAGATTTAATAAATCTGCTGACGAAAAAAAACATCATACTTTTTACGGAGCTTCCGGAAAAGGCGCAGGAAAAAATAATTGAACGCGAACAAATACGGGAAAAGATATCTTCCCAAAATATCATTGTTGAAGATATTCTTTGAAAAGAAAAATTAAATTACTTCATATATTAAGCTGCAAGATTAATTCTATCTTTAAGGAGAATAATTATGAGACACGATTTTAAAGTTGTCCTTATTTTCGCTTTAGCTTATTTTCTCATTGGGGCGGTTGATGTCCGGGGGGAAACGCTTCAGGATGCGGTTAAATCAGTCCTGCAAAATAATCCGGACATAACATCTGTGGCCTACAATCGATTAGCCAGGGACCAGGAAGTGCGGCAGGCAATGGCTGATTTTTTCCCTAAGATAGATTCATCTCTATCAACTGGATATGTTAATCAGAATAATCCGGATCGCGATCATTTCAGACCGGATGAAGCGAACGTCAGTCTGACTCAGAATTTATTCAGGGGGGGCGCTACTCTGTCGGAAACGAATCGCCAAAAGTCACGAGTAATTTCTCAAGCATATCTCTTACAGGGGGCATCGGAAAATAACGCATTGCTCGCATGCAGGGTTTACCTGAACTATCTGCGCGCACTGGAACAGGATGCTCTGGCAAAAGAAAATCTGCTCGTTCATGAACGCTTCTTCGACCAGATCAAATTGAGAAGTCAGGCGGGAGTGGATCGCGGGGTCGATCTTGAACAGATCAAAGCAAGGTTGGCTTTAGCTCAGTCCAATCTTATTGTCACTGAAGCAAATATTGAAAATGCACGGACCGATTATAAGACTGTAATCGGCTATTTGCCTGTAGGTCCGGTCAAACCTGAGCCGTTCTATGCGGAGATTCCTGCGTCTTTGCAAGTAGCAGAAGGAATGGCTTTAGATAATCACCCGACTTTAAAATCGGCCAGAGCAGATGTCGAGGCGAGGAAATTTCAGCATAAAACAGCAAGGGCGCTTACTTATCCCAGCCTTGATGTAAGTGCGGGGTACACATGGGGGAATGACATAAACGGTCCATCGGATTGGTATAGTTACCAGGATTATTTCCAGGCAAATGCCACTCTGACATTTAATATATTCAACGGATTTACTAATCAGGCGAGGATAAAAGAAACATTATATTTGATAAATGAAGCAGAAGAAATAGCTAAAAAAACCGAGTTGCAAACCATCCAGTCCATTCGCCTTTCCTATGATCAATACATGGCGGACCAGAGACGAATCAAGCAACTTGAGCAATACGTATCTTCTACCGCTAAAGCCGCGGACGCTTTTACTTCACAGTGGTCAATCGGTCGGCGTACCCTTTTTGACGTACTCGATACATCAGCAGAAATGATTACAGCGAAAAAAGATTTAATAAATGCCCAATATGATAAAATGTACGACTCGTATCGGATTCTGGGTGGCATGGGAAAACTGGTTCATGTTTTAGGTTTGCAGTGGCCTGAAGAAAGCCGCATAGAAGAAAGCAAAATAATGGGTTTAATAACTGGTAAACCTGCCGCTACGAAAAAAGTAGCGTTAGTTCCCAGGGTTGAGGAACCTGTTGCTGTTGAAGAACCTGTTGTTCCCCAGTATGAGGAACCTATAGCTATGGAAGAGGCTGTTGTTGTCGCTGTTGCTCCTGCTGTTACCGATAAAAATATAGCTTCAGCCAACAGTGAACAAATCGGAACAAAAGATATTCCTAAAAAAGATGTGGAAAAATTAGTAAATAAGTGGCTGGTCAGTTGGAAATCAGGTGACATGAAGACTTATCGCAGTTGTTACGCATCAGATTTTCAGTCAAAAGGAAAAAACTTAAATGACTGGATATCCTATAAAACTAATGTACAAAAGAAAAGTAATAACATAGATATTAACATTAATGATTTGCAAATATCATTGGATGGGAATACTGCTTTAGCCGTATTTGTTCAGAATTACAGTTCCTCGATACTCAAAGATTCAGGCACGAAGACTTTGGAACTGAAAAAAATAAACGGCGAATGGAATATATATAAAGAAGTTATGTAACCATTTGTCAATGGTTGCTTACTTTCACGAACAGGGTCTTGACGGTATGGCGCATAGGATGCGCTGTCAGGCTCATGAAGAAATGAACAAATTGAAGAAGAAAAAAATACGGAAAAAATATCACGCGAACTGAAAATGGTGGAAACATCAAAAGAAGGCGTTCTGATGTTGGATAGGGAATTGGCTGCGCGTGTTTTTACCGCAGGCTCACCTCTTGATCCGGCTGCTTATAATGTTGCTCTATAATACAATTAATATCTTGAAAATTGCATATCCTTATTGACTATCAGTCTTAAATTTGCTAAGTCTACAACGTTTAAATAAATTAAATTTGGAATATTTTAAGTGATTGATCTGCATACTCATTCCATTTTCAGTGATGGCGGTTTAATACCGGCGGAACTGGCGCAACGCGCTTATGCCACAGGTTATGAAGCTTTAGCCATTACCGATCACGTTGATCATTCCAATATTGATTTCATTCTTCCGCGGATTATCAGGGTTTGTTCAAGAATAACGGAAAAAGGTAATATTAATGCTATCCCCGGTGTTGAGATTACTCATGTTGATCCCTGCGATATATCTGCCCTTGCCGACGAGGCGAGAAAATTAGGAGCAAAGATAGTTATTGTGCATGGAGAAACGATTGTTGAACCTGTTCCTGCCGGAACAAATCTGGCTGCTCTAAAATCGGCAATAGATATTTTAGCCCATCCGGGACTTTTGACTGAAGAAGAGGCGCGTCTGGCTGCCGAAAGAGAAATTTATTTAGAGATCACCACGCGCAAAGGTCACAGCCTGAGTAACGGGCATGTTGTGCAGATGGCCGGAAAATTTAAGGCTAATCTGGTTCTTAATAATGATGCTCACGTCCCTGCTGATTTTGTGAGCAGCAAGATGGCTGCCAGGATCGCCAGAGGCGCGGGATTAAACAATGACGAAATATCCGTCATGTTTGAAAATTCCAAAAGAATAGTGCAAAAGGTGAGTGTATGAAAAAGTCTTCCGATTCAAAGCCGATGAAAATTTGTCTGTTGACTTATCGGGGCAATCCTAATTGCGGCGGACAAGGTGTTTACATTAAACATTTAAGCAAAGCGCTAAGCGATCTTGGCCATCAGGTTGATGTGGTGTCGGGACCGCCTTATCCACATCTTGATTCCAGAGTAAATTTGCACAAGCTTCCCAGTCTTGATCTTTATAATCCGGAACATTCTTTTCGCCCGCAAAAAATAAGAGATCTCCTCACTGATCCTTTAAATATGTATGAATATTTAACCATGTGCTATGGTAAATTTCCGGAACCATTTACTTTCGGTGTGCGGGCTTATCGCTATTTGCAGAAAAGTAAAATAAATTATGACATTGTTCATGATAATCAGTGCCTGGCTTATGGTATAGGGAAAATAGCTCAAAAAGTTGTACCTACAATAGCAACGATTCATCATCCAATGACCTTTGATAAGCAGGAATATCTTAGATCTGCAAGAACAAATTCAAAGAAAAGACGGGTCAATCGTTGGTTTACTTTTATTGAAATGCAAAAAAAGGTGGCCAGGCAGTTATCACGTATTGTAACAGTGTCAGAATGCTCTAAAATAGATATTGCTAAGGAATTTTCTATAAATTTATCTAAATTTTACGTTGTACCCAATGGCATTGATAATGAATATTTTTATCCTGTTCAAAATGACTCGCGACCGGGAAATTCTATTATTGTAACAAATAGTTCGGATACACCATTAAAGGGTTTAAGATATCTGCTGGAAGCTGTCGCTCAAATAAGGAAAAAACAATCCGTAAAATTAACAGTTATTGGTGAGCCCAAAAAAGATGGATCAATTGTGAAGCTTGTGGCGGAACTGGGAATCGGTGACATTGTCCACTTCACCGGCCGAATAAAAAATGAGGAATTTGCCGGTTATTATTCAAAAGCTACCATCGCTGTTGTTCCGTCTTTATATGAAGGTTTTGGCCTGCCGGCGGCGGAAGCTATGGCTTGTGGCGTGCCTTTAATCAGTACCAGCGGAGGCGCACTGCCGGAAGTTGTCGGAAATGCCGGTCTGATTGTTCCTCCAGCCGATGCAGATGCTCTGGCCAGAGAAATAACATTTTTATTTAATAATACGGAGCAAAGAAAAAAAATGGCTCAAGCGGGAATAGAGCGCGTAAATTCTATTTTTAATTGGTCCATCGCTGCCCGGGAAATGGTTAAAATATACAGGGAGACAATTGATGGTTACCGTAGACTTTCCTAAATTAAAATTAAAATCACAAGGCGTTGTTTTGGATGCGGGATGTGGAATGGGAAGACACTTACGCTTTCTGGCGAAACAACCGAATCTGAGAATTGTCGGAATAGATAAAAATACAGGGGCATTGCGTGAAGCGTTGACATCTTTGGAAAACATGCCGGATGCGTTGTCGAAAGATTATCTGGTTTCCGAAGCCGATATCAATAGGCTTCCCTTTGCTGATATCTCGTTCGATTGTGTGATTTGTTCGGAAGTTCTGGAACATATTCCCGATCATGAGGCAGCTGTAAAGGAACTGATTCGGATATTGAAACCGGATGGCACTCTTGTGGTTAGTGTGCCGCGTTATTATTCGGAGAAACTTTGCTGGTTAATTTCAAGTGATTATTATCATTCAGAAGGCGGTCATATTCGTATTTACAAGAAGAAAGAACTCCCGGAAATGTTGAAGAAACATGGTTTTAAATGCTTGAAAATAAATTACAAGCACGCCCTCCACATGCCTTACTGGTGGCTTAAGTGTCTTGTCGGCCTGAAAAATGAGGAAAACCTCTTGGTTAAATATTACAAGAATTTTTTGATATGGGATATGATGAGAGACCATTGGTTAAGCCGGCTATTGGAAGAATTTTTAAATCCAATTGTAGGCAAAAGCATAGTGTATTATTTTAGAAGAGGATAATTTAATGGAACTAAAACTTTCCATAAGTGAAGATTTAACTCCGGTTTCGTTGGAGAAAATAGCTGCTTTTATTGCATCTATTCAAAAAGAAAACGGTGAAATTCCCTGGTCTGTTGGCGGAAAAACCGATCCCTGGGATCATGTAGAAAGTGCAATGGGTTTGAGTGTCGGAGGGTTTTATAAAGAAGCTCTGCATGCTTACGAGTGGCTTGCCAATTCTCAACTTTCCGATGGCAGTTGGTGGTCGGAAACTCTTGATGGAAAGATTATCAATTCCTGTAAAGAATCTAATTTTTCTTCTTATGTTGCTGTGGGCGCGTTTCACTATTATCTCATTACCCGCGATATCAAATTTTTGAAAACAATGTGGCATACAATTTCCAGGGGTATCCAGTATGCAATCAATCTGCAGGCTCCCGATGGTGAAATTTACTGGGCAAGGAATAAAAACGGCGCTATTGATAAGATGGCCCTGCTTACAGGTTCCAGTTCGATCTATATGAGTATTAAATGCGCTTTGGCCATCGCCGGACTTCTGGGAAAGAAACGTCCACGCTGGCGGAAGGCTATGACTGCTCTGGGTGTGGCCATAAAAGACAGGCCGGATTTATTTAACATGATTAAATCGCGATATTCGATGGACTGGTATTATCCGGTTTTATGCGGCGCCATAACCGGCGAGGAAGCTAAAAGACGGATAGCCCATTTGTGGGAAAAATTTGTTGTTCCCGAATGGGGCGTGCGCTGCGTCAGCGACCGGCCCTGGGTCACCATGGCGGAAACAGCCGAGTTTATTTTAACTCTGAATGCGATTGAAGATAATTCCCGGGCTAAAATGATATTTAGCTGGTTAAATGATAAAAGATTTTCAGATGGTTCTTTTTGGATGGGGGTCACTTTTCCGGATGGGGTTATTTGGCCGGACGAAAAAACAGGTTGGACAGCGGCGGCGGCGATGCTGGCTTGGGACGCTTTGAATGAAATAACTCCGGCGGGAAAACTTTTCAATCATAAATTTTGGTCTTCATGGAATAAGTGAAAACCTGGTCTCGGAAGCTGCTTTTTTGTTTACGCTTCCGATCAATTTTTATGGTATTCATTCCGCTTTTACAAAATCCACTTTAAAAGGTAAAATAAAGGTAAAACATTGAGAAAAGATCATCGTCCATATTATTTGAAAAAGTTTTATAACAAGTATCAAAAATGGTACGCGCAGTTTTTTCTTGCTCATCAGTTCGAATATTTCGGCCGAGGGATTGTTTTTATGAAACCACAGTATGTGGAAGTTTTCGGCGGGCCGGTTTATCTGGGAGATTATTCGACTATTATCGCCACACCGGATAGAAAAGTAAGATTTGCCGTCTGGCCAGTGTGGCAAGGTCAAGGAAAAATTGAAATAGGCAAATGTTGTCTTATTTGTCCGGGCACAAGAATAATGTCTGCTACATCCATAACCATGGGTGATGGATGTATGACGGCTCAAAATGTCAGTATTTCTGATGCCGACTGGCATGATATATACGATCGCAGTATGCCGATAGGCAAAACGCAGGCCGTTACAATCGGCAATAATGTCTGGCTGGGAGACAGTGTTATTGTAGGAAAAGGAGTGACTATTGGAGATAACGCCGTTATCGGCGCCGGTTCCATCGTCGTAAAAGATATTCCCGCCAATGCAATTGCCGTCGGCAATCCGGCAACTGTTATAAAATATCTGGATCCGGACAAGCCCCTGAAAACCAGAATGGATTGGCTTTCTAATCCCGCCAAACTGGCTTCAGATTTTGAAATTATTGATCGAGCGTTGATGAAGGGTAACTCCCTGGCGGGCTGGTTCAGATCATTGCTTTTCCCACGCAAAGGAGATTAAGAAATGCGTATCGCTATTATTGCTCCGCCTTATCCACTGGAAGAAATGCCTTCTCCACCGCTGGGAGTTACTTATGTTGCCGCGGCATTCGAGGCCGCCGGAGCGGAAGTTAAAATATTCGATTATATCGTTTGTGCCTACACTAAAGAAAATCTGGAAAAACAACTGGAAGCTTTCCGGCCTGACGTGGTGGGCGCCACTTGTGTAACGATGAATTTCTATAAAGCTCAACAGATACTTCATGATGTAAAAAATTATAATCCGGAAATCATTACAATGATGGGCGGACCTCACGTGTCTTTTACTGCTGAAGATACTTTGAGGCATTACCCGGAAATAGATTTGATTGTCATAGGGGAAGGGGAGGACACAATTGCTGAACTGACTCCTGTACTTAAGCAAAAAAACAAATGGCAAAATATCCGCGGAATCGCTTATCGGAGCGGTGATGAAATAATTATTACCGGCAAAAGAGATTTCATTACTGATATTGATAGAATCCCTTCACCATCACGGCATTTGCTTCCCATTTCACGTTATCGCGCTTTAGGATTTCCTGTAAGTCTGATTACCGGCCGGGGTTGTCCGTATTCCTGTATATTTTGTCTGGGACGCAAAATGGTCGGTTCCAAAGTTCGTAGAAGAAATCCTAAACTTGTTCTGGATGAAATAGAAACAATAATCGGTTATGGCTTTGATCGCATTAATATAGCAGATGACCTTTTTACTTCCGATAAAGAACGGGTCAAAGAAATATGTGCGGGAATAAAAGAGCGTTCCTTGAAGTTCGTGTGGAGCGCTTTTGCGCGTGTAGATACGGTGAACCCGGAAGTATTCGATCTCATGGCCCAGGCCGGCTGCGACAGTGTCAGTTTCGGGGTGGAAACGGGCAATCCGGAAATGCTCAAAAGAATAAAAAAGGGAATAAAGCTGGAACAAGTCTATTCAGCCGTGAATATGTGCCAACAGGCGGGAATGATTGCCCACGCGTCGTTTATCATTGGTTTGCCGGGAGAAACAAAAGACACTTTACGGGAATCAGACGATTTTGCGAAGAGCACGAAAGCTATTTACGGTTACCATTTCCTCGCGCCTTTTCCCGGTACGACCGTTCGGGAAAAAATTAAGGATTATGATCTGGAAATCATAACGGATGATTGGAATCTTTATGATGCCAATGACGCTATTGTGAAAACTTCAGCCCTGCAGCCGAAAGACATGCATGAATTCGGCGCCAGTTATGATGAAGAGATGGAAGCCGACTGGAATAAAATTGTGCGTAAATATCATGAAGGAACCGCTGATCTGGAAGACAGTATGCGTGTTGAAGGTCACTGGCGAATGAAGTTAACCTATCAAATTCTGAAAAGCGGTATTATTGAAAATAACGGTTTTATCGAACCAGCTTTATTTAAAGGATCCAGGGACAAAGCTTTGCAGGAACTCTGCCGGAGAGTAAAAGAGTATACCAATGCCAATGAAAAGGTGGTTTATGATACTATCCGCGATTTCGCCGGGCGTGGTTATCTGGCAGCCGATATTTCCGATAAGGGGTGTCAGTGGTCCTGGTCAACCTGATACCATTCCTAAATCAAAGCGCTATCTTTGTTTGTCCCGATTCATGAGTCTTTGACTCGACCGTTCATAATCTTCAGCCAAGTCAAAAAGACTTGGCTGAACAAGTTTGATGGTCTCGTAAAAAGTCGCTTTTGCCCTTTTTTGTCATTCCCGCGAAGGCGGGAATCCAGTTATTTCAATAGGTTCTGGATACCGGCCTTCACCGGTATGACGGTTTTTCGACTTTTTACGACTTCATCAAGTTTATTACTTACGAAGAAGTATTCCCAGTGATTCGCACAGGGGTTTCTCTTCATATAGTCCGGAAGCCACCGCTTTTTGATAAACAAGATAAGGCGCCTGTCCGCCCTTTGCCGGATCAGAGAATATATCGTGGAATAAAAGATACCCGCCTGAAATTAAATTTTTTGCCCAAATATTATAGTCGCTCAAAACTGATTCATAGGCGTGACTGCCATCAATAAAAATTAAACTCAGAGGGGTTTGCCAGACGTATCCTACTGTTTCCGAACGGCCGACAACCGGGATTATTATATCTTCCAAATCGAAATCAGCAATCGTTTTGCGGAAATGCTTTAACGTGTCTATTTTCCCTCTTTCTTTATCCAGCAGGTCGGGATCGAAGTATTCTTCCCCCGGCTGCTGTTCTTCCGAACCGCTGTGATGATCAATCGAAAAAAGCACTGTGGAATTTTCTTTACAGGCCATACCAAGATAAACGGATGATTTGCCGCAGTAGCTGCCGATTTCCAGACAGGGACCTTTTGAGCCTGCTTCCAGGGCCAGTTTATAAAGACAGCTTGCTTCGCGCTCATCCAGAAATCCTTTGACCTTGTCTATTTTTTCTTTATTTATTACCATTTTTAATCCCTGAAAATAATTTGCATTACATAAACCTCATTGTAACAAAAAAATCAAGACCTGTTAAGAATGTAAGAGAGTTTATGAAATCCACAAACAGAAAAACAGGCGGGATTTTTTTACAACAAAATTCCCGCCTGTCTCATGTGCAGATGGTGTGGTGCATCGTAAATCCCCTGGCACTGGTTCAGAGAGAAATACCTCAGAACAAGGGGTTGCAACCCCTTGTTCTGAGGGGATTTACGGTAATTATGATCATACAAAACAAACACTATATGTAAAGAAGCGTTAGACGCACTACACTAGTAACAGTATCCTGATTTTTAAATTACTTCTTGCGCAATTTATTGCTTGTTACCGGTTACATAATTTCTCTGTATATTTTCCATTCGTTGTTTATCTTTCTCAACTCCAATGTTTTCGTGCCTTTATCTTTTAATATCGAAGAACTGTATGATTGGGTAAATTTTGTCATGGCATTATTTTCATCCACTGATATTTGTAAATCATCAATTCTAATGCTTATATTTTTACTTTTCCGGCGCACATTTGTTTTATATGTTATCCAGGCGTTTAAGTTCATCCCTCTTGACTGGAAATCTGATGCATAGCAATTACGGTAAGTTTTTACATCACCTGATTCCCAACTTGCTACCCATTTAATTACCAAATTTCGAACGTCTTCTTCGGCAGATGATTTTGTCTCATTTTGTTTGCTGACTTGAGTTAAATTCTCGGCAGCAACGGATGCGGCAGCAACAGGCGCTACAACTGCGGCAGGTGCGGTGGCAGAAGCAGTTTCTGTAACCACCGGGGCAGCAGTCTCTGGTGCTGCCGGAACGGCAACAGGTGCTGCAACAACAGCAGACATTGCCATTTTCTTTTCCGGATTTATTTTTTCTTCAAAAGCCAGTATTATTTCATTTCTGACATTCTTTGTATCAGAGTCTTTCTTTTCCGGAACATTTTTAATAAAATTTTCAAAAGCTTCTTTACTTGGATTCTGGCTAATAGCTGTTGTATAATCCTCTAAAGATTTCCCGTATTGTTCTATGCCGTAAAAAGCGAGGCCCCTGTTATAAAGGGATGCGTTATCGTTGGGGTTTTTTTCTATAGCTTTGTTGTAATCATTGATGGCTTGTTGCAGATTCCCTTGAGATTGATAGATATTTCCACGATTGGAATAAAAACCGGCAAAGTCAGGATTAATTTCTATAGCTTTATTGTAATCCGCGATAGCTTTTGGAAGATTGTTTTGAGATTGATAAATATTCCCGCGATTGGCATAAACACCGGCAAATTTAGGAGTAATTTCTATCGCCTTATTGTAATCTGAAAGAGCTTCTTTAAGATTGCCCTGGGTTTGATAGGCATTCCCGCGGTTACAGTAAGCTGCCGCATATTTAGGATTGATTCTAATAGCTTTGGCATAGTCGGAAATAGCTTGAGCAAGATTGCCCTGCTTTTCGTAAGTATTTCCTCGATTATAATAAGCTTCTGAATAGTTAGGGTTTATTTCAACAGCTTTGGTATAATCAGAAATAGCTTGGGCAAGATCACCTTGTTTTACATAGGCGTTCCCTCGGTTATAGTAAGCTTTGGCATGTTTGGAATTAGCTCTGATGGCATTTGTGTAGTCGGAGATAGCTTGCGTGAAATTACCTTGTTTCCTGAAAAAATTACCACGGTTGAAATATTCTTCTGCAGTGCCAGCAGGAATATCGGCGATATTTTGAGTGGAAGTATCGCTGGTTTCAGCAAAAATTGATGGCGCAGACAACAAAAATATCAGAGATAAGCTTATAAATAATAATTTTTTATTCATACATTAATCCTCTCAACTTTATTTATGTTGTTTTTTCCCAAGCTGTGGTAAACACAAAACAAAAATTATTAATATTGTCAAGTTAATTATTCTGATAGGCTATTTTTTAGGTAATCTTAACTATGACAGGTGTATTTGTGAAATATAATTCATAATCTTAAAGGAGATAGTTTATGAAAGAAGTTTCAGGCTACAAAGAAATTGTTCCCGGGAAGAAATGGTTTGCAACGCTTGTTACACGTATTTTTTTCTTCTTCATCGGGATGGGTATGCAGACTGCCTATCGCATAGATCCCGACGTGAAAAAAGAAGTGGATAGCTGGCCGGAGACGTTTTCATTCTGTATGACGGTAGTTGGTGGTCCAAGCATGCTCATGCTTAAAAAAGCCGGTTCCTTTCAATATCTGGGTGAAAAAGAAGCCTTCTATTGCGATGTCGAGATGTGTTTCAAAAATATCACCTTTGCCTATCTTATTATGACCGGTCGTATCAGCGTTCCCAATGCTGTTTACCATAATCGTCAGTTTGTAAAAGGCGACCTAAGTTACGGGATGTCGATAATAAGGGTATTGAACATTGTGCAGACTCTTTTACTGCCGAATTTCCTGGCTCGCTTTTATATAAAAGAAGTGCCGAAACTTACTTTCAGGAAAGTAGTCAATCGTGCCATTACCTATTTTAATATAAGCTATGGCGCAATTAAATAAGATCGTAATAAACCAGGAAGGAGACAGATATGCTATTCAAAAAAAATGTTGTAATACCTGAATATTATGAATTTTTTAATTCTGTAAAAATTATTTCAGGATATAAGGCACTGGAAACCATACCTTTTGAACTTAGCCGTCTTGGCGCTAAAAGGCCTATTATTATTACCGATAAAGGTGTGGCGCAGGCCGGTCTTATAAAACATGTGGTTGATAGTTTCAGTGGTACGGATACAGTGATTGGCGCTGTCTTCGATGAGACGCCTCAGGATTCATCCAATGTCGTCGTCAATCAGATTGCCTCTATATACAGAGCTAATAATTGTGATTCCATAATTGCCGTAGGTGGCGGTTCTGCAATTGATACAGCCAAGGGTGTTAATATAGTCATTACCGAAAACTCGGATGATCTACTTAAATTTATGGGCAATTACCGCCTGAACAAACCAATGAAACCTTTTGTAGTTATTCCCACCACAGCAGGGACCGGTTCCGAGGTGACCATGGTGGCTGTCATCGCCAATCCGGAAAAGAATGTTAAAATGGCATTTACATCGGATTTGCTTCTGCCGAAATTTGCTGTTCTCGATCCCCGCATGACTGCGAGCATGCCGCCGAAGATTACAGCTGCCACAGGAATGGATGCCCTTACTCATGCGGTTGAAGCTTTTATCGGAACGCAAAAAAATCCGGTAAGCGATGCGTTTGCTGCCGCGGCAATGGAATTGATCCGCGATAATATCAAAACGGCAGTAACGGATGGAGGCAACAAGGATGTTCGTCTGGCCATGGCTAATGCCGCATTGTTGGCAGGGCTGGCTTTTTCCAATTCGATGGTTGGTATCGTTCATGCAACTGCCCATGCTACCGGAGGCGTCTGTCATGTGCCGCATGGAATAGCTAATTCAATCTTACTACCCTGTGGTTTGGAATTTTACATCGGTAAATCGCCAAAAACTAAAGAATATATTGAAAGTTTATTACTGCATGTAGCAGGTCCGGAGGTCTATGTGCAGACGCCTTCTGTAGAAAGGGCTGCTAAAGCAGTTACGGCAATTAGAAATATTACCGGTGAACTGAATAAATTATGCGGATTACCTGTGCGTCTGTCTGAGGCCGGTGTAACTGAGGATAAATTGGAGAGCATTGCCAAGACAGCGCTAAATGATGGAGCGATATCGTTCAGTCCGGTGGAAGTAAGCTTTGCGGAAGCATTAGGCGTTTTGAAAGCTGCTTATTAACATTGACGAACCCGTAAAAAGTTCAAATGTCGTCATACCGGCGAAAGCCGGTATCCAGAAGTCATTGAAATAACTGGATTCCGATTTTCATCGGAATGACAAAATGTGAAAATTCCGACTTTTTACGAGACCATCAACATTGGAAATCTACATAATTTCTCTATATATCTTCCATTCGTTGCCTGTTTTTTTCAGTTCCAGGGTCTTCTTGCCTTTACTATTGAGGATTGAAGAACTGTAATATTGGATGAATGATGCCTTGGCCGTGTTGTCGTCCACGGATATTTGTAAAAATTCGATGCGAATTCTTATATTATCGCTGTTTTGGCGTATTGTAGTCTTATAAGAAACCCACTCGCTCAGATTCATCCCTTTTGACTGGAAATTTGATGCATAACAGCTGCGGTAAGTTTTCATATTTCCTGATTTCCAACTGGTAACCCATTTATTTACTAAATTTCGTACAGCTTCGTTGGAGATAGATTTTGTCTCGTTTTGTTTGTTGTTGACTTGAGCTAAATTTTTATTGGCCGTTGGAGGTGGTGTAGCATCATCGGTAACATACCATTTATTTTTAACCTTTTCTAAAATCAGTTTATTATAAAATCCCTGAAAGGAATTATTGCTATTGACTGCGTAGATTTGATCAAAAATAATGACGGCGTTATTATTTTCCCGCAAAATTGATATATCCCTTGGCTCCAAAAGAAAATGTTGATCCAGGTTTGTCAGATATTTAATTTTGTTGTTGAGATCTTCGCGTCTCTTACCCTTGATTTCTGAACCTTGTAAATACAGCGAATCAATTGCTTTAATATCTTTTTCGACAAAAGCCTTATGCCATGATGTTAAAACTTTTTCCAATTCATTCTTGGATGGTGAAACCTGGTCTTGGGGTACCCATCTCAAAAACTCGGAGATAATGACAGGTGTTTTGTTAAAAAAAATAAATTGGGCAAGGCGCTGAATGTCGCTTTCATGCAAGACTACACAACCATTTGATTGAGTAGGCAATAGTGTTTTAGTCGTGCCATGAATCCAGATGTTATTGCCGTCTCTCCTTGCTCTTTGATCGGAGATAGTCGGATAATCCAAAGGAAAAGCCATGGAACCATAAATTTCGGGAGGACCGGGATTGGGCAGAAATTTTGTCACGAAAAAGATTCCATTGGGAGTTTTTTTGTCGCCGGCAACCTGTTTGGAACCGGGATTTTGTCCGGTGGAGCAGGGAGCTTCAAATACTTTGGAGAATGTTCCGTTCTTTTGAAAAACATATATCTTTTGATGCTGTTTATCAACGACAATAGCGTAACCGGAAGACAGGGAAATTATTGAATCCGGTATTTTTTCGTCGCCGATAGGAATATTTGTGGACGCCGTTATCGGGCACAACAAAAGTAAAAAAAATAATATCGTGCTGTAAGAAGAAAAACGTTTTTTAATCATAATAACAAATAATCACATTAACATTATTTTACTAAAAAGTAGTGTTCCCATAGCAAAAACTAAACGATCATTCAAGCCCTTTAATTGAAAAAATCAGCAAATTCTTGAAATTTATTGTGTAATAAAATTGGAAGGCATGATGAAAAAGGAAAGCCGGCTTTTGGCCGGCTTTTCCGAATTTATAAAAGTATTAATTTAGTTTTCGGCACTATACTTACTATTTCCCCAATCTCCATACGGAACTGCTGCTGTTCTGTATGTTTTCACAGCAGCAGCAGTTACACTATGATGATTATGATCCTGTTGATACCGTAACTATGACATCAGTTGAGTAAGTTATGCTGCCACTGGTGACGGTAGCCTGAATGACATCCTGACCGGTAGTGGTCAAGGTGTCCGTCACGGTTGCATTGCCGCTGGAATCAGTAATAACGGTAATGCTTGTTTTACCGGACACAGTTCCAAAACTTACATCGTTTCCAGATAAAGTGCCGGTATTAGTACCGAGGAAAGTAAAGGTTACATCCGCGTTGTTAACGCCGTTTCCTGAGCTGTCTTTCACAGTTGCCGTGATGACACTGCTATAACTGGAAACACCTGATAATGTAGTCTGAGATGCGGGATTTGCAGCTATGGTTAACTGGTATCCGGTTGTTGTGGTGGTTGAAGTAGTTATGGTGACGATAACAGCGGCATAACCACCTTCGGAGTAACTGGCCTGAATAATATCCTGAGCAGTCGAAGTGACAGTATTTGCCTTATAGGACACAACAGCATTGCCGTAGCCGTCGGTTGCAACGGTAGCGGTTGAACTACTACTGCCGGACACTAAAAAAGCACCATTGGGACTGGAGTTTGCAAAGGCGAAGTTTACAGAGCCGGATACGGGCTTGCCTGAGCCATCGGTCAGCGTTGCCGTAATGACACTGCTCTGTCCGGACAGTACAGAAGATGGATTTGCTGTAATGGCCAACTGATATCCCGATGCTGAGGAAGAAGATGCCGTTATTGTGATTATAACTTTATTTGAGGCGTCGGAGTAACTGGCCTGAATAATATCCTGAGCAGTCGAAGTGACATTATTTGCCTTGTAGGCCACAACAGCGTTGCCTTTGGCATCAGTTGTAGCGGTAGTGGTAGAACTACTACTGCCGGACACTAAAAAAGCACCATTGGGACTGGAGTTTGCAAAGG
>WOYI010604566.1_pt1 | contig 23550 bp, 25 predicted proteins | sample 6423411 | NCBI WGS metagenome assembly WOYI01 (sample SAMN13441803, study PRJNA592873) | oil field metagenome | biome: oil field; feature: oil-well bore; material: oil-contaminated soil; isolation source: oil-contaminated soil from oil-well borehole | place: Germany: Wietze | collected 2016-10-18 ... | reverse complement strand
GCTTATGAGTGTGAACATGTTCAGGCTCATGTTGACGACGGATTGCGCGCCTCTGACAAAAAAGGGCCACCCTGCCCACAGCACGACCGGTGTGGCGAGGAGCAGTTCGATCCAGTTCAGCACTTGAGGAGGAGCCAGCCTTTCTATGAGTTGCCCCCCAGGCAGCATTCCCCGCATGGCTATGATGACCAGGGGAATGGTCAGGACCAGACCGAACAGGAATCGTTTCCGCATATCATCGTACTCAGGGTTTTGCTCTTCCTCCTCCAGTGATGCCGTCCGCGGTTCGAGAGCCATGCCGCACTTTGGGCAACTGCCTGGCTTGTCCCGGATCACTTCCGGATGCATGGGACAGGTGTATTCCCTGGCGGGTTTCTTCTCCTGTTCCTTGTCGGGGTCGTCACTGCCTTTCATGTATGCCTCGGGATCCTGTTTGAACTTCTCAAGACAGTGAGGGCTGCAGAAGTAATAGGTCTTGCCCTTGTACTCTAACGGAGTGAAAGACGACACGTCGTCAGTTGACATTCCGCAGACGGGATCCGTGACTGTTCCATCTCCCCCATGCTGGTGATGCATGTGGTTTTCATGCCCTGTGTTATCCATAGGTTTATCCCCCCCTTAACATGGTGGTGATGAAGAGGCTCTGCCTCATCAGAGAACGACATCGCTTCGAGGGTCGGGCATTCGCCGACTGATCCATGGCCGTCGCAGGCGGCAACGAAATGTTCAATTGTTTCCAGTATCAGTGCCAGACCCTTGATCTTCTGTCTTATACCCCGGACCTTCTCTTCGGTTCGCCGGTACGCGTCCGCGTTTGAGGATGCGGTGTCGTGTTGAAGGGCCAGCCAGTCCTTGATTTCAACGAGCGAGGATTCAAGTTCCTTTGCCAGTAGGATGAAGAGGAGCCGTGTCGCGTCGTCTTCGTGGTGCAGGTGATAATTCGAATCCGTTCTGGGGGGCTAAGCTATCAGATCCTTCCCTGCATAGTACCGGATAATGTCAATAGAAACTTTGTCCATTCTGGCAAGCCCGCTGTTGTTAATCCAGTCATGGTGAATTCCTCCCCGCTGATTTCTACGTATCCTTATGGCTGACTATAAACCCTTGACCCTGGCCTGCCTGCTTGTTAAAGGCGCGAGCCGTTGAGAATCATTGTATATGCAGGCATAAGGTTATACAATTAGCTCTATACCGAAGAAACCTAAAGAAGCAAAAAAGGGGGTGGGAAACATGAAAAGACATTGTCCAGTGTTCGTAATAGCTGTTTTTCTCTTGATCTCCTTCGGGGTTCCCTCCTGGGGACAGCAGGGCATGATGGGTTATGGCTATGGCTACGGTCCTGGAATGGGAATGACAGGGTGGGGGTTCATGCCCCAAGGACTTCAATTAGACCAGGCTTTTCTGGTGATGATGATCCCCCACCATGAAGGAGCCGTGGAGATGAGCAAGTACATTCTCGAAAAGGGTAAGGACATCCAAGTCCGGGAATGGGCTGACAACATTCGGAAAAACGAGGAAGAAGAGATCCGATTGATGAAGTCACTGCTGAAGGAAACCGGGGCCGATTCGCTGGTCGGGCAGGGGTACATGATGGCAGATGAGATGGACGAGATGATGCAGGGTCTTCTGAAAACTTCCACAGAACCTGACAAGGCATTCCTTGAACAGATGATTCCTCACCACGCACAGGCGATCATGATGGGGGTCCAGGTGCTTCAGACGGGCACGGACCTACGGATACTGAAACTAGCCGAAAAGATTATCCAGACCCAGTCCGGCGAGATCCTGCTTTTCAGGCAATGGCTTGCCAGGCATTGAAATGATGCCAGAGGAGGAAGCAGGATGTTTGATTACACGGTAACCAGCGGGAAGAGTTTCGAGCAGGCATTGGCGGATCTAAAGAAAGCTTTGGCCGAATCGAAATTCGGTGTTCTATGGGAAGTGGATATCGTTGCCAAGATGAAGGAGAAGGGGATCGAGTATCCAGGACAGCTCATCATCCTGGAGGTCTGTAACCCGCAGAGGGCAAAATCCGTTCTCGAAATAGACATCAAGGCGGGATATTTCCTGCCCTGCAAAATGGCGGTTTACGTGATGGACGGGGTTACCCATATCGGTGCAGTCATGCCTTCGACGCTGATCACTCTCATGGGAAACGAGAGATTGAGCAGAATTGCGGAAGAAGTGGACAAGGATCTCACTGCTGCCATAGATCGTGCAAGATAGCTCCTTATTTTATAACGCGGGCTGCAAGAGATCTGCAACGGCAAAATGGTCTGACGCAAAAAGCAAAGGCGAAGCCGGTCCTTCCGGCTTCGCGCTGAATTTTGAGAGACTTCCCTGGCAGGGAGGTCTTTTTTTGTGTATGGTTTAGAAGAAGCTTTGGTGAACAAAAAAACATCTATCAAAATAACGTGTTAGATCAAATGATATAATATATTTGCTGCTGTATCACGATGCTTTGAAAAGATTATCTTGAAAGGTATTGTTGCACGGGGTTTGCAAAGGTTGCAGAAGGGAGTGGAGAGTGTGAACGAAGCCGTCAAGTTCGCAAGAACGCTTGATTGCATTGGACTTTATTGCCCGGAGCCTCTGTTTCAGACACGGGAGAATATCGACCAGATCAAGCCAGGCGAGATCCTGGAAGTCATCACGGACGATCCGGCGGCGGAAGAGGACCTCAAGCGATTCGCCAAACGTGCTGGTCACGAGATCGTGTATTTCGGGAAGGAAGATGGCCATATGAGATTCCTGATCAAGAGGAACGAGTGACTTTGGGGGTGCTAAAGGCGACCAGAAAAGGAGATGATGACGTGACTGAGAAGAAATTCATCCTGTATGTTCAGACTAGTGAGGCGCCAGAGAGACAGTACTCTCCCCTGGTCCTGGCTCAGACGGCTACGGCCATGATGCTCGATGCAAAGATATACTATCTGGGCATGGGGCTTAAGATCCTCTTGCCCGGAGCAGCTGAAGTGGTCAGGCTAGGCTCATTCCCGACCGTGAAAGAGATGATGGACAAGGCAATCGAGATGGGTGTTGAGTTCTACGCTTGCGAGGCATCCAGACAGATGCTGGGCTGGGACAATGTCACCCTTGTTCCTGGTGTCAAGATAGTCGGTGCGGGTACGCTCAATGACCTCGCGCTTGATGCTGGAGCAACGATGTGGTTCTAGACGAATCAGGAGGTTTGAAATGCCTGCACAATTTTATCTGGATTACCAGTCATCGAAGCCGGTTGATCCCCGGGTAGTCGAAGCAATGCTACCATGGTTCGCGGAGCGCTTTGGCAACCCCAGTTCGCTGCACCTTGATGGCGACGAGGCCACTGAAGCTCTTGAGAAGTCCCGTGAAAAAGTTGCGCATTTCATCGGCGCGAACAAGGATGAAATAATCTTTACTTCCGGTGCGACCGAGTCGAACAACCTTGCCATGATCGGGTACGTTACCCGTAACCGGAAGCGTGGTGACCACATTGTCATCGCGGAAAGCGAGCACATCTCTATCCACAATATCGCCAAGGCTATGGAAAAGCAGGGTTTAAAGGTAAGCAAGGTGGGGGTTGACCAGTACGGCCGGGTGAGCGTCGAAAAGCTCCGCAGGAAGATCCTCGACTCGACTATCCTTGTGAGCATAGGCTGGGCGAATAACGAAATCGGTACTGTCCAGCCCATGCAGGAGATCGCGGATTTACTTCATGACGAGGGTATAGCGCTTCATAGCGACGCCGTTGCGGCGGAAGGCCTTGTGCCTGTCGACATGCGCCAGGTGCCCATAGACCTCCTGACACTGTCTGGCAACGACATCTACGGTCCCAGAGGGGTGGGCGCACTTTTCATCAGGGAGAACGTGAACATCGCACCCATCATGCCGGGTGGCGGCCAGGAGAGGGGTTTGCGATCAGGCTCCGAAAACATGCCCGGCATTGTCGGCATGGCTGCCGCGGCAGAGATTATGGCCTCCGAGATGCCGACGGAAGTTCTCAGGCTCGCCCAATATCGTGACCGGCTCATTGAGGGTGTTCTCGACCGGATCCCCAAATCGTATTTAAACGGACACCCAATGGAAAGGCTTCCCAACAACGCGCACTTTCGGTTCGCTGGTATCGAGGGGGAGTCGTTGCTGCTGTCCCTGAAGGATAAGGGCATCGCGGTCTCGACAGGATCCGCGTGTTCGTCAAAGACGCTTGAACCCTCACACACTCTCATATCCTGCGGTCTTCTCCACGAGGAGGCGCATGGTTCTCTCGAGTTCACCTTCGGCAGGTGGAGCAGTCCCTCGGATGTGGATCGCGTGCTTGATGTCCTGCCAGGTATCGTCGAGAAGTTGCGCGATTTATCACCACTCTATGAGAAAGAGGCGAAGGCATGAAATCGACCAACTATAGCGAGAAAACGCTTGATCACTTCCGCAACCCCCGAAACGTAGGAACCCTTGAGGGTCCGGACGTGGCCGTGGGCAAGGTGGGCAATCCCGTCTGCGGCGACCTGATGTATATGTACATCCGCGTAAATGATGACCGTATCGCGGATATCAAGTTCCAGACTTTCGGCTGCGGCTCCGCCGTAGCCACGTCGAGCATGACGACCGAGCTCGTCAAGGGAATGACCCTCGATGAGGCCATGAAGATCACACGCGGTGACGTTGCGGACGCGCTCGATGGCCTGCCTCCGATCAAGATGCACTGCTCCAACCTGGCCGCAGATGCACTCCACGAAGCCATAAAGGCCTGGCGTGAGGGCCGCCGTGGGGAGGTGCCTGAGCCCCCCGGGGTTGGAGAAATCCCCTCCTCCTGCGAGTCGCCCGTTGGCGAACCTGCGGCCATCCAGGGAGCTGAAGTGTTGCTCGGAAAGGGGGTCTACCATAAGGTCACGGATCCCAAGGCGTTTGCCGACAAGAGAGTCCTGATCGTCGACAGGGGTAGCTCCTCCGTTGATCTCGCGCTGGAGCTGGGCAAGCACACGGGGAGGGTCATTTTCATGTCCTCGGCCAAAGAGCCATCTTCAAAGAAAGACCCCCGCGCTTTGCTAAAACGATCGGATGTGAAGGTTGTTTACGAGGCCGAGCCCATCGCTGTCCTGGGTGAGGGCGAGGTAGAGAAGGTCCGTGTGTACGATCTCAACGAAAAAGAGGAATATGAACTCTTTGTCGATGCGCTTGTGATACTTAAATAGACTGACCTGGTTCCAATAAACTGCCCAGTGCGTCAAGTTGGATTGGAAAATGGACTGTTCATGGAACGTGTCATGCTCCGCAAGGAACGCGGACTGCAAGAGATCTGCAACAGGAAAATGATCTGACACAGTAAACATAAGGAGAAGCCGGATCAAACGGCTTCGAACTGAGAGATGAAGGGCCTCCCCGGAAGGGGAGGTCCTTCTTTATCGTTATTGTGTGGGTGAGGTTTTCATGTAAGATTAAAAATAGCAGGTTGTCGATTTGCAGGGTGAGAGATCATATCAGGTGAATACCCAGGAAAGAGATCCCCAACCGGGAATTCCGTCAGATAGAGATCCGGGAGGAATATAATAAGGAGGCAAAAGAAAATGAGTTACGTCCGATTCGAAAAGTCGGGAGCATCCCGTTTCGGCATTCTGGAAGGAGAAAATATCTCTTCGTTGGCGGGTGCGCCCTGGATAGGACATGAGCTTTCCGGAGAGACCTTTCACCTCGGGCAGGTTCGATTGCTCGCACCTGTTCAGCCGGGGAATATTTTCTGTGTCGGCCTGAACTACAAGGACCATGCGAAGGAAGTCGGGAGCGAACTGCCGGAGGAACCTTCGATCTTCCTCAAGGGAATAAATTCGTTGCTTGAGCCGGGTGGGATGATCCGAATTCCCGACTAGGCGGGCAGGGTGGATTACGAGGGAGAGTTGGCCGTAGTGATCGGAAAGGCATGCCGCAACGTTTCTGAGAAGGATGTTCCGGCCATGATCTTCGGTATGGCCTGTTTGAACGACATTACAGCAAGGGAACTGCAGAAGAAGGATAGCATCTTGATCCGTTCAAAGAGTTTTGACACTTTCTGCCCGATAGGGCCCTGGATAGTTGATGCTGCCGACGCGAACGGCAGGAGTATCGTAACCCGTCTGAACGGGCGGGCTGTCCAGTCTGCCAATACTGATATGATGATCTTCTCCGTACCAAAGCTGGTTTCCTATATCAGCAGGTTTGCCACGCTGCAGCCTGGAGACGTTATAGCAACGGGAACCCCTGCAGGCATCGGATCCTTAAAAGCGGGAGATCAGGTTGAGGTTGAGATAGAGGGGCTTGGGCTCTTGAAGAACACATGCGTCGCAGACCATTCCTGAAAGAGTGAGGAAAGGGCCAATGGGGGCAGGGCAGGCAGAGGAGAAGCCGGATAACGCGGCTTTGAACTGAATGAAGAAGGATCTCCCTGGAAGGTGAGGTCCACTGTCGTGATACTATTCTATCAACATGATCTGGATGGCAAGGGGTTTTCATGGGCCAAGATCAGGGTAGCCTTAAGCAGCGGTATAGAGCAGATCTGTCGATTCAGGAGAGAAGGTCATGAATAAAGGTTCCGCTGGAGCAAACAGGTACCGGGTCCCATTCATTTCCCTTGTTCCCTTTCTGATCATCGCCTTTGGTATGGCTTGGGGGATCCTCGCTCCTCGCCCTGTTCATCTTTCTCCCGGACCGGATGCACGTGATCTTCGGGGAATTGACCGGCCAACATCCGCTTTTTTCCCTGGCTGTTTATGCGCCTGCGATCGCCGGAATAATCGTTGTCCTTTCCTGTGGCGGGTTTAGAGGCCTCAGGCGTTATCTTTCCAGGCTGTTCCTCTGGCGCTGTTCTCTTTCATGGTATGCCTTCCTCCTTATGGGGATCCTTCTGGTCTATTTTGCAAGCGCCTGGATGAAGGGAAGCCTATGGGTGGGCAGATCTGAATTCCACTCCTGTCTGCCGACCGTTATAGCTCTGGCCTTGACTGCGATCAAGGGTTCGGTCGAGGAATTCGGCTGGAGGGGAGTGGCTTTACCTCATCTGCAGCGCAAATTCGCGCCCGTTTGGGCCGGGCTGATCCTGGGCCTGATATGGGGTTTTTGGCACCTGCCCGCTTTCCTGTTAAGAGGAACTCCTCAGAGTGCCTGGTCCTTCGCTCCCTTTTTGCCGGTTCCGTGGCGGTCAGCGTGATCGTGACACCGTTGTTCAATAGATCGCGCGGCTCTGGCCGGATGCACAGCCTTACGACATGTTTGCATTCGTGGCTATTGCAGCATTGATCGTCTGGTTGAACAGGGAAAATGTCTTCTCAAGAGAAAGGGCTATCACAGAGGTGATCCCCGGGGGCTGAAATCGGAGCGATCCCGGAAGAGCGGGGGGAACGGCTGTCAGATCAGGTTGAGCTCCTTTTTGTTCAGGCTTGGAGTGGTTCTACAGCACGCAGGAAACAAACGATCGAACTGAATAAAGAAGGACCTCCCTAGGGGAGGTCCTTCTTTAATTGCATCTTTAGCTAAATTAACCTATGCATGTAGGTTATGCGTAGAACTATTTTGTTATTATTTTAAAATAGCCAGCTTTCTTCAATTAAGGCATAAGTCTGAAGGGACCTTTCCCACAGAAGACTCAACCTGCGGTTTTTGATCGACTAGAGACGGATTGAAATTACTTTCTTTTTGCTGCGGCCAGTTTGACCGTAGCTTCATTGTCGGAACACTTCCTCCTTGTTTAGAAGTATTTCAGGTTTAGGAGCATCCTTGAGGAATTTCCCGTACTCCGGGATGGTAAGCAATTTCTCCAGAAGGGTCATCACCAAGCTCCTGGGATAGCGTTTGCCTTTATCCGGCTGAAGACAAAACTCCACACCTTCCGTGCCGGTTATGAAATTCCTGACCGGTTTCAAGGTTTTCAGCTTCTCGTTGTTCATGTCGATCATCCTGCTCATGCCTCCATGATCGACCAAAGCCACCATGTCAGATTCATACAATGTCGGGAAAGAGTTAACCTTGACAAGTGGGAAAGAATTTAATAAGATTGCTACGCAAAACAGAATTTCGCTATGCAAAATTGAATAGGGAGAGGAGTGTTCATCATGAAAAAGGGTATTTTTGCAAGGTGTCTTTTGGGAATCTTTCTGAGTGTTTTGATTGTAGTCCCGATGGGAGGGATTGCAGAGGCGGCATTCCCGGAAAAGACAATCGAAGTCATCGTGGGATGGGGAGCGGGGGGAGGTAGCGACTTATTCACTCGCACGATAGCTGAAGAAGCCAAGAAGATCCTGAAGGCGAACATCGTCGTGATCAACATGCCGGGCGCTTCTTCTGCAGAGGCAACGAATTTCCTTATGCGTCAGCCCGCGGATGGTTATACGCTGCTGGCAGTCACGTCCGATGTCCTGATGAACCCATACCTCGGCCGAACCTCGTACAATTATGACTCATTCACGCCCATTCTCAGGGCCCATGTCGACACGGGCATGCTTCACACCTCGGAAAACAGCCAGTTCAAAACATGGGAAAATGTTGTGGAATACGCAAAAACGAACCCCGGTAAATTGACGATCGGAGTGACGGGGTCCGCGAGCTCCGACGAGATAGCGACCTCTATCGTCCTGAATTCAGCGGGGATCAAGGCGACGATGGTGCCTTTCGAAGGCTCCGGCGAGATGCATGCGGCATTGCTAGGTGGGCACCTGGACCTGATGTACGATGAACCAGCACCCGTGATGTCTCTTGTAGAGGCGAAGAAGATTCGGCCGCTTATCGTTATGTCGGAAAGTCGCCTGAAGCCGTTCCCCAACGTTCCGACAGTCAAGGAATTCGGGTATGAAATGCCTCTTGCCATGTGGCGTGGGATTGTTGCGAAAAAGGGGACCCCGCCTGAGATCATTGCCGTTTTGGAAGATGCTTTCCACAAAGCGGCCATGTCTGCTCCGTATAAGGCGTTCGAAGAGGATCGTCTGCTGAACCTGCGTGCCGGTTACCTGAACTCGAAAGATTTCTCGGACCAGATGAAGGTCGAGGCGGAAATGTACAAGAAGGTAATGAAAGAACTCGGCTATTCAAAGTAGTTATGAGAGTTTAAAGGGCATGGGCTCTCCGAGCCCATGCCCTTTAAAACTAAGGAGCGAGCGAGATGAAAAAATACCTGTTCGAAGCTTGCCTGGTCGTCTTGTCGGTATCCCTGTTATTCAACATCCGCAGTTGGGATTTCATAACCACCTATTCCGGAATGGGATCGGGAACGTGGCCGAAAATCATCCTGGCCATGATCATAATCTTGTCTGCATTCCAGGTTTTTCTCTCCATCTTTCGCGATAAGGACTCGTCGATATCTTTTGAAAACGTGACGCCCCAGGTCCTTTTAGTAATAGGCCTGTTGGGAGTGTATATCTTCAGCCTTGAATATATCGGTTTTCTCATCGCTACGCTGTTTTTTCAATGGATCTTCATCGCTCTTCTCAACCAATACAGGAACAAGTTGTACGCTGTTGCCCCGATTGTCGTGACGGTTTCGATCTTCGTCCTGTTTGTCAAGATCATGTATGTTCCCTTACCCAGGGGCATAGGACTGTTCAGAGCTTTCTCCTCGCTTTTCTACTAGTGGAACTGGAAATAAACGCCTCTTAAAAAGGAGGGAATCCCCATTTTTGAGTTTGCTGTCTCCGGTCTTTTGAACGCTTTTAGTGTCGGGAACCTGAGTGTTGCTTTTCTGGGAACCTTCCTTGGCATCGTTTTCGGTGCTATACCTGGAGTCGGGCCAACGGAGGGTGTCGCCCTTCTCGTTCCCTTCACGTACGCTATGAACCCGGCGCAAGCCTTGATTTTTCTCGGATCGACCTATCAAGGGGGAACTTATGGCGGGCAGATTGCAGCAATTCTTTACAAGATACCTGGATCGTCGGAAGCGATTTGTACTGTCCTGGATGGTTATACGATGGCGCAGAAAGGGGAAGCGGGAAGAGCCCTTAGCCTGGGGCTGATCTCTTCAGTCTTTGGCGGATTAATTGGAGTCCTTGCCCTAATCTTCATTACCCCGTTTTTGGCAAACGTCGCTCTCTCATTCAGCCCGGCCGAGTATTTTGGTCTCGGTGTCCTGGGGTTGAGTGCGATAAGCGGGATAGGCCAGTTTCCCGTGAAGGGCGTAATAACCGCCTTGCTGGGCCTGTTGATAGCGACTATAGGTATCGATTCAATCAGTGGAACCATACGATTCGCGTTCGGGTCCGCATTCTTCATGAGCGGCATTCCCTTGGTTCCGGCCTTGATCGGTCTTTTTGCCGCTTCAGAGGTGTTTTATAATGTAGGAGAAAGGATATGGCTAAGAACAAAAAAGAAGGGATCATCGCAGGACGACAGAATTAACATTACATCTATGCTGGAAATTCTCCAATACAAGTGGACGATCCTCCGTTCGACCGTCATCGGGGTCATCATCGGTGTCTTGCCGGGGGTCGGAGCGACAACCGCTGGTATTCTTTCCTACAACTCGGAACTCAGGATAAATTCACAACCCGATGAATTCGGCAAAGGGAAGGCTGAGGGCATCGTCGCTCCAGAGGTAGCGAACAATGCGGCCGTAGGCGGGGCAATGGTCCCACTCTTGAGCTTGGGTATCCCCGGAAGCGGTACCACCGCGGTCATGCTGGCCGCCTTTCTTATCCATGGCCTCCGGCCGGGCCCCCTGTTGATGATCGAACAACCGGAATTGGTCTACACCCTGTTTGGCGGCATGTTGATCGGGGTTGCGGCCTTGTTCATAGTTGCGACCCTCCTCGTGAAAGTCTTTGTGAAAACACTCTCCCTTCCCTACGAGATCTTGGCCCTGGTCATTCTGTCTTTCTGCGTGATCGGGTCACTGGTCGTCTCCGGGAGTGTCCATGGTGTATGGATCATGTTCCTTTTTGGTGTGATCGGGTACCTGATGCGCCTTTTCGACTACCCCACGGCACCTATGCTGATCGGGCTGGTCCTAGGTCCGATCATGGAACCGGCATTGAGAAGGGCGCTGCTGATGAACGGCGGCAGTCTTTATGCCGTTGTCATGAGGCCGATTACCCTTGCATGCCTCGTCCTCTCCGTTGTCGTCTTCTTTTACCCCTACATTTCCAACCTGTGGAAATGCCGATTGAAAAATGGAGGCTGAGATGAAGAGAGCCAACATGGCGTTCACCGGGATTGCTTCCTTCGGAAGATGCCCGGTCGTTCAGATCGATGAAGACTGGCAAGCAAATTTTGCAGTTTTAGGCGTCCCCTACGACGCGGGCGCGGGATACCGCCCCGGGGCGCGCTTCGGCCCGCGCTCGATCCGGGATGTTTCGACGCGTTTCGCCTTTTTCGGAGGCACTGGGTCCAGCGGATACTGGAATATCGGAAACAAAAAACCGTATCTCTCTGACGTGACAGTAGTCGACGCAGGGGATACCGACGTACTTTACCTGGATGTTTCCCATTGCTTCGAAAGCATCGAAAGTTCCGTGGGGGGCCTTTTAAAGCACGGCGCCATTCCGGTCATCCTCGGCGGGGATCATTCCATTTCCTACCCTGTGGTAAAGGCTTTCAGCAGCTTGGAAGATGTTGCGATCCTGCATCTCGACGCGCACCTGGATTTCCGGGACGAACTGCTCGGGGTCAGGCTGGCCCATGGAAGCCCTCTGCGGAGATTAAGCGAGCTTCCTTTCGTGACTTCCGCTGTTGCCATTGGCTTGCGAGGTTTGAGGCACAACCTGTCCGATTACCGGGATGCCCTGGACTCTGGAGTGGTAATCGTATCTGCCACGGAAATCCATCAAAACGGCGAGAATCAAGCCTTGGGTGTCCTCGAAAGGACATGGGAAAAGGATCGCCCCGTTTATGTCACCATTGACGTCGATTTCCTGGACCCCGCGTTTGCCCCGGGTACGGGAACGCCGGAGCCGGGTGGTTTCACCTACCAGGTTTTGATGGGAATCCTGGAATTCGTCACATCCCGGTTCAACGTTGTCGGTTTCGACATCGTTGAAGTCAACCCGATGGTGGATGCGTCCCAAATAACGGCCCTGCTGGCTGCACAGGCCGTCATAGAGTTCATGGGGTTCATCGATGAAAACAGAAAATCTCAATAGAAGGGTGGTTGCCACATGACGCATACGCTTCACAGGACATTTCCTTTAAAGAAAGAAACGGAGGAATTCGTCTTTCTTTCGATGGCGGCCCAAGGTTACAACAGCGACGATTCAGTAGAAAGCCTCAAGGAAGTCTTCCGGATATTCCGGAAGTATCCCCACATGAACCTCGCCGACGACAACCGGGGAGGAATCTTCACGGGTGTGACATGTGAAGAGATACTTGAAAAAGCCAACCAGAAGGCCTACATGGGGGCCGTGTTCACAGACAGGGGCGCGGTCAGGGAAGTGCTGAAGGAACTGAAGGCGAAAAATCTCGAGATGTCGGTGGTTGTAACGGGCAACATAAAAGCCGTCTTCGAATTGCTGGAAGAAGTTGACCTCGTGCCCCACACGGTTAACCTGTCTCTGGGGATCCACGGGAAGAAGGAATTGCTGGAAACGGAGGTCGTCAGGGCAATCACCTCCATGTGTGGCCACGGGATGATCTCTCCTTCGTCGGTCCGGGCTCATATCCGGGAAATCCAGGAAGGGTTGACGACCCCGAAGGAAGCGTCGCTCGACCTGGCAAAAGGCTGTACCTGCGGGATCTTCAACCCGAAACGCGCGCAGGAAGTCTTCGAAGCCATCTGGGAAGGGGAAATGCTCCCATGAATATTTCTGCCAGCCGCTGCATCGGATGTGCTCGCTGTGTTTCCATCTGCCCTGGCGGGGCAATTTCGGTCGAGGATAAGAAAGCCAAGATCGATCACGACCTCTGCTTTGAGTGCGGGCTATGCTATCGGATAGGTATCTGCCCCACAAGCGCGTTTGAAAAGGAAGAAAATCTGCCCTGGCCGACCTCGGTCAAGGCGATATTGAGCGATCCGCTCACGGAGTGCAAGGAAACCGGGGTTACCGGCCGGGGTACCGAAGAAATGAAAACGAACGACGTGACGGGAAGATTCGGCACCGGCGAGGTGGGAATCTGCGTCGACGTAGGGCGCCCCAACGTGGGGACGCGCCTCCTGGAAGTAGAGAAACTGGTGATAGCGCTCATGCCGACGATCAAAGACATCGGGACGGAACTTGAACCCAAAAATCCCGTCTCCGTGTTCGTCCAGAACAAGAAAACGGGCGAGTTTTTCCCGGAACTCCGCAACATCAGGGTCATGTCCGCGATCATCGAGTTCAAGATTCCCATCGACCGTCTGGTCGAAGTATTGGGAGTGCTGGAAAAAGCCGGCAAAGAGATCGACACGGTCTTCTCCCTTGGCATCATCTCAAGAGTGGATGAAAGCGGACGGATACCGGCCAGGGAGGTCCTTGAAGGAAACGGGATCACGGTTGGCGAAAGAGGGAAAGTAAACATCGGCCTGGGATCGAAAAAATAAAACATACTTTATACCAAGGAGGAATCATGATGGCGAAGAACATAGACGAAATACGTTCCTTTATCGAGGAAATGGGGATTCCTGGAAGGGATCCGTGGGCTCTTCCGAGTTCGCCCCTGACATTCCCGGATGGTGCCAATTGCCGTATTGAGATCGCGGGTGTGGAACGCCCTTCGACGCTGAAGGCGATGATCGATGAGGCAAAGAAGAGGAAGATCGTAGTCCACCGGGCCATAGCTACCGTGGGGGGCTCGACCTACTGTACCTTCGACGAACTCGAGGAAATGGCGGCGACGGCGAAGTTTGAAGGCATAGAGCTCGTCGCGACCATCGGGCACAGGAAGGGCTGGGACTGTGGTTCCAGAGAAATGGCGAGCCCGGAAGGTTGCATGCAGGGGTTCAGGCTGCGCGGCAGTGATAACATATCTTATTGGTTCGAGGATCTGTTCAGGGCCATCGACGCAGGCATCCGCGGGTTTTTGGTCTTTGACGAAGGAATCCTTTCTATCGCTTCTGAAATGAGAAGGAAGAACTTCATCCCGAGCGAAACGATTTTTAAATTCTCGGTTTTCGGCGGCTATTGCAGCGCGGCGGGCGTAAAGGTCCTCGAGAAACTTGGCGCGAACACCATGAATCCTTCGTCCGACGTGAGCCTGCCCATTCTTGCCGGTATCCGCAAAGCCAGCAAGATGCCGCTTGATGTTTATATCATCGTGGTGGATTCGTTCGGCGGCATGTTCAGGGCTTACGAGGCACCCGAGATCATCAGGGTATCTTCCCCATGCTACCTGAAGTATGAACCCGGGACCTCGGAGGGTGATATCTATAAGCCCTGGGTATCAGAAAGCTGGCACGAGGAACTGATTCGACAGAAGGTCAAACTGGCCGCCATTACGCGGGAAATCATTGACAAGAGAGGAATCGGGTTGAAAATGTCTGGCCAGGGAGCTCCGGACCTGGTTTTGCCGGTCGCCTGAAGATGATAAAATAGCTCGTCTTCTCGGGAAGAGAAGACGAACTGCCGGAAAAGCAAAATAAAAGAAAAGGATGCGAGGCAATGCCGCGCCTGGACTACGTGCAATCACTTTCGCGAGGCCTGGAAATTCTGGAAGTAATCAATCGTAACGGAGAAATGGGAATTAGCGAGGTTTCGGAGGCTCTGAAGATGGACAGGAGCACTGTCTATCGTCTTATCTCGACTCTGAAGGCGCGGGAATACTTGAAACAGAACAAGGCCAACTCCAAGTACTATTGCTCTCTGAAGACGTTTGAAATGGGCTGCCGAGTCGTCACGAAGCTAGGGATGGGACGGCAGGTGAAGTACATCATGGAAGCGCTGGCCGTTTCCGTTGGCGAATCCGTCAACCTCGGCGTGCTCGACGGTGACGATGTCGTTCACATCGAGAAGATAGAAAGCCACGAAACGATCAAGGTGGATGTCGGCGTCGGCGAAAGGATGCCTTCCTACAGTACCTCGCTCGGAAAGGCCATCCTGGCTTTCCTGCCCCAGGAGCAGCTCTCGGTGCTTCTCAAGAAGATGAAATTCACGAAGATTGCTCCGAACACTATCACGGACCCGAGGCTCCTGTTGGAAAAATTGGCGGAAGTGCGCAAGAAAGGGTTTGCCGTCGATGATGAGGAATTTGCCCCGGGCTTGAAGTGTTTCGCCGCACCCGTGAGGGACTGGTCAGGGAGCGTGATAGCCGCGGTGAGCGTGGCTTATCCCAAGTACCGTTATCAGAAGGACCTGGAAGGGGAACAGAAAATAATAAACGCGGTCTTGGCCACGGCGGGTAAAATCTCTTCGGCCTTTGGATTCACCCAGATCCCCAGGACTTACTGAGGGATCGGATTTAGAATCCTCTAGCAGGTTTGGTTTATTCCGATCATGGAAAAAATGAATCCCCAGGCTTCATACCTGGGGATTCATTTTTTGAAGAGTCGATATGGTTTATTGACCCCCTCCAGCACTGCACAAGATATTCTGTATGAGAAGGGAAAGGGTAAAGATGATGGAGGAGGAACAAAGCGGTGCCAGCCAGAACATGAAACGTCTGACGCAGCAAACAAAGGAGAAGCCGGATCACACGGTTTCGAACTGAATGATGAAGGGCCTCCCTGAAAGGGGAGGCCCTTTGTGTGTGAGGCGGCATTCTCTTGATTACGGAACTACAGGGCGTGCTTTTTCCTGTAGCAGAAATTGCAGACCCTGTCTCCGGCTGCCAGCGTCTGGTCCCGCTGGAGCTCCAGTCCGGGGTTGAACCCTTCGAGGAAAGCCCAGTCCCTGCCGCAGGAAAGGATCTCCGTCAGGTCACCCATGCCAAGTTCTTCATAAAGCGCGACGTAGTCACACCTCGTGACGTCGAACCGGAGGACATCATCCGTGCTTTCCTTCATCTCGAGTTCAAGATGCCCTCCCCCCTGCCACATGGGAATGACGCCGGCAGCCAGGCCCTCAAGGCTGTTCCCTCCGAGAGACTCTGCCTTGGCGTTGCCGTCTTTTCTGGATATCTCCTTCAAAGTGTCGGAAACGATCTTTCTTGTTTCTTCCCTGCCAAGCCTTTTCTCGAAGGCCCTGATCAGAGGGAGAAGGACCTGGGCTTCTATCCTCCTCCGGAGGAGCAGGTCGACTTGCTGTTCAGTCTGAGCCATGTAAGGATCCTCCCAACCTGGAACAAAACACATGATTTTTTAAAGAATAGCATGAAGCGCCTGCCCATAACCGGTTGATCTTGATAAGTATTCCTGTTTTGTGCAAGTAGAAAATCCCCCCTATGTCGCTAAAAGAAGTTTGGTCGGATTAGCGATAGTTATGACAGGACTTGTAAAGATCGTCGGCTATACGGTCCCCTGGCTAATGCTCGTCTATCCGGCTATCATTGTGCTGCTGGTGGGCGGTCTTTTCGACTTCGGCAAGTTCAAGCCTGCCATGCAGGGCGGGATAGTCACTGCCGTTTTGCTCAGCATCGGTGATTTTCTCGCGGGCATGGGATTTCCGGGCAATGCCCTCAGCAAGGTGACCGCCAGTCTTCCGCCTGGTGCGCAGGGTCTTGGCTGGCTTCTGCCATCCCTGGTGGTAGCGGCAGTAATGATGGTCGTTGCGGGCAGGAAAAAATAGCAGCCGGTAAGGGGGAGTTCAGTTGGTTTTCAGGGAAGCGGTAGATTCCGCGAGGATCGTTACGGTTCTCGACGATTATGCCGGGTACGAGACATCATTCCTGGCGCAGCACGGCATTGCGATACTGATTGAGGCCTGCTCCGATGGTGTCTGCAAAAGGATCCTCATGGACACGGGGCAGTCCGCCCTGCCGATCCTCCACAACATGAAACTTCTGGACATCGACCCGGCCTCGATCGATGCCGTTGTCATTTCACACTGCCACTACGACCATACGGAGGGACTGGTCGATACGCTCAAGGCCATCGGAAGGAAGAACATCCCGGTGATAGCACACTCCGGAATGTTCCGTCCCAACTATATTTTCAAACCCTTCATCAGGAACATCGGCGTCATGAAGGAGAACGGGCGTGAGGCCATAGAAGATGCTGGAGGTCTGCTTGTCCTGGTGGATGAACCGTTCGAGATAATGCCGGGGGTTATCGTCACGGGCGAGGTCCCCAGGAAAAGGGATTTCGAAAAACAGGGGATCGGGACCTGGAACCTCGATGACGGGAAATTCACACCTGACGAGATCCTCGACGACCTTTCGCTGGCTGTCAAGGTCAAGGGCAAGGGCCTTGCAATAATCTCGGGGTGCAGCCACGCCGGGATCGTCAACATCATAGACTGGTCGAAGGAGCTGGCGGAGGAGTCCCGGGTCGATCTCATCATTGGGGGGTTCCATCTAATAGAGGCCTCTACCGAGCGCATAGAGAAGACGGCCCAGGCACTGAAGAGCCTTGACGTTGGGTGCGTAGTTGCCGGCCACTGCACGGGCCTTGCGGCCCTCAGTGAATTCTCCAGAGTCCTGGGAGACCGCTTCGAACAGCTTCACGTCGGAACTACGGTTCAGATGTAGCGTTATCAAATGCAGGTTTTCAGAGGCGGCGCCTGCTTTTCGGGCGCCGCCTTATCTGTATACAAGGATGCGGGAGGAGTAACCGCCGCTTTTCCTGTACAATCGACAGATGGGAAGCCAGACTCTCTCCGAAGAGAAAAGAATCCGCCGCAGCGGTATCCTCCTTCATGTTTCGTCTTTGCCATCACCCTGGGGAACTGGTGATCTTGGCCCTGGCGCAGACAGTTTCGCCGATTTCCTGGAAGCGGCCGGGCAGACTCTCTGGCAAATGCTTCCTCTCTCCCCCACGGAACCTGGACAGGGGAACTCTCCGTACAGTGGTCTTTCGGCCTTTGCCGGGAACCCCCTGTTCATAAGCCCGGAGCTGCTTGCTAATGACGGTTTTCTCGATCGTTCCGACCTTAAGGTGCCGGACGGTTTGCCCGCTGCTAACGCCGATTACGAACTCTCGGGCAGGGTGAGAGAGCCTCTGTTCCGGAAGGCTTTTGCAGCACTTTGCTCCTCGCCTGATCCCTGTTTTTCTTCCTTTTGTGAAGAGAACTCCTTCTGGCTCGACGACTTCGCTCTCTTTTCGGCTATCAAAAGATCGCGAAACGGCGCTCCCTGGTACGAATGGCCTGTCCCTCTGCGCGACAGGGAGGGCCGGGCCATGAAAGAGGCTCGCGAGGAGCTTTCCGGAGAGATGGAGTATCATCGCTTCCTGCAATATGCTTTTGTGCGACAGTGGAGCCGCCTCAGGAATATCTGCGACAGACGCGGCATTTCCCTTGTCGGCGATATCCCTGTCTATGTAAGCCATGACAGCGCCGATGTCTGGGCCAATCGCCATCTCTTCGACCTCGACGATTCGGGGCGTCCCGAGTGCGTCGCCGGGGTTCCGCCGGACTACTTCTCAGGCGATGGACAGAGGTGGGGCAACCCACTCTACCGCTGGGATATTCTCGAAGAGGATGGTTTCGGCTGGTGGATCCGGCGGCTCGAGCACACCCTCTCGCACTTTGATCTGGTTCGGATTGATCATTTCCGGGGGCTGATCAAGTACTGGTCTATCCCTGCCAGTGAGACAACAGCCATGAAGGGGCAGTGGAAGGACGCCGCACCGCAAGGGTTTTTTGCGAAGCTCTCGGAGGTTTTTCCAGGCATGCCCTTCATCGCGGAGAACCTCGGCGTCATAACGCCCGATGTCACGGCCTGGATGGAACACCTATGTCTTCCCGGGATGCTTGTGTTGCAGTTTGCCTTCGGGAGTGATTTCGAGAAGAACCCCTATGCCCCCGCCAATCATCCGGAGAATGCCTGTGTATACACAGGCACGCATGACAACAACACATCCAGGGGATGGCTGGAGGCGGAGACATCTCCTGCCATAAGGAAGCAACTGGGCAGACTCGCCGGACACAAGGTTACCCCGGAAACGGTTTCGATGGATATGATCGGGTTCGCGCTGGCATCGAAGGCACGTTTCGCGATCTTTCCGATGCAGGATCTTCTCGGGCTTGGTCCGGAGGCCAGGTTCAATACCCCCGGGACCTCTTCGGGGAACTGGCTCTGGCGGCTTGAAGACAGGGATCTGGACATCGCTCCCGCATCATCGCTGGCGGAGCTTGCGGCGAAACAGGGGCGAAACTTCAGTTAAGAGGTATCATCCGTCGTTCGTCGTTGTGCGATAATCACCGGTAAGGAATTTTCTCAAGGAGGAACGGAAGACATGCCGAAGATAGTATATGGCAACGATATCGGGCATTCACTGCGCTATATGATGGAGCAGGACCCTGCTTTCCGGTTGGTGGCGTATTTCTCGATGGAGATAGGCCTGAAGGACAGCATACCTACATACTCGGGAGGGCTGGGGATCCTGGCGGGCGATATCCTGAAGAGTGCGACTGACCTCGGTGTCCCCATGGCGGGGATGACTCTCCTCTACCGCAAGGGTTATTTCCGCCAGGCCTTCGAGAACTGTGCGCAGAAGGAGTACCCCGTCGAGTGGAATCCCGAAACCGAATTGACGCTTCTGCCGAACGAGGTAACCGTACTGATCGAGTCGCGCGTGGTCAAGGTACGTGCCTGGTGCCGTGAGCTGAAGGGGAAAACCGAATTCACCGTTCCCGTCTATTTCCTTGATACCGACGTGGAGGGCAACACTCCCGAGGACAGGCAGTTGACATGGTACCTCTACGGGGGCGACCAGCGCTACCGCCTCTGCCAGGAGATCATCCTCGGCTCGGGGGGGCTGCGCATGCTTCGTGACCTCGGATATGCGAACATAGACGACTATCATCTCAACGAGGGGCATGCGGCCTTCCTTCTTCTGGAGCTTATCCGGGAGATGGGGTACGAGCAGTACGAAAAGGCCCGTGAACATGGGATCTTCACGACGCACACGCCGGTCTCTGCGGGACACGATCACTTCAGTTGGGACCTCATCAACAGGGTGATGGATTCTTCAATGGCGAAACGCCTTCACAGGATGATGCCTACGAACAGCGTCTCCATGACGGAGATCGCCCTCCGCTACAGCCACTACATCAACGGCGTCTCGCGCAAGCACACCGAGGTCAGCCGGGCCATGTTCAAAAGGAACGATGTGGACTGCATCACCAACGGAATCCACTCCTCCACATGGGCCGGGCCCGAGATGTCGACTCTCTTCTCGAAGCATATCACCGGTTGGGATAACGCCCCCGAACGCCTCATCCAGGCAATGTATATCCCTGTGGAAGAGATCAGGGAAGCCCATGCGGCGGCCAAACAAAGATTGCTGAAGTATGTGGCGGAAAAGACGGGAAGGGTGCTGGATCCCAATCGCCTGACGATAGGCTTCGCGAGGAGGGTGGCCCAGTACAAGAGATCCGACCTGATCTTCCGCGACACGGCACGCCTCGCGAAGATAGCCGGAGGGAAGGTGCAGCTCATATTCGCCGGCAAGGCCCATCCCCAGGACGGACCCGGAAAGGAGACCCTGAGAAAAATTCTCTGCGAAGCGGAAAACATGGTCGGGACCGACCTGCCCGTCGTCTATCTCGAAGATTACGGCATGGATATGAGCGCGCTACTCGTCCAGGGCGTGGATCTCTGGCTCAACAATCCCATCCGGCCGAGGGAGGCGTCAGGGACCAGCGGCATGAAGTGTGCCCTCAACGGAGTTCCCAACTTTTCGGTGCTCGATGGATGGTGGATCGAGGGGTGCGTCGAGGGAGTTACCGGGTGGAGCATCGGTCCGGCTCCCATGGAGGCAATCGACGACCATTATGACGAATCGGTCGACCTGGACGACCTTCTTGAAAAACTGGAAAAGATCGTCATTCCCACTTTCTACGACAACCCGGATGAGTGGGGCAGGGTCATGCGTGCCGCGATCGCCATCAACGGCAGCTACTTCAATACCCACAGGGTCGTGCGCGAATACTGCGAACGCGCCTACGGGGTACAGATGAGGGGATTGTAGGGACGTGAACCGTAAATCGCAGACCGTGACCCGGAAAACCGAAACTCTTTCCCTTACAAAGATCCAGGGCTGCAATAAAGGGGTTTATCCATGAAATTCAGGCCGGAAGTGAGGCCCTTTCTTCTTGGTTCAGTGTTGTCAGGCATCGTGGTCTACGGTATCTTGAGGATTATCGGTGGGTCAGGCAGCATGGCCCTTTTCTTCGCCCTTCTCCTCGGAGGTGTTTCAGCAGCGTACATGCTCTACTTCTTCCGTGACCCTGAGATGAGGACACCGGCTGAGCCTGGCATCATCGTCGCCGCCGCAAGCGGTACGCTGGCGAAGATCACGGAAATCCACGAAAAGGAGTACCTCAAGGAAGATACGATCCGCATCAGCATCTTTCTCAGCCTTTTCGACGTACATGTCAATCGCTTCCCGATCGGCGGCCGCTCCACCTTTCTGGGCTACTTTCCCGGCAAGAGACTTTTCACATTCGATGAAAAATCCTCCGACGTCAACCAGCACAACGCCATCCTTGTCCGAGGCGAGGGGACAGCCTGCCTCATCCGGCAGATCGTCGGCCCCGTCTGCCGCCGCGTTGTCTACTGGATTTCTCAGGACAAGGAGGTGGAGGTCAGCAGGGGTGAGCGCTTCGGCATGATGAAATTCGGTTCCCGTCTCGACATGTATTTCCCCAGGGGCGATATCGAAATGGTCGCCGGGATCGGCGATCAGGTAACGGCCGGCGAGACGGTCATTGCCCGGATAGTGAACGAGGTTCAGGCATGATCTCCGAACATCGGGTAAGACAGATGATCCCGTCTCTGGTGACTCTTGCGGCCCTATTCTTCGGCCTTGCCGGGATCCTTTCGACCCTCGAGGCGATGCGACTGGATATGCCGATCCTCCTTGCGCGGTCGGCCAAGTTCATAATGCTCGCCCTGGTCCTCGACGGCCTTGACGGCAACCTTGCCCGGCGGATCAACGGTTCCACCGAATTCGGTGCCGAACTGGATACCTTCGTCGACTTCACCGCTTTCTCACTGGCTCCGGCGGCACTTCTTTTTGCCCTTCTTCTCTACGGTCCCAACCCGTTGTGGCGCTGGATCCTCCCCACTGCAGTAGTATTCTCCGGTGCCGTGCGGATGTCACGCTTCAGGGCCAAGGATCCCCTTAGAGGGCAGGGCGGCTTTATCGGCCTTCCGATCACGGTAAACTCCTCATGGGTCGCTCTGGTGACTTTCGCGGCGCTGGTCCTTCACCCCCGGGGGAACATTCTGGTCCGGGGGCCCTTCTCGATCCTCTTCCAGCTGTTCATCCTGGTGATGATCTCGCTCCAGCTTTCGACCTTCCGTTACCCGAAACCATCCAACAAGGTGCGCTACTTTGCGCCGGCTGTCCTGGCAATAATTCTTCTTTTTTTACTCAGTGAAATCTGGGCGGCCTGGATCGCGACGATCCTGGCCGTGGGATGCCTCGTCTATGTCCTCACCGGTCCGATGGTCCATAAAAGATCGGCTGAAAAAACCGGGGTGCAGTGATCTATATCGGAGGGCAAAAATGATGGATGAAATGATCTGTTACTGCATCGGCGTTACCCGAAGCCGGATAGTCCAGGCCGTCCGCAACGGCGCGCATACCCTCAAGGCAATTCAGGAGTCTACCGGGGCATGCACCGGCAACAGGTGTAAAGAGCTCAACCCCAGGGGGCGATGCTGCTCCGTAGATATCATCGAAATTATCAGACAGGAAACGGGAACCGGACCGAAGGGAGATTGCTGCTGCGGCTGAGTTGTTTTGGCCGCCCATTGGAAAAAGCTCAGCAAGAACCCCTCAGGGCTTATCGCACCGGAGGGGTTCTTGCTGAGCTTGTAGCCGCTAGAGCATTCCTTTTTTCCAGAGAAAAAGAGTGGCTATGGAACCCAGAACAACGGCGATCATACCCACGAAAATGAATCCCAGCGGAGCGTTCCCCCAGGGGACAGTTACATTCATCCCCCAGAGGCTGGCGATGACCGTAGGTATGGAAAGAATAATGGTCACAGAGGCCAGAAACTTCATTACAATGTTGAGATTATTGGAAATGATGGAAGCGAATGCGTCCATCATCCCGCTGAGGACGTTGCTGTACATGAGGGCCATCTCGTTGGCTTGGTTGTACTCGATCTGCACGTCTTCCATGAGATCTTTATCTTCCTCGCGGATCTTGATGATCTCCGGCATCTGGCTGTTCTGGAAAAGCCGCATAAGGCGCTCGATCAGGACCCGGTTGGACCGGAGGGCCGAAAGGAAATAGGTCAGCCCCTTTTCCAGGTCGAAGAGCTGATAAAGCTCCTCGTTCTTCATGGACTGGCGGAGATTCGACTCAATGTCGTTGGATCGGCGATTGATCAGCCCCAGACAGCGGAGGAAATCCGTCGCAGATTTATAGAGGATCTGCAGGAGGAGCCGGGTCCTCTTGTAGGTACAGAAGCTGCTCATCGAAACAAGGCTTTTGGGGAGGTTTCCCAGATCCTCCGTCGAGATCGTCAGGATCAGATCAGGTGTGACGATGATCCCGAGGGGAACAGTATCGAATTCGAATGCCCCGGAACTTTTTGCCATATTGACGACCACAAGAAGACACTTGTCATCGATCTCGATATGCGAGGTTTCTTCCG
>WOYI011157129.1_pt1 | contig 23582 bp, 20 predicted proteins | sample 6423411 | NCBI WGS metagenome assembly WOYI01 (sample SAMN13441803, study PRJNA592873) | oil field metagenome | biome: oil field; feature: oil-well bore; material: oil-contaminated soil; isolation source: oil-contaminated soil from oil-well borehole | place: Germany: Wietze | collected 2016-10-18 ... | reverse complement strand
ATCTCCCGTTTCCCCACATGGTTCGCGGCCGAGACGACGCCCTCGTCCTCCATCTGCTCCACCAGCCGGGCGGCCTTGTTGTAGCCGATGCCGAGCTTGCGCTGGATGTAGCTCGTGCTGACCTTGCGGTCGCGCAGCACCACCTGCACGGCCTGATCGTAGAGCGCATCCTCGCCACCGTCGCCGCCGAGCCCGAGGACGAGGTCGATGTCGCTCTCCTTGTCCTCGTCGGGGCCCTCGACGACGCCGGACATGTATTCGGGCGGCCCGTAGGACTTGAGGTGGTTGACGATCTCCTCGACCTCCTCATCCGACACGAACGGCCCGTGGATGCGGGTGATGCGGGAGCCGCCGGCCATGTAGAGCATGTCGCCCATGCCGAGGAGCTGTTCGGCGCCCATTTCGCCGAGGATGGTGCGGCTGTCGATCTTCGAGGTGACCTGGAAGGAGATCCGGGTCGGGAAGTTGGCCTTGATCGTGCCGGTGATGACGTCGACCGAGGGCCGCTGCGTCGCCATGATGAGGTGGATGCCCGACGCGCGGGCCATCTGGGCGAGGCGCTGGATGCAGGCCTCGATCTCTTTCCCCGCGACCATCATCAGGTCGGCCATCTCGTCGACGATGACGACGATGTAGGGGATCGCTTGCGGCACAGTCTCCTCGGTCTCGAACACCGGATCGCCGGTCTCGTCGTCGAAGCCGGTCTGGACGGTGCGCTTGAACATCTCGCCCTTGGCCAGCGCCTCGCGGACGCGGCCGTTGTAGCCCTCGATGTTGCGCACCCCCATCTTCGACATCTTGCGGTAGCGCTCCTCCATCTCGCCGACGGTCCATTTGAGGGCGACGACGGCCTTCTTGGGGTCGGTGACGACGGGGGAGAGCAGATGCGGGATGCCGTCGTAGACGGAAAGCTCCAGCATCTTGGGGTCGATCATGATGAGCCGGCATTCCTCGGGCGTGAGCTTGTAGAGCAGGGAAAGGATCATCGTGTTGATGGCGACCGACTTGCCGGAGCCGGTGGTGCCGGCGATGAGAAGGTGGGGCATTTTCGCCAGGTTGGCGATGACCGGCTCGCCGGCGATGTCCTTGCCGAGGGCGAGCGGCAGGCGGAGGCTCGAATCGCCGAAGTCGCGGGCGGAGAGAATCTCGCGCAGCACCACCTTTTCGCGAAAGGCGTTCGGCAGTTCGATGCCGATCACGGTGCGGCCGGGCACGGTGGAGACGCGGGCGGAGAGAGCGGACATCGAGCGCGCGATGTCGTCGGCCAGCCCGATGACGCGGGAGGCTTTCAGCCCCGGCGCGGGTTCCAGTTCGTACATGGTGACGACGGGGCCGGGGCGGACGGAGGTGATCTCTCCCTTCACGCCGTAATCGTCGAGCACGCTTTCGAGCATGCGGGCGTTTTCCTCGAGCGATTCGTCGGAGAGCGGACGGCGCTGGACCGAGGAGGGGCTGGCGAGAAGCGAGAGCGGCGGCATCTCGTAGCCGGAGGCCTTTTCCTCGAACCGGAGGCGCGGCTGGGCTTCGGCGAGGGCCTGGCGCGAGGGGGCGGGGGGCTTGCGGGGCGCGTGCTGGACGATCGGCTTGTGGGTGGCCGCGACGCCGTCGCCGTCGAGATCGGCGAAGGCGTTGCGGTCGAAGCCGTCCTCGGTGTCGAAGAGCGGCTCGGCCGTCAGCGGGGTGCCGGCGGGTTCGTCCTCGGGCGTGAAGACGTTGCCGCCGGGCAGGCGCGAGGCCGGCATGAAGCGCGGTTCGGCCGGAAGCGCGGCGGCGGCACCCGGCCGGGCGGCGGCGGTCGCGGTCAGCGGCGGTTCGGCGCGCAGGACCGGGTCCGCGGGCAGGGCGTGGCTGCCGCGGGATTTCACCGCGTCGGCGATGCGCGCCCTGATGCGGTCCTCGGACGGGGCCTCGGCGTTGCGGGCCCGGCGCGAGAGGTGCGGCTCGACCAGTTCCGGTTCGGGATCGCCTGCATGGTCGGGCTCGGCCGGGCGGCGGGCAAGCTCGCTCACCCGGGCGAGAAGGCCGCGCTTTTCGCGAACCGGCGACCGTTCCGGCGCCACCGGGTCGATAAAGCGCGGATCGGCGCGCAGCATATGCGCGCCGCGGTGCGGTGCGGCCATGTCCGGGCGCTGCGCCTCGGCCCAGGCGACCGCCTCCCCGGCCCGTTCCAGCGCGGCCTCGCGGCGGGCGCGGGTCCGGTCCTGGAGCGCCTTCGCGCCCCGGAGCGAGGCGACGGCGCCGCGTCCGAGGGCGCGCAGCAGCCAGTCATAGGCGACGATGGTGCCAACGAGAAGGAAGCGCCCGATCGCCTTCACCTCACGCATGTCGAAGCCGAGGACGAAGAGCGCCATGACGAGCGCGCCGGCGCCGACGAGGGCCGACATCACCTTCAGCCCGAAGGTCGCCGAGACCGGCGCCACACCGAGGATCGCGCCGAGAACGGTGTCGCCGAAGAGCCCGCCGAGGCCGAAGCTGTGCGCCCAGTCCGGCCCGGCCAGCATGGTCGAGGCATAGACCGACATCAGCGCGACGGCGATGGGGGCGAAGATCGCCCGGGCCAGCGCGCGGTCCTCGCCGCGATGGAGCATGAAGCGCACGCCCCAGGCGGCGAAGACGATGGCGATCCCCCAGGAGCCGTGCCCGGCGATGACGAAGAGCGGCGAGGCGATGGCGGCGCCGATGCGCCCGAGAAGGTTCCGCGCCGGTTCATCCGTCGCGGCGAGCCAGGAGGGATCGTCGGGCGAGTAGCTCGCCAGCATCATCCCGGTCAGCACCGCCAGAACGATCAGCGCGGCGCCGAGAAGTTCCTTCCCGCGCCGCTCGATCGCGGCCTGCATGTTCTGGTCCAGAAGCGGATCGCGCTGTCGTGCCTGGTAGGATGCCATATGTCCCTCGTCCCTCAACCGTAGAGGCAGTCGCGGAGCTTCGTCAGCCCGCGCCGCATTTCTTCTTTTGGGGCTACCATCGCGACACGGATGTAACCCTTCCCCGGATTGTGCCCGCCGACGTCGCGGGCCAGATAGGCACCGGGAAGCACGCGCACCCCGGTTTCACGCCAAACCTTGATCGCCGCCTCTTCGCCGTCATCGACGGGCAGCCAGAGGAAGAACCCGCCTTCTGGTCCCTGATAGCCCTGGAGGCCGGCAAAGACCTTGTCGGCGATGCGGAACTTTTCCTGATAGAGCGCGCGGTTCGCCTCCACATGCGCCTCGTCGGACCAGGCCTTTTCCGAGACGCGCTGCACCGGCAGCGGCAAGGGCGCGCCGCCATAGGCGCGGAGCTGGCGGAAGCGGGCGATGGCCTCGGGTCCGCCGGCGACGAAACCGGAGCGGAGGCCGGGCAGGTTCGAGCGCTTCGAGAGCGAATGGAAGACCGCGACCCGTTCGGGATCGGCGCCGATCTCGTCCGCGACCTGGAGCGCGCCGACGGGCGGATGGTCGCGCCAGATCTCGGAATAGCATTCGTCCGAGAGGAGAATGAAATCGTGTTTCTCGGCGAGCCGCAGCAGCCCGGCGATGTAGTCGCGCGAGGCGACGGACCCTTGCGGGTTCGCGGGCGAGCAGAGATAGGCGAGCGCGGTGCGGTCGAGGATGTCGGCGGGAAGGGCCGCGTAGTCCGGCAGGAAGCCCGTCGCCGCCGTCGCGGGCACATAGACAGGCTCCGCCCCGACCGACAGGGCGGCGGCGGCGTAGGGCTGGTAGAACGGGTTCGGCATCAGCACCACCGGCTGGCGGCCGGTCTTGACCTCGGGGCAGAGCGCCATGCAGGCGTCGAAGAGCCCTTCGCGGGTGCCGTTCAGCACCGTGATCCGCTCGGGGCCGAGATCGGCGCCGTAGCGCAGCCGCAGCCAGCCGGCGATGGCGGCGAGAAGTCCGGGCGTGCCTTCGTTCGGGGGATACTGCCCGAACTCGTTCACATGCGCGGCCAGCGTCGGCGCGACGAAGTCGGGGATCGCGTGGCGCGGCTCGCCAATGGTCATGGCAATCGGCTCGCCACCCGGCGCATGGGTGTCGAGCAACTTCCGCAGACGCGGAAACGCGTAATCTGGCAGGTTCGAAAACCGCTCTGGAAACGCCATTGCTGCCTCAATCATCGGAGTCGTTACGCCCCGTTTTGCAGGTAGATTAGCGATCCGCGCGGGCGCGGTCCAGAAAAAGCAATGCTTTCCGGGGGCTGGAGCCTGCCGATTGTGGCATTTCGGCCCTCAGACGAGCGCCTTTTCGGCCGCCGCCCCGATCCGCAGCAGCCGTTCCTCGCCCATCGGGCGGCCGAGGAGCATGATCCCGGTCATCGGCAGCCCGGTCGGCAGGGTCAGCGCCGAGAGACCCATGAGGTTGCCGATCCTGGTATTGCGGAGCGCCAGCAGGTTCTCGGCTACGAAATAGTCCTGCTCGACAAGGAGCCGTTCGGCATTCGGCGGCAGCGTCGCGGCGGTCGGCACGAGGACCGCGTCATAGGGCGCGGTGCGTTCGGCCCAGACCGCGCGGATCGCCTTCAGCCGGCGCCAGGCGGCGACGAAATCGGCGCCGGAATGGGCCGCGCCGGCGCGGAACCGGTCGCGGACCGGGCCGAACATCTTATCGGGCGCCGCCTCAATCTCGCGCCGCCAGGTCGCGTAGGCCTCGGTGGTGAAGATGATCGCCGAGAGGCCCATCGCCTCGCCAAGCTCCGGCACCGCGCCGGGAACGAGCGTGGCACCGGCGTCCTTCAGCCGTTCGAGCGCGTGGTTGAAGCCGGCCTTCGGTTCGGGGCGGATGTCGTCATGGGCGACGTTGTCGAGGACGAGGAAGCGCGCGCCCTTCAGGGTGGCACCCTTGAGGTCCGCGGGCTTTCCGCCTTCGAGCGCGGCGAGAAGCAGCGCCGCGTCCTCGACCGTGCGGGTGAGCGGCCCGACCGTGTCGAAGCGTTCGACGAGCGGCACGACGCCCTTCAGCGAGAGCCGGCCGGAGGTGGTCTTGAGCCCGACGAGGTCGTTCCACGCGGCCGGAATGCGCACCGAGCCGCCGGTATCCGAGCCGATCCCCGCCGCCGCGAGGCCGAAGCCGACCGAGGTCGCGGCGCCCGAGGACGAGCCGCCGGGCACGAGGGCCGGATCGTTGACGTTCGGCGGCGTCGCGGTCATCGGGTTGAGCCCGAGGCCGGAGAAGGCCAGTTCGGTCATGTGGGTCTTGCCGAGGCAGACGAGGCCCCGCGCGGTGGCGTTGCGCAGGACCTCCGCATCCGCCGCCGGCACCCGGCCTTCGAGCAGCTTCGAGCCGGCCTCGGTCGCCACCCCGGCGGTGTCGAAGAGGTCCTTCCACGAGACCGGCACCCCGTCGAGGAGCGAGAGCCGCAGTCCCGCCTTCGCCCGCTTCGCCGCCGCCGCCGCTTCGGCCATGGCCCGGTCCCCGGTCAGCCGCGCATAGATGCGGTCGCGGTGGGGATGCGCCCGGATCGCGTCGAGGAAGGCCGCCGTCAGGTCCTCAGGGTCGATCTCGCCCCGCCCGATCGCGCGGCCAAGCTCGCCCGCGCTCATCTGCCGCCATTCCGCCATTCGGACCTCCTGCCTTTGCGAGGGTGACGGTAGCGTCACGCCACCGCATGGACAATCCCGTGCCGGCGGGGATACTGGCGGTCATGGCATATGATTATGATGCGGATGTGGTCATCACCGGCGGCGGGCTGAACGGCCCGGCGCTCGCGCTCGCGCTGGCGCGGGCGGGGCTGCGGGTGACGGTGATCGACGCGCAGCCGGCGCGCGCCCGGGCGCGCGCGAATTTCGACGGCCGCGCCTATGCGCTGGCGATTGCGTCCAAGCGCCTTCTGTCGGCCATCGGGGTCTGGGACCGCGTCGCGGCCGAGGCCCAGCCGATGCTGGAGATCAAGACCTCGGACGGGCGGCCGGGCGACGGGCCGTCGCCCTTCTTCCTGCATTTCGAGGCGGCGGAGATCGAGGAGGGCCCGATGGGCTTCATGGTCGAGGACCGCCACCTCTATGCGGCGTTCCTCGCCGCGATGGAGGCGGAGCCGCGGATCACCCACCTCGCCGCCGCGACGGTCACGGCGCAGGAAGCCGGCCCCGCCGGCATCACGGTGACGCTCGCGGACGGGCGCACGCTGACCGGCCGGGTGCTGGCGGGCTGCGACGGGCGCCAGTCGGGCACGGCGCAACGGGCGGGGATCACCCGGACCGGCTGGGGCTATGGCCAGACCGCGCTCGTCTGCGCGGTGGCGCACGAGAAGCCGCACGACGGCATCGCGCACCAGTTCTTCATGCCCTCCGGCCCGCTGGCGATCCTGCCGCTGAAGGGCAACCGATCCTCCATCGTCTGGAGCGAGACGGAGGCGCAGGCGAAGGCCATCGCGGCGCTCGACGACGAAGATTTCCTCGCGGTCCTGCGCCCCCGTTTCGGCGATTTCCTCGGCCGGATCGAACTGGCCGGCGGGCGCTTCACCTATCCCCTGAACCTGACGCTCGCCAACAGCTACGTCGCCCCCCGCCTTGCCCTCGTCGGCGATGCCGCGCACGGCGTCCACCCGATCGCCGGGCAGGGCCTCAACCTCGGCTTCCGCGACGTGGGCGCGCTGGCCGAAGTCCTGGTCGAGGCGCATCGGCGCGGCGAGGATATCGGCGCGGCGGACGTGCTGGAGCGCTACCAGAGCTGGCGGCGCTTCGATTCCACCACGCTCGCGCTCGGGATGGACGGGGTCAACCGGCTGTTTTCCAACGACAACCCCCTGCTGCGGGCGGCCCGCAACCTCGGCATGGGCATCGTCGGCGCCCTTCCCGGCCTGCGGCGGGGCTTCATCCGGCAGGCGGCAGGGCTGGCCGGGACGCCGCCGAAGCTGTTGCAAGGGCGGAGGCTGTAGATCGCGGGCAATGGCCGCATCGAGCCCTTTGCAGGGCACAAATCGCATGAGGGATTCATCGCGTGAATCCAGCATGGTAGCTGGGCCGCATGAGCGGACCCACGCCCCCGACCTGCAAGGCCGGGACCTGGCCGGCCTATAATGAGGCGCTCAAGCGCCGGGGCGCGCTGACGATCCATTGGCCGGCAGGCGATCGTCTTCAATGGCCGCAAGGCATGGGCTGGTTCCCGCGCAAGGTGCTGGCCTGGCGCATCCCGAACATCGAGCCATGGTCCGCCACTGGTTTGAGGACCATGCGACCCGAGCGTCAGAAGTCGAACTTCACCCCCTGCGCCAGCGGCAGTTGGGCTGAGTAGTTGATCGTGTTCGTCTGCCGCCGCATGTAGCCCTTCCAGGCGTCCGAGCCCGACTCGCGGCCGCCGCCCGTCTCCTTCTCGCCGCCGAAGGCGCCGCCGATCTCGGCGCCCGAGGGGCCGATGTTGACGTTGGCGATGCCGCAATCGGAGCCGGCGGCGGAGAGGAACGCCTCGGCCTCGCGCAGGTTCAGCGTGAAGATGCAGGAGGAAAGCCCCTGCGGCACGTCGTTCTGGAGCGCGATGGCCTCTTCCAGCGTCTCGTAGCCCATGACGTAGAGGATCGGCGCGAAGGTCTCGGTGCGGACGGTGTCGGTCTGCGCGGGCATCTCGGCAATCGCCGGTTCCACATAGGCGCCGCCCTGCGGCACGCCCGAGGTCACGGTCTTGCCGCCGTGGACGGTGCCGCCCTCGGATTTCGCCTTTTCCAGCGCCGCCTGCATCCGGTCGCGCGCGGCGTGGTCGATGAGCGGGCCGACGAGTGTCGTCGCCTTGCGCGGATCGCCAATGGGAAGCGAGCCGTAGGCCTTGGTCAGCTTCGCGACCAGATCGGCGCGGATCGAGTTGTGCGCGATCAGGCGGCGGAGCGAGGTGCAGCGTTGCCCCGCGGTGCCGACGGCGGAGAAGACGATGGCGCGCACGGCCATGTCGAGGTCGGCCGAGGGCGCCACGATCATCGCGTTGTTGCCGCCAAGCTCGAGGATCGGCCGGCCCCAGCGGCCAGCGACCTTCGGGCCGACGATACCGCCCATCCGGGTCGAGCCGGTGGCGGAGACGATGGGCACGTCCTTCGACGCGACCAGCGCCTCGCCGATCGCCGGGCCGCCGATGACGAGTTGCACGAGGCCGTCGGGCGCGTCGCCGAAGCGTTTCAGCGCGCGTTCCATGATCTTCATCGAGGCCATCGCGGTGAGCGGGGTCTTCTCCGACGGCTTCCAGATCACCGGATCGCCGCAGACGAGTGCGAGCGCGGCGTTCCACGACCAGACGGCGACGGGGAAGTTGAAGGCGGTGATGACGGCACAAGGCCCCAAGGGGTGCCAGGTCTCCATCATCCGGTGGCCGGGGCGTTCGGAGGCGATGGTAAGCCCGTAGATCTGGCGCGAGAGACCGACCGCGAAATCGCAGATGTCGATCATCTCCTGCACCTCGCCGAGGCCTTCGGAGGTGATCTTGCCGGCCTCGAGCGTCACCACGGCGCCAAGCTCGGCCTTGGCCGCGCGCAGTTCCTCGCCGAGAAGCCGCACAAGCTCGCCCCGACGCGGCGCGGGCACGGTGCGCCAGGCCTTGAACGCCTCCTGCGATCTGGCGATGATCTTGGCCATGTCGGCAGGGGTCGTCTCGGTCACTTTCGCGACCTCGGCGCCGTCGATGGGCGAATGCACGGCGAGCGTGCCGCCGGTGACTTCGGATTTCGTCAGGCCCGCGGCCTTGAGGATGTCGTCGTGGCTCATGTCAGTCTCCCTTGGTGACGGTTGCGCGCTGGTCGTCCATTGCCATGGAGACCAGCAGCGGCTCCGCCTGTTGCCGTGTCTGGAAATCGGTCTTCGATCCCATGCCGCGCCAGTTGGCAAGGATCAGCGACTGCGCCACCGCGCCGCCGAGCGTGGTGCCCGGCCCGGTGACGATGAAGAGATCGGGCGCGAATTCCCGCGCCGCGATGCGGATCGCATGGGTGAAATCGTAGGTCCCGGTCACTTGCTGGCCGAGCGTGTAGTCCCGGAGCGCGTGCGTGTCGGTGGCGCCGGGCCACCAGATGGCGCCCCGCCCGTCGATCATCGGCAGCTTCGGCTGGCCGAAAAGCGCGGGCGAAAGCCGCGCCCGTCCACGTTCGGCGACGGGGGCCTGGAGCGTCGAATGGAAGGCCGCGTGATTGGCGAGCCGCATCGGGAATCGACCCTGCACCGGCGGAACGGCGGCCTCGAACGCGCCGAGGCCAGCCTCGTTCCCGGCCAGAACCAGCATCCCGCCAAGGTCGATGGAAAGAGTCAGCACATGGTCCGCGCGGTTCCCGATTTCCGCAACCAGAGCCAGAAGCCCGGCCTTCCGCCCGGCATCCGGCACCCAGTCCTCACCGACGAAGGGATAGATGAGCTGGCCGCCGATCAGCGCCTCCTGCATCAGGGTGCCCATCGTGTTGACCGTCTCGAACCCGGCCTCGGCCGACAGCGCGCCGCCGCAGGCAAGCGCTGAATACCAGCCCATCGAATTGCCGGTGACGGCCACGACCTCGACCCCGTCGATGGCGCGGAAATCGCCGAGAGTTGCCGCATAGATCAGCGCCGAGGCATTGTCGCCGCGCGTATGGCGCGCAACCGAGTAGCTCGCGGCGCTGTCGAGTGCCGAGAGGGTCTCCTGCCCCAGCGCCTCGCGGGTGCGGTCGAAGGCGCCGAGAAGGGCGCGGTCGGAGAAATGCCGTCTCAGATAGCCAAGCTCGGTCTTGGTATAGGTTCCGCGACCGGGGCAGATGACCAGAGCCGTCTTCATGCCTCCCCCCCGATCAGCGCCAGCGCGGCGTCGACGATGCTGTCGGCCGAGGGCATCGTCACCGCATAGGCCGGGCCTGTGGCGATGAAGCTGTCCTCGGCGGTCAGCCGTGCATGCGGCACCCGGGTGCGTTCGGTGAAAAGCGCCATCAGCGCCTCGGCCACCCCGCCGGAGCGGCGCGTCTCGTCGACGACGAGAATCCGCTTCGCGCCTTTGACCGCCGCGATCAGCGCGTCCTCCGGCAGGGGCGAGAGCCAGCGCATGTCGATGACCCGGGCCTTCACGCCCGTTGCCGCCAGCCGAGCCTCTGCCTGCCGCGAGAGGTAACAGCCGTTGCCAAAGGTCACGATGGCCATATCCGTTCCGTCGCCGTGAATACCGACCTCTCCCAGAGGAATGACCTCATTCGGGGCGGGATAGGGTCGCATCCAGCCGCCGTCCTTCTCGCCGTGCAGGTCGCGCATCGGATAAAGCGCGATGGGTTCGAGGAAGACCACGACGCGCTGTTCCTCGCGCGCCAGCCGCACGCATTCGCGGAGCATCTTCGCCGCATCCGCGCCGTTCGACGGGCAGGCGAGGATCACGCCGGGAATGTCGCGCAGCACCGCGACCGAGTTGTCGTTGTGGAAATGCCCGCCGAAGCCCTTCTGGTAGCCGAGCCCGGCGATCCTGAGCACCATCGGGTTGGTGTATTGCCCGTTCGAGAAGAACGGCAGCGTCGCCGCCTCGCCCCTGATCTGGTCCTCGGCATTGTGCAGATAGGCCAGAAACTGGATCTCGGGCATCGGGATGAACCCGTTCTGCGCCATGCCGATGGCAAGGCCGAGGATCGACTGCTCGTCGAGAAGCGTGTCGATCATCCGGTCCGGCCCGAAGCGCTGGGTCAGCTTTTGCGTCACGCCATAGACGCCGCCCTTGCGGCCGACATCCTCGCCCATCAGGACGATCTCGGGATGTTCCAGCATGAGGTCGGTCAGCGCCCAGTTGATGAGGCGTGACATGATCTGCGGCTCGTCCATCGCCTTCAGGTCGCCGCCGAACGCCGCCGCCCGTGCCTCGGCCGAGGGCCCGTTGGTCGGGCGGCAGGGCCGTTTCGGGGGGATGAGGCTCGCCATCACGTCGCCTGCGGTCTTCAGTCGCGGCCGCGAGACCGCCTCGCCGGCGATCCGCGCCACCCGCGCGTTCGTCTGCTCGTAGATCGCGAGCGCCTCGGCCGGGGACAGCGCGCCGGCCTCGTCCATCAGCCGCACCGAATGGAGGAGCGGATCCATCGCCTCCTCGGCCTCGACCTCTTCGCGGCCGAGATAGGTCGTGGGCATGTCGGCCCCGGCATGGCCGTAAAGCCGGATCGTGCGGATATGGAGAAAGGCGGGCTTCCTGCGGCTGCGGACATAGTGCGCGGCTTCGCCGGCGACACGGAACGTCTCGTAGATGTCGAGCCCGTCGCAGGCGAAGTAGTTCAGCCCCGGCCTATCCCGGAAGCTCGCCGCGATCCAGCCCTTCGGGGTCTTCGTCGAAATGCCGATGCCGTTATCCTCGCAGACGAAGAGCAGCGGCAGCGGGATCGACTGGTAGGATGTCCACCCCGCCGTGTTGAAGGCCCCTTGTGCGGTGGAATGGTTGGCCGAGGCATCGCCGAACGAGCAGCAGACGATGGCGTCGTCGGGCAGTTGCCGATGCTCGGGCGCGCGCCGCCGCGCCGCGCCGATGGCGTAGGCGGCGCCGACGGCCTTCGGCAGATGCGAGGCGATGGTCGAGGTCTGCGGCGGGATGTTCAGCGCCTTCGAGCCGAGCACCTTGTGCCGCCCGCCTGAAATCGGGTCCTCGGACGAGGCGGCGAAGGACAAGAGCATGTCCCAGGCGATGGACTGTCCCGGCACCTGGCCCGCCCGCGCGATCTGGAAGGCCGCGTCGCGGTAGTGGAGGAAGGCCATGTCCGTCGGCCGCAGCGCCGCTGCGACGGCCGCCATCCCCTCGTGCCCCGACGACCCGATCGTGTAGAAGCCCTGCCCGGCCTTCTGCATCGCCCGGCTCTGCCGGTCGAGCGCGCGGCTGAGGCAGCCCGCGCGGTAGACCGCGACCGCCTCGACCGCGGAAAGCGGCCCCGCGGGCGGCGCGCCCGCCGGAAGATCGCGCGCGGCGACGCGTCTCAGGAAGTTCTCATGAACGATATCGGCGCGGTCCATCTTTCTCTCGCTTGGTCTTCTTCTGTTTTCAAATACCTCCGCCGGAGGCGTTTGCCGGATGGGCCGGGAGCCTCCGGCGGAGGTATTTTCGAACAGAAGAAATCAGAAGAAGGCCTGCAGTCCGGTGATCGCACGCCCGAGGATAAGCGCGTGGACGTCATGGGTGCCTTCGTAGGTGTTCACCGTCTCCAGATTGACCATGTGGCGCATGATCTGGAAATCCTCCTGGATGCCGTTGCCGCCATGCATGTCGCGCGAGGCCCGGGCGATATCGAGCGCCTTGCCGCAATTGTTGCGCTTGACGAGGGAGATCATCTCGGGCGCGGCCCTGGCCTCGTCCATCAGCCGGCCGACCCGCAGGGAGGCCTGCAGGCCGAGCGAGATCTCGGTCATCATGTCGGCGAGCTTCTTCTGGTAGAGCTGGGTCTGCGCCAGCGGCCGGTTGAACTGCTTGCGGTCGAGCCCGTAGGCCCTTGCCGCGTGCCAGCAGAACTCGGCAGCGCCGAGGACGCCCCAGGAAATGCCGTAGCGTGCCCGGTTGAGGCAGCCGAAGGGGCCCTTCAGCCCTTCGACGTTCGGCAAAAGCGCGTCCTCGCCAACCTCGACATTGTCCATCACGATCTCGCCGGTGATCGAGGCGCGCAAGGAGAGCTTGCCGCCGATCTTCGGTGCCGAGAGACCCTTCATCCCCTTGTCGAGCACGAAGCCGCGGATCTTGCCGCCATGCGCCTCGGACTTCGCCCAGACGACGAAGACATCGGCGATCGGCGCGTTCGAGATCCACATCTTCGATCCGTTCAGGACGTAGCCGTTCGCGGTCTTCGTCGCGCGGGTCTTCATGCCGGCGGGGTCGGAGCCGGCATCGGGCTCGGTCAGGCCGAAGCAGCCGATGAACGCGCCGGAGGCGAGCTTCGGCAGGTACTTCTTGCGCTGCTCCTCCGACCCGTAGGCATGGATCGGATACATCACCAGCGAGGACTGCACCGACATCATCGAGCGGTAGCCCGAATCGACCCGCTCAACCTCCCTCGCGACGAGGCCGTAGGCGACGTAGGAAGACCCTAACCCGCCGTATTCCTCGGGGATCGTCACGCCGAGAAGCCCCATCTCGCCCATCTCGCGGAAGATCGCGGGATCGGTCTTTTCCTCGCGGTAGGCTTCGATCACGCGGGTCTGGAGCTTCTCCTGCGCATAGGCACGGGCGCCGTCGCGGAGCATCCGCTCCTCCTCGGAAAGCTGGTCTTCCATGCGGAAGGCATCTTCCCAGTCGAAGCGGGAAAGGTCGGGGGCGTCCTTGGGTTTCAGGGCCATCGGGATCCTCACGTGAGAGACGCGCAAAAACGCGCGATGCGGGTTGCGGCCTCGCGGAGCGAGGCCCGGGAATAGGCGTAGGAGAGCCGGACGTGCCCCGGCGTGCCGAAGGCGCGGCCGGGGACGAGCGCGACGCCTTCGGCGGCCAGAAGCGCTTCGCAGAAATCGGCGTCGGTCGCAATCGTGCGGCCGTCGCGCGTGCGCTTGCCGAAGGCCGCCGTGCAATCGGGAAAGAGGTAGAAGGCGCCATCGGCCGAGGGGCAGCGCAGCAGTTCCGTCGCGTTCAGCGCCGCCACCGTCATGTCGCGCCGCTCGCGGAAATCGTCGCAACGCTCGGCGAGGAGCTGCTGGTCGCCCGTGAGGGCCGCCGCCGCCGCCGCCTGGCTGACCGAGGACGCGCCCGAGGTGATCTGGCTCTGCACCGCGATCATCGCCGAAATGAGCCGCTTCGGCCCGATGCCCCAGCCGATCCGCCAGCCGGTCATCGCATGACTTTTCGACACGCCGTTGACGATGAGCGTCCGCTCGGCAAGGTCCGGCGCCACCGCGCGGAAGGAGCGGAAGGGGACATAGGAGATATGCTGGTAGATCTCGTCGACCATGATGCCCACATGCGGCGCCGCGCGCAGCACCTCGGCCAGCGCGTCCAGATCGGCATGCGCATAGACCGCCCCCGAGGGGTTCGAGGGCGAGTTGAGAAGGAGCCAGCGCGTCTTCGGGCCGATCGCGGCGCGAAGCTGGTCCGGCGTGACACGGAACCCGGTCGCGGCGGAGGTCGGCAGGATCACCGGGCGGCCGTCGCAGACGGTGACGATGTCGGGATAGCTCGTCCAGTAGGGTGCGGGGATCAGAACCTCGTCGCCGGGGTCGAGCGTCGCGGCGAAGGCGTTGTAGAGCACCTGCTTGGCGCCGGTGGAGACGATGATCTCGGCCCGCGCCGGCCGGTAGCCGTTCTCGCGATCGCAGGCCGCCGCGATGGCGTCGCGGAGCGCGATGGTGCCGGCGGTGAGCGTATAGGTCGTCTCGCCGGCCAGCGCCGCGCGGTGGGCGGCCTCGATCACCGGCGCCGGCGTCGGAAAATCCGGCTCTCCGGTGCCGAGGGTGATGATGTCGCGCCCCTCGCGCTTCAGCGCGTCGGCAAGTTCGGAGATCTTCAGGATCTCCGACAATTCGACGGCGTCGATCCGGGCTGAGCGGCGGAAAGGGTCGGACATGGCGGCCTCGCGCAGGGTCTTATGCACTATGGGCTATTAATGCCCGGTGGAATAGCGATATTCTGGCTGTGTCATATGCATGGAGCGCATAGAATGGCTACGCCGCGCCGGCTTCTGCCCTCGATCTCGCTGCTTGCCGCGTTCGAATCGGTGGTGCGCACCGGATCGACGCTCGCCGCGGCGCGCGATCTCGACCTGACGCAGGGCGCGGTGAGTCGGCTGATCCAGGCGCTGGAGGCGCAGCTTGGCGTCACGCTCTTCCTGCGCGAGCGGCGCCGGCTGGTGCCGACCGACCCCGCGCTCGCCTATGCGCGCGACGTGGTGAAGGCGCTCGACCTCATCTCGCGCGGGTCGATGCGGGTCAGGTCGAATACCGGGGGCGGGACACTGTCGCTGGCGATCCTGCCGACCTTCGGCACCCGCTGGCTGGCACCCCGCCTGCCGCGCTTCCTCGCGAGCCATCCCGGCGTGACGATCAACCTCGGCACGCGGCTGAAGCCCTTCGATTTCGAGGAGGAGGGGTTCGATGCCGCGATCCATTTCGGCACCGAGAACTGGGCCGGTGCGGGCGCGGTCAAGCTTTTCGACGAGCGGCTGGTGGCCTGCTCGGCGCCGGGTTTTCTGGCCCGCCACCCGGTCGGCGCAGCGCGCGACATGATCGGCCTGCCGCTGCTGCAGCTCGAAACCCGGCCCAACGCCTGGGCGGCGTGGTTTGCCCATCACGGGGTCGCCGACCGGGTGCCGCAGGGCATGCTCTTCGACCAGTTCGCGCCGATGATCGAGGCGGTGATCCACGGGCTCGGCGTGGCGCTGCTGCCGGAATTCCTGGCGCGGCAGGAACTGGCGGACGGCAGGCTGGTCGAGGCGTTCGGCGGGCCGGTGCCGACGGAGGGCAGCTACTACCTCGTCTGGCCCTCGGTCGGCGCCTGGTATCCGCCGCTTCAGGCCTTCCGCGATTGGCTTGAAGCGGAAGCGGCCGATCCGGACGGCGAGGCGATGCTGCCCCGTTGACCTTTCGCCGCCCTGCGATCACCCTCGCCCGATGAACACCCGCCCCGACATCCATGACCGCCTTGCCGCCTCGCTGAAGGACGCGCGGAAGTCGAAGGGGCTGAGCCTCGATGGAATGGCATCCGCCGGTCATCGCCAGCCGCGGGCAGGGTGGCCGGATCTTTCGCCGGCGGATGCCATTCCATCATTTCGGAGGAGATTCTGCCATGCTGGGCAAGCCTGCCTTTCTTTCCCATCTCGCCGACACCCTGACAGGGATTGAAGCCGAGGGCCTGATGAAGCGCGAGAGGCTGATCACCTCGGCGCAGGGCGCGCATGTGACGGTCGCGGGGCGCGACATGCTGAACCTCTGCGCCAACAACTATCTCGGCCTTGCCGATCATCCCGCGCTGATCGCGGCGGCGACGGCGGCGATGGAGGATCACGGCTACGGCATGGCCTCGGTTCGCTTCATCTGCGGCACTCAGGACCTGCACCGGGCGCTGGAGGCGCGGATCGCGCGGTTCCTCGGCAAGGACGATTCCATCCTCTTCGCCGCCTGTTTCGACGCGAATGGCGGGTTGTTCGAGCCTTTGCTCGGCCCCGAGGACGCGGTGATTTCCGATGCGCTCAACCATGCCTCGATCATCGACGGCATTCGCCTGTGCAAGGCGAAGCGCTACCGCTACGCCAATTCCGACATGGCCGATCTCGAGGCGCAGCTACGGGCGGCCCGTGCCGACGGCGCGCGGTTCATCCTGATCGCGACCGACGGTGTCTTTTCGATGGACGGATACCTCGCGAAGCTGCCCGAAATCGTGGCGCTGGCGGATCGCTACGGTGCGCTTGTCATGGTGGACGACTGCCACGCGACGGGCTTCATGGGGCCGATGGGCAAGGGCACGCCGGCCCATGCCGGGGTGGAGGTCGATATTCTCACCGGGACGCTCGGCAAGGCGCTGGGCGGGGCGATCGGTGGCTATGTGGCGGGGCCGCAGCCGGTGATCGACCTTCTCCGCCAGCGGGCGCGGCCCTACTTGTTCTCCAACGCGCTGCCGCCTGCCGTGGTCGCGGCCGGGATCGCCGCGCTCGACCTCGTGGAGGCGGCGGACGACCTGCGGGCGGCGCTCTTCGACAATGCAAGCTACTGGCGCGCGGGGCTCGGGGCGGCGGGGTTCACGCTCCTGCCCGGCGAGCATCCGATCGTGCCGGTGATGCTCGGCGACGCGGCGCTGTCGCAGCGGATGGCGGCCGCGCTTTACGAGCGCGGCGTCCATGTCGCGGGGTTCTTCTTCCCGGTTGTGCCGAAGGGGCAGGCGCGGATACGGACCCAGATGAACGCGAAGCTGACGAAGGACGATCTCGATCAAGCGCTCGATGCCTTCCGGGCCGCGGGCAAGGCCGTGGGGGCGATCTGATGCGCAACGACATGAAGGCTCTGGCGAAGACGAAACCGGAGGTCGGGCTCTGGATGGAGCATCGTCCGGTGCCCGAGATCGGGCCGGATGACGTGCTGATCCGGATCCGCAAGACCGGGATCTGCGGCACCGACATCCATATCTGGAACTGGGACGACTGGGCGGCGCGGACGGTGCCGGTCGGTCTCGTGACCGGCCACGAATTCGCCGGCGAGATCGTCGAGATCGGCCGCAATGTCGAGGGGCTGGCGATCGGCCAGCGCTGCTCGGGCGAGGGGCATCTCATCGGCAAGCAGTCGCGCCAGAGCCGGGCCGGCAAGTTCCACCTCGATCCCGCCACGCGCGGGATCGGTGTGAACGAACAGGGCGCGTTCGCCGAATACCTGCGGCTGCCGGCCTTCAACGTCGTGCCTTTGCCGGACGAGATCGACGACGAGATCGGGGCGATCCTCGATCCCCTCGGCAATGCCGTCCACACGGCGCTTTCCTTCGATCTGGTGGGCGAGGACGTGCTGATCACCGGCGCGGGGCCGATCGGCATCATGGCGGCGGCGGTGGCGCGGCATGTCGGTGCGCGTCATGTGGTGATCACCGATATCAACCAGGACCGGCTCGATCTTGCGGCGCGGGTCACGGATGTCGTACCCGTCAATGTCGCGACGCAGGATCTTCGCGCGGTCGAGGGGGCCCTGAAGATGAGGGAAGGCTTCGACGTCGGCATGGAGATGTCCGGCAGCCAGGCGGCGCTCGACCAGATGGTCGAGACGATGGTGATGGGCGGGCGGATCGCCATGCTCGGCATCCCGCCCGGCAAGTCGCCGGTGGACTGGAGCCGCATCGTCTTCAAGGCGATCACCATCAAGGGCGTCTACGGGCGCGAGATCTTCGAGACCTGGTACAAGATGATCGCGATGCTGGAGAACGGCCTCGACATCCGCCGGATCATCACCCACCGCCTGCCCGTCGATCGCTTCGCCGAGGGGTTCGAGGTGATGCGGTCGGGGAAAAGCGGCAAGGTCGTGCTGGACTGGAACTGAACGGCCCTTTCGCCCGGTTTCGGGCGTGATAGGCTCTGTTTCGATCCCGAGGGACGGAGTGCCCATGCCCAACGACCTCGCCCGCCACTTCCTCCTCGACCCCGCGGTGACGTTCCTCAACCACGGCTCCTACGGCGCCTGTCCGCGCCCGGTGATGGAGACGTATCGCCGCTGGCAGGACCGGCTCGAGGCGCAGCCGGTCGCGTTCATGGACCCCGCCCATCTCGCGGCGCGATTCGCCGAGGTCCGCCATGCGCTCGGGGCCGAGCTTGGCGCCGATCCCGACGACCTCGTCCGGGTCACGAACGCGACGGCGGGGCTGAACGTCGTCGCGCGCTCGCTCGACCTCAGGCCCGGGGACGAGGTGCTGACGACGGATCACGAATATGCGGCGCTGGCGAAGACCTGGGCCTTCGTCGCGGCGCGGACCGGGGCGGTGATCCGGCCGGTCCGCATACCCCTGCCGTTGACGGCGGAGGGCTTCGGCGGCGCCCTGCGGGAGGCGATGACAGACCGCACCCGGGCCCTCTTCCTCAGCCACATCACCTCGCCCACGGCGCTGGTCTTTCCGGTCGCGCCGATCGTCGCCGAAGCGCGGGCGCGGGGGATCGTCACGATCATCGACGGCGCCCATGCGCCCGGCCACATCCCGCTCGACCTCAGGGCGCTGGGCGCGGACTACTATGTCGGCAACTGCCACAAATGGCTGATGGCGCCGAAGGGCACGGCCTTCCTCCATGCCCGGCAAGGGGCACAGTCCCGGCTGGTTCCGCCGGTGATCAGCCACGGCTGGACCGCGGCGGGGGAGGAACCGGGGCCGTTCGGCGGTTCGGCATTCCTCGACCGGTTCCAGTTCCAGGGCACCCGCGATCCGGCGGCGTGGCTTTCGGTGCCGGCGGCGATCCGGTTCAGGGCGGAGCATGGCTGGACCGAGGTCGCGGAGCGGTGCCGCGCGCTCGCGCAGGAGATCGCGGCGGAGCTTGCCGGGATGACCGGCTTGCCGGCGTTCGCGGCACCGGAGGTTTCGGCGCCGCAGATGGTGGCGATGCCGATCCCGGATTGCGATACCGTCAGCCTGCATGGCGACTTGCTGTCGCGTCACGGGATCGAGATCCCGGCGCTCCGCTGGGACGGCCGGTGTTTCCTCCGTCTCTCGATCCAGGGCTATAACCGGCGGGAGGATGGCCGAAAGCTTCTGTCCGCCGTCCGCGCGCTTCTGGACCTGACCGCGCGTCAGACAGTGCCGTCCGGCAGGCGGTAGGCCAGCCACTCCGCGATCCGGGCGGCGCCGGGTTTCGAGACCGTTCTGCCCGTGACCATCCGGGCGAGGAAGGCGGCGGCGCTCCGGCGCGGGACGTCGTGGCGGGCGGGGATCGACAGGAGCGCGCGGGTGTCGTCGTTGAAGCCGGCGAGGCTGAAGACCCCGGCGCTTTCGACCACCGCGTCGAGATATGGCGTTTCGGGTTTTCCTTGTATCGGAATTCGAACCTTTTTCGTTCGAATTCCGATATTTGCCATCTCAACATAAACCCGAAACGCTTTCAGGCAATGGTCGATCCAGAGCCGCGACGACGTGCCGGGAAAGAGGTGGTCATGCGCGGCGAAGAGCCGCCAGGCGGAACGGCCATCGGCGACCGGGGCGCCATCGCGGCGCGGGGCGCCGGGATCGTCCCAGGACACGCCCCGGCTGAAGAGCATCCGGAGCAGGTAGCGATCGGGCGTCAGCAGGAGTGCGGCGGCATCCGCGACCCCTTCGTTCCGGGCGAACCAGGCCGGGTCGGCATGGCCATGCGGGCCGACGATGGGTAGCCCGGCGGTGTCATCGAGCCGAGCGTGACGATGGTCATCATCAGGATGCCGAAATGCACCGGGTCTACACCTGCCTTGGTGATCACCGGCACGAAGATCGGGGCAAGGAGAAGGACGAGGATCGTGCTTTCGAAGAAGAACCCGGCGACGAAGGGGCTGAGGAGGATCACACCAACCTTGCGGATGCCGTCGTGGCCGGAGGCGGGAAAAGGCGCGCCGAGGACGCCGAACCCGGTCTGGAAGACGGCGAGCCGCCCGCCGCCGACGACCACCGCAACGGGTGCGCCGGCGCGGGCCTGTCCGCCGAGACGGTTCATGGCTATCGTCGCGCGGTGTGCTGCGCTGGTTCCGGCACTCGCGGGCCGCACGATCACGCCGCATGTGATCCGACATGCGACGGCCTGTCATCTGGTCCTTGCCAGGGTGGACATCAACACCATTTGCGCCTGGCTGGGACATGTGTCGATCAGCACGACCAACGTCCATGCCGAGATCGACCTGACGCTGAAAGCCAACGCCGTGGCGCTCTGTGAAGTAGGTGGATCAAGTCCCAAACGCGGGTGGCTTGCCGACAAGGACTTGATGGCATTCCTGAAGTCCCTGTGACGCAGAATCCCCGATGCGGATCGTCGCGTCGGGGATGAGCGCGCAAGCGTACATATGCAAACCTGCTATATTGATACTTGAAATATCAAAGATAACGGTTTAAATCGGCGTCACTCTGTTCAGAGGATACTCATGATCACTGGCCCACAGATGCGCGCCGCACGTGCTTTGCTCGGTATAGACCAGAAAACCCTGGCCGAACTGGCGGGGCTTTCCGTGCCGACGATCCAGCGCATGGAGGCAAGCACCGGCAACGTGCGCGGCGTGGTGGACAGCCTGACCAAGGTCGTTGCAGCGTTTGAGCTTGCCGGGGCAGAACTCATTGGCGAAGGCTCCGTCAGCACGGCTGGCGGACGCGGTGTGCGCCTGAAGGTACCCCCAGCCAGACATTGATCCCTCAACCCGCGACGGCGACCGCCGACAAGAAGCCGACGATCCCGCCGCAACCCTCAAAGGTGCGGCCGAAGATGAAAGACCAGACCACCAGACAGAGCGCGGCGCCGAGCTTCGCCGAACTCTTCACCCCGAAACTCGTCACGGTCCTGCGCGAGGGCTATGGACTGCCCCAGTTGCGGGCGGACGCCATTGCCGGGCTGACTGTCGCCATCGTCGCGCTGCCGCTCTCGATGGCGATCGCCATCGCCTCGGGGGCGACCCCGGCGCAGGGGCTCTACACGGCGATCGTCGGCGGCTTCCTCGTGTCGCTTCTGGGGGGATCACGGTTCCAGATCGGCGGTCCGGCCGGCGCCTTCATCGTCCTGGTGGCCAGTACCGTCGCGCTGCATGGAATGGATGGGCTGATCCTCGCGACCTTCCTGTCGGGATTGATGCTGGCCGCCGTCGGGTTCCTGCGGCTCGGCACCTTCATCAAGTTCATTCCCTTTCCGGTGACGGTCGGGTTCACGGCGGGCATTGCGGTGATCATCTTCGCCAGCCAGATCAAGGAACTCTTCGGCCTGACGCTGGATCATGAACCCGGCGAGCTACTCGAAAAGCTGCCCGTGCTGTGGGCGGCACGGGACAGTATCACGCCCGCAGCCGTTCTGCTCTCCGTCGCAACGATCGGCATCATCCTCGGCCTGCGCCGGTGGCGTCCCCATTGGCCGGGCATGCTGATCGCGGTCGCGGTCGCGGCGGCAGTCGTCGCGCTATTGGGGCTGCCGGTGCAGACCATCGGCACCAAGTTCGGTGGGATCCCGTCCTCGCTTCCCGCCCCGAGCCTGCCGGATCTGTCGATGGAGAAAATCATGGCGGTTCTGCCGGCGGCGATCTCCTTCACCCTGCTCGGCGCGATCGAGTCGCTTCTGTCGGCGGTCGTGGCCGACGGCATGACCGGTCGGCGGCACCGCTCGAACTGCGAACTGGTCGCGCAGGGTGCGGCCAATGTCGGCTCTGCCCTCTTCGGCGGGTTCTGTGTCACAGGCACGATTGCCCGCACCGCGACGAACGTGCGGGCGGGCGCGCATGGGCCGGTTGCCGGGATGCTGCACGCCCTGTCCATCCTGCTCTTCATGCTCGTTGCCGCCCCCCTCGCGGCCTATATCCCGCTGGCTGCACTGGCGGGTGTTCTGGCCGTGGTGGCCTGGAACATGATCGAGAAACCCGCCATCGCGATCTTGCTCCGCTCGGGCTGGGGCGAGGCGACAGTCCTCGGCGCGACCTTCTTCCTGACCATCTTCCGCGATCTGACCGAGGCCATTGTCGTCGGATTTGCGCTCGGCTCGGTCCTGTTCATCCACCGCATGAGCCAGACAACCGGGGTCGCCACAAACACCGCCTTCGTCGGTCGCGACGAGGCGGACACCACCCATCCGCGCGATGCCTACGACGAGGAAGAAGCGGCAAACCCCGAGGTCGTGGTCTATCGCATCACGGGAGCACTCTTCTTCGGCGCAACGGCCTCGATCGGATCGGTGCTCGACCGTATCCAGGACAGCCACAAGGCGTTGGTCGTCGACTTCTCGGCCGTGCCGTTCCTCGATTCGACAGGGGCCAACATGATCGAGGGACTTGCGCACAAGGCGCAAAAGCGCGGCGTCGCCCTCTGGCTCACGGGAGCCAGCCGCGACATCCAGCGCGTGTTCGTGACGCACGGCCTGAAACGGCCTCTCGTCCACTATGCCGCTTCCATCGAGGACGCCCTCAAAAGCCTTGAGGGCGATATCGGCGCCCACCAGGACGCCGCATGATGCAGAGAGCCGCGTCAGAGCGCCGGCGGCGCAGAGAGTTCTTCGGCCCACAGGAACGACGCCGCTATGTTCTCTCCGCGCTCGCGCGTCCACGCACACAGGCCGAGCTGCGCGATGCCCTTGGCATGAGCAACAGCGGAATCCTGCACCTTCTGCGACGCCTCGAGCGGGACGGGCTGGTTCGTCCGGCGGAACGTGTGGCCTGGACGCGCGTCTGGGAAAGGACGCGAAACGGCGCATGACATCATGAGCGGAGCCAGATCAATCGCCACGCCGAACAGGCACGCGCCACCCGCCGAGTGGATCACTCTTCTCGAGAGTGCCGCGTCGGCGGAGGCAGGGGCTCTTGATCTGGACGGAGGCAGCCCACAGATGGTGACCCTCGCTGAACGCCTCGTCGACCTCGGGTTCCTACGCGTCGCACACGCAGGACACTATGCCCTGACGCCCGCCGGAAGGGAGTTTCTCGAACCTGACGAGACCAGCCCCGGTCCGACACAGCCACAGAGGCGCATCCCACTCCTCCTGCCTTTGTCCCTTGCAGCAATTGCATTGGCCGTTCTCTGGCTTTGGCAGCGTCAGTAACGGCGTGACGGTCCCCAGGGCACGGCCGATCTCCTCCCCGCTCACCTCTGCCCGAACCTGCTTGCATCCTCTGGGGTGAGTCGGGGTCGGAGAGCGGCGCGCAGATCGTCGAGGCCAGGGGTTCCGCGAACTGATCGAGATCGGCTCGGTCCTCGCGATCTTCGACGCGGTGACGCCGACGGATCCGGAGGATCCGCACAAAATCGACCGCGAGATGGTGCGCGCCGGCACCGTCATCGAGGCGTCGCAGCACGACCTGACCTTCCACACAAGGCTCGTCTCGCTCATCGGCAACAAGCCGATCCTCGACATCTGCGGGATCATGACGCCGGTGATCCCCGGGATCATGCAGCGCGGCAAGCCGCACACGCCGCTGCCGACGGTCGACGGGCTCGGCTGGGAGGGGCGGCTGAACGGGGTGTCGCTGACGCCCGGCAAGGGCGAGATCCTCGGCGTCGGCGGCCTTGAGGGGCAGGGGCAGAAGGAACTGCTGCTTGCCCCTTTCGGGGTCCTGAAGGGTGTGCGGGGGAGGCTCGGGATCGGCGGGC
>WOYI010254758.1_pt1 | contig 23602 bp, 21 predicted proteins | sample 6423411 | NCBI WGS metagenome assembly WOYI01 (sample SAMN13441803, study PRJNA592873) | oil field metagenome | biome: oil field; feature: oil-well bore; material: oil-contaminated soil; isolation source: oil-contaminated soil from oil-well borehole | place: Germany: Wietze | collected 2016-10-18 ... | reverse complement strand
AGACATCGGCAGAGTTCAGGAAGATCCCTCTGGACTATCTGTTCCTGGAGTGGTATGCCGGAGGTCAGAAAGAGGACCTTTTTATCGTTTTCGAGGGACCAGTAGATCGAAGGGACCAGAAGCGCGTGGGTCTTGCCGATGCCGGTGGGAGCCTCGGCAAGCAGTATGTCCCCCTCTCCCGAATCAAGGCACGTCCACACGGATTCAGCCAGGGTCTGCTGCTGGGGTCTGTATTCGAAACCGCGCAGCGAGCGGGAGAGGATACCTTTCTCGGAAAACATCTCACTGATGCGATCTCTTTTCACTGAGCGAACGTCCCCTTCATGAACAGGTCCGTGACCTGCGGATCATCCGGAAGCCGATGACCCACATAGCGAAAACAAGAGTCATCGCTCCCATTACCCCTTCCAGAGTTTCCTGGAGAAGAAGATAATTGTAGACACCGTGGGAAAGGACCGGAAACAGCAGGATCCGGAAGACCCTGAAAGGTCCGGAAGTTGTCATCTTCTGCCTTGCGGCCTCATAACCCATCGCCAGGCCGCAAAGGGCATGCAGCGGCACCGAGAGAAAAGCTCTCCATCCTGCGACGGCCCACGGGTTGATCGATCCGACCACGTAAAAGAGGTTTTCAAGTGTGGCGAATCCGAGAGCTACACTGGTTCCGTAAACGATCCCGTCGTAACACTCGTCACATTCGGGAGATGTTATGAAGCGCCTGAGGGCCAGCCATTTGAAGTACTCCTCGATCAGGGCGATCCCGATCAGAGCTGACAGGAAGGGCGAAAAATCAAAAAAACCGCCGATGAGTTTTTCAACCAGCCCGGACGGGAAAACGAAAAGCATCCCTCTGAAAAAGGCTGCAAAGACAAGGGCGAGCGGCTCCGGATCAAGAACATCCCTGTTGTAGAACCACCACAAAAGAGCAAGCCCTGGCGCTACCGCTATTGCGGCTACCAGACCAGTATGTATTTCCACCAGTTTCACACGCCCTTTTATCGATCCGTGATAGAATTAACAGGTTCCACCATGAATATTCACCGCTTGTTGCGGATAACGCAAGCACCATGATAGAATGTGTCCTGTTTGCAAAGGGGGTGACATTATGCCGAACAAGAAATCCGCCGAAAAAAGGGTGCGTACTTCCGAAAGGAACAGGATCTATAATCGCTACTGGACCAGCAGGTGCAAGACCTGCGCCAAGAAAGTCCTTGAAGCCGTCACCAGCAACGACAGGGAACTCGCTGTCAAAAAGCTCGACGAGGCCCAGTCAGCTATTGACAAGGCTGTAGTCAAGGGTGTTATCCACCGGAATACCGCTGCCCGGCGAAAATCAAGACTTACCAGGGCCGTCAAGGCCCTTGAACTGCAGGCCTGATCTATCCGATCCGAACTGATATCGGGGATACGGGCAACTTTCGCCCACGGGGAGACTTTTCTTCCCGTGGTGTTGTTATTTGCGACTGGCCAGAAGCCTTAGTATCTCCAGTTCCAGACCATCCCATCCGCTTCCAAGGCCGCTCTTGCCCAAAGCGCTCTCTCGGGCCATCCCAAGTACAAAATCACGGATGGCGCCTGGCGGGAAGGTCCGGGCAGCTTCCAGAGCGACCCGGCCTTGATAGGGTTTTATTTCCAGGGCTGTTTCGGCGGCTTTCCTGAGATCCCCCTGAGCCTTCGAAAGATACATAGCAAAGCGCATCCTCTTGTGAAGCGCGCTCAGTATCTTGAGGGGTTCTTCTCTTTTCCGGAGACTGGCGAGCGCCTCCAGAACGGTACCGGTCTCACCCCGGCAAATTCCGTCAAGAAGAGCAAGCATCTGCCTTCCCCCTTCGTCGACGGTAAGCGCCCTTACCATATCCTCGTCGACGGTCGCTCCGCCGGAGGCAAGACCAAGCTTGTCGAGCTCACCGCTCATCTCCTCCGGATCCTCCACGCACTCCGCCAACAGGTAGAGGGCCTTTTGAGTCGCCTTTATCCTTCGGGACCTCGCCTCGCGCTCCAGCCACTGAACCCGGCTGTCCATCCAGTATGGTATCCTGGGGGGCTTCCGGATCGAGATGCGTCCGCCCAGACCCGGAGGGAGCGTTTTGAATGGGTCTTCATCGAAAACGAGCAGGTAGACAACACTGGATCCCTCACCGGTCACCTCTCCAAAGAACTCTTCGTGAAATGGACCGAGCTCATCGGCTGATTCCACAACCACGACCCGGCGATCTTCGAAGAGGCCTCCTGTGCGGGAGATATCGAGAAGATCCTGCCAGCTCTCACCCGAGAAGCGCTCGAAGGACTCGAACCCCTTGGCCCTGAGCTCTCCGATGCTATCGGAAAGCAGCCTTCTCTGTGTCGAACCGGAACCGGTCAAGGCAATAAAATGAGGCAACTCTAGCCTTTCACCACCACATTTATCAGTTTGTCAGGTACAGTGATCATTTTGATCACTTCCTTACCCTCAAGGCGTCTTGCTACCGCAGGGTTTGAAAGAACCGCCAGGCGCATCTCACCGGGATCTAGCCCGGCAGGTAGGTCCATCTGCTCCCTGACCTTTCCGTTGACCTGGAATACGACAGTGACCGTATCAGCGGCAAGCGCACTTTCGTCTATGGCTGGCCAGACGCGGGTAGAAATGAACCCTTTATGCCCCATCATGCTCCAGAGTTCTTCGCAGATATGAGGCGCTATGGGTGTGAGGCAGGTGATCAGAGCCTCCGTCCCCTCCCTGAAAAGAGACCATTCCTCTTCCGTCAGGGGGGAGAATGATCCGAGAGCGTTCGAAAGTTCCATAAGCCGCGCGACAGCCGTATTGAACTGCTTTTCAACCTCGATGTCCCTGGTGACGCTATTGATAGTGTAATGGATCCTTCTCTTAAGGTCCCTGGACTTCTTCTCCTGGATACCGGACATGGGCAGGGCCCTGTCCAAAGCTTTTCTGAGGCCGTCAAGGTTGGTCTCGACCAGTCTCCATACTCTCTGCAGGAAACGGTGAGCCCCTTCCACCCCCTGGTCGGACCAGTCAAGATCCTTTTCGGGGGGCGAGGCAAAAAGAATGAAAAGTCTTGCGGTGTCGGCTCCCCATTTCCTGATGATCTCGTCGGGATCGACTACGTTCCCCATGGATTTCGACATCTTGGCTCCGTCCTTTATGACCATGCCCTGTGTCAGAAGGTTGGTGAAAGGCTCACGCGCCTTCAGCATCCCCAGATCGGCCAGAAACTTGGTGAAGAATCTGGCGTAAATGAGGTGGAGGCAGGCATGCTCTATCCCCCCGATGTATTGGTCAACCGGCATCCAGTAGTCGACATCCCCGCCATCGAAAGGGAGTGAGTCCTTCCATGGCGAGGTGAAGCGGAGAAAATACCAGGATGAACATATAAAGGTGTCCATAGTATCGGTTTCCCTGATCCCCTCACCCCCGCATTCGGGACACCTGGCCCTCTTCCACTCGCCAGCCCCGGCCAGAGGGTTCTCTCCGGTCTTCATCTGGATATCGAGCGGAAGCTCGACAGGCAGTTCGCTTTCAGGGACCGGAACAGCTCCGCATTTTTCACAGTATATGACCGGGATCGGCGCACCCCAGTAACGCTGCCTTGAGATCAGCCAGTCCCTGAGGCGAAAGTTTATCTCTCTTATGCCCCAGCTGTTCTCCACAAACCAGTCCGTCATGGCTGGAAGCGATGCGGAAGTGGGCATTCCGTCGAAATGACCGGAGTTGCACTGGATGCCGTTCTCCTCGAAAGATGTTGTCATATCGTCTCCGTTGAGAGGTTCTTCGCCCGGAGGGGTAATGACAGGCCTTACCGGTATGTCATACTTTCTGGCAAACTCGAAGTCGCGCTGGTCGTGAGCAGGGACCCCCATTATTGCTCCGGTGCCGTAGTCCATGAGGATGTAGTTGGCTATCCATACCGGGACACTCTCTCCGTTGACGGGGTTGATCGCCATAAGACCCGTGTCGATACCATCCTTTTCGCCTCCCGCCGCGGCGCGGTCCCTTTCACTGCGGGCTGAACAGCTCTCAACGAAACTGGCCATATCACTTTTCCGGGGAGATATCCCCGAGATGATCGAAACCGCCGGGTGTTCCGGCGAAAGGGCCAGAAAGGTGACTCCGAATATCGTGTCGATCCTGGTCGTGAAGGTCTCTATCTCCATGTCCATCCCATCGATGCGGAAAGAGAGCCTGACCCCCTCTGAGCGGCCGATCCAGTTGCGCTGCATGAGTTTAACCCTTTCGGGCCATCCGGGAAGGTCTTCAAGGGATTCCAGAAGTTCCTGTGCATAATCTGTGATCCGGAGGAACCACTGCTCCAGATTCTTCTTGATGACCGGGGTGGCGCATCGCCAGCAGTGGCCGTCGTTTATTACCTGCTCGTTGGCCAGGACCGTACCGCAGCTCTCGCACCAGTTGACCGGGGCTGTTTTTCTGTACGCGAGTCCTTTTTTGTAAAACTGGAGGAACAGCCATTGCGTCCACCGGTAGTAATCCGGATTACAGGTCTCTATCCTGCGGCGCCAGTCATAACTGCAGCCCATCCGCTTAAGCTGGTCGGTCATGTGCTCGATGTTGTCCCAGGTCCACTTGTTCGGATGAGTCTCGTATTTGATGGCCGCGTTTTCGGCGGGGAGGCCGAAGGCATCGTAACCCATGGGGTGCAGAACATTCCTGCCGCGCATTATCAGATGTCGGGCGAGCATGTCTCCGATCGAATAGTTCCTGAGGTGCCCCATGTGCAGGGCGCCGCTGGGATAAGGGAACATCTCAAGGCAGTAGAATTTCTCCCTGTCAGGATCCTTGTCAACATTGAAGATCCCTTCCCTTTCCCACCTTTGCTGCCACTTCTTTTCGATCGACAAAAATTCATAGCCCATATCAAGTCCTCCTCGATGCGGCGCACATCCCGGCCCCGTTTTTCACGATCGCAACATATTATATCCGCCACGACCTCAAGTCGCAAAAAAACGCAAAAAGCGCCCGGGGCTGACCGAAAACCCCGAGCGCTTCAGGATCCTGAAAAAACATGCAGGATCCTGGCCCTACTTTTTTCCCTTGCTTTCGATAAAGACTTTTATCAAATCAATTGGAATTGGAAACAATGTGGTCGAGTTGTTCTCGGAAGCGATCTCCTTAAGCGTCTGAAGATATCTCAGCTGGATGGTAATCGGGGATTCTTCCATCATTACAGCGGCCTGGGTGAGTTTCTCGGCAGCCTGCAGTTCCCCTTCAGCGGCGATGATCTTCGCGCGGCGCTCCCTCTCGGCCTCAGCCTGGCGCGCCATCGCCCTCTTCATCCCCTCGGGAAGCTCAAGCTCCTTGACTTCGACCGCGCTTACCTTGATCCCCCAGGGATCCGTCTTTTCATCAATTATCTGCTGAAGTTCCAGATTGATCTTGTCCCGGGCGGACAGGACATCGTCAAGATCCGCCCGTCCTACGACAGATCTGAGCGTCGTCTGGGAAAGCTGGCTAGTTGCCATTATGTAGTTTTCGATCTCGATGACCGATTTTGCCGGGTCGATCACACGGAAATAAATGACTGCGTTAACCTTCACCGGCACATTGTCTTTCGTAATGACCTCCTGGTAGGGAACATCGAGCGTGACTACCCTCAGATCCACCTTGAAGATCTTGTCGATCACCGGAATGACAATGACCAGACCGGGACCTTTTGTTCCCACATACCTGCCAAGCCGGAATACAACACCTCTCTGGTATTCCGGAATGATGCGCAGAGCCGCCGCCAGCAGCACTATTATTATGATCAGTGCGCCGACATAACTTCCCATGCTTAAAAAAATATCAAGAATTGCCCTCAACATGAATCATTCGCCTCCTTTTCCCGGTTACCTCCGATTTATTTCTAAAGATCCTCACTGACCTTGTCATCCGGCCTTACTAAAAGTGTAAGACCCTCCACTCTCACGACAACTCCCGGCGAACCCGATTCCAGGAACCTGTCCCCGAGGATCCTGGCTTTCCAGATCTCACCCCGGCAGAGCACATTGCCCTCCGGGGACAGATCCGATATAGCCATTACGGAAACTCCTGCAAGTCCATCGCTTCCAGAGACCGGCCTGTTCTTCATCGACTTCCAGATCGCCCAGGCAGCCAGGAGGAAAAATCCTGTGATAACGGCCACAGCTCCAGCCATAAGGCTGTATGAAACGTTCAAAAGCTCACCTCCAGGAGCTCTGAAAAGGATAAGCCCACCGACCACCACGCCCCCTGCACCCAGAAGGCTCAATATTCCTACCCCCCCGACAGCCAGGTCCAGGATCATTACCGCGACACCGGCAAGCAGAAAGATGATCCCCGCCCAGTTGAAAGGGATCATCCTGAGGCCGTAGGCGCCGAACAGGACAAGCATGGCTCCGGAAACACCAAGGACGAATCCCCCTGGAGAAAGAACCTCGAAGACGATCGCAAAGATCCCGGCGACGAGGAAAAGGTAGGCCACATCCGGGCGGGAGATGAATTGCAGGACGCGCAGTCTCGGATTCATGTCGAATTCGGCCACCCTGTAACCGGAAATTTCAATTTTGGCATCCTCGCCTCTTATCCGGAAAGTCCTGCCGTTCATCCAGGAGACGATATCGTCAAGATCTTCGGCTATCAGATCGATAACTCCGGCTTTCAACGCTTCGGTTGATGTATACGAAACGCTCTCTGTTACCATCTTCGCCGCGGCCTCGGGGTTTCTGCCACGCTGTTCCGCGAGAGAGCGCATCTGGGCCGCGAGATCGTTGAGCAACTTCTGCTTCATGTCCGAGTCGGGGATATCCCCTCCCGAGGCGACCACGGGGTGCGCCGCGCCTATGTTGGTACCCGGTGCCATTGCCGCAACATGCGATGCCTGTACAAGAAAGGCTCCTGCGGAAGCGGCCCTGGACCCGGAGGGGGAAACCCATATTGCGATCGGGAAAGGGGCGGCTTCTATCTGCTGGATGACCCCTCTCATGGATGAAGAGAGCCCTCCCGGCGTGTCCATGACAAGAACAAGGACCGCGGCTTTCTCAGCATCGGCGCTCCTGATGATCTCCTGCAGGTGCTCCTCAAGCGCTATGCCCACAACCCCTTCGAGCGAACCCACTCCGACCACGGCGGTCTCTCCCGACTCCTTTGCTGCCGCCGGCGCAGACGGCTGGAGAAGCAACACCGCCGCCAGTAACGCCGACGCCATAACGAACGGCAGAGGTCTTTTCATCACCGCATCACCTTCAATGCCTCTTTGAGATCACCGACGCGGATGAGGCTTACCCCTTCCGGCATATCGTCGGTTTCATACCGGCTGATCATTGCCCTTTTGAATCCCAGCCTCCCCGCCTCCCGGATCCTGAGCGGGGTCCTTATCGCGGGTCTCACCTCGCCCGCAAGGCCGACTTCCCCTATGAAACAGCAATCGGGCGGGAGCGGGGCATCAAGTGCCGCCGATGCTACCGCCAGGCAGAGTGAGAGATCGGCGTGGGGATCCTTCACCGTAAGCCCTCCGGCCACGTTCACGAATACATCAAGTGAACCGGAGGAGATCCCGCACCTCCGGTCAAGGACCGCCAGCATCAACTGGAGCCTCCCCGCGTCGACTCCTCTTGCAGTCCTTTTGGGGTACGGGAAAGGAGTCGGTGCCACGAGAGCCTGTATCTCGGCCACAAAGGGTCTCGATCCTTCCATGATCACGCCCATCGCGACACCGGATACAGGGTCGCCAGCGGTACTCCAGAAAAGCCTGCTTGGATCCTGGACCGGAGTGAGCCCCTTGTCGCTCATCTCGAAGACTCCCAGTTCGTCCGTGCTGCCGAACCGGTTCTTCGACGAGCGCAAAAGTCTGTAAGGTGAGGCCTTGTCCCCCGCGAACATGAGAACTACGTCAACCATGTGCTCAAGAAGTTTCGGGCCCGCTATGGAACCCTGTTTTGTAATATGACCCACGATGACCGCAGGAACATTCGCGGCTTTGGATCTCTCGATTATCTTCTGCGCTACGCCCCTCACCTGGGTGGGAGTACCCGGAAACCCCCCACCCTCCAGGGTCGTGAATGACTGGACGCTGTCGAATACCGCCACTGATCGCCCCGGAATGGATCCGAGCGAATCCTCGACGGAAGTTGAGCTTATGATGCCCAGCTTCCCGTCGGTCTTTTCACCGATCCTTCTTGCCCTGATCGCGACCTGGGAGAGGGATTCCTCGCCGGAGACGTAAAGGACGCTTTGCCCTTTAAATGCCATGGCTGCGCATGCCTGAAGCAGAAGGGTAGATTTGCCTATTCCCGGTTCACCCCCGAGAAGGGTGACAGTACCCGGAACAAACCCCCCTCCCAGGACCCTGTCGAACTCACCGATCCCGCTGGAAGATCTTTCAGGTATCGTTATCTCCCCGATCTGGGAAGGCTTGACAGCAGATCCACCAGAGATCTCTGAGATGGCGGGCATATCCTCTACCAATGAACCCCACTCGAGGCATGAAGGACACTTTCCCGTCCAGGTCTGGCTGATGTTTCCGCATTCCGAGCAACGGAACCTCTGTTCTTTCCTGGCCATGTATTATCCCCTGTCCGCGGTATCCGCCGAAACTGGAACTATGAAAATTTCCTTGTTTATCATAGCGCATCGCTCAAATTTTTGCACCCGGGAAATTACTCTCATTTCAGTACTGCGGCACCCTTTCTATCAGGACCCGGCTCTGGCGGAGGATCCCCTCCCTGGGATATCAAACCCTGAATTTCATGTATTATTGTGGTTGCCTGCAGGGGGTGGTTTTCTCTCAATGACTGTATTCGCTGCTTCCGCTGTTCTGATGATGGCTGTTTTCATTTTGGCCGGTATCTGGTTCGGCCGAAATTCAAACTCCTGCCATGATTACTCCATGGCAGGAAAGGAGTGCGGGACCCTGGGTGTCTCTGGAGTCCTTCTCGGCTCGCTTGTAGGAGGCGCCTCGACCGTAGGCACTGTTCAGATGGCCTATCAGTGGGGCCTTTCCGCATGGTGGTTCACTCTCGGCGGAGGATTGGGGTGCCTGCTGCTGGGGGTCTGGTTCGCCGTTCCCCTGAGAAGGTCCGGAATGGAGACCATACCCGGTTTTCTCTCCCTTTCATACGGAAGAGCCGTTGGGAACGTCACTATCCTCGCCTCAGTTACGGGGACCTTCATCTCGATCGTGGCACAGTTCCTCTCCGGTGATGCGCTTCTCCGCGGAGTTTTCCCGGCCTCCGGACATGCCTCGATCCTCCTGATCGGGATCCTGATCCTCTCCTTCATCTTTATGGGAGGACTGAAGAGCTTCAGCGCCATAGGGGTCGGGAAGATAACATTACTGTACCTGACACTCGCTATCTGCGCTGCTGCAACCGTCCGGGGTCTCCTTTCCTTCCAGGGAGTCCCTGTGCACCTCCCGATCGATCCATTCCTGAATATCTTCGGCCAGGGTATCGGCAAGGGGCTGAGTGCCGGATTATCTCTCATAACCGGCGTCCTTTGCACGCAGATCTATATCCAGGCTGTCTTTGCTGCATCCACCCCTGAAACCGCAAGAAAAGGAGCCCTCTTGTCCGCTCTTCTTATGCCCCCTCTCGGGATCCTGGGGGTGATCATAGGGATAGGCATGCGAAAGACCGGAGTTGTGGTCGAATCATCCTCCGCCCTTTCATATTTTATCGGTGTCAACTTCAACCCTTTGCTGGGAGGGCTTCTCTGGGGGGGCATCCTCATAACGGTTATCGGAACCGCCGCGGGGCTGACGCTTGGAGTCGCGACCAATATCGTCTCCGACCTTGTGGTTCCTTCTCTCCTCCTCAAAGCGAGCGAAACCCGCAAAGCCTGGGCGACAAGGACAGCGGTCCTGATCATCGTGATAGCATCAGGCATGATCGGGATAATGGGGCAGGGAACAATGATACTCAGATGGAGCTACCTCAGCATGGGACTTCGGGCCTCGGGTACGATCTTCCCTCTTGCCGCTGCCGTGCTCGCACCGGAAAGGCTCTCGCCCCGCATGGCTTTGATCTCCGGATCCGCGGGCCTTCTGACCACACTCCTCTGGCCTCTCGCAGAGATCCCTCCCCAACCGCTTTTCGCCGGGCTGGCCGTATCGGGTCTTGTCGCTATCGCCGGGATATCATTCAGGAAGGGGAAGAACCCTCTCCCTCAGGATCCCTGAAGGGCTACCTTTTGTACCCGATGATCTTTCTCAGGAGGCTCTTGCGGTCTTCGACATCGGAACAGGTCTCGATACCTCTGGCTGAAGATCCGTCGATAACTCCTGCCACTCCCCGCCCCTGCCCGCTTTCAAAGACCAGCACCTGAAGAGGGTTCGCAGTTGCCGTAAAGATCCGGCAAACCTCCTGTACCTGCTTGATCCCGTTCATTACGCTTATGGGGTAGCCGTTCCTCATCATTATTATGAAAGCGTGACCGGCTGCCAGCCTCAGAGCGTTCCCGGAGGCAGACTCAACCAGATCCTCAGCGTTGCCATCCTTTCTTACCAGGCACGGCTCGGATGCCTCACAGAACGCTATTCCGAACTCCAGCGATGGAGATGACGTCGCCAGAACTTCGAAAAGATCCTCGACCGTTTTGATGAAGTGACTCTGCCCGATGATCACGTTGCATCCTTCAGGGATCTGAATGTCCACAAGTTCCCATCGTATATCGCTTCCTGTCATGATCTCTTCCTCCTCCGTTATTTCTGACCCTCTGACGCCACATTATGGCCTGACCTGCAAGTCATCAACGACCCCCCCCGACCCGGGCCGGGTTTCTTTTCCCACGCCGGGATCCATAAGCGGCCAGAGCATTTTCGAGCGGTGCCAGTATCCTGGAAAATCCCTGTTCCGACGCCGAAGGAAGGACAATGTCCGCTATCTCCAGGAGAGGTGATGGGGCATCGCTCATTGTCACGGCAATATCCGCTGAACGGAGCAGCTCCAGATCGTTCATGTGATCCCCCGCGGCCGCAACAAACATATAGCGCTCATTATCCGGCATCGAGCCGAGAAGATTTTGAAGTGCGGCCCCCTTTGAGACTCCGGGCGCCAGAACATCAAGAAAGCCGCTTCCCGCGAGAACGGCTCTTGCCATTCCATTCAGGGCAATTGAGATCCTCTCACCTAAAAGTTCCATTTCACCGGGATCACCGTGAAGTATTATCCTGTAGATCCCTTCCAGGGGCATCGGGCGGTCAAGACTGTCATCTACCGGAACTCCCAGGGAAGCGAAATACTTCCCAGCCAGGCAGTCGCCCTTACGGCAGAGGACGGTCTCGTTACCGAACACCTGGATATCCACGGGTGAGGAAAGGGCGGTGCCCAATATCTCTTCTACAGCAAGCGGAGAGAGTTTTTCCCCCCATATCTCCTTTCCGGTCCCACTGTGCATTATCCTGGCGCCGTCATATAAAATTGCCTGTGGAACAGCCCCGACAGCACTGATATGCCTGCGTGCACTTGCAAGGATCCGACCGGTCGCCACTGCGATATCCCAGCTCCCCGCCCTCAGTGCGTCACAAACCATTACGACCCCATCGGGTATGTTATCACCATGGGCAAGAGTGCCATCGATATCTGTGACCAGAAGTTTCCTCATGCTTTTCCACCACGACCTTCCGGATTTCCGGCAATCTGTTCATTGTAAATGATATTACCATGCTGAAACATTCAAAATGGATTTGACACTCTCATTTTTCCATTATAATTGTGGTAACATGTTCATATTTCAATAACCTTTTCTGGAGGTGTAAGTATTGAGGAAGATCGTTGTTCTTGCTTTGCTTGCAGTTTTTGCAGTTGGATGTATCGCAGCACCGGCACTTTCTGCCGATGTCATCAAAGTAGGGTATCTGGCGGCTCTCACTGGCGACTGGGCAGCTTACGGACAGACAGAGCTCAACGCGGCAAAACTCGCCGTTGCAGAGATCAACGCCAAGGGCGGAGTTCTGGGCAAGCAGATCGAACTCTTTCCGTATGACTTCCGCACACGCCCCGAGGATGCAGTCAACGCATTCAGGCGCATGGCTGAGAGCGACAAGGTTGTAGCAGTCGTGGGAGCCAACGGAAGCGGCATCAACATCGCTACGGCCCCCCTCGCCAACAAGTACGGCATTCCCCAGATCGGAACAGTCTCAACCAACCTCCTTGTAACAGTCAACGAAAAGGGCGAGCTGAATCCTTTCATGTTCCGGACTTGCTTCACTGACCCCTACCAGGGCCAGGCCATCGCAGCATTCTCCGCCAAGGAACTCAAGAAGATGACTGCGGCAGTCCTCTACGACGTCGGCAGCGACTACTCCCAGGGACTCCGTGAATTTTTCGTCAAGTACTACGAACAGTACGGCGGGAAGGTCGTCGCCGACCAGGGATTCAGGGCCGGGACCGACGTAGATTTCCGGGCACAGCTTACAACTATCAGAGACAGCAAGGCTGAGGTACTGGTCCTTCCGAACATGGGCAAAGAAATGGCTCTGATCATGAAGCAGGCCCGCGAACTCGGCATGGATGACATCGTCTTCGTGGGCGGGGACGGTTACGGGGAGTTCATGTGGGAGATCGCCGGCAAGGCCATGGAGGGCAGCTACTGGATCAACCATGTAGCACCCGAAGACCCGGCAATGGCCGACTTCTTTGCCAATTACAAGAATACCTACAACGATGAGTGCAAGGAGTTCGTCAACGGAATACTTGCCTACGATTCCATCTACTGGCTTGCCGACGCCATCGAACGCGCAGGCTCAGTCGACAGAACCGCCATCAAAAACGCACTTGAGAGCACAAGTAATGTACAGCTCCACCACGCGGTAATGTCGATCGACCCGGCTACCCACAATCCGATGAACAAGACGGCTGTTGTGCTTGTAGCCAGGGACGGACGCGCCCAGTACTTCACCAAAGTACAGCCTGAATAACCGCCATTACTTTCAAGGCAAGACATCTTTCGGGCGGACGCAGATTGGAGCGTCCGCCTCGCATTTTCAGATCACAAGGAAGGTGATGCCGTTTTGGATACTCTTCTTCAACAGGTGATCAACGGGCTTTCCCTCGGGTCGGTCTACGCTCTGATAGCGGTCGGATATTCCCTGGTCTATTCCATACTTCTCTTTTCGAACTTCGCTCACGGGGGGTTCCTTGTGATCGGAGGATATATCTGCTACTACACACTTGCCGCGGTCGGGCATAATATCTGGATCGCCAGTGCTCTGGCCATGCTTGGAGCCGGCCTGTCGGCCGTTCTTGTCGAGAGGCTGACCTACAAACCGATCCGCGAACGAACCAGCGTAACTCTTTATCTTCTTATCGCTTCCATGGGCATGAGCATCGTGATCGAGAATATCTTCGTTGTTACCGTAGGAGGACGCTTCAGGGCGCTCCCCCCTGTCATTCCAACCAACCCCGTCAGCGTTTTCGGCTTGGCGACCACAAGCGCTTTCGATATCCTTTCACTGGTGATGGCTGTCTTCTTTCTTACGGCCCTGCAGATCTTCCTCTCGAGGACAAAGTGGGGCCTTGCAATCCGTGCTGCCTCATACGACCTTAGAACAGCGGGTCTGATGGGAGTGAACGTCAACCAGCTGATCTCCATTGTTTTTTTCGTCGCCGGGCTTCTGGCCGCGGTAGGGGGCATCTTCCTCTCGGTCAGATACACTCTCTACCCGCAGTTGGGTATGATAACTATCAAGGCATTCGTTGCCGCTGTAATTGGAGGACTTGGAAGCCTTCCCGGCGCTGTTGTCGGGAGTCTGATCCTGGGACTCGCAGAGATGCTTACCGCCGGATTCATATCCAGTCAGATGAGGGATATCGTTGTATTCGGCATGCTGGTCCTCACGCTGCTATGGAGACCAACAGGCCTGTTCGGCAAGCACGTGGCCGAAAAGGTCTAGGGGGAGGCGCTAAATGTCTGGTTATATAGAGGGCATCATTATTCTGGTCTGCATCAATGCAATAGCCGCCATGGGCGTCAGCCTCCTTACCGGGTTCACCGGAATATTCACCCTGGGGCACGCCGGATACATGGCCATCGGGGCATACACAGCGGCCATTCTGACTGTTCGTCACGATGTGCCGTGGATCGTTGCCGTTGTGGCCGGTGGCATCCTCGCGATGATCATAGCCTGGCTTATCGGAATTCCGACACTCAGGCTCATGGGCGACTATTTCGCCATCGCTTCGATAGGCCTTGGTGAGACCATCAGGTTGATCCTTGAGAACTGGCAGTCCTTCACACGCGGCGCCAGGGGGTTCCCCGGCATCACCAACTTCACTACTCTTCCTGTTGCCATAAGCTTTTTCATCGGCATGCTAATTCTGATGCGATATCTGATCAACGGCAACTACGGACGCGCTTTCAAGGCCTGCAGGGACGACTACATCGCCGCATCCCTGCTGGGGTTCAAGACAGCCCACTACCGGGTCCTGAGCCTTGCGATATCCGGCTTTTACTGCGGGATCGCCGGAGCTCTTATGGCGGGGTTTCTCACCTTCCTTCAGCCCGTCATGTTCGACCTGAACAAATCCACTGAACTTACTGCAGTTGTTGTATTCGGTGGGCTCGGATCACTCAGCGGATCCATCATAGGGACAGCGGTCATAGGGATCGTTACCGAGGTATTCAGACCCGTCTCCCAGTACAGGATGCTTATATACGGAGCCATTATGGTCATCATAATGGTCGTCCGCCCCGAAGGGATCATGGGCCAGCACGAGATAGGACCAAAACTCCTTCGCACTCTTTTCTCGCGAAAACCAGTCCACCAGGGAGATGGGACCAATGGCTGATCCCATACTGAAAATAGAAGGCCTGAACAAGCATTTCGGAGGCGTACATGCCGTTCAGGACATCTCCTTCTCTCTTGAAAAAGGCGAATTGGCGGGACTTATAGGCCCGAACGGAGCCGGAAAGACGACTGTCTTCAACCTGATCACCGGCGTTTACTCCCCTGATTCGGGCAGGATCCTTTTCAATGGGGAGGATCTTGCCTCCCTCAAGACCTACGAAGTTGTTGCCAGAAACATTGCGAGAACTTTCCAGAACCTTCGTCTTTTCCAGCGTTCAACGGTTCTCGAAAATGTAATGACAGCCTGCCAGTTTCATTTAAGGTACAATTTTTTTGAAGCAGTGTCGCACCTTGGACGATGGAAGAGCAATGAAAAGAAGATCCGTGAAAAAAGCCTCGACCTGCTGGAGCGGGTCGGGCTCGTTTCCCTTGCCGAACAGGCGGCAGGAACACTCCCTTATGGACACCAGCGCCGCCTGGAAATTGCCCGGGCTCTTGCGCTCCAGCCTGAACTCCTGCTTCTCGATGAACCGGCGGCGGGGATGAACCCTGAAGAGGTCCTGGTTCTCAACGGGCTTATCAACAATATTCACCGTGACTTCAACCTTACTATACTTGTCATCGAACATCACATGGAAGTGATCATGGAGATATGCCCTCACATTATATGTATGAACTTCGGGGCCAGGATCGCCGAAGGAGATCCTGAGCACATCCAGTGCAACCCTGAAACCCGGAAGGCCTATCTTGGAGAGGAGGTGGAGGATTGATGAGCGAAGTCAGTGATCCTCTCCTTCGGATCAGGGACCTTCACGTCAGCTACGGTGCGATCAAGGCCATACGGGGCATTGACCTTGACGTTTATCAGGGGGAGGTTGTCTGCGTAATTGGAGCGAACGGAGCTGGCAAATCCACGCTGATGAACGCTATTATAGGAAGCGTAAAAAGGGAAAAGGGGACCCTGCAGATGGACGGCCAAAAGCTTTCCGACAAAAGTTTCCAGGTCGTATCCCAGGGCATTTCTCTCTCGCCGGAGGGGAGAAAGGTATTCGCCCCCCTTACTGTCTTTGAAAACCTCATGATGGGTGCCTTCCCGAACAGGGACAGAAAAAAGATCCAGGAGGATCTTGATTGGGTGTTTACACTGTTTCCCCGGCTAAAGGAGCGTAAAGACCAGCACGCGGGGACCCTTTCTGGAGGAGAACAGCAGATGCTCTCGATAGGCCGCGCCCTGATGTCCAACCCAAGGATCCTGCTTCTTGACGAACCTTCACTTGGGTTGGCGCCAATAATCATCCGGGATATTTTCAGGGAACTTAAAAGGATAAACGAAGAGGGAGTCACTATCCTCCTTGTCGAGCAGAACGCCCGTCAGGCACTTCTTCTCTCCCACAGAGGATATGTGATGCAGACAGGAAAGATGCTCCTGGAAGGCCGATCAGAAGAGCTTCTCATAAACCCCGAGGTCGAAGCCGCCTACCTGGGAACGGTGAAGAAAAAATAACTGCCTGTTGAAAAAGGGGCCCCGGCTATCATGCCGGGGCCCCTTTTTTCGGAACCGCCTTGCCTCTATCTAGGAGTTCTTCTTCTTAAGCTCCAGAATTACATCTTCGGTAAGATCGATACCCCCGAAGAACACCTGTCCCTTGTCAAGAACGATAGTGATCTTCTTGGCCTTGGCAACTGTTCTGATGGCCAGGTCAATATCCTTGAACAGAGGTTCCATGAGCTTCTGTTCTTCTCTCGCGGCCTCCTGCCTCTTGGTCTCGAAGATCTTCTGCTTCTCGTTGTTGTCGGTAGTCTTGTCCATCGCTGCTTTTGCTTCCGCCTGCTTCTTTTCGACGACAGCCTTTATCTGCTTCTGGGCCTGCTCGAATTTGGGATGCTGAAAGAGAACCTTCTGAGGATCGATCACGCCGATACTCTCTGCTGCCGCAGCAAGACCTGCAAGAACAACAACAACAAGAACACCCAGGGCCAGAACTGAAATGGTCTTTCTTGAACGAGACATTTAAGAACCTCCTTTAAATTCGATAAATCAAGTCAATATTCTATCCTTACGAAACTCCTTCGTCTAGGTATAATTACATATCAAACCAGACTGGATCGAAGGGAGAAGATATTTTTGGACTGCATTGCCACTTTTGACACGACCCACATGGCCATTCTGTTCGAGAAGATCTGCAAAAAGAACGGATTGTCCGTAAAGATAGTGCCGGTACCAAGAAATATTTCGGCCAGTTGCGGGCTGGCCTGCCGTTTCCGCATTGAAGACGATACGCGTGTAAGGGAACTGGCTTCGGAAAATTCGATAGAGGTCCTGGAGTACCATCTGCCTCAGGCCTGTACTCCGGATGAATAAGTTTGTCCCGGATCATGCCCCTGGTGTCAGAGCCCACGTAAAGGCTCCGGCCGTTTCCCCTCCTGATACTCCGACCGCCTGAATGGCACTCCTGAGAGTGGCTCCCGTGGTGCAAACGTCATCTACGAGACAGATCATTCTGCCAGGGAGGATTTCTCCTTTCCACCGCATCGCATTTTTCGGGATATTCTTCCTTTCGTTTGCCGGGAGACCCACCTGTGATGGTCTGGATATCTTCCACTCAAGAGAGTCCGCAAAGCCGGCTTTCCAGACTTCCGCCATACCTCTTGCCAGTTCCAGCGACTGATTGAACGTCCTGTCGCTTGCGGGATGAAGAGGGACAGGAACAAGAAGAACCGGTCCCGTCCGGGGAAACGCCTCCCCCATTGCCCGCCCCATAAGTCTTCCCAGTTCCCTTCGGGATCCATACTTCAGAAGATGGACAAGATCCCTTGATACTCCTCTGAACAACGTGAAATTTCTTACAGGGACGCCTCCCGGGTGATTTGAACAAGGATATGGCTTCATGCACTCGGAGCAGGTCGTTCGTGGAAGTCCTTCCGCAAGTCCGGCGAGGCATTCGGGGCACGCAGGACTTGCTGTCCTGCCGCAGATAGGGCAGGACACCGGCCATAAAATATGAAGGAAAAGCCCGGAAACCATGGACAAAATACCCCGGAGAGTCCCATGCCCCGGGGGTGCAGGTTTCGGATAGGTCAGCGTTTCTGTTCAGCCGCCTTCCTCAGGGCTTCTGCCCTGTCAATGCGTTCCCAGACCGGTACGGGGTCCAGGTCAATGCGCCCCATGTGGCCGTAAGCGGCCAGGCGCCTGAATTGAGGTTTTCGGAGGTCAAGGTCCCTTATTATCGCAGCCGGACGAAAATCAAAGTGTTCCCTTACCAGCTCTGTAAGGCAGGTGTCGGGAATAATTCCGCTTCCATTCGTTTCCACCATCAACGATACAGGACTGGCAACTCCTATGGCGTATGCCACCTGGATCCTGCACTCGCTTGCCAGACCCGCCGCAACAACGTTCTTTGCTGCGTAGCGGGTCATATAGGCAGCTGAGCGGTCAACCTTTGTGGGATCCTTTCCGGAAAAAGCCCCACCGCCATGTGGAACGACGCCACCATAGGTATCAATGATGATCTTCCGCCCGGTAAGTCCCGTATCTGCCATAGGACCACCCATTACAAATCTTCCGGTAGGGTTGACAAGGATCCTGGGTTCTGTTTCCGTCAGGTGAGAGGGAAGGACCGGACCTATGACCTCCCGTATTATATCCGCGCGGATCTGGCCTATCTCAACGGCGGGGTGATGCTGTGCGGATACTACAACCGTATCGATCCTGACCGCCTTGCCGTTTCTGTATTCGATGGTCACCTGGGTCTTGCCATCCGGCCTGAGATAGGCTAACGTCTTGTCCTTGCGAACCTGGCTCAGCCTTCTGGCAAGACGGTGGGACAGTGCTATGGGGAGGGGGAGGAACTCCTCGGTCTCGTCGCATGCGTATCCGACCATCATGCCCTGGTCCCCTGCTCCGATCTTGTCGATATCCTCTTCTGACATCTCCCCTTCACGCTGTTCCAGCGAACTGTCAACTCCCTGTTTAATGTCTGTTGATTGTTCGTCAATGGCGGTCACGACTGCACAGGTGTCACCATCGAAACCGTACTTGGCCCTGGTGTAACCGATCTCCTTAACGATACTCCTCGCAAGGCGGGGAATATCGACGTAACAGCTTGTCGTGATCTCACCCGCTACAACGACCAGGCCGGTCGTAACAAGCGTCTCACAGGCCACCCGGCCCATGGGATCATCCTTGAGTATAGCGTCGAGAACTCCGTCTGATATCTGGTCGGCCAGCTTGTCCGGATGTCCTTCCGTGACCGACTCTGAGGATACAAGAAACACTTTTTCCAATTCCTTTCCGCCCCCCTGTCAATTTGAACCGGCGTTCGCCGCAAGAGCTGCGCCGGTGTTTGAATTTCCCCCAACGGGGTTTCCTTCCGTCACGAATACTCTATGGGTTTTCTGAGAAGCATCATGGCCCCGTCCTCATGCATGAAACCAAGCCTGGAGAGGAACGGGGAAAGCTCGCTGGTGTAGGTTATGATAAGCGGAATGCTCCTGATCTTCGGATGATCGAGTGCATAATTCAGCAGGGATGACCCCAGGCCCTTTCCCTGGTGGTCCGGATGGACCATTATGTCCCAGAGGGATCCCCTGAAGACAAAATCGGTAAGTATCCTGCAGAAGGCCGCCAAACGGCCCGCATATCTTACGGAGAAGCACATGGAAGTGCCCTGCAGCATCAGGTCGATCTGTTCTATCGAGCGACTTCTCCCCCAACTGGCAAAACGGTATAGTTCCTGGAGGTCAGTGGCGGTAACCGCCAGTTTGCTGTCGTAATACAGGTATCTTTCATCTTCTGTGATCATGAGCCGGAATTGTCCTCTCCATCTGCCGCAGCAGTCCGGGAGGGACAAAAAGCCATGCCAGCGAGTATCTTCCCCAGATCCTGCCCTCTGGCGTCCATGCTCACCGGCAGCTGCAGGATCTGACCTGTGCCGCAACATGGACAGGTCCACTGCGTCCGGGCTATTCCGTCCGAATCCGGCGTTCCGGGCAGGATCCTGAACTCGCCACAAACCTGACACGCGACGACAAGCACTTTGGCAACCACCCTTTCAGGCACTGGATACGGAAGATCATCATTCCGCAAGGATCTGGATTGTAACACGAACAGGCCCTTCGGAATAAACATCCTCATCGGTAGTTATTTTCACCTTTGCCGTGTCCTTTCTTTCAGCAAGGGAATCCACGGCTTCGAAGAAATCGGAAGCACTCAGGTTTCCTATAGTGCCCCTGATCGGATCAGGCAACACTCCGTCCTGCTTCGCCCTGGCGTTAAGACCGCCCAGTATGGAGTAAAGCCTTGCCTCAGCCTCCTCGGCTGAAAGGCCTGCGGGAATGCCGCCCTCCTCTGCGAGGACATGGCCTTTATCGTAGATCTTTTTGCTTTCGTGAATGGTAGCGGAAGCGGCTATCATTTCACCCTGAACCGTGTTCTCCGATGCAATAAGCCTGATTATCCTTCTCCCTTTTTGATCCTTGACCGAATTCTTTATGATATCCAATGATTCAGGCCCAAGCCAGATCCTAACTTGATCCGGATCCACACCATATCGCACGGAGACCATGCCCTGGGCCGACCTCAGGAGAGAATCCATAACATCATCCGGTTCCGGCATTTTCCCGGAAGCTTCAGGGGCAACGACAGTCTGCGCGATCAACTCTCCGGCAAAGACGACTATGCGGCCGCCGCGTACATATTTCAGCCCCTCGCGGAGTCTTTCTGATTCGATCTTGAGAGCTTCCACCTCTCCTGCAAGGGTTTCCCTCTCTTTCTCAAGCTCCGCAAGGTTGATGGAGGCTTTTTTCTGTTCGGACCGGGTAATGGCGAGCTCGGCCTCTATCTCACGGAGGCGCGCCTCGCTCGCATTGAGATTTCCTTCAACGTTCGCAAGCTGGATCTGCTTGTTGACGAGGTCCTTCTGGTTCTCAAGAAGCGTTGTCTCAAGATCTTCCATTTCCGCCCTGTTCCCCTGAAGTTGGGATGTCAGCTCTGTTATCTGCTTCTGGACGAATTTCATGCTGAATATTGCCGTCCTGACAGTCTGGGAAGTAGTGGAAAGGACCGCCAGAGTGAGGATAGTGATCAGGATCCCTGACACGACCGTTATAAGAGAGGACGTTGACTTCGGGCGCAGGCCGAAAATGCTGATCCTCTTTTTGCCGAACCGCATGCCGACGATGTCCCCGATATAGGCCACGATCCCGCTGACAAAGATGAGGATCAGAATAAGCATCCAGTTCATATCCATTATCATATCAGGCACTTCACGAGCACCTCTTCTCTCTGGGAAGGTTTCCGCTTCGTATTCTTCTTCTGCACGCACAAAAAAGGCCGGGAGGTCTGCCCCCCGGCCCAATTATACTTTATTCAGTAAATAGTGACAGGAAGAACTACTTGCTGCTCTCCTTGAAAACCTCGCGGGAAATGTCCAGCGCGTGCTCAAGGTCTTTGAGCGGAACGTTGAGTGCCGGGCGGAAACGGATGGAGACGTCACCGCATGGAAGAACCAGCATTTTTTTCGCCCAGAACGCCTTCAGCGCCTTGTTGCGGAGCTCGCCGTTATCAAAGTCGTAGGCGCACATAAGCCCTTTGCCCCTTACGTTCTTGATGAGTTTCGGGAAGTCGGCCTCAAGTTTTTTGAGCCCGTCAAGGAGCGCAGGCCCTGCGGTGTTGGCAACGTAATCAAGAACATTATCCTCTTCGTAGATCTCGAGATAGCGGGTTGCCCTTATCATGTCCACAAGGGCTCCGCCCCAGGTTGAATTGATGCGGCTTGAGATCTTGAAGCAGTTATCCTCGACCTCATCGACCCTTGGACCGGCCACAAGGCCGCAGATCTGGGACTTCTTGCCGAAGGCGAATATGTCCGGCTTTACAGGCGTGTGATGCTCAAACGCCCACATCTTGCCGGTGATGCCCATTCCGCACTGGACTTCATCGAAAATCAGAAGGATCTCTTCAGCATCGCATATATCACGCATCTGCTGGAAGAACTCGGTACGGAAATGGTTGTCTCCGCCCTCCCCCTGAATGGTCTCGATTATGATGGCGCAGATGTCGTCGGGGTTATCGTTGATGGCCTTTTTGATCTGCTTGATCGCCGTTCTCTCAAGCCAGGAAACTACACCCAGATTATCCTCAAGCGGCCAGTAGATCTTGGGGTTAAGAACACGCGGCCAGTCGTACTGGGCAAAATACTGGTACTTGTTGGGATCCTGGGTGTTTGTTACTGTAAGCGTATAGCCGCTCCGTCCATGGAAAGCCTCGTTGAAGTGAATTACCTTTGTTCCCTTGCGCCCCTTGATGGCATCTCCCTTGCTTATCTTCCCCTTCTGGAGAAGCTTCTGAACCTTCCAGTCCATTGCAACCTTGAAAGTATTCTCGACCGCCAGGGTTCCGTAGTCAATGAAGAATACGTGGTTGAATCCCTTGGGGATAGCGATATCTCCGAAAGTCTTCACAAACTTCGCCATGGGCTCAGTGTAGATATCCGAGCAGGCCACCTTGTTGATCGCGGCCTTGAAAATGGTCTCCTTGAACTCGGGATTATCGAGTTTGGGGTGGTTCATTCCGAACGGAGCGGAAGCGAAAAAAGTGTAGAAATCGAGCCAGTCGTCACCGTTGATCTTGTTGATCATGTGCGAGCCTTTTGACTTCTCCATGTCTATGACGATATCGAAACCGTCACGAAGAAGCCACTTCTGGATCTCCTGAAACGCATCCTTCGCAGCAACACTTCTGTCGATCTTGGCCATTAGAGCTACCTCCCTGTATTATTTGTGGTTGGGATGCTCAATGGCATCCCATTGTTTCCGGGTTGTGGCAGAGGATAATGCTCCACTTTTGATGGGGCTCTGGATCCCGGAGATTTTTCTGCCCTGTTCCGTCTGCCAGCTTTTCTTCCTGCATTTAAAGATCCGGGAAAGGGCTTTGTCCAAGAAGGGCGGCTATCTCCCCGGCATTGTAGAAACGTCCCTGACCGATCCCGGGGCACTCCGCGGAGGTCCTTTCCCATTTCACGCGAGATCCCAGAATACTCGGCCAGAAGGGAAAAAGTGAACATTGCGCGGGGCGGACGGCATAAATCCCGCACCTTGCGCTCTCCCTTTCGTACATGACGCAGTCGCCGTTGGGTTTTTCCCGCAGGCTTGGCCTTTTCCATCGTCTGGTAACAAATATTCTCTGGAAATCAGCTGGCTCGAGGCCAATTACATCAGACGCCGCCGCAATGTTTTCTTCGCTGATCCATATCGCACCGGGTTCTCCACGACAGCATCTTCCGCATCCAAGGCACGAAAAACGTAAACCGATGGACCACCACGGTTTATATTCTAACTCACAAACATCCTTATTTCCAATCTTAACATCCGGTGCGGGATCCATAACCAGTTACCAGAATCGTTTGTCGCGTCTTCGGGATGTCCCGATAAGGGAACCGCTGCTCCTGAGCTTGTCGATATCCTCAAGAGCCTTGCCGGTACCAAGAGCCACACATTCCAGGGGAGAGTCTGCTACATAAGCCGGGATAAGGGTTCTCTTGGTAATAAGCTCCGGGATCCCCCTGAGAAGCGCTCCCCCTCCTGTGAGGGTTATTCCCCTGTCGATTATGTCGGCGGAAAGCTCGGGAGGAGTCTGTTCAAGTACATGGCGGATCCCTTCGATGATCATTCCGACAGCTTCCTCTATGGCTTTCGCAACGATCCTGTCTGTGATCTCTATCTGCCTGGGGAGTCCATGCACAAGATCACGGCCCTTGATGTTCATGGTCTCTTCGGAATGCAGCGGATAAGCGTTTCCAATCTGGATCTTGATATTCTCGGCAGTCTGTTCTCCAATAGCGAGGTTATACTCC
>WOYI010632103.1_pt1 | contig 23603 bp, 19 predicted proteins | sample 6423411 | NCBI WGS metagenome assembly WOYI01 (sample SAMN13441803, study PRJNA592873) | oil field metagenome | biome: oil field; feature: oil-well bore; material: oil-contaminated soil; isolation source: oil-contaminated soil from oil-well borehole | place: Germany: Wietze | collected 2016-10-18 ... | reverse complement strand
AACTCTTCAAGGACGGCTTTTTCTGCGAAAAGAACCGACCATCGGTTAGAAGGAGAGCGGTCTTTTGTTTGCATTTCCTGCCTCCAGTTGCAGTAATTATATCAATAATGATATATTTTTCAAGTTTAAAGGAGATTCCATGAGGGTCGGGCCAGGGCTTTTAATTTTCGGGTCTCTGTTCCAGCCGACACCATTTCGAGGAGATGCACGAGATGGTCCTCATAAGAGTCAATACGCCTGATCTGAGAAGGGTAATACCTGAAAACAGGAAGGAACAAAGATGATAAAAGACAAGATCGTGGAAATGGCAAAAAATGCTGAGGATCTGCTGGCTCCTTTCTGTACATGCAGGGGGCTGGGTTTGCACGGGATCTCCCATCTGAGAAGGGTGGCGATCCTGTCGGGGAGGCTTGCCGAGGCAGTGGGCGAGGATGTTGAGTCGGCGGTCGTCATGGGTTTCCTGCACGACTGCGCCAGGCGGAACGACGGGAACGACCTCGAACACCCCCATGATTCGGCGGTCCTTGCCCGGGGACTGATCGAAAGGTTCTTCCCTCACCTGGAAGTTGACAGGATCTGCGACGCAATCGAAGGGCATGCCGGCGGGGAGGTCACCACCGACCCGTTGACGGCCTGCCTCTGGGACGCCGACCGGCTGGAGCTGAAACGCATAGGCAGGACCATAGACCTGGAACTGCTATCCACGAAGGTTGCCAAACGGCTGGCACGGAAAAGGATGTCATCGCTCAGGACAATCCTCAAGGTTCCAGAAAAGGTCGTTCCGCAGAGCCGTTGAAACGGTTGCCCGGCTATATCCCCAGCGACTCCAGGTAGTAGGGGAGCATCTTCCTCCACCAGGGCCAGTCGTGGTCGACGTCGTAGCCCCACATATCGAGCCAGCAGCTGATCCCCTTTTTCTCCAGGATCGAGGCCAGGTTTTTAGCGTCTTCGATGGCAGGTTCCTCCCAGCGGCCCTGACCGACGGATATCACAATTTTGCCCGTCCGGTATCTTTCAAGGTACCAGGGATCCTCCATGTTCGGGAGGTAATGGATCGGCGAATTGAAATAGACGTTGTCGTCCATGTAATCACCGATCAGGGATCTGAGCTGGAAGATGCCGCTCATGGAGATCATGGTGTCGAAAATGTCGGGCTTTTTGAAGAAGAAATTGGCAGCATGGTAGCCACCCATGCTCACACCGCAGGTCAGGAGTTTCAGGTCATTGTCCCCGCAATGGCGGTGAATGAAGGGCACGACCTCCCCGATAATGTACTTTTCGTAATCAAGGTGGCGCTTTGCACGCCCGGCAGGGTGTGCGTCCCCGTTGGCCCAGGACTGACCATCAATACTGCCCACGGTGAAGATCTTTACTTTTCCCGAGTTCACCAGGGCAGAGACGGAATCCAGAAGACCCGTGTCCTCGAACTCGTGAAAGGAGCTCCCCTGGGCAGGGAAGGCCAGCACAGGCTTGCCGTACCAACCGTATACCTTGAGGTCCATACTCTGTCCAAGAGCAGGGCTTTGCCAATTGTGGTTTTCAATGTTCATCTCTTTCGCACCTCTTCAGCCGGTACAGGCCATCAGGAGATCCGTCGCTTCCTTCAGTGGCCCCAGGTCTCCGGAACGGAGGATGTAGTAGTAATCGCCCATTCCGGAAGAAAATACCCGTGGGACAGGCTCATGGTGGATCACCATGTGGCCGAACCGCTCCATAATGTCGCTGTGGGAGTTGATATGAGGCCTGATGTCCCGGCGCCCCACGAAGGCGCAGTGCCAGGGTTTTTTCACCTCGCCGGGCTCGACGGGGTTGCCTGTGATAATCCTTGCCCACTTGAGGTAGATGTCGGTCTCCGAGGCATGGTTGTAGATGTCAAGGATCGGCCCACCCGGGGACCTTGCGTTTATCTCAAGCGCTACAAGGTCGCCCTTGTCCAGGGTTCTGAAAAACTCCAGGTGGAAAAAGCGCTCCCTGATATCGAATGCCCTTATGACTTCCCTGCCTGCTTCCTCGATGTCGCCAGGGATCTCCCGGAGGGTGTAGAACATGACATCCAGCTGATCGTTGACCTGCTCCATCATTCCCATGTTGTACCGGAGGGAAGAGCGGAAGATGATGCGCCCGTCACTGTCGGTCAGGCCGTCGAAGGTGTAGATCACTCCGGAGATGAATTCTTCCATGATAAAATCACCCTCCGGCTTTACGGAGAAAAAAGACTCTAGTTCATCAGCGTTACTGATCTTGAATGTGTCCGAGGCTCCGACACCGCTGTCGGGTTTGGCCACAATGGGGTAGCCGACCCTTTTTGCCCAGGCAGTCGCTTCTTCCAATGTAGATGCGATCTTCCATCTGGGAGTCCGTACCCCGGCCCTGGTGAAATAGTCTTTCATTAGAGACTTCCTCCTCATGCAGAGGAGTTCTCCGGGTTTGAGCCCGGGGATCGAGAAAGCCTCCCTGAGCCTTGCATCCATGTCAAGCCAGTGGTCGTTGTGTGATTCAAGGCGGTCGACGGCCCCGAAACGATCGATAAAGTAGCCCAGGGCGTTTTTGACCTGATCCTCCATGTGCATGTCATCGACCCAGCAGTATTCCGTGAGGGCCTCCCTGAGCCGGGGTGTCAGTTCCCCTGATGGTGCGTCGCCGATCCCAAGTACGGTTGCGCCAAGGTTTTTCAGGTGAATCGAAAACAGGTCATAGTTCGGGGGGAAGTGAGGAGATAGCATGACAATATTCATGACTTTGCCCCCTCCTTAAAATTGGTGATTTATTTTAGACATGATCCCGGAACTTGGCAAGTGAAAGTTTTTTCAGTTTATAAAGTAGATCCTGTATTATCCCGGAATTAATAAATCAGCCTGTCGATACGGAAATAGAGCAGCTAAAGGATGAGATCCGTGTTTAAAAGCGGGTTGGAGGAAAACCTGAGCAGATGGTTCGAGGGAGGTCACGAGTTCCTGGTTTTTCCGGTCCGCGACTCACGAGCCACGACTTCTTCTACTTCAAAAACAAAAATCCTTTTTCAAATACCCTGCAGCAGCATTCGACGGGTCTTTCGCCGAAAAGGGTCCCGGCGCCGTCCCGGATGGTCTCAAGTGCTGTTTCCAGTCCGTACGCGGGCCGGAAAGGCCTGTGAGAACACATTGCCTCCACCACGTCGGCTACCGAAAGTATAAGTGCATCCTCGATGATCTGTTCCTTTTTGAGTCCGCGGGGGTATCCGGAGCCGTCGAGGCGTTCGTGATGCTGGGCTATGATATTCGCGATCGGCCAGGGGAAAGAGACTCCCCTGAGGGTTTCCGCCCCGACCTCTGCGTGGCGCTTGACTATTTCGAATTCAATAGTTGAGAGGGATGTCGGCTTGTTGAGTATCTCGCCGGGAATATGCAGCTTTCCGATGTCGTGGATCATCCCGGCCACCCAGAGCCCCTTGGATCGATCTTCGGAAAGGCCCATCTCTTCTGCTATAGCCTTTACCAGCCGGGCTACATTCTCCTGGTGGTCCGCTGTGTAGATGTCGCGTATCCGCATGGTTCCGGCGAGGAGTTTTACGGTATCTTCAAGGAGCTTCTCCAGTTTTTCCCCGCTCAGCAGAAGAGACTCTTCCATCGCCTTGCGGTCGGTGATATCCCGCCCGACGGACTGGTATTCGGTGATGTTCCCGTCGTTATCGATAAGCACGGTATCAGCCCACTGCAGGCAGCGGATCTCTCCAGAGGGCAGCTGCGTCTCTTCCTCTGATGTTCTTGTCCGGTTCTCCCTTCCGAGGCTTTTCAGGTGGTTTATGGTAATCTCTCTCTTATCGGCGGGGACGTGGTCAAGAATGGGTGTGCCGATGACTTCGTCTGCACTCACCCCGTAAAATTTACAGTAAGCTTCATTTGCGAAAGAAACACGCCAGTCCGGCGAGAATCTGACGATCAGCTCCTGTTGCTGATTTACGATCGCCCTGTAGCGCTCCTCGCTTCGCCGGACCGCTTCCTCCGCGTCTTTGCGGTCGGTGATATCACGGTACATTCCGTAGACAGCAACGACTTTCCCCTCTTTGGAGATGGGGATCCCGAAAGCGGTTACGTGGAATCTTGACCCGTCCTTTCTCTGCCGGACGGATTCGAAGGTGAACTCTTCACCCAGAACACTCTTTCCGGTGTAGGATGAAGCCTCATCATGCACTTCAGGATCCTTGCCTACAAGGGTGTCAAGTTCGTTGCCGATGATCTCATCCAGTGAATATCCGAACATTTTGCAGAAGGCCCTGTTCGCCTTGAGGACAGTTCCATCCAGTCCCTGGATGACAACACCCTCGGGAGAGCTGTCGAACAGTTTTTCAAAAAAAACGGAGTACTCGTGATTGATGCCAGGAATCATGCGACGGGTTCCTCCTGGGGCTGAGGATAATTGGATTTGAAATTTAGTATATCATGAACTGGTATTTAAAATAGGCATTGCCTGGGAGGGAGGTGCGCTATGCGCGTTGCGGTTCTGCTGAAGCAGGTTCCGGATACCGACGAGGTGAAGATCGACGAGGAAAAGGGTGTTCTTGTCCGCGAGGGCGTAGGGGCGATAATCAACCCGCTTGATCTGCATGCGCTTGAAGCGGCGCTGGATCTCAAGAGCTCCCTGGGAGCATCCGTAACGGTTTTAAGCATGGGGCCTGTCCAGGCCCAGGGTGCGCTTCGCGAAGCTCTGGCGCTGGGAGCGGACGAAGCGATCCTTTTTTGCGATCCGGCCTTTGCGGGCTCAGATACCTGGGCAACGGCCAGGGTTCTTTCAGCAGCACTCTCGGTCACAGGGCAGTATGATCTTGTCCTTGCGGGTGAGAAGGCAACCGATGGTGAGACCGGGCAGGTGGGCCCGGAAGTGGCGGTGATGAGCGAGATCCCTTTCAGCACGTACGTCAGCCGCTTCAGTGTGTCAGACGGCTCGGTAACAGTCAGACGGACGGTAGAGGACGGCATCGAGACCCAGCAGCTGCCCCTTCCTTGCCTGTTGACGGTCCTGCGGGACATAAACGAGCCTTCGATGCCGACGCTGTCAGGGAAAATGCGCGCCCGCCGGGCTGACATCAGTTCGATGGGTGTCAGCTCGCTTGGACTTGAACCGTTATCGGTCGGTCTCTCCGGATCGCCTACGAGGGTTGTGAGGATCTTTTACCCGAAGGTGACCCGTAAGGCGGAATTTTTTTCCGGCAGGGATATCGATTCGGGAATAGGCCGTTTTGTTGAAGCGCTCAGGGATCGCGCTCTTCTTGGGAGGTAGGGTTATGACCTGGAGTGGAGTACTCGTTATAGGAGAAGTAAGATCCGGACATATCCAGCCTTCGACCATGGAGCTGACGGCAAAGGCCCGTTCCCTTGCAGAGGCTGATGGCTCGAAGGTCATAACGCTGCTTATGTTCGAAGATATCTTTTCAGACCCGAAAGAGTGCATCGGCTACGGGGCCGATACGGTCCTCTGTGCCTGCGGCCGTGATTTCCGCCACTTCAACCAGGAGGTCCAGTACAGGACGGTGGCTTTTATTATCGAAAAGGTCAGACCCGCGATCGTTCTGGCGCCGGCGACAACCTCCGGCAGGACCATCATGCCGGCCGCCGCGGCCGCGGTCGGGACCGGATTGACCGCCGACTGCACAGGGCTGGAGATCGACCCAGGGAGCGGAGATCTGCTTCAGACACGCCCGGCAATAGGAGGCAACGTAATGGCGACGATCCGGACTTCCGATCACCGCCCCCAGATGGCTACCGTCCGCCCGAGGACTTTCCCGATACCCGATCCTGATCCATCGAGAAAGGGTCGGGTGGAGTATCCCGAAGTCCCCGCGGAAATACTGAAAAGCTGCATCGTTCCCCTGGGAGTGGAGATCATCGAGGGTGAAGGATCCAACATTCAGGACATGGATGTGATCGTATCGGGCGGAAAGGGGGTCGCAAGGCAGGGATCCTTCGACATGCTTCGGGAACTGGCATCCCTGCTCGGCGGAGGCGTGGGAGCCAGCCGGGCCGCGGTCGACAACCGATGGATCGGATACCCGCACCAGGTAGGGCTTTCAGGGAAGGCTGTCTCGCCGAAGGTCTACATCGCAGCCGGGATCTCCGGTACCGTACAGCACCTGGCGGGTATTCAGACTGCCGGATATATCGTTGCCGTCAACAAGGATCCGGATGCTTCCATCTTCCGGGTGGCTGACCTCGCGATCTGCGGAGATCTTTTCGAGATCGTCCCGAAGATGATCGAGGCTGTCAGGAAAGAGACAGGGAAGTGAGCCCGATGAAAGAGAGAAGATATTCTCCGGTCGACGCCGGGGTGATAGAAGAGCTGAGGGAGATCTTCGGCCCCGAAAGCGTTTCGTTCGATCCCGACAAGATCCGGGCCTATTCGCGCGACGAGGTGGGTGGGCAGTTCTGGGAGAGCGATCTTCTTGCCGACGTTGTTGTATTTCCGCAGAACACGGATCAGGTCTCAGCGCTGATGAGGCTGGCATCACGAAAAATGATCCCCGTCACTCCCAGGGGCGCCGGAACCGGGCTTTCGGGAGGTGCCGTTCCGGCGTTCGGGGGTATTGTCGCTTCTTTCGAGAAGATGAACCGCATCCTGGAATGCGATCCCGTGAACCTCACCGCGACCGTCGAGCCAGGTGTAATTACAGCCGAGATCTGCAAAGCCGCAGCTCAATACGGACTACAGTACGCGGGGGACCCGTGCAGCGGTGACGCTTCCTTCATCGGGGGCAACGTCGCCGAGAACGCGGGCGGCAACAAGGTGATCAAGTACGGGACCACGGGTGCCAACGTTCTGGGGATGGAGGTTGTCCTTCCCTCCGGTGAAGTGACCTGGTTCGGTGGCAAGCGGCGCAAGGATGTAACCGGTCTTGACCTTGTGCATCTTGTGGCCGGTTCCGAAGGGACCCTATGCCTTATTACGAAGATCATTGTGAAGCTGGTTCCGCTGCCCCTGTGCGTGGTCGATCTTCTCATACCCTTTTCCACGATGGAGGCGGCGATATCCTTCGTTCCCGGGATACTGACGGGAAACCGGATCGTTCCTGCCTCCGTCGAATGCATGAACAGGAATTCGCTGAAGATAGTTTCGCGCTACACGGGGTCAACCCTTCCATTCGAGGATGCGGGGGCACATCTGATCATCCAGCTTGAGGGGAACGATCCGGATTCCCTTGCGGATGATTACGAACGGCTGGGTAAGGCCTGTCTATCCTCCGGGGCGCTGGAGGTATTCGTGGCGGACAACCGCAACTCGCGTGAGCGCCTGTGGAAGGCCCGAAAAAGCGTCGCCGAAGCGGTGATGGCTTTCTCCACCAGATACGCCAAGGAGGATGTCGTCGTCCCGACAAGCGAGGTGCCGGAGCTGATGAGAGAGGTCGACCGTATCTGCGAAAGCTACGGACTCGAGGGGGTCAACTACGGACACGTCGGGGACGGGAATATTCATGTCAACCTCCTGATGGAGGAGGATCGACCCGACTGGAAGAGCGTGATCGAATCAGCGCGAATGGAACTTTACGAAGTGACCGCCCGGCTCGGAGGGACTCTTTCGGGAGAACACGGAATAGGCCTCAAGCGGAAAAAATACATGAACATATTCCTTGATGAAGTCCAGATGGATCTCATCAGGAGGATAAAGAGAGCCTTCGACCCCCTGGAGATACTCAATCCCGGGAAGATCGTCGATTGACCTGAAAGACCCCGTCGCCTTGCCTGGCAAAGGTTTTGATGGTATCATTATAAAGTAAAATTCAGATAGAAATACTCATTTCAGGTTGGGGGAGTTTCGGATGAAGAGGGAAAATGTGATCATTACGAACCTTGCCTGCACTTCGGATCTCTGCACCATGGTCGAGTTCGATGCGCAGCCGCTTCGTGACCTTATGGACGATTTCGAATCCGGCTGGGTCGAGTCCAGGGCCCAGGTCCCTCAATGCGACAAGGATTGCAAGAGCTGCGGATGAGATGACCTTCCCGAAGTCGGGCAAATAAAAGATCCAGCCCCCAGGGGCTGGATCTTTTTGCAATGGCGCGGAGTATCCGAAAGAACTTCAGAAAGCGAAAATTCCCAGACAGAGGATCAGAAACCCCATGCAGTAGAGGGAACCAGCCAGGCCCAATGAAAAGACCCTTCCCCGGTCCATGAGGGAGACCAGGATATTCCTGGTCTGGTCGTATCTGAAAATCACCAGGTAGAATTTGGGGATGGCGAGAGATACGTAAAGAGTCATGATCCAGGAAAGGGGCACCGACGTCGTGATCTCTGCGTACCAGGTGATAAGAACCAGGAAGATCGAAGCCGCCCCGGCAACCCAAAGCCATACCGGCCGTTTTTCGGGATATATCACCTCTCGCAGAAGATCGATCCACCGGTCTCCTTTCAGGGCCACAAAAGGCGCCATGGTGATCATGATGGTTCCGAAGACAAGTGCGAGAAACTGGAAGTACAACATCTTATCTCCTCCCCCCTGATCCGGCCCTTCTGTTATTCCGGCGTTATCGTACCATCGGGCCTGAAGCGCTCGCAGAGACCGCGTTTCGGATCCACCCGGAACCAGTACCCGATCGGGTCCCCGACCTTGAATCCGTCATCGTTGAGTCGTCTTGCGGTGTAGCTTACTATATAGACCCCCTTCTCGTCGGTATCGTCGATATCCCAACCGAGAAGCTTGAACTTTCCCTCCCGATGCATCTTCGAGAGAAATGCATTGATGCTGTCCTTCGGAAGGTGATCCCTTTGCACGATCTCCATCGCCTCGATCTTGCCGTTCACCTTGTAAAGGAACATAGCATAAGTCGCAATACAGGCCAGTATGAATGCCATTATCAGCAGAAGGGCTTTTCTTCCGAAACTGGAACCGCGTTTCTTAGCCATTTTCGCCATTCACTCCCATCGATCAACATTATGTCATAACTGGTCGATCTTTGGACCGGCAAATTCAATTATTTTTGAGATTATTTGCATTTGGTAGTCTAAAATGCAAATAAGGGGGCTGATCATTTTATGATCGCAAAAGAGTTCAAGCTTTTCCTGATAATTGCCTCTGTCACGGTGCTGCTCTTTCTGGCATGCGGTGGTCTTTTATTATCCAGCGAAGCCTTTGCCGCTCCAACCTGGCTGCGGGTCGGACAACCTGTTCCCGATCAGTTTACGTTCAGCGGAGAAGAACCTTCCATGGAAGAGGTGCGAGAGGCCTTCCTGGGGAAATTCGGGCCGGATCCGTCAAAATGGCCCGATGAATTCAGACGCATTCACGAGATCCAGGTGGCCTTCAACAAGCGTGCCATGGCAAATAAAAAGTTCAAGGGGCAGTTTGACAGAGATGCGCTGGAGAAGATCAGGACCCAGGCCGAGGATCCTGTTGGTTACTGGGTGCGTTCGCTTTATGACGGCTGGGGTTTCGAGGAGTGGTTCAACAACGAGCACCTCACTATCCAGGGGGTTCCGAGGGCACTTCTTGGCCGCTTTCTCGACGAGTTGTTCCCGTTGATGTGGAGAGACATAAAAAGCACTGTAAATGTTCAGGAGCTGATGCTCGGAGTTCCCGACGTCAAGTTCGTTCCCTACAACGGCTACGACGTCCAGGTCGTTCAATTGAGGAAGCGCGATGTACTCGAATACAATGACCTTATCGAGAAAGCCGCCGACAGGTACATCAGGGAAAACGATTACATTATGCTGCTTCTGATGCCGGAGCGGATCGATACGAATTGGGTCGGCGACTCCGGTTTTGAAGCCTCGCTTGCAAAGAGGGCTAAAAAACTTTCCGCAAAGGTCCAGGATGTCGTCCAGAACAAGGGGAGGATCTTCAAGGATTCTTTTTACAAGGCTCTCCCCCGTCTGACTTACTCATGGAACGATGAGCCATGGTCGGAAAACCATGTCGTGCTGGACGGAAAACCAATGATCAGATCGCCCAACCTGGACCTCCTGGGCAACAGCACCAGGATCGAACACCCCTATATTGGAGAGAAGATCACGATCAGGGAGCAGAAGGTCCTTTCGGGCGCAGCATTGAAACTGCAGTGGGGGGCCGCGCCTGTTCACTCCTCCGAATACGACAGGGGAGCCGTTGTCGAAAGGCTCTCGTCACGCTACCTGGTCGTCAGGAAACAGTATGGGGAATCGAAAGAGTTCGTGCTCTCTCTCTACCTGGATCATATTTCAGGGTTCGGGCACGAGGTGGCTTTTTCTCCCGGGGACGGGGCGCCCTACCCGGACGCGATAGGTAAAGAGATAATGGATGCCGTCACCGCTGCTTTCCTTGAAACGGCGGAGACTGTTTATGGCGCCTCATCATGGAGAGAGCCGCAGGCCGGCGATGCGGCAAGCGGCTCCGGGATCCGGAACCCGGATGCGGGTGCGATCAGAAAGATCCTCCTGGAGCCTCCGAAAGAAGAGGAGCTCAGGGTTGTTGGTGATGAACCGGTCGGTTCTTCTTTTGCAGTCAGTGTCTGGGACGGGAAGAAAAAGATCCCGCATGCGGATATCTCGGTAAAGAAGCCTGATGTTGGTTCTCTCTCGTCAAAAAACGCGACAGGTGGAGATGAAAAATGGCTCTTTATAAGGACAGGTCCGCTTGGTAAAGCCGAAGTCACCTACAATCCGCCTTCGATCTCGGAGCTGAAGATGCTGGGACCAAGCCAGTGTGATATCGTCATAGTTGTCAATGACACCATCAGTGGGGAAGGGGCTTCGCTCACCCTCAAAGTGACAAGGCCCCGGGACATAGACATCAGGGCGGAACATTCGGTATTGCCAGCCGATCCCTCATTCTCGAATCCGATCCGCTTCCGTTTTGACGGGAAGGGTCCCGGCAGCGACCCATCTGAGAAATTCCGGGTAAAAATGAGAGTTCTGAGCGGCATGGGGGCGCTGTCCGCGAATACTGAAGGTACCGGGGGCAGGAGCACTCTTACTCTTGAGATGGAGGCGGACAGGGATCACGAACTCTTTTACCATTGGCTGGGCGATGGGGATCTCGAGGGGCCTGTCGCCGAAACTCTGCTTTTCGAGGTTCCGGAACTCGAGATAAAGGGTTCCGTTGTTTTTTCGGTAGGAGTCGCTCCCTACATTCATTCTTTGCAGCAGACTCCCAGCAAGACGGAGCAACCCGGGTTTTTCGTTCCGCTCAAGGTCTACGTCCAGGACGAGTATCATCCGGATATGGACATGGCGGAATTTCTGAAGGCATTTGATCTCAAACCGGTTCTGGATATAATGCAGGTCGGGTTCGACCCAGCCGAGCCCGATGGTTCGAGAAGCAGCCGGATAATTGAAGAGATACTGGGGTACATCAAGGGAGCGGAACTTTCCCGTGAGGTGATCTCCCGGGAGCCTGGATCATGGTCCCTTGTCAGGGAATCCGGTCCCAGGTGGATCATAGCGGGGGATACCTCAAGCGGGAATCCCGACAAACAAAATTCCTTTCCAGGCGTCATCCCTTGGCAATACGGCGATTACACCTTCAGGATAAGCATGGATCTTGAGGATACAAGAGGAGTTCCGGTTGAACCTCTTCGCCGGACGATGACAAGGATACTTCATGTTCGTCCGTTTACGTCCTCCGGCGGCGGCCAGGAGGATCTGCTTTTTCCGTTGATCCTGGTTTTCTCCGCAATATTCCCCGGGGATGACGCCCAGCAGTTGGCATCCAAAAACAGGAGTCTTCTCCAGAACGGGGATTTCGAAGCCGTGTCAGTCGCCCTTGGAGAGCAGTTTTCCCAGCGGTTTTCATGGTTTTCCGTATCGGACCTCGCCACCCCTGCCGAGATGAAGCGTCTGGAGCAACTGGTCGCAAAGGCGCACGGAGTTTCAGGTACGGCTATTACCGAAGATCTGATGAATGAATCCATATCCCAGGCAAAGCAGAATTTTCTCTGCGCCGTGGCGGGTGTTTATGCGGAAACTTTTCTTTCGGGGAGCTACGATCTTACCCACCTTGCGGAAGGCTCATCTTCCGGGGCGGACAATCCGGAAGCGCTTGTTCTCGAGATGATCAAGGGATTTCTCGAGGGTTACGGAGAATATGGGGTCGTTGCCCTGACAAATGAGAATATTCAGTCCCTTGAAGTATATTCAGAATCCGGAGACAGGCTCACAGAATTTCAGGGCCAGGTTTTCGGAGGAGGGGGGGGCTCCAGGAGGATCTTCAACGGAAAAAACGCCGTTGTGATACCCTTCAGACTCGGTGAGAACCTGAAGATAACGCTTCGGGGCAAAGGAAAGCCTATTGATGCGATAAAGATACTTCCCAACGGGATCAACATCCAACGCTACGGCTTCCGCCCCGGGAGCGAGACGATCAACGTCTATGGCGATGTGGTTAGGCCGTAGAAAAACCGGAAATAGTGAGTCGTAAATCGTTAATCGAAGTGGCAAAAACCAAAACTTTAAATGTGTAAACGGTAAACAGTAAACGGAAGGTGCAAAAGCAACTGTACTGCTCTTGACCTTGCCGTTACCGTTCACCGCTAACTGTTCACGATTCTGATCCCTTCGATTTACGGTTCACGATTCACGGTGTTTTATTATTTCGGCAGCAGGAACCCTGATCCCATTTCGTCGTTCTTCTGCTGGAGCAGGAAGTTGAACCCCGTTACGCTGGCTCTTCCCCGGATGAACGGAAGGATCGTGTCGTACTCCCCTACCTTCGGACCCGGCTGGTAGTGGCCGTGGAAAACGCTGCCCACGACGCTCTCGTGATCGAACACCTCTCCCGGTTTAAGCAGGCCCCTGGCTGCCAGGAGCGCCATCTTCGCGCAGGTGCCTGTCCCGCAGGGGGAACGGTCGACGTTGCTCTCGCCGAATATGACGCAGTTTTTGGTCGGCTTTCCCGGTCGCTCAAGGGCGAACTCGGTGAGCCCTATCGTATTGATGTGCTTTTCGATGGGGTGCTGAACCGGAACTGTCCGGTTGGCCTCACTGAGGATCTCCAGCCCGAGGCTCAGGAGTTCCGGAACCTCTTCGCGCTCGAGCGTCAGGCCCAGCTCCTCTGCGTGTACAATGGCGAAGAAGTTTCCGCCGAATGCTATGTCCAGGTGGATCTTCTTTCCGCCACGTGACGGTATCGCCAGCTCTACATCACGCCTGAAGACAAAGGCCGGGACATTGGCCAGGGTCACATCCCCGACGACCCCGTTCTTCACTTCGACCTTGAGGCGGATCTGCCCGACCGGGGTGTCGAGGACAACCTCGGTATGAGGCTCTGTTCTGGGGACCATGCCAAGCTCCACAAGGGCGTTGGCCGTTCCTATCGAACCGTGTCCGCACATGGAAACCCCGTCGCCGGAATCCATGAAAAGCACTCCGTAGTGTGAATCCTCGCGTTCCGGAGGGGTAAGGAAAGCGCCGAACATGTCACTGTGCCCCCGCGGCTCGTGCATGACGAAGTTGCGGAAGTCGGAAAGATCTTTTCTCAGATAGGTCCATTTTTCGCTCATGGTTTTTCCGGGAAGATGAGGTCCTCCCCCAATTATCACCCGGGTGGGTTCTCCCCCGGTGTGAGTATCCACAACCGCGGTCGCTCGTACTATCTCCATTGAATATCTACTCCTTCCAGAGTGGTTTAGAATTGTAAAAATGAGTTTCCTGAGCAAAGCAGGCCGTACCAAAAGTGCAATATTCGGTTTGACGTGGACGAAATAAATAAATAGAATCATATATCAGGTCCTTAAGATTATATGCACACGTCCTGAAAGAGGCAATTTCTGATATTTACTTTTTCCATGGAAGGGGTCTTGTAACGTGGGTCGTAATACTGCGGATGTAGCGATCATTGGAGGCGGGGTTCACGGGTGCTCGATAGCCTGGCACCTCGCAAAGCAGGGTATCAAAGCGGTTCTCTTCGAGAAGGACTATCTTTCGTCCGGATCAAGCGGCAGAAGCGCTGCGGGTCTGAGATACCAGTTCGGAACTGAAGTCAACTGCCGCCTGGCGATCTACAACATGGAGAAGATCCCTCATCTACAGGAAGAGCTCGAATACAAGGCCGATCTCGAGTACGATCCCGCAGGTTACCTTTGGATCGCCTACAGTGATTCGCAGCTTTGCCAGCTGGAAAAGAACGTTGCCCTTCAGAACTCCCTGGGGGTCGATTCGGTTATCCTCGACCCTGCAGGTATCAAGGAAGTGGCCCCCGGGCTCAACATCGAGGGGATGCTTGGCGCCAGCTTCAACCAGAAGGACGGGCACGTCAATCCTCACACTATGACCTTTGCTTACGGCGACGCAGCCAGGCGTCTAGGGGCCGAGATCCACACCAAGACAAGCGTCACCGGCCTGCTCACGGACAACAGGAAGGTCTGGGGAGTCAAAACTGACAAAGGGGACTGGGAGGTCGGCAAGGTGGTCTGCGCCGTAAACGCATGGTCCGCCGAAGTCGGCAAATGGTGCGGTCTGGAAATACCGATCGAACCCGAACGCCACCAGATCCTTATCACCGAACCGGTGGAGAGGATGAAGCACCCCATGACCCTCTGTCTCGATGACGGAAGCTACTTCAAGCAGTGCCCTAACGGTACCTTCATGCTCGGGTGGGGCAACAAGGACGAGAAGAAGGACACCAGCTACGCGTCGTCATGGCAGTTCCTGGAAGAGGTGTCCCAGAGAGTTTTAGCCAAGATGCCCTGTCTTGGCGGGGTACGCGTTGTACGCCAGTGGACGGGCCCTTATGGCATCACCCCTGACGAACAGGCCATTCTCGGGGAAACACCGGTGGAGAACTTCCTCATCGATGCCGGGTGGAGCGGCCACGGGCTTCAGTTCGCCCCTTCCGCCGGACGCATCATTACCGAGATGATAATGGGGCAGGAACCTTTCCTGAATGTCAAGCCCTTCCGCTTCGGCAGATTCGAGGAGGGCGACCTCTTCCGCGAACCCGCCTGCATCTAGGCTGAAAAAGCGAAACGCCGGAGTCTCAGGACTCCGGCGTTTTTTAATAATGCAGGATCACTTGCGTGGCTTTGTTTAGAAGGCGTGGAACCCGACTATATGATCCCTCATCTCCAGGTATCTCTTCTTTGCGGAATCCATGTGTTCTTTCTCCATATCCATCAGTTCAACGAACATCTTTTTTGCTTCGCCGGCGCTTTCGCTGGCCATCTTCTCGTAGAGCTCCATTGCCCTCATCTCCGAGAGGTAGACGGTGGAGGCTATCCGGAGAAGCGCATAGTGGTTCTTGAACTCGTCTGCCTGGACTTTGAGCGCCGGGTCAACAACCATTTTCGGATCACGGACAAATTTTTCGCCGAAGGCGCTCTCCAGATGATTTGTCAGGGAATCCTGGTGTTCCTTCTCCCACTTCGAAAGCTCCGTGAGTTCATCCTTGAGGTGTCCCTGCGCGTTTCCGGCCCACTCCGAGTAGAATTCTGATGCTTCGATCTCTGCGTGGATGGCGTAGATAAGGGCTTTCTTCATATCAAAGGAACCCTGCTTCATGACCTATTCCTCCCTTGGAGATTCAGGTGCGTATTCGCATATTAATGAATAATATACCCTTAGGGGCTAATCGTGTCCAGAAGTTTTTACATTGGAGCATCTGTTCAGGCTGTCTGAACCGCAACGGTTCCGGCTCTTCCCGGTATCTCGATGTTGTGGATGTCGCATTTCGGGAGATCTTCGCTCCCTGAGATGGATTCCCCGACCGTCATGAAGGAAATTCCGGCTTCCAGGCAGCGAACGATGAGATCCTCCATAAGATGGATCATGGACCGCCCCTCCATTTCCGCATGGATCGTGTGTATGTTAAGGCCGGAGCGGATCAATTCAAGATAGTGAATGTTCACGGTTCCATCACTGATGCCCGGTGATCCGTATATCTCGTCCATTGTCGGAAGAGTGGTGGGGATCTGGGGGGTCCTGAAAGTCCTGCCATCCATCCTTGGCTGGAAGGGGAAACTTCCCCTCGAATCGCTGCAGAAGTCGAAGCCGTACTCATCCTGCATGGCCAGGCTGGCAGGTGTGACCTTCCACGCAGGGGCCGCGCAGCAGCGAGGAGCTTTACCCGCGATCGAAGAAAACATATCGAATGCCCTGGCGAAATCACCCCTCATAACGTTCCCGGGCATAGAATCGAGCGTGTCCTGCCATGCGACGTGGTCCCAGGCGTGGATCCCGCACTCGTGTCCTTCGTCGACAGCCCGCCGGAAGATATCAGGATCGCGGGGTACTATAAGAGGCGCAGGAAGCAGTGTTCCGTACATCATTGTTTTGAGGCCGTAGGTTCCAGGCGCGTTGGTGCGGAGCATCTTTTTAATAAAACCCTTGCGGAAGACGCGTCGGATCGCCTTGCCGGAGTTGTCTGGCCCGAATGAAAAAAAGAAGGATGCCCTCACTCCCAGCCTCCCGAAAAGATCAAGAAGGCCCGGCACACCATCCAGGTACCCCTTGAGCGTATCAACGTCGACCTTCAGTGCCAGTGCCGTTTCCATCGTCATCCCTCCGGGAGCAATTGTAGCAGGGGGAAGGGGGACGGGGAACAGAAACAGGAAACAGGAAACAGGGACAGGGTCAGGAAACAGGGGGCAGGGGGGCAAAGTTCCTGCACAGGCATCCTCGATCAAATCTTCCCCCGACCAAATCATCGGGGGCAATGTCGGGGAAACTAACGCTCTGCCCGGAGGTTTTTGCCCGGGTGCCAGGTATCCGGTTGCGCTAGAAGGATATTGTCTTACCCGCCTTCTGTTTTACCGCCCGCCCGAAGATCTCCTCGTCTGCCACAACATCCTGCACTGCGATGCCGACCGTCTTGAATGCGGTTATCTCTTCGGAAGATCCGCGTCCCGGCTTTGTGCCAGCCGCCAGTTCTCCCAGCTCCCCGGTGATCGAATCGCGGGAGAAGGTCTTATCTTTCAGCGGATTTATAAGATCTGCCGATTCGGCAAGGACCGCCTCTATGGAATCCATATAGATCTTGCCTGCGAGGTTCAGGATCTTCGGGTCCAGCTCCTGCATATCGGGGGTGTAGGATCCCACTCCGTTGACATGAGCGCCCGGTTTAACGGAATCCGCGTTGAAGACGGGTTTCCTTGCCGTTGTTGCGGCCGTAATGATATCCGCGCCACGCACGGTGTCGTCGGAAGTCTCGGCCGCGACGAGGCGAACCCCGGAGAAGGGTTTTTTATCCTGAAGTCGCTCGATGAAAGCCCGGCAGATCTCGATACGCGGGTCGAAAACCCTCACCTCTTCAAGCGGCCGGGCCGTGATCATTGCCTCAAGCTGGAACTCGGCCTGACCGCCGGCGCCGAAGAGCGCTCCGATCTTTGAGTCTTTGCGGGCCAGCAGATCCGTCGCCGCGCCGCTTGCAGCTCCCGTGCGTATCTGAGTAAGTACCGTTCCGTTCATAATGGCCTTGACGAAGCCGTTTTCAGCATCGACAAGAAGCACCGTCGAGGGCACGGCGGGAAGTCCCTTTGAAGGGTTGTCAACGTAAACGGATACGATCTTGATCCCGACGGACGGCTTTTCGTCCCCGACAAAGGCGGGCATGAAGAGAACCTGGCCGTTGTTTTCCTTAACTGGCAGGTTGATCCGCAGAGGGACATGGGTTTTCCCTTCGGAAAAAAGGCGGAAACCCCGTTTTGCCGCCTCCATGGCGTCTTTCATGGGATAAAGGGTTCTGATCTCCTCACCTGATATTACAAGCATAACGATCCACCTCTCTCTGATTTTTATTGTTTCCGGCAGCAGTCAAGCCTTGGAAGGCACAGGGCCGAAGGGCAGATCGCCAGGCCGCCCCGCGACGTACACCGGAGCTCCTCCGGCAGCATTCGCCCGACGCTGTCCACGGCGTCTACAGTTTCGTCAAGAGGCACGGGGTTTTCGTATCCGCCAAGCACAAGGTCGGCGCACAGGAACGCCTGCGAGGCCAGGGCCGCATTGCGGCTATGGCATGGAATTTCAACGACACCCTGGATCAGGTCGCAGACCGAGCCCATCATGTTCTGGAACACCGTGGCCGCTGCAGCACACCCCTGGCCGGCGGAGCCGCCGCCTGCTTCGACGGCCGCTGCTGCGCTCATGGCGCCTGCCGCGCCTATTTCAACCTGACATCCTGCCACTTCGGCGGCAAATGTGCTCCGCCGATCCAGTGCAAGGCCTATAGCTCCGGCGGCCCACATGGCCATGACAACATTTTCCCGCGATACGTGCATGTCCTCAAGCAATGTTGAAACGACCCCCGGCATCACACCTGCCGAACCGCCGGTGGGAGCGGCGCAGACAACGCCCCCTGCCCCGTTCACGTGCATCGCCGCCATGGCCCTTACGGCGGCGCGGGCATGAGGTCCCCCGAGGAACATTTTTCCGGATCGTTCGGCCTTCATTACAGAACCTGCAAAGGGGCGCAGGAGTTTCATCACCTGATGTTTTCCGCTCAGCCCCAGTTCAACCGAGCGAAGCATTATGTCAAGGCGTTCTTCCATCTCTTTCATCAGCTGTTCGCGGGGGATCTCCAGAAGGGCGCTTTCATATGCCAGCGCAGCCTCGCCCAGAGACCACCCTTTGTCAGCTGCCAGTGACAGAAGTTCTTTCGTGTCGGCGAAGAGCTCTTTGCCCCCAAGCGGATGCATGACGGGGTTGGCGCTGTAAATATGCCTCATCCCTCCAAGATCGCGGAGCGAGGCCATAAAGGCTTCATCTGGTTCATGGAAAGAAGATGCGTGCAGGAGTCGCACTTCCTCTCCTCCCAGGTCCCGGACCCCGATATCCCATCCTCCAAGCAGGGAGATGACATTGTCGGCACAGGAAGGATCGCATTCGGCAATAAGTTCATACCGGTCTCCCGTTATCATCAGGGGAACGCCGTTCAGCGAAGCTATTTCAATGGATCCTCCTCCCACTGATCGGGCGTGCAGCGTGATCTGTTGGCCGTCTTCGCCTCGGAGACTGAGAAGGGCACTGTTCGGATGGTCCGCCTCGGGGAAGTTTCCGAGTTCAAAACGTGCGTCAAGGTCTTCTCCTTGCGCCAGTTCAAGCATACGGGGCTCGTCGTCGTCCGTCAGGGCATATCCCAGAAGCCCTGCCAAAAATGCGGCGTCGCTTCCCTGGTCGTGAAAACAGACAGCCAGTGAGCTTTTGGGGTCGAAGGTGAAAACAGCCTCTTCAGTCTTCGATCCCAGCAGATCCCGGGCCGTGCGCCCGATCCGCCAGGGCCCGGCAGTGTGAGAACTTGAAGGCCCTCTCATTATCGGGCCGATAACATGATTGAGGATGCTTACTCTTTTCATATGTTTCCTCCCCCTGGTGCTTGTTGTGTTTCCTTCAAAGAGAACAAACTCTGTCAAGTATAAGCCAAAGGTACGGGGTCCGGTCTCTCTCTTGAACTTGTTTGATATCTGATATATCATATATCAGCCAGGGAAGGGGTGCCAAATGGTTGAGGGTTGTCCTTTCAGTGTTGTTTCTCTGCGGCAGCAGGTTTATGACTATCTTCGAGGTCAGATGAACAGGGGCGAACTTCGTCCCGGTAGCGCTATCAATCTCAAAGAGATGAGCGCACGTTTCGGCGTCAGCCTGACCCCGCTGAGAGAGGCCCTCCTGCAGCTTGAGACGGAGGGGTTCGTAACCATTTTCCCCAGGAAGGGCATTGTGGTGAATCTTCTTTCGGAGGATGACATCAGGCGCGCCTACGAAGTTATCGGTGCTCTCGAGGCGGCTGTTGTATTTAACGAAAGAGCAAAGATAAAATACACAGAGATCGCCCAAATGAGGCATCTCAATGCTTTGATGCGAGAAGCTCTTGAGAGGGACGATTTCACTACCTTCTATGACCACAACTTAGCCTTTCACAATGTCTACCTCAATCTTTCGAACAACAGCCGCCTTTTAAGGACCGTCATGATCCTGAAACAGCGCCTTTACGATTTCCCGAGGAGAGAGGGTTTCGTAAAGGAGTGGGAGATGACCTCGACAGGAGAGCATGAGAGGTTCATAGAATTGCTTGAATCGGGAGATGCCAAAGGAGCTTCGGATTACATGAGAGATGTTCACTGGTCCTTCGACGTCCAGAGATCCTGGATCCACAGGTACTATCGGGAACTGGAGAAAGACGAGGCGATTAAATTGCGCCCGGAAGAGGGTTTCCGATGATGACGGGAGTCATCTTCGATGTAAAGCGATACTCCATACACGACGGGCCGGGCATCCGGACCACAGTTTTCCTGAAGGGCTGCCCGCTGTCCTGCTGGTGGTGCCATAACCCTGAGAGTCAATCCGCCTTCACGGAGATCATCTACAGGCCGGAACGCTGCATCGGATGCGGTGCATGCGAAAAGGCGTGTTCCAGGGATGCCATAAGATTGACCCAGCGCGGATACGTAGCCGATCCAGACAGATGCAACGGTTGCGGAGATTGCGTCAGCGTCTGCCCTTCTGAGGCAAGGGAGAGCGTCGGCAGAGAGATCACGGTAAAAGAGCTGTTGAAAGAGATCGAAAAGGACGTGCTCTTTTTCGACGAATCAGGAGGAGGCGTAACCTTTTCCGGAGGGGAACCCCTTTCGCAGCCCGGTTTCCTTGAGGAGGCCCTCAGATCCTGCTGCGAACTGGAGATCCGTACGGCTGTAGACACATGCGGGTTTGCCCCACGTCATGTTCTTGAGACCATCGCGCCGCTCACGAGGCTTTTCCTTTTCGATCTGAAACTGATGGATCCGGTCCTCCACAGAAAGTACACTGGAGTTTCCAATGAGATCATTCTTGAAAACCTGGAGTGGCTTACAGAAAATAGATATGAGACAGTGGTTCGCATCCCGGTCATACCGGGAGTAAACGATACAGAAGAAAATATCCAGGGTGTTGGCCGGTTCCTCTCGGGCCTTTCCATAAAACCGGATGTGGATCTGCTTGCATATCACGCCTCGGCTACCGAAAAGTACCGGAGATTTGAAATGCCTTACCGGTTGCTGGATATTGCTCCTCCGCATGAGGGTCATATGCGGGATATTTCAGACAGGCTCGAGATGTTCGGCCTGAATGTATCAACAGGAGGTTGAAAAGAATGCACGAACGGATCGAAAGACTCAGGAGCGAAAGCTACGAAGCGCCCGTTGCGCTGGATCACGAAAGAGCCGGGATAATCACCGATTTTTACCTGGAGAACTCAGGAAAATATTCCGTACCGGTAACCAGGGCCCTGGCCTTCAAAGATCTCTGCGAAAAGAAGAGCCTCTACATCGGGAACGATGAACTGGTCGTCGGTGAGAGAGGTCCTTTCCCCAAGGCTGTTTCCACTTACCCTGAATTGAACTGCCACTCCATGGAAGATCTCGAGATCCTGGACAGCAGAGAGAAGAACCCCTACAGTGTCTCGAAAAAGTGTATGGAGGTCTATGCGGAAAAGGTAATTCCATACTGGAGCGGCCGCACCATGCGCGACAAGATCTTTGCCGATATTGGCGACGAGTGGGAAAAGACCTACGCAGCGGGATACTTCACGGAGTTCATGGAGCAGCGGGCTCCGGGTCACACCACCCTGGACGGAAAGTTCTATACCAGGGGGATGGAGGACTTCAAAAAGGATATTGATGAGTCCGTCGCCGGTCTTGATTTCAGGAACGACCCCGAAGCTGCGAAAAAGCGTGAACAGCTCAAAGCCATGAGCATCACATGCGATGCCGTGGTCATATTCGCCGAACGACACGCTGATCTGGCATTGAAGATGGCTTCGGAAGAGAAGGCCCCGGTCCGTAAAAGAGAGCTGGAGCGCATTGCCTCCAACTGCCGTCAAGTTCCGCGCCGTGCTCCACGTGACTTCTGGGAGGCCCTCCAGATGTACTGGTTCATGCACCTGGGCACGATAACCGAGCTCAATGGCTGGGACGCTATGAACCCGGGTCACCTCGACCGATACTTCCACCCGTTCTATGCCAGGGAACTCGAATCAGGGACCATTACCCGTGAATGGGCAAAAGAACTGCTCAGTGCGTTCTGGATCAAGTTCAACAACCACCCAGCGCCCCCGAAGGTCGGCGTTACGGCGGCCGAGAGCGGGACCTACAACGACTTTACGAACATCAACCTTGGCGGGTTGCTGGCCGACGGTACCGATGGTGTCAACGAGATATCCTACATGATGCTGGAGGTCATGGACGATATTCATCTGCTGCAGCCTCAGGCCAACATCCAGCTGAGCCGCAAGAACCCCGACCGGTTCCTCAAGGCGGCCGCGCGTGTGATCCGCAAGGGTTACGGTTATCCCTCGATATTCAGTGCCGATACGGTCATAGAACAGATGATAAGAGCCGGAAAGAGCGTGGAGGACGCCCGTGACGGGGGGACCAGCGGTTGCGTGGAGACCGGTGCGTTCGGCAAGGAGGCATACATCCTCACAGGTTACCTCAACACTCCAAAGATCTTTGAGTTGGCGCTGAATAACGGTGTGGATCCGGTTTCGGGGAAAAAGATCGGGGTCGAAACGGGTGATCCCGCCGGGTTCAAGACGTTCGACGATCTTTATGCCGCTTTTGAAAAGCAGCTTCACCACATAGTCGAAATAAAGATCAAGGGCAACCAGTTCATAGAACGTCTGTACGCTGATAATGCCCCGGCGGTCTTCCTGTCTGTTCTCACCGACGACTGCATAAAAAAGGGTAAAGACTACAATGACGGAGGCCCCCGCTACAATACCAACTACATCCAGTGTGTGGGTATAGGGACGATGGTCGACAGCCTGAGTGCCCTCAAAAAGCACGTGTTCGAGGAGAAGACCTTCAAGATGAAGGACGCCCTTGAGGCCGTCCGGGACAACTTCTCCGGAAGCGAGCCGTTGCGGCTGACATTCGCCAACAAGACTTCCCGATGGGGCAACGACGACGACTATGCCGACGACCTGATGAAAAAGGTCTTCAACTCCCTTTACGACGAGATAGACGGCAGACCCAACACAAAGGGGGGCTGCTATCACATCGACATGCTCCCGACCACATGCCACATCTACTTCGGTTCGATCACGGGCGCCACTCCCGACGGACGACTGGCCGGTGCACCCCTTTCGGAGGGCATATCCCCGGTACAGGGGGCGGATCGCAACGGCCCCACGGCCGTGATCAAGTCGTGCGGAAAGATGGATCACATCCGCACGGGCGGAACTCTGCTGAATATGAAGTTCATGCCCAAGGTTCTGGAGGGAGAGGAAGGAATAGACAAACTGGCCCAGCTCGTCCGGACCTACTTCCGTTACGATGCGCATCATATTCAGTTCAACGTCGTTGACAGCGATACTCTCAGGAAGGCACAGGCACACCCCGAAGAGTACCGCGATCTGATCGTGCGGGTGGCGGGATACAGCGATTACTTCTGCGATATCGGTCACGACCTGCAGGAGGAGATAATCTCCCGTACGGCGCAGGAGGAAGTATAGGGGCCGTTATTCGCGAGTCGGGAATCGTGAATCGCTCAAGCCTGTCATCCCGAAATCCCGTAGGGGTAAGGGATCTGGTTCTGCTTTTGAGATCCAGGAAATGCCAGATCCCTCGTCTCTTCGTTCCTCGGGATGACAAGAATAATGGAGCAGAATTACAGGCCATTGCCTTTTTCGGTTTACGGTTCACGATTCACGATTTACGATTCACGATTTACTCTCTGGAGGCCCAATGAAACTTTCGTCCCTG
>WOYI010695534.1_pt1 | contig 23639 bp, 33 predicted proteins | sample 6423411 | NCBI WGS metagenome assembly WOYI01 (sample SAMN13441803, study PRJNA592873) | oil field metagenome | biome: oil field; feature: oil-well bore; material: oil-contaminated soil; isolation source: oil-contaminated soil from oil-well borehole | place: Germany: Wietze | collected 2016-10-18 ... | reverse complement strand
GCGGCTGGATGGCCGGCATGGCCATGGGCTGCAGCGCCTGGCGCACGGTCTGGGTCAGCGGCTGGATGGCCGGCATGGCCATGGGCTGCAGCGCCTGGCGCACGGTCTGGGTCAGCGGCTGGATGGCCGGCATGGCCATGGCTGATGCGGCTGGCGCCACCACGGCCGCCATCGCCAGCGCTCCTGCTGCCCGGTTCACCAGGCGCTTGGAGGCATCCATGCCCTGGGCCAGGCCCTCGCCGAGGTTGCCGCCAAGGGCGGCAAAGACGGTCGATGGCGAGTTGATGCCCATCTGCCTGGCAAACCAGCCCTTGACGTTGCTGCCAAGGTTGGTGACGCGCTCCTTGAGCTTGCCGATCTTGCCGGTGATGCCTCTTATGAGGCCATTGATGATCTCGCCACCCATGGCCATCATCTTGCCTGGCAGGGTCTTGATGCCATTGATGATGCTGGAGCCAATGCGCGCCGCAGCGGAGATGACCGAGCCTGCCATGCCCGCGATGCCACGGGCCAGGCTGGCGATGAGATTGCGACCGATGGTCAGCATCTTGCCTGGCAATGAGATGTACCAGCGCAGAAAACTGCCGCCAATGCGCGCCGCAGCGGAGATGACCGAGCCTGCCATGCTGACGATGCCATTGGCCAGGCTGGTGATGAGGCGCTTGCCCAGCTGCAGGAGCTGGCCTGGCAGCGCGGCGAGGCCATTGAGGATCGATTGGCCCAGGCCCACCAGCTTGGTCGGGATATCGAGAATCCATTTGATGACATTGCCGATGGCCAGGCCGACGCGCTTGCCCATGCTCTCGGCGTGGCCACCCACATCATCCACAGGTTTGAGGAGCCTGCCGATCCACGAGAAAAAGCGCCCGATGGCATCGATGGCCGGCGAGATCATGTCCACAAGCGGATCCCACACGGCATGGAAGGCGGGCGCCAATGGCTGCAGCGCCTCCTTGATGCCATCGAACATGCCGCGGAAGAATCCAGAGATCGGCCCCCAGTACTTGTAGATCAGCGCCGCCGCGGCCACGATGCCGACCACGATCCAGGTGAGCGGATTGGCCAGCAGCGCCACGCTGAAGGACCAGGCACCGCTGGCGGCCGCCAGGAATCCCGTGCGCAGCGCCGCCAGGCCTCCGGTGATCGCCGACCAGCCCGAGGAGGCCAGGCCCCTCAGTCCGCCCGACGCGGCGAGGTTCCATTGCACCCAGCGCGAGGTGTAGGTGATGGCGCTGGCGATGCCGCCGGAGAGCTTGCCGATCTGGCCAAAGGCCATCATGGCGACGCCGGAGACCGACCCCAGCGTGCCCACCAGGGTCAGCGCCGCGCCGCCGAACATCATGAACCCGGCGATCCACTTGGTGAGCTTGGGATGCTCACCGATCCACTTGCCGAGCTGCTCCGAGAGCTTGCCGAACCATTCCACGGCGCGCTTGAGCTCCGGGGCCAGCGCCCCGGCCAGGGCGGCCTTGGTGTTGGTGAGCGTGCCGGTGGCCGCATCCCACAGGTTCTTGAGCGTGCCCAGCTGGGCGTTGACCTTGGTGTTGAGGTTGGCCTGCTGCTGCATGCGCCCACGCAGCTCCTCATAGCCCGCCACACCCTTGGTGAGCATGGCGGTGACCATCTGCGCGTCCTGGCCGGTGCCGAAGAGAGATCTGATGACCCCAGCCTGCTTTTCTGGGTTGAGCGCCTTGAGCTTTTCCAGCTGGCCGATCATCTGCTCAACGCCCAGCAGGTGACCATGCTCGTCCAGGAACTTGAGCTGGATGCCCATGCCGGCGAGCTCTTTCTGCACATTACGGGCCGCCTTCGTGCTGCCTGCAGCATACACATTGAGGGCGTTCATGATGCTGGCAAATCCGGTGCCCACGGTCTCGCCGGACATGCCCATGTTGATCAGCATGGCGTAGAGCGGTGCCAGGTCCTGGGATGATTTGAGGCCCTGCAGCCCCATGCTCATCAGCGCGCCGGATGAGCGGCTGAAGGCATAGCCCATCTCGCTGGCCGAGACGCCGAGGTTCTTGGTGCGGGCAATGGTGTCGAGGAAGGTCATCATGTCCTTCTCGGCGACGCCTGTGGCGTTGGAGAGGCGGGCGGCGAACTCAGCCGCCTCGGCGAATGGCATCTTGAGCTCCACGCCGAGATAGGCCGCCGCCTTGCCCAGGCCGCCCAGGATGGCCTGGTTGGAGACGCCCATCTCCTTGAGCTTGGTCATCATCTGCTGGAAGTCGGCGGTGGTGCCGGGCAGCTTGTTGCCGAGGTCCGTGGCCAGATCGTTGATCCTGGCGAAATCCGCCGTGACCTTGCCGCTTGAGTCCATCATGGCGGTCTTGAGGCTGGTGGCCGCATCCTCGGCCTCGGCGAAGGCGGCGATGGGACCGCCCATGGCACCCATCATGCTCTGGCCCAGGGTAGATGTGGCCTGTCCCAGGGCGGTGAGCCTGGCGCCCATGGCGGTGAGCTTGCTCTGCACGCCGCCCAGCTGGCCCGAGAGGTGATCGCTCAGCGACAGCAGTACGCTGAGCTCGAACATGGCGTTGCTCATGGCGCCTCGTTGATCTCCTGCCAGTAGGCGACGGCCTCCCGGCTCCACATGGCCAGCTCAGGCAAGGTCATCGCCATCAGCTCGCCATGGCCCCAGCCGGTCACGTGGGCCAGGTGGATGATCAGCCGGTGGTCCGGGAGAGCGCTTTTCCCAATGTGCCATTGATGGCATCGATGGCCACCAGCACATCCGCCATCGGCCAATCCAGCAGATCCTCATAGAGGATGGGTTTGCCATCGACGCGCAACAATCGGCTCGCCAGAGCGATGATCAGCTGTTCATGGCTGCCGGCCGCCAGGCGCTGTGCCTCGATGAGGTCGCGCCCGGTGCCCGCCGTCACCTCGGCCTTTTTGCCATTGGTCAGAGTGAACTCGGTCATGGTCAGGCCCCGATGTTGCTGCGGTAGGTGGCCAGCATGTCCTCGCCGCCCGCCTTGTAGATGTTGGCCAGCACGTCCACCTCGATGATGTCCTGCCCATCGATGGTGACTTTGATGGCATAGGCCTGGTAGTCCGTCGAGACCTCGACGTTTTCATGTTGTTTGAAGTTGCCCAGCGGAAACGAGGTGAACGCCACGCGCATCATGGCCACATAGGGCACCTCGGAATTGCGCCCGTTGGGTGTCGTCCAGTTCTCGATGCTGCCCCGGGCCTGGAGCTGCACCGTTTTGAAAATGTTTGCCGTGACCGTTAGCGCGTCCTGGTAGAGGCTCGCCCAGGTGATCTTGCCGGTGAGCACGTCGAAGCCGGCAAAGGCCTGGATGGTGCCCACCATGCCCAACGCCTTGTGGTCCACCATCTTGGTCTTGATCTGCGGCAGCTCGATCTCGGCGGCGCGCCCCAGCAGGTTCGCGCCATCCATGTAGACATTGCAGTTGTGCAGGCGATTGATCAGGACATTGGCCATGTGCGCTCCTTACTGCTGCTCGCCGCCCAGGCTCTTGAGCAGATTGATGTCGATGAAGGACTCGAAGGTGATGCGCTCCGCCGGCAGCACCGGCATGAAGTCGATGCTGAAGGTGATGTGTCCCAGCGCCACCTCCACGGGAGGGTTCTTGTTCTTGTCGTATGTGCAGCGGCCATCCACCAGCGCGCCCCGCGAGATCAGCGTGTTGAGGAAGGCGTTGACGCTGTCGGTGATGCCGTCGATGAGGGCGTTGTCGATGGGAAAGTCGATGAACTGCAACATGGAGAACTCGATGGACTCATGGATGATGTCCGCCGTGCGCCGCACGTTGATGAAATTGAGCGGGTGGGTCATCGAGGGCCAGGCCGCCGAGCGGTTGCCCCAGCTGCGCAGCCCCGTGCCGAACGAGTTGAACACGGTGACGATGCCGTTCTCGTTGAGCAGATTGGCCTCGGTCTGGGGGTCGTTGATGCGCGCCGAGATGGGTCGCTCCGCGCCGGTGATGCCAGCGAACTCGGTGTTGGATGGCGACCACCAATAGCCCCTCGCCATATCCTTGGCGCAGATGATGCCCGCTAAGCGCTGGCTCATGGGCTCGAGGCGCTCGGCGTTGGTCTGGGCATCGAAGACCATGACATGCGGGTAGCACAGGATGGCTCGCTCGCTCGAGACGTTGAAATTGATCGCCCCGGCCGCCCCGCGCCCTTCGACCGCCTGCTGCACGGTGATGCCGATGGGGGCATCGATGATGGCCATGGCGCGCAGCTTGGTGGCCATGGCGATCATCTCTGAGGAGACGCTGGTCTGGGTGCAGTAGCCAGGCGCGATCAGCAGCTTGGCGAAAAATCCAAAGAGATTATAGGTGTCGTCCAGGGCTTGCAGTCCGGTGCGCTCGCCGCCTGCGGTCATTGTGCCGATGATGTCGCCAGGCCCCACCTGCTGCGGGGTCAGGAACTCATGGTCCACGGCCAGCGCGGCGCCGGCCGGCATCGTGCCCTTGGGGTGGCGCGTGATGATGCCGCCTGCGGCATCCAGCGTGTAGTCCGTCCCGGGCGCGTAGGTGGTGGCCTGATCGGCGGACCGGACCGTCACGTTGCTGACGTAGGTCCTGGAGAGCCTGCCGCGTCCGGTGACCGCATCCAGCGTGACGGCCTCATGCTGCACAGCCTGGCGATGGATGGCCGGGTCGCAGCAGTTGACGACGATCACCGTGCCGGCACCCTGGTCGAAGATGGCATCGAGGGCCTGCGGGATGGTAAAGCCATCGCTGTAGCGCGCCTCGCCGAACTGGGCGGCATCCTTGGTGCCCAGCACGATGACCGGCCTGTTGACCGCACCCGTGGGTGCTGTGCCCACCAGGCCCACCACGGCGGTCTTGACCTGGCGTATGGGCCGTGGCCCGGCGAAGATATCGATGGTCTCGACACCATGCAAGAAATTAGCTGCCATATCAGGACTCCTTTGCCTTGCGCTGCAGGATGATGGGTGGCATGGCTGCTGGCCCATCCTGGAGCACCAGGTGGCCCCTGGCGATCAGCGTGGCGACGATGGGTGATTGCTCGGGGAGCTCCACCATCGCGCCATGGTGCAGCATGATCTCGCGCCCATCAGGCAGGCTCAAACCTGAGAGTGGGCCGCGGTAATGGTAACGGCTCATAAGGTGACCTCCTCGAAACCATAATCGACCTTGATGCGGGTGATGCCCTGGCCATCGCCGCTGTCGCGCGCCTCGAGCACCATATGCCTGGTGGCCACCACCAGCTCGTAGAACCACAGCCCGGCCGACTGGCCCACGTAGCGCTCGGCGACCATGGAGAATGGATCGGCCAGCGCCTCGCCATCCGCAGGGCGCCAGCCCAGCAGGGCCAGGCGCGCCGCATCCAGCAGGGGCACGGCACCCGTGCTGTCGTGCAGGCCGCGCGCCACCGCGGTGACGCCGATCTCGAGGCGCCGCTCCTGGGCCATCAGGCCCATGGTCCTGGGGTCGTCATAGCGCCCGGCGCGGAAATCCACCAGCAGCGCCCCCTTGGGATGGCGCAGGGTGTAGAGTTCCGGCCTCTCCGGATAGAGCTCGGCGGCCACATCCGTGACCACCTGGCGCAGTCGATCGACCACGGCCGCCATGATGCGCCTGGTGATCACGCCAGCATGCCCCAGTCTCGCGTCCTGGTGCCCAGGCGTATCTCCTGCGGCCCAGCGCTGGTGTGGCCCAGCTTGATGGCGCCGCTGGCGATGGCCGCCAGCATCCTGTCGCTGGCCTGGCAGGCGTCCTTGAGCGCATCGGGCATGGCCATGCCCTCGGGGCGGCGCCGGTAGAGCCAGCAGCGCGCCAGCGACAGCGCCAGCTCCTTTATTATTGGCGGAGGCTCGGCCAGCGGCACAGCGATGCCCGCGGCGCGCAGCGCCGCATCGATGAGGCTTGCGGCCTGCTCCAAAGCCATGGCGATGATCGTGCTATCGGGCGCGGTGGCGCCGGGATCGTCGGATCCCAGGCGCAGCAGCGCCTCGGCTGGCATGTAGATGGCGATGTCAGATGACGTGGCGTAGCTCATGGTCAGGCATCGCTTGCAAGGCGTTCACAGGCGTTCACATGGCGCTTTCTGGTATTGGGTGCTGCCATGGCAGCGCCTGCGTCCTCTTGTGCCTCACAGGCGCCCTGGGGCGCTTGCCCGATCAGGGCCGCCTCCAGCTCTGGATCATCCATGATCATCTGGGCCTGGGCGCGGCTCACCTGCACCTCGATGGGTGCCGGGAAGAAGACGAAGCCGGCCCGGCACCTGCGGGGCAGGCGGCGGGTCCTGACCGAGAGGCGCGCTAGATCAGCCATGGGCAGACGATCACCTCGGCTGTGCCGTACCATGGGTTGGTGCCACCACCGCCATCCAGCTGATTGCCCACCACGGTCCGCGCGGCACCTTCCAGTTGCGGCGGCACCAGCAGGATGTTGGGTATGATGGCCAGCGGCCGGCCGCCATCGGCGGTGAGCGTCATCATCTGCGCCCGGGCTGCGGCATAATTCTCCGAGTTGAGCTTGACGTGCGACTTCATGGCCATCTGCCAGAATCCAAAGCCGGCATTGGCGCGCAGGTCGACGCCATAGCGGTACTCGCCGCTGGCAAAGACATGCTCGTCGTCCACGCGGCTCATGCTGACAAACTCAGGGCTCTTGCGCTCCTGGTAGATCAATGGTTTGAGCGCCCGGCTGGTATCCAGCAGGTACCAGGCGTTCTGCTCCTCGCCAGTTTGCAGGTTGGCGATGACCTTGGGCGTGCCGGTGCCGTCGCTGTTGGCGTAGATGGGGTGGTCTCCATCGAAGAAGTTCTGCCCATCGAAGCAGGTGGTGGTCTCGCCTTTGGCCAGCAGGCCAAAGATCATCTCATCCGGAAATGCGGCGGCGGCGCGGCCCATCTCGGCCATCAGCGGCCTGTAGATGCCAACGGCGTCGTCCTCGATGTCGGTGCGCTTGACGCCCACCGTGGACTCCCAGCTCTTGTTGATGATCTGGTAGCCCGATGCGGCCATATCGCGGATGGTGCGCTCGCCGATCCACTCCCGGAAGGCCGGGAACTGGCCCAGCCAGCCATAGGTGTTGCTGGCGGTGGTCGATGGGATGACCGTGGCCACCCTGGCATAGAGGCTGCTGGCCTGGAACGATTGATAGGCGCTCTGGAAATCGGCGCGGTAGGCCGTGTTGAGGGCGGTGATCAGGCTCGGCGTGATGATGGCCATCCTTATCCTTACTCCTTGAAGGTCTCGGGCGTCCAGCCCGCGATGCGGCACAGGTGTTCCTGCTCGGCGCTGAGGGCCTGGCCCGGTTTATGCGCGACGTGGTCCGACTGCTGGCCGGTGAGCGCGGCGATGGGCTGGGCCACCTCAATCCAGGCCCGCAGGGCGGCCATGGGCTGCTGCTCCCAATAGGCCCTTTGCGCCGGCAGGATGCGGCCATCGGCCAGCGCCGCCTCGATCAGCCGGCCCCTGGACTCGGCTTCCACCTGGGCGCGCAGCGCGGCCAGCTCATCGTGGATCCTGGCGTGCTCGGCCATGGGCACGGTGGCGCCGCGCAGCGCCTCCAGCTCGGCGCGCAGCTGGGCGATCTCGCCATCCCTGGCCTTGAGCGCATCGAGCGCCTGGCCGTCTTCGGCGGCCCGCAAGGCCGCCACCTGATCATCCATGGTCTCCTCCCGCATGGGCTGCAAATCGGTCAGACCGTCCAGGCCAGGGTGATTGGTCAGCGTGGCCATCACCAGGCGCAGCACGCGTCCTGTCTGTTGGTCGTACTCGAACACCGGGCTGATGTAGCGGTACTCGCCCGCCTCGATCATCGCCCGCGCCCGCTCGGTCCATGTCACCTCCTCGGCCCACAGGCCAGGCGCCTCGCCATCGCTCCTGACCGCGACGCGCCCGATCCAGCCCGCGGCAGGCGCTGGCTGGCCGTTGCTGGCTGCATTGAGGATCTGGTGCTCGTAGTCGATGGGCAGGTCGCGCTCGAGGGCCGCGATGTCGGCGGCGATGGCCGCGGCGTCTGCATCGCTCAGCGTCCAGGCGTCCAGGCCCTTGGGGCGGCCATCGATGGCCCGAAAAAAACCCAGCGGCAGCAACCGGAAGGCATCCGGCGCCGCCGCCGGCAAGGCGGCCGCCAGGGCCGCGACGGAGGAGAACACACAAGGGCCCAACATGCGCCCATGATGGGCATGTCAGCAAACCGATGCCAAACAAAAACCTTTCATGAGCCCACGGCATCGCGCAGATAATCGGTGATGGTCTCGATCACCGTCTGCCTGGCGCCCCGGGCCAGGCCGCCCTGGCCATCAACGGGCATGAATGGCCGCGGCGGGATGTTGCCCCACGGGATGGGCGCGCCATGCCTGGTGCGGCCAAACGCACCACGGCTGGCCCCGAAGTGCAGCGTGGCGGCCTGCACGGCAGAAGAGCCGATCTCGACCGAGTCGCTCCTGGCCTGATAATGCAGGCGCTGGCCCACCAGGTTGCCACGGTCCACCAGCGGCTGGTTGCGGCCCTTGCGGGCGATCACCATGGTGCTGTTGGGCGCGAAGGCGCTGCCGTCCCAGTCCTTGCCATCCCTGATGTGCTCGCGGATGCCCTCGGTGAGCGCCTGGCCGATGTCGTGCATGGCCGGCGTCATGTCCCGGGCGCTGTCTCGCAGATCCGAGAGCGCCCCCAGCAGGCGGCGCAGCTCCTGGTCATTGATCCGTATGCCGGAGCCGGCCATCAGGTGGACCAGTACAGGCCGCCAAAGAGGCGAACGGCGCCATGCATGATGCTGCGCTTCCAGCCCTGCACCGGGTCGCGCTCTGCACCCATGGCCTCCCGGAACAGATTATCCGCCAGCCGCCGATTGCCCAGGCGGTTGGAATAGAGCCAATCGTGCAGGATACTGGCGTTGACCGCGCGATCGCCAAATCCGGCATAGATCCACGGCAGGCGCGGCACGGTGGCCAGGTCGGTGAGGTAGCCCTCCTCTATGGTGATGAGCCCGCCATTGAAGTATTCTAGCGCCTCGTAGAGGGCAGACTGGTAGACACCATCCCTGACCACCAGCCAGGGGTCGGTGCCGCCCACATACATGATGTGTGGGCGCACGATAAAGTGCGGCCCGGCAGCCGTGATCATGGCGTCTCCTGGGCAGGCGCCCACACTGCATAGGATCGCCTGGGCGCCCAGAGGGTGTAGTCGATGGGCATGCCCTTGGCGTCGGTGCGCACCAGGTCCTTGATGTGGCCGCTGTAGTCCTTGATCGTGGCATTGGGCCATGGCGTGGCGAACATGCCCGCGTTGCGCGCCTGGCTTGGGCTGTCGTTGATCATGACGATCAGGCCATCGCCGCGCCTGGCCACGTAGAGATCGCCATCGGCGTGGATGATGGTGGTCCTGCCCATCGCCAGGTGCTCATGGACCCAGAGCAAGGGGTCGATCTGCCCTTTGAGGTGATAGTCGTAATAATCGCGCCAGAACACGGTGGGGTAGCCCTCGGCGGTGAGGATATAGGCGTAGGCCAGCATCTTGTCGGTGATCACAGGATCGTCACCGATATTGCTCTGCTTGTCGGTGTCGTGATTCTCGATGAAGGTGACCGCCTGGAATGGATTGACCGAGTTGAAGCCGGCGCTGGCGAGCCTCGCCATGTCGAAGGTGCCGGATGTGTTGTTGGCCATGTCCTTGAGCGCATAGCGCAACGGAAAGTCGAACACCGCGGTGCCGGACTGGTCGGCGTAGCGGTTGAGGGCCCACTTGTCGCCATCCCAGTACTCCACCACGGCGAACAATGATGGATCCACCTGCGCCCTGAACCACTTGAGCCAGGCTGGGTGGATGCACTTGCCGGCGTCGAAACGAAAGCCGCTGAAACCAACCTCGCGCACCAGCCATCTGGCCCAGGCGATGAGGTTCTGCTTCACGTAGTCGTGATCCAGGCACAGCCTACGGCCCCAGGAGCCGCAGAAGTCCGGCGCCGGCGTGCAATACTCGCCGTTGGGTGTGAAATCCCGCCAGGTCCGGTTGAAGCGGCCAGACCTGACATTGAACAGCGTCTGGGTGCGGCCCTTGAGCAGGGGGTTGTCCTCCGTGGCGCCGCCGGCCGAATGGTTCAGCACCATGTCCACGTAGACATCCATGCCCAGGGCGCGGTAGGCGGCCACGGCGGCCTTGAGCTCGGAGGCGCTGCCGTATCTGGTCTCGGTGCTGCCCATCTGGTCGTACTGGCCGAGATCGTAGAAATCATAGGGGTCGTAGCCTACCGAATAGCCGCCGGAGGCGCCCTTGGATGGCGGCGGAAACCAGATGGCGGTGAAACCTGCCGCCTTGAGCTCTGGCGCCATGGCCTTGAGCGTGTCGTACCAGGTGCCGCCTGGCGGCACATTCCAGTAGAAGCCCTGCATGAGCACGCCGGCCCATGAGGTGTTGGCCAGGGCGCACAGCGCCAGCATCCAGGTCCTCATGACCGCCAGCCTAAAAGGCCGTGGCCATGGGTGATAAGCAAAGCGCTTGAATGTTGCTGTCTGATCTGCTAGCGTGGCGTTGACTGTGGTGCGGTGTACCCCGATTGGTAAGGGGGTTGGCAATCATCGCGTCTTCATGCGATGGTTGTCTCGTGCATGCTGGTTCGAGTCCAGCCCCGCATCACAGGTCGCCTGCTTGCTTTCTGCCCCATCACGCAATATACTGCAATCAAGGGACGGCGGCAAAGTCTCCCGGCATTGCTGAAGGCGCGCCGGACGCCGAAGGTTGACAGGGACTATTGACCTGTCGGGGTCGCAAGGCCCTCGTGGCGGTCAGGGGAGCCCGCCACGCCGTCCCCACGGGGCCGATCCGGCGAGGCCCCACCTATTCTTCCTTGCGCAGCAGACGCGATATCTCCGCGTCTCGCTTGGCCTCTTTGCGCGAGAGCCTGCGAAAACTTGTGGCCAAGAGGTCTTGTCCTGTTGCTGTTGCCTTGACCACCAGCACATGACCGCCGACACCTTCCTCTTTCACTTCTTTGATATAAATCATGCTGGCCTTGTCTCTTGCCTTCGCCGTGGCATTGCTGATGACGTCCTGAGCTTTCGCATATTCTTCCGCCGTAATCTCTGGATGATTGTTTTTCTGTTTGCGCGCCGTCTCCGCAGACATGTTGGCCACACGAACATCGGGCTGGGCACCAAGTGCCATGGCATCATGGTCCGGCAGCCGTGCCAGCGGGAAATCTCCAGATGGATTCTGCCACCACCTCGCAAAGGCCTGCGAATGCAGCCAATCCTGGATAATGGCAATCGATGGGCCTGGAGGCAGCTTGTTTAGCTTCCCCGCCAGCGCCCGCACCGTATCCGCCACCTTGGCGCCCGGCTGGTAGGCAAAGCCCCTGTCGATGCCCACGGGCGCGCCGGTCTTGGGATTGGTCTGGCCCACCCAGTCCGGCAGCGGCTTGTCCTGGTCACCACCCAGGCGCTCGATGGAGGCCTGGCCGCGCGCCCCCACCACCCGGCAGCGGCAGCCCCAGCCATTGGGCGGGTAGTAGGTCCGCCAGAAGGGATCGTCGGCCGCCTTGGTGATGCCATCCAATGCCACATGGGCGGGGCGGGGGCGGCTCACGAAATCGGAGTGCCTGTAGATCCACCACGTATAGCCAGCCTCCCGCAGCTGCGCCAGGCGCCCGGCACTGTAGCTGGTGATGAGGTTGGTCTCGTAGATGACCCTGGTCCGCCAGGCGAGGCCCTTGCCGCCCTTCGGCCGCTGGGCGGTGCGGTCGTCGCCGGTGAAGCCCACCCAGCCATGCTTTTCGATGATGCCGCGGAAAGACTTGCGAAACCCGTCCAGCGTCTGCCCCTGGGAGATCGCCTGGTCCACGCTGCCCGCCAGATCCGCCAGCAGATCCGCCTTGGCCGCCCCGGCCACCATGAAGGCGCTGTCGTGCGCCTCCTGCCAGATATCATCCCAGCGCCTGGTTGGCACCAGGTTGCCCAGTTTTTGCCGGAAGAAGGCCACCTGCTGGGCGAACGGCTGCCTGAAGACGCTCTCGATGGGCGGGTCATCATCAGCCACTGTCCACATCCACCTGGTAGCGCCCGGCCAGATGGGCCGCCGCCATGGCCATGGCCATCACATCGGCGAGCTGGCCGGCATCCAGGTCGCCGAAGGCGCCCAGCAGTTGATCGCGCAGCTGCTGGAGACTCTGGGCCTCATCCACCATGGTCATGATGGTGGCGATCAGCGTCTCCCAGGCCGGGCCTGCCTCGGTGTCCAGGCGCTCGGCCATGGCCGAGACCGGCGTGGGGTCGTCCTCGGCGCCGCTGTAATCGCCGCCCTTGAGCAGCGCCGTGCCGCCATTGCGTGCGACGAGCGCCGCCTTCATGGGCGCAGCACCTGGCTGCGCCAGCGGTCCCAGGACGGGCTCGTCACCCTGGGGCTCCGGGATGCCCAGCTGGCGCGCCGCCCAGCGCGCCGGGATCGCCAGGCCAATGTTGACCAGCTTGGGCAGGGCATCGGCGTAGGTGGTGATGTCCTCGGTCTGCGAGCAGTCGAACACCAATCGCGGGCAGCGCCTGGCATCGCCCAGGCCGAAATTGAGCGCGCACAGTGGCCAGATGAGGTCGCGCGTCAAGGTGCCCGCCAGCTGCCTGGCATCGGCATCGCGGATGTCGCGGCGCACCTCGCCTTGCAGGTCGGCCACGCCCGAGCCCAGGCCGGTGCCGCTGGCCGTGGCCGAGAGGGTCTGGCCCACGATCGCCCTGGAGATGGCCGCATCGGCCCAGTTGATCATCGCCAGATGCGGCCCGCCATCGCCAGAGGCGGTGAGCTTGTGGATCTCGAGTTGCATCTCCACCGGCATGATGGCCCTGGCGTCGTGGGACAGGGCGCTCACCGCGGCCAGCAGCCGCGCCTTGTCGTCCTCAGAGGCATCGCGGCCATACTTGCCGATGACGAAGGGCAGGCCGTAGGTCTCCAGGAACTCGGCGAAGTCCCCAACGGCATAGCTCTTGTAGACGAAGGGCCACACCAGGGCGCGGTACATGCCGCCCCTGGCCAGATAGCCCGTCTTGGGCCGCCTGGGCTGATGCATGATCCAGCCAAAGGGCCGCAGCGCCTGGCCGAGGCCGCCATCGTCCGCCAGCAGGATCTCCCGCCCATCGCCAGATGACATGAACCACTCCTGGGGCCGCGGCAGCAGCCTGGGCAACCACATGGATCCACGTTTCTGCCACGAGAGCTCGATGGCCACAAAGCCGTGGCCCACAGCGCCCAGGAGATCGACGATGGCATCCTCCAGCGCATCGCTGCCGGATGTCAGCAGCTCGAGGCATCCCTGGCAGGCGTCCTGCTCGGCGGCGCTGGCCTCTGGCGGCGCCTCCAGCGTCCAGGGCAGGCGCGCCACCGCCAGAGAGCGCTTTTGCATCTCGGCGGCGATATGGGCGTCCCGGTCCTCCATGTCGGCAAAGAGCCGGTGCTGCGCCCACAGGTCGCCGTCGTCGGCGGCGCGCAGCCTGGAGGCCACCTCCCGGGGCGCCAGGCGCCCCAGGGCAGGATCGATCCAGGGCCGCAGGTAGCGCGTGATGCGCGCGCTCTGGGGCTCGGGCAGTGTCGCCATCTCGATGGGCCGGCCATGGACATCCAGGACGGCCATCAGAACATGCGCCGCGCTTGCGCGCCCTCATGGCGCTGGATGCGGGCATAGCCATGACAGACAGGACGGTCGTCGTCCTGGCTTGCGGCACAGGCCAGGGCCAGCGCCCAGAACCGGTCGCCGTGGCTGCCGGACTGACGCTGCGCCACCAGCCTGGGCACGCCGGCTGTGCCGGGTTCGCAGCGGATGCTGCGCAGGTCGTCCACCAGGGCATCGCCCACCGGGATGCGGATGCGGCGGCGCTCGAAGCGGTCGCGCAGCCCCACCGCCAGCGCCAGGCGTACCCCTGAGGTAAAGAGCACGCCATCGACCCGGTAGGCGCCATGGCGGCGCCTGGCCTCCTCCACGGGCATCTCGCCCATGCCGGTCTGGTCGATGCACACCCTGGCGATGCGATAGTCCTTCATCATGCGGTCCAGATGGGCCAGCTGCTCGCCGAAGCTCACGCCGCGCAGCTCGCAGAGCTCGCGGACCGCCAGCACATCGCCCACCTCCTCCAGCACGGCGATCACGGTGAGGTCGCCCCGGGCGGCGATGTCCATGCCGGCGAAGCACCAATGGCCGCCATACTCGCCATAGTCGGCCTGGCAGGCCATGATGTCCTCGTAACCGAGCCAGGCCCGGGCCTGGGTGTCCAGGAACTGGCACTCGTACTCCTGCGCCCAGGTCTCGGGGTCGGCGGCGGCCATCCTGAGCTCGTCGATATCGCGCGGCAGGCCATCGGCCACCGCATCGTAGATGGTGACAATATGCCTTGTGAACAGCCCGCCCAAGCCATCACCCATGATCTGATGGAACATGTCGCCCATGCCATTGGGCGTGGAGATCACCCTCAGCTTGAGGCCGGGCCGTGAGACCACCGGCACCAAAGCGCGCCACATAGCGCGGTTGTCCTGGTGGTGGGCGAACTCATCGAGGATGAGGTTGTCGGACATGCCTCGCGCCGTCTGCGGCTTGGCGGCCACCGCCCGGATGTAGCTGCCGCCGGGCAGGCGCACCATGTGGGCCAGCTCCTCGGCGTTGAATGGCACATCCAGCGCCTCGAAGGCGGCGCCGATGGCGCGCAGGTGCACCTTGACGCCATTGTTCATGGCATCCAGGGCGCGGTCGCGCGAGATGGAAAGAATGGTCCAGCGCGCCATGCGCCCGCTGGCCTCGGCCTCCAGCGCATCCAGCACCGCCTCCAGGGTGGTGGCGAAGGTCTTGCCGCTCTGGCGCGCCCACATGGCCGCCTTCCAGCGGCTGCCATCGGCCAGATAGCGCCGCTGGTAGGGATGGAGGACTGGCTCACCCCCCATAGAGCGCCTCGCGCACGCGCTGGAGGGTCGCGGCATCGAGCCGCTGCCCGGCCTTGCCTTCCTCGGCCTCCAGCGCGGCGAGACGCTCGCGCGCCTCATCCTGCCAGCGCTTCTGGCCGATGCTGGCCCGGCTCGCGTCTGCGATGGCGCGCGCCGCCTGCGAGAGCAGCCGGACCTGATCCGCCGGGGCCACGTCCTCTGCCTCGCGCACCCGCAAGAGCGCCTCGAACAGGGCGCTTTGCACCATGCGGATCACCGCGGCGCTGTGCTCGTCGGTCTCGTCCGGGGCATGTTGGGCGATGAGCCTTGCTGCCTCGGTGCTGGCCTTGATGGCCTGCATGGTGCGCTCGATGCGCTGGCGCCAGCGGTGCACGGATGAGCGCGACAGCTCGGCGTCAAAGCGCTCCTGCAGCCCGGCCACAAGCTCCTCCAGCGTGTAGCGGTCCTGCTGGATGGCGGCCTCGAGCCAGGCGCGCGCCTCCTCGGGCAGCCGCCTGGCCTTGTGGACCCGTCCCATCGCCTACCATTTCCTGGGGCGGGCGATATCGATGGGTGCGGGGCTGCGATAATCCACCACCGCCTCGCCGTCCGCGGTGAGCTCGCCCCACCAGATGGGGCCGTCACGCCCCACCTTCACCAGGCCGCGCTTCTCCAGCGAGGCCAGTTCGGCGCGCACCTGATCCGCCGTCACCCGCAGCGGGATGTCACGCGAGGTCATCTGCAGCACGTATTCGTTGACGCCGTAGGGACGGCCATGCCACAGCGCGGTGAGGATGATCCAGCGCAGCGTCTCGCGCTCGGCGCGGGCGATGTCGATGGCGGCATCGAACCTATTGTCCATTGATGGACCCCTTGATATCGATGAGCACGTCGGTGAGCCGGTCGATCTTGGCGTTGATGGCGGTGTACTCGCGGATGGCGTCGTCACGGCGCTGGTAGTAGAGCGGCAGCTCGGTCATCAGGCGATCGAAGCGGTCCTCCAGCTCCTCGATGCGCTTGAGCCTGGTCTCGATCTCCGAGAGCATGCGCCCGGCGAACCACTTGAGCGTGCCGATCACGCCGGCCAGCACCGTGCCCAGGACGGCCAGCGCCGTGCCAAAGGGCATGCCGAAGAGCATCACCTCACCGCCCATGGCCAGCATCGCCCATGCACAGGCGGTATTCCGCCTCGCGCCGCTTCACCAGTCCAGGCATCTGGCGCCCGCCAGCCATGGTCCAGCGCTTGATCTGGGCGCAGGCCCCGGCGTAGTCCGGCGGCTGGGCGCGCAGCAGTGGCACGATGGATGAGCGGCAGAAGGCGCCCTGGCCGATGTTGTAGGCCAGGCTCACGTAGGCATCCCACTCGTGCTGGTAGAGCGGCACCTCACCGATGCAGCCACGCAGCGCGGTCTCGACCTGGCTGGCGTGCTCGGCCAGCAGCACCACGGCGCGCACCGGGTCGGTTTTTTGCCCCGGTTTGACCCCGGCGGTCGTCCCATAGCCGATGGTGGCACGCCCCGTGCCATCGTCGTAGGCCATGGATCGGTAGCCCTCGTGCACGGCAATGGAGGCTGCCCCGATGGCAGATAGGGTGAGCAGTGCGGGCACCAGGCGCTTTTTCACAGCTGCATCATGGCCACTGTGTCGGTTGCCGGCAAAGGAAAGCCATTTATTTATTGCATGGCGCAGGTGGACAAATCTACAGGCTCTGCTATGAATTACACAGCGTGTTTCATCGCCAGGAGGGCTGCCCATGATCAAGCGCATCGCTTTTGTGGCCGTGCTGGCGCCGATCTTGGCGCATGCCGCCCCGGCCGGGCACAAACCCAATGCTGGCCATAAGCCCCAGCAACAGCAGGCCGGTGCCGATGGGCAAACACCCAAGGACCAGCCCTCCACCGTCCACTACAGAAGCTGCGCCGAGGTCAGGGCAGCCGAGGCAGCGCCGCTGCACAGCGGCGATCCCGGCTACAGCCACAGGCTCGATCGCGATGGCGATGGCATCGCCTGCGAGCGCTAGGGTTTCTGGGGCCTCTCGCCGCGCTGGGCCAGGATGCGGCCGATGCAGTTCTCGGTGAGGCCGAACTGCCGCGCCAGCTCCCGGGTGTTGCCGCCATTCCAGGACGCCATGATGGCATCGTCGCGCTCATGCCGGGTGATGGAGTCCTCCTTGGGCACATAGACCTGTGTGCCGCCGGTGATGTGGCAGATGCGCCGCACGATGAGGTAGGCGGCATGCTCCGCCAGGTCATGTTCAAGACCAACCGATCCGCGCAGCACATCGGCGGCCGCATCGGCAAGCTCCACCAGCAATGGCCTGGCCGTGAGTTTCCAGCTCGCGTTCATGTCGCCTCCTCCATGCGGTAATACCATCTCTTGCCCCGGCGCTCGCAGCGGATCGCATAGCCATTGGCCCGCAGCTCGGCCACGCACGTCCCCGGCGCCACCGTGCCTGCGGCCATGGCCAGCTCCAGGCTCGAATGCTCCAGGCCATCGCTGAGCTCATCGAGCACCCGCTGCAATCTCGGCGAGTAATCAATCCTGGCGTAATGCATCCTTGCCTCCATCAAGCCTTTTGTACACGGCTGCCAGCATCTCACGCACCCGCGCCATGTTCGCCATCCTCTGCTCCTCGCTCAGGATGGGCGGCGCTGCAATCGGCGCTGCCTGCCGCGGCGCCAGAACCTCCATAAACTGCGCCGGGGCGGCAAAGCGCGTGCAGCGCGCCGCCAGCGCGCCGAAGGCGGCCTCGATGCGCGCGGCATCCAGCCCCTCATCCCAGAGCCTGGCGCGCCACAGCGTCTCCACCCAGACATCCCGCATCGCCGCCGCGGTCTGGGCATCGATGGGCGTGCCCGGCAGCTGCAATGCCGCCAGGCGCGTCAGCCCCACCGCGATGCATCGTGCAAACCATGGCTCAGTCGTGTTCTTGCCCATCGCCCACCCCCATGAAGCCCATCATCGCCTGCATGGTCCTGGTGGGCGCGCCCACGGCTGGGCCGGGCAGCCGCTCGGCCAGGCCGGCAGCAGCAGGTGCTCCTTCCAGCACCTTTCTGAGATAGTTATGGTTGGTCATGCGCCTCGACTCGCCCTTGGCGCGGATGCGCTCCACCGTCTCCGCGAGCGCCCAGGCCAGCCGGGCGTGGTCAGCCTCCAGCGCCAGCGCCTCATGGGCCAGGCGCAGCGCCCGCTCCCATGTGAGGTCGTATCGTTCCGGTCGAAAAAGCCCGAGATAGCTCACCAGCGCCTGCCCCAGGCCGCCAGGCAGTCCATGCAGCAACGCCAGCATGGCCCTGGCGGCCTCATCCTGCACCACGGCCTCCAGTTGCAGATGGCCATGGCACAGCGGGCAGCGCCCCAGCCTCATCGCCGCGCCCGCTGCCCATGCCAGCGCCGCAGCCCGGTGATCACGGCACTGGCCATACGCCGGGTGAGCCACCTGGGATGGCCCACCTTGGCCGTGCGGCGGACGAATCTAATGAGCGCCGGATCCTCCAGGCCACCCTCCCAGCCCTGGTCCCAGGCCAGGCGCTCGATGGTGGCCAGCTGCCACCTGGTGGGTCCGCCGCCGAACTCACCTGGGGCCTCAGGGGCGCTGGCGCGCACGCCAACGCCCAATCTGGCGTAGTGATCCAGCAACATCACCAGCTGGCGCACGCTCATCTCCTGGCACGAGGCCAGCCCGGTCACACCGTGCTGCACGGCGCGGCGCTCCTCGTCATTGAGGCCCGCCTGCCTGGCCGCCATGTGCGCCTGGGCGATGAGCCGCGCGCGCCGCTCATGGGGCATGCAGCACCTCCATGATGTCGAACACCGCCCCAGCGAGGCGCAGCATGTCGAGCTGATCCATGCCATCACCCTTCCTTGCATCGATCACACAGCGGATGATGGTGTTCAGGGCCGCTGAGAGCTTCTTGGCATCATCGGCCGTGGTCATGCCGTGCTCGATGCGCCGCATCATGTTGTCTTCACTGGTCTTGGCAATCTGGTCTGTCATTTTTCCTTGCTCCATGCTTGGTTGATCCAGGCCACCATGGCCTGGATCGCCGCCATCACTGCTCAGCCCGCCAGGTCACCGACTGGCTCACCGCATACGAGATGCACTCCCGCAGCTCCGGCGCCAAGGGCTCATCGCCATCGGCAGCCATCGCCAGCAGTTTGCTCTCCGCTTTGTAACTCACCTCCTCGCGCACCAGGTCGCCGAATCGGCTGCCCAGGATTGTCCTGAGCTTCTCGGCGGAGACGACTTTGGGCACGCGCCGCTCGGCCAGGCTCGCCCGGCAGGTGGCAGGGATAATCAGGGAGCACCCCGGTCCGTGCGCCTCCAGCAGCGCCTCGTTGATGGCATCGAGCTCGTCCTTCATCGTCTCGATCTCCATCCGCAGCGCCCAGCCGAATGCCAGCAGCTGCACGCTGTCATCATCCAGCGTGGCGCTCTCATCGCCAACGATCTTGATGCCATCGTGCTGCTTGCCGTACTCTTTACGCCCGTTCACACGCTTCTTCTCTGTTGCACTCATTGCTCTCTCCCATATGCGCCACGGCCATGGCGCTTGAGCCCTCATCCTCACCGTCAGACCATCACCTGGTCAGCTCGGCAATCCTGCAGCCCGCGCAATCCTGGCGCGGGCACTCATAGCACAGGCCATCGATGGACGATCCCACCCGTGCCTGCTCATAAATCTGCATCAGCCGCTCGTAGCGATCCTTGAGCAGCATGCCGCCATCGCGCTGGTATTTGCCGGCGCGCAGCATGGAGGCCGCAGGCTTGCTGCACCCCAGGATCACGGCGATGTCATCCAGCGTCACAGCCGATCTCCCGGCGGTTGGCGGTCCAGGACAGCGCCGCATCCAGAACCGCGGCACTCAGCGCGCCCACCTGGTTGGCCTGCATCACCCGGGCGCAGGACTCGGCCAGCTCCACACCCTCGCCCCAGACCCCCTTGCGGCAGCCCTGCCAGAACGCCGTCACCACGTCTTTTTCCGCCACATCGCCATGCCGTGGCCTGATGATGTGGGCGTAGGTCTCGGCGCGGTCAAGCTTGCCGGTGCGCACCCGCTTGGCGCCGATGCGCCGCCCCAGCTGCAGCAGCAAGGGCCTTGTCCTGGCGCTGGCGAACTGGCGCTCGTAGAGCTCGGTGCCGATGAGGATCACCGCGAAATGGCACTCATCGGCCAGATAGCGCAGCACCTCCAGCGCCTGCCAGCGCAGCTTGTTGGCCTCGTCCACCACCAGCAATGGGCGCTGCCGCTGCCCATCGGCCCAGGCGGCCAGCATGTCCAGCCAGCGGGTCGATGGCCCCTCGATGCCGATCTGGGGCACGATCTGCCCCAGCAATTGATACCGGCTCATGCCCTCGTGGGCGCAGATGCGCGTCGCACCCAATGCCTGCACGATGGCCCGCGCCGCAATGGTCTTGCCCGTGCCGGTCTCGCCCACGATCTCGCCGATGGGCGATGTCTCCGTCTCCACCACCAGGCGCGCCAGCGCCACCGCCTCGTTGATATACTTCGTCCTTGCGATCTCCACCGTCATTGCCCCCTTGTTGCCCTCACCATCCATCACAATCCCAGCTGCAGCCGCGCCGCATTGGCCGCCTCGTCCTCCGTGCCGGCCCATTGGCTGAGCAGCCTCGGGTCGGCGCGCTGGGCCGCCGTCGCCACCGCCTCCAGCGCCGCCTGGTTGCGCGCCTCCAGCATGGCTCTTGCCTCATCGGAGAGCTCCACCGTCCGTGACGTGGCATCCGCCGCCGCCACCACCCGGTGCACGCCGCGCATGGCGGCCAGTTCGCCCATCAGGTCGCGCACGTCCAGGAAGCTGCACATGCCGCGCATGTCCTCCACCGCCTGGCGCGCATCGCTGGCCAGTTTCGCCGCGAACCGCGCCCCCTCCGGGTCCACGAAGCCAAAGACCGGCAGCGGCATGGCGGTGGCCACCAGGCGCGCGCGGTGGAACACATAGGCCACGTCTGGCGCGTGCCTCGGCCAGCGCGCGCTCACCGTCTCGCCCTCGTACTGGATGAGGTTGGGGGCGTAGTAGCGGATGCCGTGGATGGCGATGGCGCTGCCATGCACCTTCCTCTTTTCGATCAGCTCAGAGAACGCCAGGGATAGCGCCGTTGCATCTGGCCGCACCTTGGTGTAGCCCGCGTTGATGTGGCCATCCATGGCATCGGCGGGGCTCTGGCCGTCCAGGTGTCCGCTCTGCCCCAGGCCGTGGTACATGGCGATGGCCGCGGCCAGGTGCCGGCGCACCTCGTCCAGGGCCTGGGGCTCGATGCCCTTGCCCAGCGTCGAGACCTTCTTTCGCATGCGGTCGGATCCCGCGAATCCTGGTATCCATGAGAGGTAATGCAGCAGGTTGGAAAACTGGCCCTCGATGGGCTTGCCCCGGGGCCGAAAGGGTATGGTGCGGATCAAGGCCCCCTCCTGGCGCAGCACCGAGGCATCCCAGGCCCCGCCGAAGGCCCCGCCGGTGAACCGGGCCAGATGCGCCCAGGCATCGATCATCGATGTCCAGCTGAACTCAGAGCCGTTGTCCAGGTAGAGCCGCCTGGGCAGGCCAAAGGGCGCATCGGCGCACATCTGCGCAAACGAGAGCGCCACGTGCTCGCGGCGCACGCCGCTGCCCTTATCGGGCAGGTAGAGCGTCACGTGCAGCCAGTTGGTGGCCGCATCCTGCCAGACGATCATCCGCGGCCAGCCCACGCTGCCATCGGAGCGCAGCACCGGCACATCCAGCGGCGTCACATCGCCGATCACCAGATCGCCCGGCAAGAGCTCGGCGCGGCTGCGCTCGATGCTGGGTATGCGGTCGTAGAATCCCTTGGCGTCCTTGTCCTTGAGCGCCACGATGGCAAAGCGCCGCTCGGCCTCGACGAAGGTGCGCGTCAGCCGGCACACCTGGCTCGCCACCAGCTCGCCCATGCCGGCATCGATGGACAGCCGGGTCAGGCGCGCCGAGGCCAGCTCCGCCACCTGGCGCCAGCTCCGCATGCCCTGCTGCGCCCACAGCCCGCGCACCTCCTCGATGAGCTGGCGCGAGATCTCGGCCATCTGCTCTGGCTGGATGCGGCAGCCCCGGGCCGCCAGCTCCCAGGCGCTGGTGATGACCACCCGCGCCGCCCCCTTGTCGGCGCGCGGCCGGTCGATCAGGGCATCCAGGCCGCCGCGCTGATAGCGGTCCAGCCAGCGGTAGATGGTCTGCCAGGATGTCTGGGCGATCCTGGCGCGCTCCTCGGCCAGCCGGCGCTTGCCGCTCTGGCGCTGCGCCATGGTGACCAAAGGCTCGATGGCCCGCAGGCGGCAGAGCGCCTCATCGATCCTGGCGCGCTCGTCGGTGGTCCTGGCGGCCATGTACAGTCCGGCGATGGCCTCATCGCCACAGCCATGGGTGAGCCCATCCGCCACGCTGGCCGGCGCAGCCAATTGTTGTCTTGAGGCGGGAGAGGGCAGCCCCGCCTGGATGGGCTCACCGATGGGTGCAGGCAAGCCATAACGCTTCTCGAGGTCGCGCCGCGCCCGCTCAGGCAGGCTCGCAACGCTGATTTCCATGCCCTTGCCTCGCTCTTTTTTGCGAGTTATGAGCAAATTTTTTTCGGCCTTATACCTGATCATGCGTGATGTGGTTGGCATGCCATCGAGATGAAGCTCAGCAAGCTCCTGTGGTGTCAGCCAGTCTTTCACGCCACATGCCTCTCGTCGCCGCCGACGGTCTGGCGCAGGTCGGCGACGATCTGCCGCCCGATGCCGCCAAGAGGCTGGTCTGTGCGCATGCCCCACCAATAGATCGTGCGCCGCACCGTCACCGGCAGGTACCCATGAGCTTGCGCCCATGCCCGCACCGATGGATACCCGGCCTTGGCGAGCCTGGCCCGCACCGCCTGCATATCTCCGAGTGGACTTGTCTCCATCTGGCAACCTGCTATTGTGGTAATCCTATAGCCACAGTGTAGCCCACTTTTTTGCTAAGTCAACACTTTGTTGCGATAGTAATCTAATGGCAGCGCTTCATTTCCGATTCGCATTTCCGATTTCCAATTCGCATTTCCGATGCGCGTTTCCGATTTCCGACTCGCGTCCGATTCCAGAGTAAAGATAGTGAATGATGAAGGGTTCAAAAAAAGGCTTCGTGAAATAATAGGAGACGAACCAGTCGCTTCATTTGCTCGACGCTGCAAATTGACGGAAAGCCTGTTACGAGCTTATCTAAATGCTAACAAAAGGCCTGGCTTAGACAGGGTCATTGCCATTGCCAACACGGCTGGCGTCAACATCGACTGGCTGGCAACGGGCCGCGGTCCCAAGTACCAGGCCCAGCAGGCGCCGCCGCCGCCCCAGCGCCCACCTGATCTCCAGCTCCTGCCCGGCGGCGGCCAGCGCCTCACCGGCGCCGAGCTGGAGGCTTCCATCGAAAGGCGCCTCGGTGTTCTGCGCGAAATCCTCGCCTGCATCGACGATGAGGCGCGCCGCGCCACAATCCTCGACGAGCTTCTCTCTCGCGCTCAGGAGGTAAAGCGGCTGGACGAGCTGGAGCAGGCGGTCGCGGAGCTCCGTGCCGCCCAGAAACCCAAGGATTGACCGCGCCGCGCGCGTTTCTTGTCGCACGCAATGACAGCACGTGCCTTCATTCGCTGCGAACCTCTAACCCCTTGCCATTCCTGTATTTTTCCCTAATTCCCGCCAATTCCCGCCATCCTCGTCGCATCAACATCGTCGCATCTAATCATTCCAACCCCACCGGGTCCTGGGTGTCACCACGGAAGGGGAACCCCTGCAGCGGCCCTGACAGCTC
>WOYI010812179.1_pt1 | contig 23656 bp, 19 predicted proteins | sample 6423411 | NCBI WGS metagenome assembly WOYI01 (sample SAMN13441803, study PRJNA592873) | oil field metagenome | biome: oil field; feature: oil-well bore; material: oil-contaminated soil; isolation source: oil-contaminated soil from oil-well borehole | place: Germany: Wietze | collected 2016-10-18 ... | reverse complement strand
CGAGTGTGGCTTTGCAGTACTTCTTCTCCATGACGAAGACGGCCGATGAGTACCACGTGGCGGTCGGAGAGCAAGGCTTCATCCAGACCTATCAGCGTTTGTTTGGCGATCCCTGGACGGTTGAACCGCATATCGCCGGGTCGTTGAAGCAGCCGGCGATGCAGCTGCCTTACCCCATGGAGGACTCATGGATGTTCACAGGCGGACCGCACACCGCCTGGGGCAATATGGAACCGTATGCCGCTCTGGATTTCGCGCCGCCCTTGAACGAGACGGGGTGTACACCATCTTCCAGGCCGACCACGGCCGTGGCGGATGGGTTGGTTGTCCGTGACGGGGAAGGTGTGCTGGTGTTGGACCTGGATGGCGATGGCGATGAACGCACCGGTTGGGTGGTTTTCTACCTGCATATTGCCGCCCGAGACCGGGTTCCCGTCGGCACCACGGTCAAAATGGGCGATTTCCTCGGCTATCCCTCCTGCGAGGGCGGCCATTCGACCGGCACGCATATCCATGTCGCCCGGAAATATAATGGTGAATGGATGCTGGCATCCGGCGCGATCCCCTTCGAGCTTGCAGGCTGGCAGCCCCTGCGCGGCGATGCAGCGTATAGCGGTTACCTGGTCAAAGGCGACCTGACCATCCTCGCCAACACACACCCCGACAACCGCAGTGCAATCCCGGCGGGAGGGGTGAAGTGAGGTGGAAGGGATCGGATATCCGATAGTGGCGCTCAAAACCGGAGCGCGTAAAAACCCGGAAGGCACTCGCATTCCGGGTTTTTGAATTCTCTATTCAATTGGTTGTCTATTCCATGATTATTGCAGGAACAACCAGGGGTTCTGCGGCGAACCGCTCAGGCGCATTTCGAAGTGCAGGTGGGGGCCGGAGGAGTTGCCGGTGCTGCCCATGGAGGCGATCAATTCGCCTTTGACCACATTCGTACCGCATGGCACCAGCGTATTGTCCAACAGGTGAGCGTAATAAGTCTGCCAGCCGCCGTCGTGGTCAATCACGATCAGGTTGCCGTAGCCCCGGTCGGACCAGCCGGAATAGATGACCACACCCGAATCGGCGGCGTAGATCGGGCTGCCGAAGTCACCGTCAAAGTCCAGGCCGTTGTGGACGGGCGGGGTGTAGTCATAACCGGAAAGATGGTGGGCCGTGGTCGGCCAGGTAAAGGTTCCAGTGCCGATGTTGCCGTAAAGGATACCGCTGCAGGCGCCAGGGCCAAGGTAAGAATTGCCGGCGATTTCTTCGCCGCGGGCTGGTATCCAGGATGTGTTGGGACGGACGCCGCCCGGCACAAATAACATCGTGCCGGCCTCGATGTTCGGGAGGACCCAACTGCCGAGTGTTTCGGGGTCCAGATTGTTGAGCGGGTAGTTGATGATGTCTTCAGGGGAGACGCCAAAGTAACTGGACACACCATTGAGACCATCGCCCTCAAACCATTGGTACATGGCGCCGTCATCAGGTGGGATCAGCACTTCATTTCCGGGATATATTGCGTCTGGCATTTCGCCCAGGATGTACCAGTTGGTCCAAAGAATGGTTTCCGGCATTAACCCATATCTTTTTGCTATATCAAAAATCGTATCGCCTTCTTTAACGATGTAAGTGATGTAATCCATCCGCTCTTCCACTTCAGCGGCCTCGGCTGCCATTGTGGTCTGCATTTCCGGCAGGCGGACCACGCCGCCGGCTTTGTTATGGGTGGAGAAGACGGGTGTCGCCAGGTCGCTGGGCAGCGCAACTTTTGTCGCGGTGGGGACGGCGGTGGGTTCAGCGGTGGCTGCAGAACCATGGACGATCAGGGACCCCACACCCCAAACGGCCAGGACGGCCACAATGAAGGTGATCGCATACATGCCATATTTCATCACAGCCGGTTTCTGCAGGAATTCCTTTACGGATTCCAGGAAATTCCCGTTTGCGGGTTCGTCCGCAAGGGTAACAGCCTCATCTTCTTGCGAAGAGGTGATATCTTCAACAGGTTTGATGGGTTCAGCATTTTCAGCCATAATTTTTGCTCCTGAGGCATGATAACATGAAAAAAATGAAAGTCAAGCTCATCTGTTAACAGCCTGAGGGGGTCGAAAAAGCCTTATTGAGTTCGTTTTGGAACGAGGTTATTCAATCGGCGTCAGGAAATATTCGTCATAGAGCGCGGTGAGATCCACGTCTGTATAGGTCCTCAACATCTGCCAGAATTCCTGAGTGGTCACGATCTCGTATTTGTACGTGCTGACATAATCCCGCAGGAAGGAGAAAAAGGCATCATCACCGATGGCTTCGCGGAGGTCCTGGTAGAACATGGCGCCAACCCGGTAAATGGTATCGAAATATTCCGGAACGCCGCCTTCAAGGTAGATGGTGTTGTCAACGAAACCGTAAGGCAGGTGGTCATAGACACGGGTGTCCCACCACCAATCAAGTTCTTCGGGATGATAACGTTCGTAATAAAGGGCTTCCGAGTAGGTTGCAATCGATTCGTCCAGCCAACCCTCCAGGGCCTGGTTGTTGCCCACCTCGCTGAAAAACCACTGGTGCGAGGTCTCGTGGGGAACGATGATCGTGAGGTCTGTCTTGGGTGTGTCATTGTAATACCAGTAGAAACTGCTTAGCATCACAAACATGCCGTCAAATTCCATGCCGATGCCGATGTCGGCTTCAACAACGCTCAGTACCTCCCGGATATAAGGGCCATAAAGTTCGCTGTAGAGCCGCAGGGCATTGGCTGCCAGGTCTGCGGCAGCCTCGCCGGCGTGAGCATCCTCGGTGAAAGTGTACGCCTTGACGGGGACCCCATCCATATCCCGCTCGATAACGATATAACGGTCGCTGACCACCAGAGCGAACGTGCGCGCCAGCGGCAGGCTGTAGTGGATGATACCGTCTGCTTCCTCGGGCAGTGCCCCGGCAGCGATTTGCAGGTTTTCGCGGCGATCGGTAAATTGCAGGGTTACATTAAAGTCGGAGGCCTCAAAGACGAGCGCGTCTCCGACGAATAAACCATTTTGTTGAGCCAGGTCGTAGGCCATCCAGCCTTCCGCCTCGTCCAAAGGCGGGATAAAGGGATACCAGTAGGCCAGGCTTAATTGCCGGCCGGTTTGGCCGAAAACGCCTTCGCGGTCGGGCATATAGAGTTCAAACTCATGGACGAATTCAATCGTCTCTCCCGGCTGCAGCACCGTGGCCAACGGCACGATCATCCGGATGCCTTCCCAGCGATATTCCATCGCCTGGTCGCTGCCGGCGAGCCGGACGGATTTGATATAGATGGTATTGCCGTAGGTGGCGCTGAAATAGGTTGGGTATACCACAAAGACCATTTCTGTGATTGGGATATTGGTTTTGTTGGTATAGGTGGTATGGCTGGTGACATCAATAAAACGGTTGTAATAATTGACCGTCATTTCAATATCATACCGCGTCTGCTGGCCGTTGAGCGGCAGCGGCGTCGGTTCGGGCGTCGGGCTGGAGGTCGGGGTTGGCGAGAGGGTAGGCGCCTCGGTGGGCGTCAGGGTTGCCGTGGCGGAAGGCGTTTCGCCGGTTTCGGCGGCCGGACCGCAGGCTGAGATTAGTCCCGCTAACAGCAGGAAAAGGATCAGCATTTTTCGAGTTGTTTTTTTCATGGCGGCATCCTGACGATGAGAGATCAGTGGTTCGATTCTACCAGATTTAGCCTGGAACCGGATTCTGGTTTGAATCCGAACTGCTGGATGGGTGGTCGCAGGGGGGGTTGGGCTTTAACCCATCCTCGGCTGCCGTGAAGCTGAAAATCGGGGGAGGGAGCGAGGATGGGGTTAACGATCCATTGATCGACGCGCCCCTTCTTAGCAGACTTTATCGTAATTCCCTCGTGCTTCAATCGGGATGCGATTGCCTGGACAGAGCACCGTGAAAATGTCTGACATTCAATAAATGTATGGTATACTGGGGATCGGCGCAAGTCTTGGGGCGTATCAAAGTAGACTGGTTCATTATGTTCACGCAGCCTGGCCGTTCAGGACAAGACTCGAGTAAGACACTTACCTATGGGAGAAAATGAGACGGTGCGTAACATCCTTGAGAAGCGGCCGAAAAACACAAAAGCGTTTGTCATCATCTGGATAGGGCAATTCCTTTCCATGGCGGGGTCTTTTATGACCAGTTTCGCGCTGGGGATCTGGGCATGGGAAAAGACCGGCTCCGCACAGGCGCTGGCGTTGGTGGGGGTCTTCACCTACGCGCCGCTGATCATCGCCACGCCGCTGGTGGGTGTGCTGGTGGACCGCTGGAACCGCAAGCTGGTGATGATGCTCAGTGACCTGGGCGCCGTGATCGCTTCCGTTGTCGTTTTTATCCTCTACCTCTCGGGCAATTTGGAAATTTGGCATATTTACGCTACCACAGCTTTTGCCAGCGTATTCCAGGCTTTTCAGTGGCCTGCCTATTCTGCCGCGGTCACTTTGATGGTCCCCAAAGAGCATTACAGCCGCGCCAGCGGGATGATCAGCATGGTGGAAAGTTTGTCCAACATCGTTGGTCCCGTTCTGGCTGGTGCTTTGATTGGCGTGATTGGTGTGCAGGGCATTTTGATCATCGACATGGTAACCTTCTTGATTGCCATCATTTCGCTCCTGATCGCGGTCATCCCCCAACCCGAGATAAAACGAATCAAGTTCACCTTCCAGCAATTCTGGCAGGATGTCGTCTTTGGTTTCCGCTATATTTTCTCCCGACCGGGTCTGCTGCGATTACAGCTGGTGTTTTTCGGCGCGAATTTCATGACCGTGATCGGTTGGGCGGTGATCTCGCCGATGGTTTTGGCCCGCACGGGCGACGCTCAGCTGCTGGGCTTTGTTGAATCCTTTGCCGCAGTGGGGGGGTTGGTCGGTGCGGTTTTTCTGATGATCTGGGGCGGGCCCAAGCACCTGACCACCGGCATCCTGATCGGCTGGGTCCTGAATGGGTTGCTGGGACGTTTTTTGATGGGCGTCAGCCAACAGCCCTGGGTCTGGATGCTGTCCGTCTTTTTGCTGGCGTTCTTTATGCCTACCATCAATGGGAGCAATCAGGCGCTCTGGCAGAGAAAGGTCCCGCCCGACCAGCAGGGGCGGGTCTTTGCGGTCCGCAGGTTCATTGCCCAGATCACGATCCCCATTTCGATGGGGTTGTCCGGTTGGATGGCCGACCATGTCTTTGAGCCGGCCTTTGCCTCGCCAGTGGAGTGGGGCAGCCGCCTGTTTGGAGGGGTGTTTGGGACTGGCCCGGGTGCGGGCCTATCCATGATGATGGCGATCAGCGGTCTGTTGGTGGCCCTAGTGGGCGTTTTGGGACTGTTCTCTTCGCCCATCCGCCAGGTCGAGATGCACCTGCCGGACTTTGATCCGAAAGAGGATCGATCTGCGGCAAGCTATCAAATGGAATAAGGCCCTGGAGGTTAGCCGGCCGGGTTGATGGTGATCGTGTGGGTGATCTCAGCCGTGCTGCGCAGCATGGCCTGGGCGCCGCAATACCTGGTTTCAGATAATTCGACGGCCCGTTCCACTGCGGCCGCGTCGATATCATTTCCCCAGACAATATAATGTAATACGATTTTAGTGAAGACCTTGGGGTGTTCGTCGGCGCGTTCCACGTCGGCCGAGACTTCGAACTCCGTGACATCCTGGTGTTTCTTTTTGAGGATCGAGATCACGTCCATCCCCGTGCAGCCAACCAGCCCGACCGCGAACAATTGCAATGGGCGGAAACCCAGGTCGTGACCGCCAACGGCCTTCTTGGCATCCAGGGGCAGCAGGAAGCCTTCATCGTTCGTGCCGGTGAAGGCCATACCCCCTTTCCACACAACTTTTGCATGCATAGTGATCTTCCTTTCTGAAAGAGCCTCGCCCGGAGGCCCTGGTTTGGGTTATCAGGTGCAGGCGCCGGCTTCCGTCAGGCCGCACACCGGGCAGACGAGATTCAGCAGCCCGTCGTAATCGATTTGTCCTTTGCCGCACCGGGGACAGAGCATCCCGGGACGAAGGCCTTTGTCGGGCTGCAGTTCGCAGGTGGGCGCAGAGCCGCCCTGCGTTTCCCGCTCTTCCGGTTGGTCAGTCCTCCTTGACATACTTGTCCAGATCCAGACTGGCGAACAAGCGTTTACGTGCTTCTTCCGGCAGGCTGGTTTGCTCTCCATCCACCTGGTAGAGTTGGATGGTCTTCTTAAGCGTATTCACGACGATCTGGCATCTGGGGCAGGATTGGATATGCGCTTCCAATTGGTCGCAAAGTTCGGCGCCCAATTCACCATCAATATAACCGCTCAGGTTTTTGACAATATCCTGGCATCTTAATTCATGCTCGTGCATCAAATCTGCTCCTTTGCCATCCGACCGGCAAAATAATCACTCAGCTCTTCCCGGAGCTGCATCCTGGCCCGCATCAGGCGGACCTTCAGTGCTGATTCGCTGATATCCAGGGCTTCGGCAGCTTCCTGGGTGGAGAGCCCTTCCACATCCCGCAGTAAAAACGCAGCCCGGTTGGCATCTGAAAGGGTCAGGGCGGCTTCCCGCAGACGGTCTCGGGTTTCATGGGACATTAACTCCCGCTCGGGCAGGCAGCACCAATCGACAATCTGGACGGGCATGATATCACCGTCATCCGTTTCCACGCCTTCTTCAATGTGGGTGATGCTGTGCTTGCGTTTGCGCAGCAGCATCAGAGCTTCGTTGGTGGCGATCCGGTAAAGCCAGGTGGAGAGCTTGGAGCGACCTTCAAACCCGGCGATATGATCGTAGGCTTTGATGAAGGTCTCCTGCATGATGTCCTCAGCGTCCTGGGGGTTGCCCGTCATTTTCAGGGCAAGCCGGTAGATGTGGTCGGAGTTCTGCCGGACCATCTCCGCAAAGGCGTACTTGTCGCCGCTGCGAAGGGCTTTCAGGTCAACCGTTTGTTGTGTTGTGTTTTCACTCATTAGATGAATCTTGGAAGATGTTGGTTACATGGTGATTTGCTAAGAGAGGGGCCAGGTGGGCAGGACGTCAAAATCCGACGGGGTGAAATCGTTTTGAATGTAGTGATAGTAACCCGCACCGGCGATCATCGCCGCGTTATCGGTGCAGAGCGAAAGCGGGGGGATATGCACGGGGCGTTTGCTCTCCGCCATCATCCTTTCGCGCAGGCGCTTATTGGCTGAGACGCCGCCGGCTACGATGATCTCCTGCACGTCAAATTCGTCCGCCGCCATCAGGGTTTTATCCACCAGCACGTCAACCACGGCTGCCTGGAAACTGGCGGCCAGGTCTTCGATGGGCAGGCTGCGGCCCTTTTCCTGCAGCGATTCGGTCATCCGCAGGACGGCGGTCTTCACGCCGCTGAAGGAGAAATTCCAGGTGTCGTCCATCATGGCCCGCGGGAAGGCGAAGGCCGTCGCGCTGCCGTTGCGGCTTGCTTTTTGGATGGAGGGACCGCCGGGATAGGAGAGATCCAAAAGCCGGGCGACCTTGTCAAAGGCTTCGCCTGCGGCATCGTCCAACGTGCCGCCCAGGCGCTCGTATTGCAAATGGTCCTTCACCAGCACCAGTTCGCTGTGCCCGCCGGAGACGAGCAGGGCCAGCAGGGGGAAGCGGGGGGCCTGGTGCGGGGTGGTGTTGGCGGCATAGAGCCAGGCGGAATAGATATGACCTTCAAGGTGGTTGATCCCGATCAGGGGTTTTCCGGTGGCGAGGGCCAGCCCTTTGGCCATGTTCACACCCACCACCAGCGACCCGGCCAGGCCGGGGCCGCGGGTGACGGCGATCGCGTCGATATCCTGGATCGCCAGGTGGGCCTGTTGGAGCGCCTGTTCCACAATGGCGTAGATGGCCTTGACGTGTTCGCGGGAGGCCAGCTCCGGGAAAACGCCGCCGTATTGAGCGTGCAGGTCGATCTGGCTGGCGACGACGCTGGAATGGATCACCCGCCCGTCGCTGACGACCGAGGCGGCCGTCTCATCGCAGGAGGATTCAATACCAAGGATTCGTGCATTGGGAAGCGCCATGAGGTTCATCCCCTTTCTTTCATCGGCAGGACGAGTTCCATGGGATAATCCACGAACCGTTCGAACCTGCCATCACTGGTTACATAATACGTATCTTCCAGCCGGACCCCCATACCCTTTTCGGGATAATACAGGCCGGGCTCAATGGTGAACACAGAACCGGGAACCAGGGCGTTGCTGGAATCATCGGGGCGGCTGAACCAGGGCTTTTCGTGGATGTTCAGACCCACGCCATGCCCCAGCGAGTGGACGTAGCCGGAAGAAATGCCGGGGTCCTGCTGCACCGTGGGATGTCCCTGTGCTTCAAAGATTTCGCAGGTCCGCTCTTGGAAGCGCGCGGCGTTTTCTCCCGCTTTGAGTTCTGAGACGATTTGCTCGTAGGTTGATTTGACCTGGTCGTAGAGCGCTTGTACCTCTCGGGGCGCATAGCCCAGGCACCAGGTGCGGGTGAAGTCATAAAAATAACCGCCGCCCTTTTCGCAGGGGAAGATGTCGAAGACGATCGTCCGCCCGAGGCGGATGGGGTCGGTGGGGTTGCCGCTGCTGTGTGGGACGCCGGCGTCCGCACCAATGGCGAAAATGGTGTCCTCGGGGTTTTCGGCGCCCAGTTCGGCCAGCCAGAGGTTGATCCGGCCTTTCACGTCGCCGACCGTCAGCGGGGCGCCGTCTGCTTTGACCAAGGTCTCATCCAGGACGTCATGGGAGGTGAGGAAGTCCGCCGTGCGGGAGACGACCTCGACCACCACCCGGCCCATCGCCCGAATACGTTCGATTTCAGCCGCATCCTTGGTGGCCATGGCCTGCAGCAGGACGGCATCTTCCAAATCGCCGGAGAAATTAAGCCCCGGCAGCAGTTCCTGCAGCCTTTTCACGATGGTGTAATGCTGGCCGGCCTCTGTCCGGCCGTAGAGCAGCACGGTGCCCTCGGTCAGGCCAAGGCGCTCAAAAACCTTCTTGTAGAACAGGGCCTGGGCCGTCAGGCGGTCGCCTTCGGCCTCAGCGAGCCGGTCTTTCAGCGGGAATTCGGCCGTGTTGAGGGTCGCCAGGCCGGTTTTGGCGGCTTCGTCGCGCTCCATCGGTGCGTGACACAGCAGCATGGGCTGGCCCGCGGGTTGGATGACGTCCGCCTGGGTCAGGTGCCCGCCGCCGGTCAGATAAACCATGGCCGGGTTGTGTTGGGCCGGGCCGGTGACCCAGATTGCGTCCGCCTGGTGATCCCTGAGGAGTTGGTCAAGATCAGATTTCATTGGGTTTTGCCTTGATATTATCAGGTTGTCATTGAACGGGTTAAGTTTACTTCACGCGGGCCGCTTCTCCAACACCTTCCGCAGCGCCCGCAGCAGGGGCGCCTCCTGCTCGGGTAATACGGTGCGAGGGTCGAGCAGGACCTGGTCTTCCCCGATTCGGGCGATCACCGGGGGATGAGCATCGCGCAGGGCGCGCAGGATCCCGGTCGGTTTGGGAACTGAGAGGGCCAGCAGGTACGTGGGGAGTTCCTCGGTCGGCAGGCTGCCACCGCCGACGGTGGAGCGCCCCTGGAGGACCTCGCCATCGCCGAGGTATTCACGCCAGTTCTCGGCCGTCGCCCTGAGCGTTTCCAGCGGCGTTGAGATCATGCGCCAGATCGGGACTTCGGTCTCGGCTTCGTTTTTCAGGTAGTGCAGCAGGTTGGCGTTGACGCCCGAAAGGGTCAGTTTGCCCGCGCGCAGCGCCCGCGCCAGGGGGTGTTTGCGGATGGGGGCCAGCAGGGCCTCCCGCCCGATGATGATCCCGGCCTGCGGGCCGCCCAGGAGTTTGTCGCCGGAGAAGCAGACCAGGTCGCAGCCCGCCGCCAGTGATTCCTGGATGGTGGGTTCGTGCGCCAGCCCGTAATCGGCCGTATCGAGCAGGGCACCCGAACCGATGTCATGTACCACCGGGACGTTGTATTGGTGGGCGATCTGGACGACCTCCTCCAGGGTCGGCTCGCTGTGGAAGCCGATCACCTTGAAGTTGGAGTGATGGGCGATCAGGACCAGGGCGATCTCCTGGTTTTCGAGAGCGTTTTCGAAGTCGTAAAGGTGTACCCGGTTGGTGGTGCCGATCTCCAGCAGGTTTGCGCCGGATTGGCGCATCACATCCGGGATGCGGAAGCCGCCGCCGATCTCGACCAGTTGCGTGCGGGACACCACGACATCCTTCCCGCTGGCCAGGGCCGAGAGTATCAGCAGCACCGCGCCGGCGTTGTTATTCACTACGAAGCCGGATTCGGCAGCGGTGACCAATGAGAGCAGTCGGGCGGAATGCATCGAGCGCTTGCCGCGCTTGCCCGTCTCCAGGTCGAATTCCAGGTTGGAATAGGCGCCGGAAGCCTCATTGATCGCCCGGCGGGTGGCCGCGCTGAGCGGCGCCCGCCCCAGGTTGGTGTGCAGGATCACGCCGGTGGCGTTGATGACCGTCAGCGGCGCGGGTTCCGTCCAGATCTCCAGCAGATCGCGTGTGGATTGGATGATTTCATCTTCCGGCAGGATGGGTTGGTTGTCTTGCAGTGCGGCATCCCGGATGTCGTCCAGGGTGGCACGCAGCGCCATCAGGGTGAACGGGCGGCCGTAAACATCCAGAGTCTCTTTGAGGCCCGGATGGAGCAGGAGGTGGTCAATGGAAGGGAGCTGGCTCAGAAGGGACATATTTTGAGGGGGAATGTAGAGGATGGATGGCGATCAGCGATTGGGGTCCCATCGGCTGCGTTCAAAAAGCCGCAGCAGGAACTCGATCAGCACAAAGACGCCCGCCAGGATCAGGGCCAGCCCGGTGGTCAGCATCCGGCCGAGCTGGAGCCAGGCGACGGTGCTGCCGAAGACGCCCACCCAGAGCGCCTGACGCAGGATGACCCCATCGTCAACGGGGGGATCGCTGGGGAAGCGCTGGTTGAGAAAATAGACGAGGGGCAGGGCCGGGCCGGTCAATGCCAACACGACCAGAAAGAAGAACAGCCAGCGCGGGCCGAGGGTGGGCACGGTGGTGCGGATGACCAGCAGCAGACCGATCCAGCCGACAACGGTCAGCACGATCGAGAGGGGCAGGATGCGCCGCAGGAATTTGAATAAGCCGTTTTTCATATCATGTTCCTTAATTGCTTATTGTAACGCATTATTCCCGCGGTTTACAATTTCTGCCTGCCCTGTGTCTGGGCGGACTGAAGTCCGCGCTCCGGCAGGGTGTTGTGGTCTGCGTATGCACAGGTAATATGTGTGGACTTGTTTTTTTGAATATTGCGCTGGGCGGGTCCGTCTTGGTTATTAAAACTCTCAGGTTGTTTCAATTGGGCTGTGAGGCTGGCGACGTGTTTTGAGTATCTTTTGCGGCGCAGATTAGGGTAAAATCGAGCCGAACCCGTAAATTATGGAGCGAAAATGGAAGTGAATCGAATTGGGATCGACATCGGCATGACCAACATTGACCTCGCCATTGAAACCGGTGATGGAACGGCCTTTAAAATGATGCGTAACCGTGTCTCATCCGCAACGGACCAGGTCCGGCAGGCACTGGAATCTGCAAGGGAAGCGCTTGAGCTGGGCGTGATCATCGGCGTGACCGGCGGCCGCTATCGTGACCTGCCTGAGACTGTCGAGGGATACGCGATCCGCAAAGTGGACGAGATGCGGGCGGTGGGCCTGGGCGGGCTGGCGCTGGCGGGTCTGGACGCGGCACTGGTGGTCAGCGCCGGGACGGGGACCGCGATGGTGGCCGCCCGGGGCGGGGACGTGCACCATGTGACGGGCTCCGCCGTCGGCGGCGGGACGCTTTTGGGGCTGTCGAAATTGATCCTGGGCACAGACGACGTACACGAGATTGACCGGCTGGCCCTGGCCGGGGACGCAGCTGCCGTGGACATCATGCTGTCGGAAGCCACAGGCGGCCAGGTGGGGCGGCTGCCGGCGGAGGCCAACGCCGTGAACCTGGGGAAGCTGGACCGCGCAGAGGGCTTCTCAGGGGAAAACCTGGCCGCGGGGCTGGTACGGCTGGTGGCACAGGTGATCGCCGTGATCGCGATCAACGCCGCCGCTGCGGAGGATTTGGCCGATATTGTCCTGATTGGGCACTTGATGGACCTCGCATCAATCCGCAGGGAAGTGGGCTTGGTGGGTGAATTCTATGGGCAGACGTTTATAGTCCCGGATAACCCCGGGGCCGGGACGGCACGCGGCGTGCTGGCGGCGTTGATTTGATCTGAGATAGTGCTTATAATTAGAATCGTCCTTAACCTTCGGAAGGGGCATTTGCATGCTGAAAGCTGACCGCTGTTTTGATCCCAATCCCGCTCAAAAACGCATAGCCGTTGAATTATATGAAAGTGTCAAGGCGGCGCCCATCGTCTCGCCCCACGGCCATGTGGACGCGGCCCTGTTCGCTGAGCCGGACTATCACTTCGCGAACCCTGCCGCGCTCCTGGTGCAGTCCGACCACTATATTTTGCGGATGCTCTATTCCCAGGGGGTCTCTTACGACCTGCTGCTCTCACAGGAGGACCCTTACCGCGTTTGGGAGGCCTTTGCGGCGCATTTTTATCTCTTCCGGGGGACGCCCTCCGGGTTGTGGGTCACGAATGAGCTTGAGGAGGTGTTTGGCATCACCGCTAAACTCTCCGGTTCGACGGCCAGGGAAACGTATGACAGGATTGATGCCGTGCTGTCCGGTGAGGGTTTCACGCCCCGAAAGTTGTTCGAGCAATTCAACATTGAAATCCTGGCGACGACCGATTCGGTTGTGGATTCGCTGGCGCAGCACCGTGCTATTCGGAAATCCGGTTGGGATGGCAGGGTGATCCCAACTTTCCGCCCTGACGACCTGCTCAACCTGCGTTCAGCCGAATGGCTGGAAAAAATCGAAGCGTTGAGTGATTTAACCGGGATCACGCTGGGGGGGTACGCTGACTTTATTCGGGCCATAGAGCAGCGGCGCGAGGCTTTTAAAGCGCTGGGCGCGACAGCCGTGGACCTGGGCGTTGCCTCGCCGCGAACGGCCCGGCTCCATCCGGCGGAGATTGAGCGCATCTTTACCTCGGCCCTGAAGGGGGAGGCATCAGCTGCGGACGCGCGCCTCTTCACCGCTCACATGCTCTACGAAATGGCAAGGATGAGCGCTGAGGACGGCCTGGTGATGCAGATCCATCCCGGGGTTTATCGCAATCATAACCCGGGCGTCCATCAGCGCTTCGGCCCGGATAGAGGCTTTGATATCCCGGAGAAGGTTGAGTTCACACACAACCTGCAGCCCCTGCTGGCCGATTTTGGCGACCACCCTAATTTCCGCCTGATCCTCTTCACGGTTGATGAAAGCGCTTACACCCGCGAGTTGGCGCCGCTGGCCGGGGCGTATCCCGCCGTCCGGCTGGGACCGCCGTGGTGGTTCCTCGATTCCTGGCAGGGTATGGCGCGGTACTTCGCAAACGTGATGGACACTGCCGGGATTTATAACACGGCCGGGTTCAACGATGACACCCGTGCCTTCCTTTCCATCCCGGCCCGTCATGACCTCTGGCGCCGCGCGGCAGCAAACTGGCTGGCGGGTTTGCTCGTGAGGGGGCTGATTGATGAGTCGGATGCCGAGGAAATGATCCTGGAGCTGGCCGTCGGGCTGGCCAGGTCGGCCTATCATTTATGATGGATCTGCTTTAATAGGGTTTTGTCGATTACTGAAGGGCGGGAGTTGATGTTCTTCATCTTTATGGGTGTCTCGGGATGCGGAAAAACGACATTGGGCCGGATGACGGCCGAAGCGCTGGGAGTACCCTTCTATGAGGGGGATGACTACCATCCCCAGGAGAATGTGGACAAGATGTCACGCGGCATCCCGCTGAATGATGAAGACCGGGATGGCTGGCTCGAGGCGCTCTCGCAAATCATCCGGGATGGGTTGGCGAAGGGAGAATCGGGGGTGATGACGTGTTCGGCGCTCAAAGAGAAATACCGCCGGCGGCTGCAAGTGGACCGGGACCAGGTCCGGTTTATATACCTCAAGGGTAGTTATGAGCTTATTCGCGATCGGATGGCGGCACGCGAGGGGCATTATATGCCGGCGGACCTCCTGCAGAGCCAGTTTGATACGCTGGAGGAGCCGCAGGATGCCTTTACGGTGGATATTGAACAAAGTCCGGAAGCGGCGTTAGAAGAAATCCTGAATGTTTTGAACGGTATGGGGTTTGATAAAAGGAAATAGCTGGGACCTGCGAGTGGCTTTTCCCTCCTGATGACCAAATCCCGCAACGGAGCGGGATGCGGGGGCTGGGAGACTGCATCAACAGAGCCATCGCAAAGTGATCGAGAGAGCAAATCATTGTGACAATCGGCAGGGGCGCCCCTCTGTGGGCGCCCGGAATGGACTCCTGTGCCCCCTGCCGGGACCTCAGTAGGGTGGTCATTGACTCGCGATTGCCCTGCAACCCTGCGGCTCAAATTGACTTTCACCTTTGAATGTGATAGACTTTGTCTGATTGAAAACTCATCCAGAGAGGTGGAGGGACCGGCCCGGCGAAACCTCGGCAACCACGATCACCGATCGCAGGTGCTAATTCCGGCAGACCCCGTATGCGGGTGGATCTGGAAGATGAGGTGAAGTTACCATCAGGTATCATGCGCCTCTCATCTTGTGAGAGGCGATTGTTTTATAGAAAACAATCGCAAAGGACCGACCCGGAAGGACCGTTTATGGCTTCAAAGACAATCCCATCGAAGACCCGATCATTTACCAACCGCCGTTATCTGGATGCGCTGGATTCACGCGTGCTGCTTTTTGACGGTGCCATGGGGACGAACCTGGACCGCCAGCATCTGACCGCAGAGGACTTCGGCGGCGAGCGTACGGCGGGCTGCAACGATGTTTTGGTGCTGACCAAACCGAGCGCTGTGGAGAAGGTCCATCGCAGTTTCCTCGAGGCCGGGTCGGACGTGATCGAGACGGACACCTTCCGCTCCAACCGCATCACCCTGACCGAATTTGGGCTGGGCGATAAGGTGTTGGAAATCAACCGGGCTGCTGCCGCGCTGGCGCGCCGCCTGGCGGATGAATACAGCACGCCCGAAAAGCCGCGCTTCGTGGCCGGGTCAATGGGCCCCAGCGGCAAGTTGATCTCGACTGAAGACCCCCAGATGTCGGATATCGGGTTTGAAGACCTGGCCGACGTCTTCCGTGAGCAGGCTGTGGGCCTGATCGAAGGCGGGGTGGACCTGCTGCTGATCGAGACCTCTCAGGATATCCTGGAAGTCAAGGCTGTGATCCAGGGGATCATGGCGGCCTTTGAGCAGACGGGTGAGGTACTGCCCATCCAGGCCCAGGTCACGCTGGACACCACCGGCCGGATGCTGCTGGGGACGGACATCGCCGCCGCCCGGGCGATCCTGGAAGAGATGGGCATTGATGTGATCGGCCTGAACTGCTCGACCGGGCCGGATTATATGCGCGAACCGATCCGGTATCTGGCCGAAAATTCGAGCCTGCCGGTCTCCTGTATCCCCAACGCCGGGCTGCCGCTGAACGTGGACGGCGAGGCGGTCTACCCGATGGAGCCGCAGCCTTTCGCGGACCTCCTGTTGGAATTTGTGGAGGAATACGGCGTGCGGGTGGTGGGGGGCTGCTGCGGGACGCGTGAAGATCATATCCAGTTAATTGATGAAGGTTTGAACCGTAACCGGCCCAAGCCGCCCCAACCCGAGCAGGAACCGATGCTGGCCTCGCCGGTGCAGGCGGTGGCGATGCGGCAGGTGCCCGCGCCTTTCCTGATCGGTGAGCGTCTCAATACCCAGGGCTCCCGTAAGTTCAAGCGGCTGATCATGGCCGAGGATTATGACGGGATCGTGGAGATGGCCCGCGCCCAGGTGGACAACGGCGCACATGCGTTGGACGTCTGTGTGGCGCTGACCGAACGCGCCGACGAAGAGTATTTGATGCGCAGGGTGGTCAAACGCCTGGCGAACGCTGTGCCCGTGCCGCTGGTGATCGACTCCACGGAAGTGGACGTGATCGAAGCAGCGCTCGAGGCCAACCCCGGCCGCAGCCTGATCAACTCCACGCATCTCGAATCCGGCCCGGAGAAGGCGGGCCAGATCTTCTCCCTGGCCCGTCGCTTCAATGGGGCTGTGATCGTGCTGACGATCGATGAGGACGGCATGGCCAAGACCACCGAGCGGAAGCTCGAGGTCGCCAGGCGGATCTATGACCTCGCGGTCAACCAATATGGCTTGCAGCCGGGCGATCTGGTCTATGATGCGCTGACCTTCACCCTGGCGACCGGTGACCCGGAACTGCGAGATTCGGCGATCCAGACTTTAAAGGGCATTGAACAGATCAAATCCGAACTGCCGGGCGTGCTGACGTCGCTGGGGGTGAGCAATGTCTCCTTCGGGCTTTCCCGCCCGGCGCGGGCTGTGCTCAACAGTGTGATGCTGCACCACGCGGTCGATGCCGGGCTCGATATGGCGATCGTCAACCCCGCGCATATCAAGCCCTATGCCGAGATCAAAGCCGAAGAACGTCAGTTGGCGGAAGACCTGATCTTCAATAGGGACGCTCAAGCTCTTGAGCGTTTGATCGCCTATTTCGAGGATGTTGAGGATACCGGTGAGGGCGACCAGGGCGGCGGGGTTGACCTGGAATCCATGACGCCCGAAGAGCGTCTGCATTGGCGGGTCCTGCATCGCCATAAGGCGGATGTGGAAACGGATATCGATCTGCTTCTCAACCGCGACCCGGACCGGCCGACTTCCGAGACGGCGATAGAGGTCCTCAATGAAGTCCTGCTGCCGGCCATGAAGGACGTGGGTGATAAATTCGGCGCGGGTGAGTTGATCCTGCCGTTTGTTCTGCAGAGCGCCGAGGTGATGAAAGTGGCGGTGAGCTATCTGGAGAACTTCCTGGAGAAGAAGGAAGGCGCCACCAAAGGCAAGCTGGTGCTGGCGACCGTCTACGGCGATGTGCATGACATCGGCAAGAACCTGGTCAAGACGATCCTCTCCAATAACGGCTATACCGTGGTGGACCTCGGCAAGCAGGTGCCGGCCGAGACGATCATCACCAGGGCGGTGGAAGAAAAGGCGGACGCGATCGGCCTGAGCGCGCTGCTGGTTTCGACCAGCAAGCAGATGCCGCTGATCGTGAACGAACTCGACCGGCGGGGACTGCCCTTCCCCGTGCTGGTCGGCGGCGCGGCGATCAACCCGCGCTTCGGCAAGCGGATCCTGCTGACGGAATCCGGCCATTATTACCAGCCGGGCGTGTTCTATTGCAAGGATGCTTTTGAAGGCCTCTCGACCATGGACGCGCTGATGAACCCCGGCAAGCGGGAAACTTTGGTGGGCGACGTCCAGAAGGCGGCGGATTATGAACTGGGACGGGAACTGACGCCTCAGCGCCGCCAGGTCCGCTCAACCCGGCAGGCCGCAGTGAAACCGGTTGAGACGCTGCCCGTCCCGCCGCATTGGGGGCCGAGGGTTGTCAAGGATATGCCGCTGGCGATGGTTGGTGAGCATCTGGCGCTGAACGAACTGTTCCGGCTTTCGTGGGGCGCCAAGAACGCCCACGGCGAGGAGTGGGAACAACTGAAGGCGGGATTTGAGGCCCGGCTGGCACGCATGCGCAAAGCCGCCGAGCAGGAGGGCTGGCTGCAGCCACAGGGCGTCTATGGTTATTGGCCCTGCCAGTCTGAGGGTGATTCGCTGCTGGTCTACGATCCCGCGAGCCTTGAGCGTGACGAGCCGGCTGTTTTGCAGCGGTTCGACTTCCCCCGCCAGGAAGACGGGCAGAACCTGTGCCTGGCAGATTACTTTGCCGCCCGCGAAAGCGGTAAGATGGACGTGGTCGCCTTCCAGGTGGTCACGGTGGGGCGCAATGCCACCGAACGGTTTGAGGAACTGCAGGAGGCCGGGGAATACACTGAGGGCTATTTTCTGCATGGGCTGGCCGTGCAGATGGCGGAGGCCACGGCCGATTACCTGCATGCCCACATCCGGCGGGAACTGAACCTGGCGGCGGACCGGGGCAAGCGGTATTCCTGGGGTTACCCGGCAATTCCCGAACTGGAAGATCATGAGAAAGTGTTCCAACTGCTGCCCGCCGAATCGGCGCTGGGGATGAGCCTGACCTCGGCCTATCAACTCGTGCCCGAACAGTCCACAGCGGCCATCATCGTTCACCACCCGGAGGCCAAGTATTTCAATATCGGCACCAGCCGCGTTGAACAACTCCTCAAAGATTGAAAAACCGGAAGAGATTATGAAAAAAGAAGACCGACCGTTCATTCAACGCTTAAATCAATCTTCCCGGCCGATTGTGACCGATGGCGCAATGGGGACGATGCTGCACGAACATGGTGCGGAGATTGACGTCTGTTTTGACGAGCTCAACCTGCTTGATCCGGCCACGGTGGCCGAGATCCACAGAGAATATATCAACGCCGGCGCAGAGGTCATTAAGACCAACTCGTTCGGCGCAAACCGGATCAAACTGGAGCGGCACGGGCTGGACGAGCGCGTGGCGGAAGTCAATACCGCCGCCGTGCAGTTAGCCAGGCGGGTGGTGGACGCTTCCTTTAAGGAGGTGCTGATCGCCGGCGATGTCGGGCCGCTGGGGCTGCCGCTGGCGCCGTTCGGGCATATTCAGACTGAGGAAGCGTTCGAAATCTACAAAGAACAGGTCCAGGCACTGGTGGATGCCGGCGTGGACCTGATCCTGATCGAGACGATGGTGGACCTCTATGCGGTGCGCGAAGCCGTGCGGGCGGTGCACGCTGTGGATGAGAGCATGCCCGTGATCGCCTCGATGACCTTCACCCGGGACCGGCGCACCCTGTTGGGTGATACGCCCCGCAAAGTGGCCGAGCAGATGGCGGCGTATGGGGTGGACGTGATCGGCGTGAACTGCTCGGGCGGCCCCGTTCAACTGCTGCAGATCCTCAAGCGGATGAAAGAGGCCGTCCCGGAGGCGCAGTTCTCCATCATGCCCAATGCGGGCTTCCCGGCGCGGGTGGGGGGCCGGATTATGTACCCGGCCGGCCCGGAATACTTCCATGATTACGCCCTCTCGTTCTGGCAGGCCGGCGCCAGGGTGATCGGCGGCTGCTGCGGCACCACACCGGCGCATATCGCCGTAATGGCCAAAGCGATCGCGGAAGCGCCGGAAGACATCGGCAGGACGCCGGTGCAGGTTGAGGCCGCTGCCCCGGCGGCAGAAATGGAACCCGCCGAGGCGCTTTCCCGGCTGGCCCAGAAGCTGGCTGCGGGCGAGTTCGTCGTGGCAGTGGAAGTGGACCCGCCCAGAGGGTTGTCCACGCATAAACTGATGGCGGGCGCGTCGCTGCTGGCGGATGCCGGCGCGGACGTGATCGACGTGGCCGACAGCCCCCGGGCGCGCATGCGGATGAGCCCCTGGGCCGTCTGTGACCTGATCCAATCGCGCTTCGGCGTGGAGACCACGCTGCACTTCCCCACGCGGGGGCGCAACCTCCTGCGTGTGCAGGGCGACCTCCTGGCCGCGCATGCGATTGACATCCGCAATGTGTTTGTCATCATGGGCGACCCGACCGCGATCGGAGACTATCCCGATGCCAACGATTCTTATGACCTGGTGCCGACCGGCCTGATCCGCCTGATCAAGGAAGGCTTTAACGCCGGGATGGACCATGCCGGCGGTGAGATCGGTCAGCCGACCACGTTCTTCGTCGGCGCGGCTCTGAACCTTTCGCCCAAGGATCCCGAGCGCGAGGTCCGGGTGCTGCGCAAGAAGTTGGATGCGGGCGCGGATTTCTTCATTTCCCAGCCCGTCTTCGAGGTTGAAAAAGCGTTGACGTTCCTCAGGCGTTATGAAGACCAATACGGCCCGCTGGACAGGCCGATCCTGGCCGGCATCCTGCCGCTGGTGACCGACCGGCACGCGCGCTTCCTGCATAACGAGGTGCCCGGGATCAGCATCCCGCAAGCCATCCAGGACCGGATGGCAAAGGCGGGTGAGGATATGAATGCAGAGGGCGCCCGGATTGCGCTGGAACTGGTGGATGAGGTGAAGCAGCATTTCCAGGGCATCTACCTGGTCCCCTCGTTCAACCGGTTTGACCTGGTGGCAGGGATTGTGGAGAAGGCGAAGGGGTAACGCCGAATCTCGATGTATTCGGCATTGCGAGCGAAGCGAAGCAATCAGTCGTAGGGCGGGTTCCGGTTTTAATCCCACTACCCTGAGAATGGGACTCTGCCACGCCACAAAGGCTGCAGAATGGATCGCTTTATGTTGGGTGGGTCAGCGGCCCACCCAACGGACTCCCCCTATATTCAAAAGCCGTCAGTTTAATATCCAACTTGCATTATTAAGCGAAAAACGGCAAGTGCGGTAAAATGGGGTCTGGAGGTGACACATGAAAAAGTTGAATTTCCGCACGACCTGGCTCGTTTTGGGCCTGCTGGCCCTTGTCCTATCCGCTTGTAATACCACCGGCCTTTCCGACGTTGAACAAGCCGGAACTTATGCCGCCCAGACCCTGGCGGCGCTGCCCTCAAGTACGCACACCCAGGTCCCGGCAACCGATACCCCGGAACCGACCGCTACGCCCACCCAGGAGCCGACGCTCGGCCCGGTGGGGCCGTCGGATTTTCCGGAAGGGGTGAACCCGCTGACGGGGCTGAGGGTGGAGGACCCTGAGAATTTGGACCGGCGTCCCGTCTTCGTGAAGGTCGCCAACTATCCCGCGTCCGGCCGGCCGCACGCGGGGCTTTCCGCTGCCGACATTGTATTTGAATATTACATTGGCTATGGCAGCAACCGGTTTATTGCCCTCTACTACGGCGAAAACGCGGAGCAGATTGGGCCGGTACGCTCCGGCCGCCTGGTGGACCCGCAGCTGGTCAGTATGTACCAGGGTATTCTGGGTTTCCAAAGCGCGTATGAAACCATCTATGCCAAAATTGTAGACATTTTGGGCAACCGCGCGATCTCGGGGACGGGTAATGTCTGCCCTGCGATCTGTGATGACGGCCGGAATATCGTTACCAGCGTTTTTGCGAACTCTGAAGCGCTGACCGAGCTTTCAACGCAGCGCGGCGTGGATAACCACCAGTATACGCTGGACGGGATGGCTTTCGACCCTGAGGCGCCCGCGGGGGGTGTGCCCGGCCTTGACGCGCTGATCCTCTATTCCAACCTGGACCGCGGGGAATGGCGCTATGATGAGCGTTCGGGGAAGTATCTGCGCTGGATTGAGGATGCCGAAAGCGCCGATCTGGAAATGATCCCCCTGGTGGACCGCAATACGGATGAACAGCTGGCGTTCTCCAACGTCGCAGTGCTGTTTGCGTATTACACTGAACATACGCCGGCCATGCATGATATTGATCTTTGGGGCAACACGGCAGGGCGTCGGGCTGTGGTGTTCCGGGATGGGGAGGCCTACGAGGTGACCTGGGCTGTGCCCAGCAATGACCAGCCGATCCAGTTCTTTGACCAGAACGGCGACCCTTTCCCGCTTAAACCCGGCAATACCTGGATGGCGCTGATGGGCGTCAATTCCGGCGCAACGCAGGACGCTGGTAACTGGACTTTCAATTTCTACCTGCCCTGATTGATGCGGACCCTGATCCTTTCAGACGTCCACGCGAACTTAACGGCGCTGCAGACCGTGCTCGAGGATGCAGCGCCGTTCGATCGTGTCTGGTGCCTGGGTGATATTGTAGGGTACGGCCCTGATCCGAACGAATGCATCGAGACGATCAAGGAGCTGCCCGGCATTCGATGTGTGCGCGGCAACCATGATGCGGCTATCCTGGGAGAGATCGATGTTGCCGCGTTCAATGACGAGGCGCGCGCTTCATTGGCATGGCTGGATACGCAGCTGCTGCCCGAGAATCGGGCCTGGCTCAACGAACGACCGGAGCGGCTGATCATGGAGGATTTCACCCTGGCCCACGGTAGCCCCCGCAGCCCTGTTTGGGAATATATCATGGATATCGCCATCGCCCGGGAGAATATGTCCCATTTTGACACGCTTTACTGCCTGATCGGTCATACGCATATCCCTTCCATTTTCACGATGGATGCTGCGGCACCCGGTGCCACCCGGCTTTATCTGATGCCGCCCGGCGAACCCTTTGCCCTAAACCGGAAAAGCATCATCAACCCGGGTTCGGTCGGACAACCCCGGGACCACAACCCCTTATCCTCTTACCTGATCCATGATGACGGAGCGGACCTGCCCTTTGAATATCATCGGGTGGCTTATGATGTGGAACAGGTCCAGCTCCGTATTCTGGAAGCCGGGTTGCCGCAAAGGCATGCCGCCAGGTTGCGGGATGGATGGTAAGTTCAATCGAATATATGATAATTTGTTCCCTCAATGATAGCTGTGTCTCTGGGGAACTTTTTATTTACAGGAGGCGTCCATAGCGTATAAAATAAAGCAAAGTCGCCATAATCAATAAACAAAGGAGAAGATGATGACGAAGAAGAGGATGCTTGCACTTAGCCTGCTGCTTATTTCAGCTGTCCTGTTCAGCGCCTGTGCGGCAGCCCAAAGCCCGGAAGAACAGGCCATGTCGATGCCCGCTGCGGATTATGATGGCGTGGAAATGGAGGCCGTCGAAGATACCGCTGCCCCCATGCAGGAAAGTCTGGATTCGGAGCGGGGTTTCGCCACAGGCGGCGGCGAGCTGGCCAGCGCAGAAGAGCGGATGGTGATCTACAACGCCAATTTGCAGATCGCCGTTGAAGATCCGCTGGCCGCCATGGAGTCGGTGATTGCGATGGCAGAAGGCGCTGGTGGTTTTGTGGTCAATTCCAATACCTATCAATCCACCGGCTCCAACGGCCGGAAGATCCCCCATGTCAATCTGACGGTGCGTGTGCCGGCCGGACAATTGGATTCCATCATGGACCAGATCAAGGGTCTCACGCCGGACCCGAGTGAGGACGTCCTCTCTGAGAATGTCTCCGGCCAGGATGTAACCGCTGAATACACCGACCTGGAATCCCGCCTCCGCAACCTCGAGGCTGCCGAAGCTGCCCTGGTTGAGCTGATGGACCAGGCGCAGGACACCGAAGATGTCCTGGATATCTTTGATGAGCTGACCTATTACCGGGGTGAGATTGAATCGGTCAAAGGCCGGATGCAATACCTTGAAGAATCCGCCGCACTCTCTGCGATCACGGTGGAGATCGTCGCCAAAGAATCGCTGCAGCCAATTGAGATCGCCGGCTGGGAACCGAAGGGGACGGTCAAGAAAGCGGTCGAGGCTCTGATCAACACCGGGCAGACGCTCGTTGACGGGTTGATCTGGCTCGGTATCTACTGCCTGCCTTTCCTGATCCCCCTGGGCGTCGCCATTCATTTCCTGGTCCGCCTGATCCGCAAGCGGAAGGCCAGGAAGCAGGCGGGACAGGTTGAGGAGGTCAAGCCGGAAGAAGACTGATCCCCCACCAAACGGATTGCGAAAGCGCTCTGATTTCAGGGCGCTTTTTTGATTCCCGGCTTGACAAATTTAATTTAATGGTATAAAAAACATTAATCATTAAAAATTATTTTACTGATGAAAGGAAATTTAATGAAAAAACCGCGCGAACGATCTCCGGTTTTCTTGATTGATGACCTTGAAACCTTGAGAGTCCTGACGGATCCTTTGCGGATCCAGATCCTGGAAC
>WOYI011057348.1_pt1 | contig 23660 bp, 30 predicted proteins | sample 6423411 | NCBI WGS metagenome assembly WOYI01 (sample SAMN13441803, study PRJNA592873) | oil field metagenome | biome: oil field; feature: oil-well bore; material: oil-contaminated soil; isolation source: oil-contaminated soil from oil-well borehole | place: Germany: Wietze | collected 2016-10-18 ... | reverse complement strand
AGAGTCCTCTGGACCTCGATCCCAACACCTGGCTGATCATCAACTTCAGCGAGGAAGACAAGGAAGTCGGCATCGACTGGAACTTCATGCGCAACTCGTGCTTCCACTGCACGGAAGCAGCATGCGAGAAGGCGTGCCCCGTGGGCGCTATCTCCCACAAGGACAACGGCGCGGTCGTTATCGACCAGGAGAAGTGCATCGGATGCCGCTACTGCGTGGCATCGTGCCCGTTCGGTGTCCCGCAGTGGGACGAAGCGACCAACACCACCTTCAAGTGCTGGCAGTGCCAGGACCGCACCGCGGCCGAGCGCAAGCCCGCATGCGTGAGCACGTGCCCCACCGGCGCACTGCAGTTCGGCGATCGTGCCGACATGCTGGCTGCTGCCCGTGACCGCGTTGCCACGCTGAAGGAAGCCGGCTTCACCAAGGCAGAGGTGTACGGCGAGAACGAGCTCGGCGGACTGCACACCATCGTGGTGGCGCAGCGCGGTCTCGAGGCTCACGGACTCATCCGTGATCCGAAGATCGGCCTCACCGACTCCTGGCAGCTGCTGAAGCCGCTCGGCGCCATCGCCGCCGTGGCCACCGTCGGCGGTCTGGGTTTCTCGTACTTCATGGCGCGGAACTACTCGCGTGAGACCTTGGTCCTCGACGATGCGACGGGCCAGCTCGTTCCGGTGACGGAGGTGAAGAAGTGAGATACATCCAGAGGCAAAGCACATACGCTCGCAGTCTCCACTGGATCCACACGGTCGCGTGCCTTTCGCTGTACGTGACAGGTCTGATCCTCTTCATCCCGTCCGTGGCGGCTGCCGTCGGCGTTTCGACGGTCCAGGGCGCACGCATCATCCACCGCGTCATGGCCGCGATCTTCATCATCGCTCCTGTCGTGTCCATCTTCATCCAGCCCAAGGGCTTCAAGCATGTGCTCCAGGGTTGGTTCTTCAAGTGGGATGACAACGACAAGGAGTTCATGAAGAAGTTCATGCCGTACCTGCTGCTGGGCGCCAAGGGGCACATGCCCGACCAGAAGTACATGAAGTCCGGTCAGGCGCTCGCCGACATCCCCGTCGTGCTGCTCTCGATCGTGATCGCGCTCTCCGGCATCGTGCTTGTGTGGCCGCAGTCCTTCGGTGGCGGCGCGTTCGTCCGCTGGATGCTGCTCACGCACGACGCGGCCATGGTGCTGCTCAGCGTCATGCTGCTCGCCCACATCTACGTCGGCGCTGGTATCTTCCAGCCCTACCGTGGATCGGGCCGCATCATGTTCGGCGATGGCAAGGTCTCCGAGGCCGACGCCCTGTACCACTGGGGCACGTGGGCACGTGAGGTCCTGGCCGAGGGCGGCGACAAGGTCACGACCGAGTAGTCGCATCTCACGGCACGACGAGAGGGCCGGATCCCAGCGGGATCCGGCCCTCTTCCTTTGCATCACACCCCGGAACCTGCAACCCCGGGGCCTGCGTATGACAGTCGCTACTCGCTACCCTGCTCGGTACCACCGGTAGTGGGGATCTCTTCGCGCTCCCCGACGTCCTCGCCGGTGACGTCCGCGATGCCCCGGTCGATGAACTTGACCATGTTCTCCTCTGTCGCCGCACCTTGCACGCGGTCGAGTTCGTTTCCGTCCATGTCGAGCAGCACGAACGTGGGGGTGATGAACACGCCATACTCATCGGCCTGGGCCAAACCCTCGGTGGTCGATACGTCGATGATCTCGAACTGCTCGATCCGCGGTTCGTACTCCTCCCTCAAGCTCTCCACCGTCGGCTCCATCGCCTGGCAGAACGGGCACTCGGGATCGTAGAACTGGATGAAGTGGAGGGGGGCCTTCTCTTCCGGGGTGCCGCCATCACAACCGGCAAGCCCGACCGCGAGGAGCGCGACCAGGCCTATCGAGAGTGCGGCGATCGCAAAACGCTTCATGTGGTTCCTCCTGTCCAGGCCGCGCCGGTAGCACGGCCACTGGCAACGATCCCCTACTGCTCCTGGTGGATCTTCTCGAGCTCGGCCATCATGGCTTCGACGTCACGGGGCTCGTTCAGGCCGGTGTGCTGGGTGTAGCGGATGACGCCCTCTTTGTCGATGAGGAAGCTCCAGCGGGTGGCCGTCTTGGTGCGCTCGCTGAACGCGCCGTAGGCGGGCATCACCGTGCGGTCCCAGTCGGAGAGCAGGTCGAACGGAAGCTCGAGCTGCTCCCTGAACTCCGCGTGCGAGGCGTACCCGTCGGCGCTGATGCCGAAGACCTCGGTATCGCGCTCCTGGAAGAACTCGTAGTTGTCACGGTACCCGGACAGTTCGCCTTCTCAAACCGGCGTGAAGTCTGCTGGATAGAAGACGAGGATGACGTTCTTGGTGCCTTTGTAGTCCGAGAGCGCGACGGTGGTCTGATCCTGGTTCTTGAGCCGGAACTCCGGGGCCATGGTCCCGACCTCGAGACCATCCAGTTCGGACGCCGTGTCGCCACCGGAGGTGTCGCCTCCGTCCGTACAGCCGCCGGCGAGCAAGAGCGCGGCTGTGAGCACTGCGAGGAGGAGCGGTGCCGGCCTCATCCTCATACCCCATCTCCCTTCACAAACGTGTAGACTGACCAGGTGGACTCTGCATGATTGTACCCCCGCGCCATCCGCCCGGCACACGGAACGCACGAACGCCTTGGGGGTATCGCACATACCGTAGGGTAAGGGAGCTCGTCTTAGTCTGGAGGCATCATGGCCGATTCCGCACGCGCCAAGAGCATCGCCCACTACTCCGAGAAGCGTCCCGACCTCGCGCAGCAGCTCGCGTTCTTCGAGAAGCTCTGGAGCGTTCAGGACGAATTCGCGAAGAAGGCCGCGCCCTACGCGCCAGCGCCGCTGGAGGACCTTGAGCGCGCGTTGAGGAACCATCAGACCATGTTCTCGCTCGTCCAGCCCACGATCCCGCTCGACGACTACCGTGACGCCGTCCGGGCCGTCGCCGCAGTGATGGCCGAGGCCGGCCTCTCCGGGGAGCAGACCGCGGCACTCGCCGAGGTCGATCTCGGCGATGCGGTGACTGCCGGGGCGCTCGCCGACGCGCTCGACGGATTCGATGTGTTCGTCCAGTCGGTGTCGGACGCCATCGGCGACGATCGCTTCACCACTCCGCTCCTCTCGTTCGTGCTCACCGAGGCGATGACTCCGTTCCTGCGCGAGCCGGCGAAGTCCGGGGTCGAAGCCACCGGCAAGTTCGACTGGCTCCAGTGGGATTCGGGGCTGTGCCCCGCGTGCGGAACGCCGGCGTCCTCGGCTGTGATCCGGGATGAAGGCGTGCTCCAGGGCGGGCGTCGCTGGCTCTCCTGCCCCACCTGTCGCACCCAGTGGGAGTACGCACGCATCCGTTGCACCCGCTGCGGCACGCGCACGCACACCGATCTCGAGTACCTTTACGACGAGGAGGACCCGGCACACAGGATCCACATCTGCAGCGCATGCCACGGATACACGCCGGTGGTCTTCGAGCGTGAGCAGATGGCGGTGACTGTCCCCGAGGTCGAGGAGGTCGTCATGGTCCCGCTGGAGGCGGTGGCCGCCGAGCGCGGCTACACCCCGCTGGGCGACGACAAGGACGAGATGCCGAACTAGGGCTGAATAGCGAGTGCACGAAGGGCCGCGAGGAGACTCGCGGCCCTTCGTGGCATCAGGGCGCTACGGCAGCGCCGTGGCGGGGTGACAGTTGAGGCAGAGGTCGTCGTTGGTCTCGACGAGCATGTTCGGGTTCTCGGTCTCGTGCGGGAAGTTCTGGAACGTCGGGTTGACGGTGCCCGGCGGCGCCGTTTCCCACGCCATGCCGTTCCACATCACCCCGTCAGCGTAGGTGATCACCGCGGGCGCAGCATCGCCGATGGCCCCGGTCGCATCCAGCGTCCCCACCGAGCGCGTGTCCTCATGGCACTGCTGACAGATCGGCGCGCGACCCGCTTGCTGGGGAGTCCGCGGCCAGGGCATCAGGAACCCCCGGTTGTCTGCCCCTACTGTGGCATCGGTGTGCCCCGGGGGATTTGAGAGCCCGCCGAGCGGACCCATCTCTGTAAGTCCAGTCGGGTCGTTGCTCACGAGTCGGGACACGAGTGAGTACGTGAACTCCGCGGTCTGGGCCGGGTGATTGTGCACGAGGCCCCCTGACGACCGACCCGCGTGACATGTAAGGCACCATCCGGAACCGTAATCGTCCACGGGCGTGGTCGCGCCGGCACCCGTCGGAAGCCGCTTGAGTAGTTTCGAAGACGAGTAGAAGGACGCCGGCTGCCGTATCCGTGCACGATCGCCGACGAACGGATTCACCGTGTCGGCGTCGTGCGGACTGTGGCAGTCGTTGCACATGAGAACGCCGCCAGCTCCGGAGAAGCTGCCCGCCAGGTCGCCGCCATCCGTCGGACTTCCACCAGGAACGACGTTGGTACTGCTCCACGTGCCATCACTGAGCAGGATGCCATGCCGCGAGGTGTCGGAGACGGTGCCACCTCTCGCTGCGATAGCTCCGTAGACTCCCCAACCACCGGTACCATCGTGGCATGTGAAGCATGTGCCGTAGATCGTGGCCGAGGGCAGCAGAACGATTCCGCCTGCAGGTGCGTTGTGGACCGAGTGGCACACCCTGCATTTGCTCGTGGTCGTCAGGTAGCCGTTATGCGGCCCGGCGGGCCGCCCGAACTCGAAGTTGTTGTTCGGGTCGCCGGAGACTTCTGAGCTGTCGTCGAGGTCGGCGTGGCAGCTAGTGCAGTCACCGGCGAACACATAGTAGTTGTTCACACCGAGGTACATGTCGTGACAACTGCCGCAGCCCGGGCTGACGAGACCCGGCAGCCCATTGGGTTCCTGGAAGGCGTGCGCGGGAGTGGACAGCATGACAAGGCCGGCCAGGCCGAGACACATGACGACCCATGCGGTCGCTCGGCGTACCGAGGACGAACTGGACTTCACACTGATCCACCCCTACGCACGCTGGCCCCGCGGCCTGACCAGCCACCGGCACGCGACTTACGCGCTGGTACGTATCATGACGAATTCGTTAGCGACTAACAAGGGCTGAACCCGCACGTCAGCGCCCGGATGGTCGGTCGTTCCGTCCCGCACGTCGTAGCGCCAGCCGTGCCACGGGCATACAAGATCGTAACCCTCCAGCACGCCGTCACCGAGGGGGCCGAACGCATGCCTGCAGATGTTCGAGACCGCGAAGAACTCGTCCCCCACGCGCGCGATGGCGAGGTCGTTCTTCCCCACCTTCACGTGGCGCACCGAGCCCGGCGGCAGGTCGCTCACCCGGCACACCGGGATGTCGATGGGCGTTCCCGCCTCCGGCTCGTCGATGACACCGAGCAGCTCGGCGCCATCCTCCACGTCCGCGCGGATGAACAGACCACACCAGCACTTTCGGATGGCGGCGAACTGCTCACGGTGGAACGGTATGCACGGGCAGATGATGGCGACGTCTTCCTTGGGATCGCCGGTGCGGATGCGGCACGGGCAGTACACGTCGCCCGTCGCCTCGAGGATCTCCAGCTCCGAGGCGAGGACCTCGTCGACGAACTCGCTCTCCGTATTGAACCGGTAGCCGAGTGTGGCCGCGAACGGCCCCATGTACGCCTTCAAATCCTCGATCGTGGTGCCGGGACCGAACATCCGGCGCTTCGGGCGCTCCGCAGCATCGCTCACAGGTCCAGAAGCTCCTTGATGCGCTTCTTGTTGAAGCCGACGATGACCTCCTCGTCGACGACGATCACGGGGAACGATGTGCCCCCGGAGATGCTCTTGACCTCGGCGGTCGCGTCCTCCCGCTCCTGCCCCGTCAGCAGGTCGACCTCTGTGACGTCGTACTCCACGTCGTTCTCGTCCAGGTACTTCCTGGTCATGCGGCAGTAAGGACAGGTGGAGAGTGCGAAGACCTTGACCGTCATGCGGCTCCTCCTCGGGTGTGTGCGGGATGTCCGGGCTGCCAGACTACGCGGCTGGCGTCGCCGGGACCTCGGGCCTGTCGAAATGCTCCGCTTCGATCTTGCGCCAGATGTTGCGCAACGGCCAGCGGCTGCTTGCCATGATGCACTCCTTGATTCTTGGGATACGGGGCCACTATCCGGGAGTATGTTCCCCGGCATTCGCGCGGCATCTCGGCGCATGTCATCGCAGCACGATACAATCATCGCATGCAACTCCTCCCCACACCAGCGAGGCGCACATGCGCCTGATCGTCCTCGCGTCAGGGTCCTCGGGCAACTGCGCCCTCGTCGAGTCGGGCGGCCGCGCCGTACTGCTTGACGCCGGCATCTCGACCCGTGAGACCCTGCGTCGCATCGCCGCCTCCGGTGCAGGCGACGCGCGCATCGAGGCGATCCTGCTCACTCACGAGCACGTGGACCACGTGCGTGGCGCCCGCGTGCTCGCACGGCGCCTTGGCGTGCCGGTGATGGCCACGGCGGGCACGCTCCAGGCTGCGGCCGACGCGCTCGCAGACGTGCCCGAGATGATCGCCGTTGCCAGGCGTGACCAGTTCCAGGCTGCCGGCCTGCGCATCAGTTCGTTCGGTACGGCTCATGACGCGTCTGAGTCGTGCGGCTACGTGTTCGAGAGCCGCCGCGGTCACAGGATAGGCGTGGCCACCGACACCGGCGTGGTGACGCCGGAGATCATCGACGCGCTCAGTGGCTGTCACGCCCTGGGCATGGAGTCCAACCACGATGATGGGATGCTCGCCGCTGGCCCCTACCCGCCCTTCCTGAAGCGCCGGATCGCGGGCGACCGCGGCCACCTGTCGAACGCCGCGGCTGCGTCAGCGCTCGATGATCTGGCATGGAAGGGCCTCTCCCACGTGTTCGCGCTCCACATATCGGAGCAGAACAACACGCCGGAACGGGCCCGGGTCGCACTTGCACGCACGCTGCGCGACACAGCCGCGCTTGAGACGATCGCACGCAACGAGATCGGCGGCTGCGCGCTCTAGCAGCCCTAGTATTCGATCCCGAGGCGCGCCGGGATCCCGGCATCGAACGGGTGCTTGATCGGCACCATCTCGGTCACCAGGTCGGCGCGGTCGATCAGCGCCTCGGAGGCACCGCGTCCGGTGAGGACGACCTCGATCGCCGGAAGGCGCGTGTCGATGGCCGCAAGCACGTCGGCCTCGGCCACCAGTCCGTAGCGCATGGCGACGTTGATCTCGTCGAGGATGACCACCCCGTACTCCGCGCCCGCGAGGACGCCTGCCGCGATCTCCCACGCCTCGACCGCCGCTCGCCGGTCCTCGTCGTTCACGCCGGCACCGAGGAGCCCGGTCGAGCGAAGTGCCGGCCGCTCGACACGTACGCCGAGACCTTCGAGCACCGCAAGCTCGCTCGAGCGCGCACCACCCTTGATGAACTGCACGAACGCCACGTCCAGGCCGGCGCCGACAGCGCGAACCGCAAGCCCCACGGCCGCGGTGGTCTTGCCCTTGCCGTCGCCGGTGTACACCTGCACGAGTCCACGCTCGATGGTGGTCATCTACGCCTCCTCCTCGTCATCGGTCGACTCGACTATAGCGAGTACGTCCGACTCGCTGGCGACGATCGTCGCGCCCCCGTCCACCGCCCGGAGCCACAAGTCAGTCGCTTCGCCGCCACTGAAGTCGCGGTCGGGGGTCATGTCTCCCACAAGCACGAGCGGACGCCCCGACTCGAACGCGGCGCGGAGGTTCGGCAGGTTCGAGCGGCCGAACGGCGTGGGGCATACCACGACGCACCGCGCCTCGGCGTACGCGCGCCGCACGGCCTCCTGCGCATCGGCGTCGATCTCGCCGAACGGCGGCAGAGCAGCATGCCGTACGCCGAGGGCCTCGGCCACCGCCTGATCGACATCGCCACGATTGAGTGCGCCCGCGGCCACGTCGTAGCCGGCACGCATGAGGTCGCGCATGAGCGCGATGCCGGTGCCCGAGCCGCAGACCAGCCCCACCGTGCCGCGGGAGCCGTCCGATGTGAGGTCCTCCCCGCGCAGCACCGGCGTGACCGCGACGCTTCCGGTGACCGGGTCGGTGCGCACCACCGCGCGCACGCCGAACACGTCGGAGATCACGCGCGAGCTGAGCGCCTCGGCGGGCGGCGCCGAAGGAGTCAGCCGGCCGTCGGCCACGATGCTCATGCGGTCCGCATACCGAGCCGCGATCCCGAGGTCGTGGAAGACGCCGAGCACGGCGATGCCGCCGTCAGCCAGCGAGCGCACGAGGTCCAGCACCTGGAGGGCATGGTTGAGGTCGAGATGGCTCGTGGGCTCGTCGAGCAGGAGCACGCGTGGCTGCTGCGCGAGTGCCTGGGCCAGTGTGAGGCGCTGGAGATCGCCGCCCGAGAGCTCGTCGATACGCTCGGCGGCGAGCCGGGCGGTGTCGGTGCGCTCCATCACCTCGTCGACGACGGCGTGGTCGTCCGGACCGAGCGATGCGAGCCTTCCCAGGTGCGGATGGCGCCCCATCTCCACGAAGGCCCGCGCGGTGAACGCGAAGGCCGACGGCTGCGACTGCGGCACCACACCGATGAGCTGCGCGCGCTCGCGCTCGGGCAGGCGCAACACCGAGGAGCCGCACACGATGTCCCCGCTGAGCACGTCCGCGCCCCCGGTGACCGCGCGCAGGAGCGTGGACTTGCCCGCGCCGTTGGGGCCGACGAGCCCCACGAACTCCCCGGGCCGCACCTCGAGGGCGGCGTCGCGAACGACCGTCCGCGCGCCGTAGCCGACCGTCACGCCTCTGAACTCGAGCGACGGAGCGGTCATCGCCCACGCTCCTTGCGGACAAGGAGCCAGATGAAGAACGGCCCGCCGGCGAGCGCCGTCACGATGCCGACCGGGATCTCGACCGGCGCGAGCACGGTGCGCGCGGCAAGGTCGGCGAGCACGAGCGCGATCGCACCCGCAAGCACCGAGGCGGGCAGCAGGAGCCGATGCCTCGGCCCCACCACGAGTCGCACCATGTGCGGCATCATGAGCCCGACGAAGCCGATGAGACCCGAGACCGAGACCGCGCCCGCCACCACGAGCGAGGCCGCGCCGAGCGCGAGGATCTTGAAGCGCTCCACGGGCACGCCGAGCTGCCCCGCACGCTCGTCACCGAGGAGCATGAGGTCGAGCTCCCGGCTGTACAGCACGGGCACGATCGAGCCGGCGCCGAACATCGCGGCAAGCATCGCCACGTGCCCCCACGAGCGGTTCGCGAGCCCGCCCATCATCCAGAAGACGACGCTCGTCATCGACTGGCGGTCGAACACCAAGACGAACGACGTGAGCGCCGAGAGTGTGTAGCTGATCGCGATGCCGGCGAGCAGCAGCGATGTGGGGTCGAGTCGCCCCCGGCGCGATGCGAGTCGCACCACTAGCAGCATGGTCCCGAGCGCGCCAGCGAACGCCCCGACCGGCACGCCGATGGCGCGTGCCGCATAGCTGCTCCCGAACGCCGTGATCGCGAGCGTGGCGCCCAGCCCCGCCCCTGAAGACACGCCGAGGACGTACGGGTCGGCGAGCGGGTTCTTGAAGAGCGCCTGGTACAGCACGCCCGCGAGCGCGAGCGACGCGCCCACGAGCGCCGCGAGCAGCACCCTCGGCAGACGCAGATCGATCACGAGCGCGTCGGCGAGGGTAGAGCCGTGCCCCGTGAGCGCCCGGGACAGGGCTCCGATGACCTCCTCCGCCGAAAGCGGCACGGCGCCCAGCGCCACGCCGGCGAGCATCGCGAGCACGAGTGCTGCAGCGAGTCCCGCGAGCGTGAGCGCGACCCTGCGCCTGTCGGCGGAAGGCGTCATGTCACTCGGCGAACACGTCGGGGTGCAGCGCCTCGGCGACCTGGCGGATGCCGTCGACGATGCGCGGTCCGGGGCGGCTCACGAGGTTGTCGTCGAGCAGATAGACGCGACCCCCGGCAACAGCCGTGAGGTTCCCGTAGCCGGGACGGCCGGTGATGTCCGACGGAGCGCTCATCGAGCCGAGGGTGGCCAGGTACACGTCGGGGTCGGCGGCCACGAGCTGCTCCACCGAGTAGGCCACGTAACCCTCCTCGGTGACCACGTTCTCGCCGCCGGCGTGCTGGATGACGTCGTCGAGCAGCGTGCCCGAGCCCACGGTGAAGAGCGGATCCTGAGCGATCTCCAGGAAGCACCGCACCGGCGCACTCTCGACCTGTTCGCCGATGGCGTCGATCTGGATCTGCATCGAGCTGACCACGTCGTCGGCCGCATCGGACTCGCCGATCGCGGTGCCCACGGTGAGGATCGAGTCGTAGAGCGCGTCGACCGTCTGCGGGTCGATGGCCACCACAGCGGCGCCGAGCGCCTCGAGCTGCGTGATCACCTCGGCCTGCACGCCGGTGGTGACGAGCACCACGTCGGGGTCGAGCGCGGCGATCGACTCGAGGTTCGGGCCGACGAAATCGCCCACCTTCTCGATGTCGGCCACCTCGGCGGGGTAGTCGCAGTACGTGGTGACGCCGACGAGCCGGTCGATCGCGCCGAGCGCCGCCACGATCTCGGTGTTGGCCGGCGCGAGACTCACGATGCGCTCGGGCTTCGCCTGGATAGTGACGTCACGACCGGCGTCGTCGATGACCGTGACCGGGAACGCGGCGGCGGTTGCCGTCGCGTCTTCGGCGGTCTCCTCGGGTGCCGAGCAGCCCGCGAGCGCTGCGAGTACGAGCGCCGCGATCAGGGCGAGCGTCCCCGTCCGGCGTGCGGTGCCGGCGGTTGTGGTGCGGAACAGGTGGAACATGGTGCCTCCTTGCGTCTCGATGCCTGCACTCCGGCCGAAGAGATGACGCGCCCCGAACACGAAAAAGACCCTCGCCGGTTCCGGCGGGGTCTCCGTGCTCGAGGTCTTGGTTTCGGAGCGCTTTGGTCGAGCGCTGCGAGTGTGCCCCGTACCACGAAGGCCGCGTCGCGATGGTGCAGGCAGGTCTCCTGGCTTCGAAGCGCGCTCGCTTCGTTACAGTGGCGGGTCCGCGCCGGAGTCACACCGGCTTCCCTATTCTCCCGAAGTCTCCTTCGGGCACCTGCACCGTCTTCGGTTGTCCGCGCCATCATAGCCCTCCCCGCCTGAGGTGGGAAGCGGGCGGCGCATGCCCCCCGGCGACGACCCCGCAGTGCCGAAGCGGTACAATGCGGTAGCGCGCGCCGAAACGGGGAACGCGCAGCGTGTAGGCTTGCGAGAAGGGACATCGTGGATATCTTCCAGAAGGCGTTCGACTTCACCGAAGCACGTACCGCCCGCGAGTCGGGCTACTACCCGTACTTCCAGGTGATCAACTCCGAATCGGACTCGCAGGTCACCGTGGAGGGCCGCGACCTCGTGATGCTCGGCTCGAACAACTACCTCGGCCTCACGACGCACCCGCACGTGCGCGAGCGGGCCGCCGAGGCCCTCGCGAAGTACGGCACGTCCTGCACGGGGTCGCGCCTTCTGAACGGCAACCTCGACATCCACATGGAACTCGAGGAGCGCCTGGCACGCTTCACCGGCAAGGAGGCGTGCCTCGTCTTCTCCACCGGCTTCGGCGCGAACATCGGCACCATCTCGGCCGTGGTGGGGCGCCACGACACGGCCGTCATCGACAAGGACGATCACGCGAGCATCTACGATGGCTGCAAGCTCTCGTACGGCAAGGTGGAGCGCTTCGAGCACAACGATGTCGCGAGCCTGCGCGATGCGCTCGAGCGGGCCTCGAAGAACGCGAACGGCAGCGGCGGGACGTTCGTGGTGGTGGACGGCATCTTCTCGATGGAGGGCGACATCGCGCCGCTCCCCGAGATGCTGCCGGTGCTCAAGGAGTTCGGCGCCCGGCTGATGGTGGATGACGCGCACGCCTCCGGCGTGATCGGGCCGAAGGGCAACGGCACCGCCGCCCACTTCGGCGTGACCGACGAGGTCGATCTCATCATGGGCACGTTCTCGAAGAGCTTCGCCTCACTCGGCGGCTTCATCGCCGGCGACGCACTCCTGATCGACTACATCAAGCACTCGTCGCGGCCGTTCATCTTCTCGGCGGCCATGGCTCCGGCGAGCGTGGGCGCGGCCCTCGGTGCGCTCGACGTGATGGAGACCGAGCCGCAGCACCGTGAGCGCCTCTGGGAGATCGTGGACCGGATGCAGGCCGGCTATCACGAGCTCGGCTTCGATACCGGCACGAGCGAGACGCCGGTGATCCCGATCATCTTAGGCGACGAGATGCTCGTCTTCGAGTTCTGGCGGCGCCTGCGCGACGCGGGCGTGTTCGTGAACCCGGTGCGCCCTCCGGCGGTGCCGGCCGGACGCGCGCTCCTGCGCACGAGCTACATGGCCACACACACCGACGCGCAGATGGAGTTCGTGCTGAAGGCCTTCGGCAGGATCGGCCGCGAGCTCGGCGTGCTGAACGCGTAGCGCCTTACGGCAGCGCGTGCGCGTGCGGGTACTCGGGATGCTTCCGGCGTGCCACCAGCGTGATGATGGCGAGCGCGGCCACCGCGATCGAGCCCACCATGCCGAAGAAGCCGTAGATGTACGCGGGGTTCTCCGAGCTGAAGACAGGACTGTCCGGGTGGAAGAGGTTCGGCAGCGCCAGCACGAGGTACCACAGTGCCGCGGCGAGCACCGCGTCGAGCACCGCCGGGACCTTGGGATGGTCGAAGATCAGCTGGATGGCGAGGACGACGACCGAGGCCGCCAGCAGGCCGAACGTCATGAGCAGCCGTGGCTCGGTCCACAGGATGCCGCCCCAGATGAGCTGCATCGACAGGATGCCGAGGATCGTGTTGACGGTCCACAATGGCAGCGAGAACCAGCGAAACGCCTCGCCCCAGCGCCCGAGCTTTGACGCTCCGAACGTGAACGCCAGACCGAGAAGCCCGGCGAGCGTGAACGTGCCCATGTTCACCCAGGTGGATGCGCCGTGGAACATCACGAAACGCACCATCGTCCCGAGGCGCTCGTCCGGCGGGATGCTCAGGACCGAGACCACGCAGGTGACGGCCGCGAGCGCGATCAGCGCGACAAGCGCGATGCGGACGTTCTTCGGCAATGGCATGGGACTCCTTCGCGGGGACCTGCGCACGCAGGTGTGCGTGCTCACAGGATTCTACCAGGACCCGGTCTGCACGGAACGCGCCGGCCTAGCGGCGGGCTTTGCGGCGGATCTCCTCGATCGAGGCGAACGCGGCGGACTCCCCCGCCTCGATGGCGACGGCCGCCTGCCCGTAGTCCATGCCGGTAAGGTGATGCACGGCCGGCGAGATGACGACGTCGGCGGTCTTGAGCGCCTCCTGCGCGAGACGGCCCTCGAAGGCCTCGGAGACCGCACCCAGCACATCGAACGCGCTGATGCCGCGCTGCGCCGTACCCGTCTTCAGCGTGTCGCGCAGTTCCTTCATCCGCAGGCCCGGCTTCGGCAGTTCGCCTTCGGGAAGACGCACAGTGCCGTCACCACTCGCGTCCACAGCAACGATCGTCTCGCCGCCGAGATGCCGTGCGAGCGACACGGGCACCGGCTCGCAGACGTAGCCGTCCACGAGCACGGTGTCTTCCATCACCACCGGCAGGAACGCCAGCGGGACCGAGACGCTGGCACGCACGGCGGCGATGAGGTCGCCGGAGGTGAAGCGCACCGGGCGGTTCCGCGTGAGATCGGTCGCCACGCACCCGAACGGCAGCAGCAACTCCTCGAAAGTGGCGGGCAGATGCTGGCGCAGGAACGCCTGGACCTTCTCGCCGGAGAACACCGCGCCTTTGGTGAGCGCCATCTCGCCGACACCGGTGACCGACTTGACGTCGAAGGTGAGCGCGATCTGCTCGATCTCGGCCACAGGAATGCCCGCCGCATAGAACGCGCCCACCATCGCGCCCATGCTCGTGCCCGCGACCGCGTGCGGCAGCAGGCCTTCGGCCTCGAGGGCCTTAAGCACGCCGATGTGAGCGATGCCGCGAGCGGCGCCGCTGCCAAGCGCAAGACCGATCCGCTTGGGACCGAAGAACGGCATCGTGCTATTCGCCCACCTTGGCCAGCTTGAACGCGTACTGCATCGACGTCACCAGGAATACCCCTGAAAGCGCGACGGCAAGCACGATGCCGATGATGTCGAACGGCAGCAGCGTGCCGGCGATCGGCGTGAGGAACCAGCCTTCGGCGGCCATGATCGCGATGTTCACCAGCACGATGATCACGCGCATCTCGGTGGGCCCGAACGTGCCGAAGCTGATCTTGAACACGCCGTCCACGGCGGTGCGGATGTACACGTGCGTGGACATGAGCAGGTAGCCGATCATCGCGAAGGCCGCGATATCGAGGCGCAGGTACGGCGACATGCCGATGCCGATGATCGTGAGGAACTCGGTGATCGCGTCCACCGTGTGGTCGATGTAGAAGCCGAACCTGGGCCGCTCGATCTTGCGGTAGCGCGCGAGCGTGCCATCGAGCGAGTCGCCCACCCAGTTCACGAAGAAGCCGGCGCACGCGAGCAGCAGCCACCACTTGCCGCCGCCGGAGAGCCAGTAGCCCGCGAAGCACATCGCCGAGCCCACCACGCCAAGGCCGGTGAGGACGTCGGGCGTGACCCACGCGGGCGAGTGCGCGGCCATCCACTGCAGCGCGGGGCGCTCCAGCGGCCCGAGGAGCATCTTGTTCACGCGCGTGTGTTGCTTGATGTCACTCATCTCGGGCATGCGGATCTCCTCGTCAGTCGGGTAGGGTCACATCGGGCCACACGATGTGCGGCATCGCCCACTGCCGCGGGTACTCGGCGATCCAGCGCTCCGCCGGCGCCAGGCAGCGCTCGGCATTCGTGAGCAGGAGTTCGGGGGTCGCGCGACCGGGCTCCATCGGGATCGGGTCCGACGCGAGCAGACGGTAGCGCCCGTCGGGCATCCGCGGTGCGGTGAGCGGGATCACCGGCACGCCGGCACGCATCGCAAGCCGCACGTGCAGCAGGGGCAGCGCCGACGGGTGGCCGAAGAAGTGCGGACGGACCTTGCCGGGCTCGTCCATCGGCCGATCGAGGCCGGTGACCACGGACCCGCCGGCTTCCAGACGCCGGGCGGCAGCCTTGAGCGACTCGAGCGAGACCGGCGTGACCTCGAAACCGGCCTCGTCGCGCATGTCGTTCTGCCACTGGTACCCTCCGTTGGGATCGGGCACCGACAGCACCTGCATGCGCCAGCCGGCCCGTCCGAGCGCACGGCCGAGGAGGTCGAAGTTGCCGAGATGCACACCCACGTACACGAACGGCCCCTCCGTGCGTTCGCGCTCCATGAGCGCCTCGAACGTCTCATCGTGCACCACGATGGCTTCCTCACGGGCATCGTTTCCGAGCGCGTGGTAGAGGTCGTAGAGGAAGAGCCCCATGTTGCGGACGTTCTCCCGGGCGGCCTCGTCGAGGGCCGCACCGGTGAGCGTGCCACCCGAGGCCACGTACTGGTTCGAGCGAGCCGCTCGCAAGAGCACCGAGCCGGGGTCGGCGATCATCCTGGAGGCGACGAACGGCACGGCGACCTCGGCGGCGCCCGGTGGCAGCACGCGGGCCGCCCCGAGTGCCATGCGCATCCCCACCCGCGTCTTCGAAAGCGAATCGAGCATCGCGACGTGCTCCTTTCCAGCATCGCTCCAGTGTACCAGCACCATCCGCAGTGCTACGCTCGGAGCGCAAGCACAAAGATGCGAGGGAGACACCGGTGACCGAGGCAGCCGCAAGCGTACGCATCGACGAAGTCCCGCTCGGCGATCCCCGGATCAAGGACTTCGTAGGGTTCCACTGGAAGCACTACCGTCTCAACCCCTACTGGGTGCCGCAGCTCAACGCCGACCTGCTCGGCAACCGCCTGCTCGGCATGAAGGGGCTGCTCACGCCGGAGCACCCGTATCACGAGACCGCCGAGACGACGCACTTCCTGGCGTCAATCGACGGCGAGACCGTCGGGCGCATCTCGGTGTCGATCAACCGGCGCTTCAACGACTACTACAACACGAAGATCGCGTTCTTCGGCTTCTTCGAGTGCATCGAGGAGTACGCGGTGGCCGAAGCGCTGCTCGACGCGGCACGAGCGTGGGCGAAAGAGCATGGGGCCGAGGTGCTGCGCGGCCCGGGCGAGTACGGAAACGTCACGCACGAGCGCCAGGCCTGCCTGATCGACGGCTTCGACCAGGACGTGTTCGTGGAGCACACCTGGAACCCGAAGTACTACGCGGAGTTCATCGAGCGGTACGGATGCATGAAAGTGATGGACTATCACGCCTACGTGATCGACCTCACCAAGCCGAAACCCGAGCGCGTGGGTATGGTGGCCCAGGCCGTGCGGAACCGCGGTCACATCGAGACACGTGCGCTCGAGATGTCGCGCTTCGAGGAAGACCTCGCAATGGTCATCGACATCTACAACCAGGCATGGGCCGAGAACTGGGGCTTCCTGCCCATCCAGCCCTACGAGGTGGACGCGCTCGTTGAGGCGCTCAAGCCGATCATCGATCCGGGCCTCGTTCGATTCGCCTTCATCGACGGGAAGCCGATCGCCGTGCTCGGCGCGTTCCCCGACCCCAACGAGGCGCTGCAGCCGCGCTGGAAGTGGTACGGCGACTCCGACTACACACGTCTCGCGCGCCTGTTCGCCACGCGCAGGAAGATCAAGCGCGTGCGGCTCATCTTCTTCGGCATCGTGCCCGGCTATCGCCGCCACGGCGCCGACGCGCTGCTCTACCACGAGGTCCACGAACACACACAGTCGAAGGGCTACACCACCTGTGACGTGTCGCTGCTACTCGAGGTGAACGAACTGATCCTCCGTGCGGCCGAGTCGATGGGCGGCCACCGCAACAAGACCTGGCGCATCTGGGACCTGCCGCTCTAAGCGGCCGCTAGTACCGGCCGTTCGCGCGCTCCATGATCACCTTCGGAAGATCGGCGGTCGGCACCGTCTCGACCACCGCGCCGAGCGCGAGTGCGGACGACGGCATGCTGGGCGCCGCAGCCGTGGCCGGATCCTCGACGATGGTGTAGGCGCTCGCCCGCCGGAGCGCCTGCATGCCGAGCGCGCCGTCGCTTCCGAGCCCGGTGAGCAGCACGCCGAGCGCCCGGCTACCGAACACCTCCGCGGCTGACGCGAACGTGATGTCGATACAGGGCACGTGCGGCGCGTCGGTCTCATCGTGGTCCAGCCGGATCCGTGTGCCAGTGCTGTCGCGGAAGAACCGCAGGTGGCGACCGACCTGCGCGATGTAGACGGTCCCCCGCCGGAACGCCTCGCCGTTCTCCGCCTCCTTCACGGTGAGCCAGCACAGAGGGTCCAGCCGCTCGGCCCACTGCTCCACGAAGCCCGGCGAGATGTGCTGGCAGATGGCAACGGGCGCGGGGAAATCGGCCGGCAGCGCCCGCACGATGCACTCGAGCACGGGCGGTCCGCCCGTGGACGCGCCGATCACCACGGCGGCCGAGGCGAAGCCTCCCAGGGGTGTGCCCGCGGCAGTCACCGCGAACCGCCGCTACGCTTCGCGCGGAGAGCGAACCGCAGCATGCCGCCGGTCACAACCGCCATGAACTGCAGCGCCGGTGAGACCACGGTCATGAGCAGGAGCCAGCCGATCTTCGACGCCCGGGACGTATAGAGGATGAGCGGGATGCCCCACGCGGCGGCATCCACGGCCGGGTCGAAGGCGATCGGCACGGAGGGCCCCCAGACGACGAGCAGCACGACGAAGCTGGCACTAGCGAGTGCGACGCCAGCAAGCGTCAGCGACCGGAGCTTCGCCCGGGGGACGTCCGCCTCCAGGGGCAACTCATCGAGGGCGGACCGCGCGACCCACCAGCCCACGCCGAAGCCGAGCAGGATCGCGAAGACCGGCACACCCGTACCGAGTCCGATGGCGAAGACATCGATGAGGCCGACGCCGATGGCGGGGAGGTTCTGGCGCCACAAGGGCTGACTCACTTCGGCGCTCCCACGGTTGATGGGCTGTCTTGACCTAACGGTAGCAGACACAGATGCCGCGCGTCCGAGTGTGCAGGACTACCCCGATGCCCGCTGCATCATCTCCTCGAGCAGCCGCACCATGGCGTAGGTATCGAGCGCGCAGTACTCGATCAGATGACGCATGGTGGCATCGGCCTCCTCCTCGTCGGCCAGCCCCTTGACGATGCGCAGATAGCGCGCACTCGCCGTCTGACCGTCGGCGATGCCCATGCCCTCGTACGAGAGGTCGGGGCACCACGCCGGCAGCACGTACTTGATGCTCGAGCGCCCTGCGGCCTTCGGGTGTCGGGTATTGCGGCGGATGATCGGCTCGAGGTCGAACAGCCGCGTGCGCACGGCGGCAAGCCGTCGCGCGAGCTCGGGCAGCGCTGCGGCCAGTCCGTCGATCTGCGTCCGCTCGTATGCCGAGTAGTGCACGATCGAGCCCTCGAGACCGAGGTCGGCGAGCATGTGCGTCGCGAGCAGTCGACGGGGATCACCATCGCCCGCATGCAGGTACTCACGGTGCTCGGTGGAGCCGTCCTGCCGATGGACGTGGATCGAGTACTGGAACGGGACGGTCTGGTACGGGCGCGTGCCGGGCCACAGCGGCAGCGCCGGCATCACAGTCTCGAAGTCCAGATGATAGACCGGCCACCGGAGGCCCGAGAGCGCGGCCGCAAGGTTCACGGAATCGACCCGCGGCTCCCCCGCCTGCACCGCCTCGAGCGTCTCGCGCTGGGCTGCGGATAGTCCCGGGAAGTCGCCCGGCACCTCAAGGATGCAGGTGAGACCGGCATCGAGGAGCGCGTGCAGCTGGCGCTCCTGCAGCCGCGGCAACTCGGTTATCGGGTACTCGGACGGCAAGAACGCATGGCAGTAGCCCGCGAACTCGCAGTCGTACGGATGGGCGCACTGGTCGCCCACGCGCACCTCCGGCTCGCCGCCCTCGAGGACGTCTTGGAGCCGGGCGAGCTCGTCCGGCACCGTGCGCATGTACTCGCGCGCCATGCCTGTGACGTTCTCGACCGTGAAGAGTGCGGCGATGTCGTACTCCCCGCCTTCGTAGACGTACGTCGAATCCAGGTGCACCACGTTGATCGTGCGCAGCGCAAGCCCGGAGCCTTCCACGGCGTAGGCCTGCACCGCCGCGTCGGTGATGTGCACGTCTTTGAGCGACGCGGCCGACTTCACCTCATAGAGATCCCAGACGCCCTCGCCGGCGCTCGCCAGGATGTCGACACGCGCGAACGCCCCGCCGAAGCTGAAGGCAGGCTCGTAGAGCACCGTGGCGCCCTCGGCGAGCAGGCGCGCAGTGGTGGCGAGCGCGTCGGCCTGATGCATGTGGTCATCGGCGACCTCGAGGCCGCCGGGGAACAGCTGCTGCGCGAGCCGCCCTACCTCGGTGCCCTGATCGAACACCCACTGCTGACTCTCGCTGACGGGGGCGGCCAGATCGCGCCTGTGCACCGAGAGCCACAGCGCCTTCTCGCACTGCAGCCCTTTCTGGAACCGTGACTTTGAAAGCGTCCTCGCCATGCGGCATCATCTCCCCATCCGCACGCATCGTAGCGCGGGGCTCTGACACGCCCGGCTACGGGCGCTCCTCGCCCACCCAGTCGATCCGCAGACCGTGCTCGGCGAGCGGCAGGAAATCTGCGTCACCGGTGAGCAGTGGTGCGTCGAGCGCGAGCGCGAGACCGGCCGCGAACGAGTCGCCGAGGCCGAGCCCGAAGCGCGCCTTCACGTCGGCCGCGTAGGTGGCGACGCGCTCGTCGGCGTCGATGACCGAGATCGGAAACGCACGGAAACCGCGGACCGCCAGGGCCTCAACGAACGGGCCTGCCTTGGTTCGCGCTGTGTAGAGCACCTCGCACCAGTTGACGCTCGATATCGAGAGGTCACTCATGGGCAGCAGCTCCTCCAGGCGAGCGGACACACGAGGTGCCGTCGCCTCGTCGAGAAGGAGCGACACGAGCGGACCGGCGTCGACCACTACAGCCCCCACTGCTTGTACTTCGCCTCCTCGCGCTCCTTGTCGCGACGGCGCTCGGCGTAGAAATCGTCCATCGTATACCCGGTCCCCGCTAACAGCCCCCGAACCGCGTCCAGTGGATCGCCCTCCACGACCGGTACGAGGTACAGTGCCCCGGCCAGCTCCACGATCTCAAGCTCGGCGCCCATCTCGATTCCCAACTGCCTGCGGATCTCTGCCGGCAACACGATCTGCCCCTTCGACGACACCTTCACTCTCACGCTCATCACCCGCCTACGGCTACACACGTCTTACATTCCGAACCAATTGTAAGACGCGCAAGCCACCGCAACAAGCAAGCTGCTCGAGCATACGGGGAGAAGGTCAACCGGATCTCACCGGAACCTGAACGTGAGCGGAATCGGCCGGAACCGGCCTGAGAATAGAGGTGTCCCGAGAAACCTCGCCTGCGGAGATCCTCTAATCGGAAGCTTCCCGTTTCACACCTTTGGAGCCCCAGAAGAGCCGACCAGCTTGCGCGAAGTCCGTTCCTCCGAACACCCCGCCGGCAGCTACTGGTTACGCTACCTTTCGCGGTTCTCCCGACTCGACCTCTCGGGACAAGACCCACTCTACGGCACCCTCCGAGGGGGCGCAAGAGGCAGTTTCGGAAATGCGGAGATTGCCGACGAATGGTAAGGGATCTGCGACTAACGGTTTCTCTCGAAAGATAGACGGTCTTGACCCCGCCCGAACGGTCGTCTGCACTCGCCCCCGGGCGTTCCGCGGCCGAGGACCGCGGCGGTGAGCGCCATGCCGAGGTCGAAGGCGAGCGCGGTCATGTTGAAGCTTGCCGCGTCACATTCAATGTGGGAGAACCATAGTGAGGGTTACGACGGCTTGCCCTACTCGTCCAGCGCCCCCGGGTTGCAGATGAAGCCGTCGCAGTAGCTCTCGGCGTAGGCCAGTTCGTCGGCGTTATCGATCGTCCAGCCGAAGATGGGCCGGCCACGCCACGTCTGCACGGTCACGCCGGGGCAGGGCAACGCGTCGATATCGTAGGCGATGAAGTCGGGCTTCGAGGTCCAGTTCATCATCATGTTGGCGAGCAGCAGCTTCTGGTACCAGGGCAGGTCCTCGCCCTTGAAGCGGCTCGCAAGCTGTCCGCGCGTGATGTCCGGCTCGGCTTCTGCCACGCGCGCGAGCGAGTACGGGTTGAACGACATCACGCACGCGTCGCCGCTGTACGCGGTCAATTGCGCGGCCACGTCGTCTTCCAGCGCGCCCACCTCGCCCTCGTTCTTGATCTCCACGAAGACCGGAACGCGGCCGTCCACCAGCGCGAGGGCCTCCTCCAGCGTGGGGATACGCTCAACGCCGCCGAGAAGGCGCAGCTCCTTCAGCTCGTCCAGCGTGAGGTCCTCGACCAGCACGTCTGCGCCGGTCATGCGCTCGAGTTCGCTGTCGTGGACGACCACCGTCACGCCGTCTGCCGAGGAGTGCACGTCGAACTCGACGGCGAAGCCGGCGGCAGCTGCCGCCTCGAACGCGGCGAGCGAGTTCTCGGGGCGCGCCGACCCGCCGGTCCACATGCCGCGGTGCGAGACCCGCTGCGCGGTGAGCCACACGGGCGCCTCGCGCCGAGGGCTTCCGCCCGTGGCGAAGGCGTATCCGGCGATCAGCACCACGATGACGACGAGCGCGATCCAAGCTGCACTGCGCATGCGGGCCTCCCATACGGCTACGTGATCTCGGGGCGCCCCTCATCGAGGGATGCACCGTGCAGATGTGATCGTACGTGCCCGCCTTCGTGGCAGTCCAGGTGACGGACTCGCCGTGCGTCTGCTCGCTACGTCCCCAGCGCCTGTATTATCCCGTCGTACTCCTCCTTGGTGATCTCACCGCTTGCCAGGCGCCTGCGCGCGATCGCCACGGCCTCGTCGTGACCCGGCGCCACACCCGGCGCCGGATGCTGCACCTGGCCCGACGGGCTCTGATGCCCCGTCATCGACCGGGCGACCGAGATCACCAGCAGTACGACGCCGACGAGCACCAGCAGCCCGAAGAACACCATCAGCAGCCAGCCGAACCAGCCGCCGCCCATCATGTTATTGCCGTATCCGTACATCATGGCCGAATCAACCCCTCACGTCCTACGCGAGCACACGCCCGCTTCAGTTGCCGTACCACTCGTCGTACCACTCCCGCATCTGCTCGATCTCAGCGCTCTGGCTCTTGATGATGTCGTCAGCAAGGCCCTGGATCTCGGCACGGCCGCTGCTCCGGCCCGCCATCTGGGCCATCATGATGCCCGTCTGATGGTGGGGGATCATCTGCCGGATGAACTCCGCGTCGAACGGGTCGGCGCTTTCGAGCGCGCTCATGTCGGTGGCCATGCCGCCCATGCCCCCGCCCATCATGCCGAAGGAGCCGTCCTCGGGCACGTCTTCGCCGTACCAGTCGCGATACCACTCCCGCATGTCGTCGTTCTCGGCACTCTGGGTGTCGATGATGTCCCGGGCGAGTTCCTTGAGCTCCGGGTGCTCGGCGCGGGTGAGCGCGAGTTTGGCCATCTCGATCGCGTCCTCGTGATGCGGCACCATGCCCACAATGAACATGGCGTCGACGCTGCCGGCCGAGTCGTCTCGACCGCCGAAGCAGGGACCGCCGCCCGGGCAGGTGAGGTCGTTGGGGCCTCCCGCGCCGAGCAGCCCAACGGTGATGAGCCCGACAAGTCCGATGAGGACCAGCGCCAGGCCGATGATCAGACCTGATCTACTCGTCATGACGAACACCTCCTGGTGGGAGTGTTCCCGCGAAGGGCGATCTTACGCTGTACGAGGGTCCAGTGCCGGTGACGCGAAGGCCGTGGCGCCACAGGCGGCCTACTTCTTCCGGATGAGCCCGTAGACGAAGAGCACGACCAGTGCGCCGAGTGTCGCCACGAGCACCGTCTGGAGATTGAAGCCGGTGACACCCGTCTGGCCGATGAGGCTCATGATGTATCCGCCGAGGAGCCCGCCCACGATACCGAGCACCATGGTGATGAAGATGCCCGCCTCCTGAGCGCCCGGCATGATCCACTTGGCCAGCGCACCCGCGATCAGACCTACCACGATCCACGAGAGAATGCCCATGGTTGCCTCCTGGTTCAGGGACGATGCTCCTATCTTCCTACCCCAAGGGGGTGCAGGCGGACCGGGACACGAGCGAGAATGGTGACTCCGCCGTCCGCGATCGCAGCGTGGTTGCGCGCGGGCGAGTGCGCAGCCGAAGCGATTCGCACCGAGGCGGGCGTAGCGTGGCGTGCTCCTCCCCATGACCCTGGCAGGCGGCGCTTAACGGGAGCCGAACCGGACCTCGCGTTGAGCAGTGCCCTGCTTAATGAAGACTCAACGAGCGCGCAAGCGCTGCTCAACTGGGCTCGCCGATACTCCGTGTAACGAACGGAACTCAGGTTCGTCCGACTAGGTCGAAAGGGGATGCTGTGATGAAGAAGGTCCGAGAGGGTGGCAAACTCGCTGCGGTGTCGGTCGCGATGACAGCGGTTCTGACGCTGCTGGTGCTGTCACCCGCAGTCGCGTCAGGAAGTCCGTTGACCACCGGAAGCAGGCTGACCAGCCCGACAGTGGCAACGGTGCAAGTGGCGCGAGATGCTCGGCGCGCGCTCTTGCAGGAACGTATCGAACGGGCCCTGAGCCGGCGCAAGGCGAGTTTCGATGCAACCGCCGCCCGGCTGGAGGATCGAATCACCG
>WOYI010935941.1_pt1 | contig 23694 bp, 29 predicted proteins | sample 6423411 | NCBI WGS metagenome assembly WOYI01 (sample SAMN13441803, study PRJNA592873) | oil field metagenome | biome: oil field; feature: oil-well bore; material: oil-contaminated soil; isolation source: oil-contaminated soil from oil-well borehole | place: Germany: Wietze | collected 2016-10-18 ... | reverse complement strand
GGAACAGTACTGGTTCCGATTCGAGCAAGCAGTTCACTGATCCTCTGGCCGGTAATAGACCTCTGTGGTGAATCAAGGGCAAGAGTAGTTCCGGCATACCATGTCCCGACATCTTTCATTGCCAGTGGTCGGACAATACGGTTCATTGCAAGTGCAGTCACCATTGCCGCATCGGAGTCGTTGAGGATCTCATGAAGGTACTGATCCAGTTTCAGGTCATGCATGATCTGCTTAAGGAGCATGATTGAGCCGTGATCATAGGCAGATCGAATCGTTATGGTTTGAGTATTTTTCTTGAGCTTATCTTTGACTTCTTGTGGTGCATCTCGCATACGAACGGGTTTTCCGTCAATGTTTCGACCCAGATATTTGGAGTTCTTGTATCGAGTTTGTTTTGATACCGGGTCGTAATAGGGTGTTTCTTCGTACCAGTATTCTCTTCCGCCAGACTTTTTGATCCTTCGAATAGGCTCCATAGTGTGCCCACATAATATAGGCACATGATAGTATAAAGTACTTTTGGTTATGAGGTCATATTGATGATATAACGAGTAAATAAAGGATTATAAAAGATTTTATTGTGATCCAGTGCCTATAAACAGCGGGAGTTCAGGCCTATGTGTTCTTGCCGGTTTAACAACAGGAGTTGGCGGGGTAGCATGTGTGGTCATTGCTGCGGGAGTATGTTGGTTTATCGGAACATATGGCTGTAGCTCTGGTGCTGACTATGCATGTACGCAGCTGGGATATTGTTAAATGTCCAGCGGGATACATAAGCATATGGAGAAAATCTGGTATTCATTAATTTTAGGGCTCGTTGCATTTGCAATAGGTTCAATATTGAGTTATCTCATTGAAGGAAAGATTGACTGGATACCCACATTGGGGCCCGCAATTGGCGTAGCCATCGGAGCATTTTTTCTTGGACCTAAATAACGACCAAATATTTTTGTGAGAATTTCGAAAAACCCGGCCTCATCAAAAGTACTTTATAGCCCCGGATCGACGTTTTTCTCATGAGCACGTTTACCAATTTCGCAATTCGGCACGAATATGCCTCCCTTGCCGCCCTGGGTGATCGGCTGGGTGAGGTCAGCGGTCTGATCGACTGGGATGCCTTCCGTCCACTCCTTGCCGACCTGTACACCAACGCCGAGGGTCGAGGCGGTCGTCCGAACTGTGACGTCGTTCTCATGATCCGCCTGCTGGTGCTCCAGCAATGGTATGGTCTGTCGGATCCTGAACTGGAACGGCAGGCGACCGACCGGATCTCGTTTCGCCACTTCCTGGGATACCCAGAGACCATTCCGGATCGGTCGACGATCTGGCTGTTCCGGGAACGCCTGGCGCAAACCGGGAAAGATACGGTGATCTGGGATGAGTTCCAGCGGCAACTCGAGGTACAAGGACTCACCATCAAACGCGGTGTCATGCAGGACGCTTCGTTCATCACCGCTGATCCTGGTCACGCCTCTGCCGACACTCCCCGGGGTGACCAGGCACGGACGCGGCGAAGCCGCGACGGTACCTGGGCCAGGAAGGGCTCGAAGTCCCGGTTCGGGTACAAACTCCACATCCTGCTCGACAAGGACAGTCAGCTGATCCGCCGGATCGAGACCACCACCGCGTCGCTCCACGACAGCAGGATCGATCTCTCCCGGAAAGGCGAGACGGTCTATCGCGACAAGGGCTACTTCGGGGTGAAACCGCAGGCATCCATGGACAAGACCATGCACCGGGCGACCCGCAATCATCCCCTTTCGATCAAGGAGAACCGGCGAAACAGGGCCATCAGCAGAACACGCTCGTTGGTGGAACGGCCGTTCGCCGTGATGAAAAGGGTGTTCCATGCAGGTCATCTCATGGTTACGACGGTGGCCCGAGTGCATGTCAAAAATATCTTCTCCTGCATGAATTTCAACTTCAGGCAAATTCTCACCCTCAAAGCACAACCTGCCGAGCGGTAGCTCTCGAAAAAATCTAAAAGAAACCTCTAAATGCAGGGGTTCCAGAAGAATACGGCTCACCGGGGAGAATAAGTGGGCAGGAGCCGGGGGGAGGCGCGAGTTAATCGCAATCCTCCGGAAATAGGGTGACCAGAAATCGTGCACCATGACACCCTTGAATCTGGGGAGGATATTCATAGCATCCATCGCCGTGGAACCTCGTTTTCGATGGTGTGCATAGAGTGTGAGGAGATCAGTACTTGCGACATGGAGCCATTGCCGGATACCGACTACACGCATCCCCGTTTCATCCACATGCAGTACTCGTGCACCTGACAGGAGTTCCCGTATCCGTTCTTCGACTTCTGTCAGGTTCTGGGAACATTCTGATACTGCTTTAACCAGTGTTGCCTTGCTTACGGAGCGCCCGAATAGATCATGGAAGAGCTCACTGACCCTGTCATAGGGGAGCAGCTGAAAAATGCAGAGATAGACCATTAGTGCTTTCAGATGTGGTCCATACTGCACGGGGTACCTCACATCAGGAGGAAATTCAGCGCGATTGAGTTGACTACAATGAGGACACCGTTTGCTTTCAACACGGTGCTCAGTGAAGAGAAGTACCGGTTTTGGGATGTCACCCACCTGCCTTGATTCGACATTCTCCGGCGTTACTGACTCCAAGGATGTTCCGCACTCTGTACAAGTATGGACGGTGTGGACAACGACTTCGTCAGGATTCTCCACTGATGTGAGGGTATTACCCTTCCTTGTGCCCTTTCTGACCCCTAGGTGATCGCGTTCCTTTCTTTCGCTGACTCTGTGGCCTGGTATATTGGTCTGTCGACGGGGGTCTGCTGCTATTTCGGCTGTTCTGATTCAACCGGGCTTCCTGTTCAGCAATACGGGCTTCAAGATGTACTATTCTTGCCTCTTGTTGTTCAATGAGCGCGATAATTGCATCAGGATTGGTTTGACACAGGATCCGGATTTCTTCACGTTTCAGAGTCATTTCGATTAAATAATCTATAATCTCTCATTATATAAAGATCTAACGGTTATTGGGGTTCTATTTCTGAATTGTGCAACAACTAATCATTAGATCGAAAAAAGTTGATGATAGGCTGAACAGTTACAATACTTCTTTGATACTGACAAAACCAGATTGGGATGGGGTGGGAGAGTCGAGTCGCATTTTTTCCGATTATTTCACATCAGCTCTCCCGAAGTCAGATAGCTTCTCATTACGGATGAACATAAGACGCACCTCAGCAAGAGGATATCAAGCCGATGAAACTATTTAGACTGTAAGAAAGGGTGAACAGATACTTTTACCTCAGATCAGTGTGAGTAAAGGTGCTATGGAGGGGATGACGTCTGGATATAAGGGAAGATGATGAGATGGAAGTTCTCCAGAGGAGGGTGCTACGGGATGGGAAGAGCATCAATATTCTGGTCGAACAGCTCAACCATGTCAGTATCCCGTACCGGGTGAAGGCAGCAACCGAACTTGGAAAGATTCACCACCCACATGCAGCTGCGGCCCTGATCCGATCCCTCTCCGATCCAGAGAGTGATGTCGTCTTTGTGGTGATCAAGTCACTTGGTGCGATCGGAGATCCGGTTGCAGTCGAGCCACTGATCAGCTGCCTTGACGGGGCTGACCGCTGGGTTCGCCGGGGTGTGGCAGCGGCGCTTGGAGATATCCGGGACTCCCGTGCAATCCTTCCCCTCTCGGGACTGCTTGGAGATGAGCGGGCTGAGGTGCGGGCAGCTGCCGCTGAAGCGCTCGGGAAGATCGGTGATCCGGCTGTTGCTGAGCTGATCCGACCCCTGCTCAACGATAAGAAGGATATCGTGCAGGATGCCGCATGGGAGGCACTCAGGGTGCTCTCTGAAAGAACGGAGGGGTGAGTGGCAGGGCGCGTTAATTTCGTTTGTTTCCCCCAATGAGCTTTGAATGGAACCAATTCTGGCGCGACAGCACCATAATCCTCATTGCGGGGCGATCAGCCCCTCCTGGTGACCGCAGGTTGCCCACCCCGACGGCAAAAGGGGGGAGGCGATGCCCCCTGGAACCAGGAAGGGTCGGAGCAGGAGATAAAAGAAAAGGAAGGGTCAGTGTAGGGGTGCTGACCAGTTACTTAGTAAAAATATTGGATATTTCACGGCTTCCGTCTCGCATTTGCCCGTACATACGCTGCCCCTTCCTCATCCTGCACCCGGAGGAGGTATGTCCCAAAACAGGGCTTTGTGTAGGGAAGGATCACCGTATCCCCTCCTTCAATGGCAAGTGCAATCGGGGGCACTCCGATCATCCGTTTCTCAAAGAGGAGGAATCCGGGGTCAACATAATAGACCTCGGTATAGTGTTTCTCGATATATGCCCGGATCTCTTTAAAGGAGGTATATTCCAGGATCACCTCATACCCAAGGTTCTCTACACAGCTCATGATGTGACATCCCCTGGTTTTTTCATCCACCTGAGACCAGAAAGAACACTCTCTGATGCTATTTGCTCCAGAGGCTTCTTCCAGACAGGCATGGTAGAGCTGATCTTCTTCCACACTCTCATGAATCGTACCGGCTCCAGTGCGCGTACTGCTCTCATCGCTTCTCCCACCCCATCACCTGATCGAGTTTTCTTCTGAGTTTGGCGGGGTTATGGACTGCCACCTCCATGATGAGATCGCAGGAGCAATCAAGATCTCCGGACAGGGCTTCTGCATCCCTCCCAAAGATCAAGACAACAAGACGTCCGGGGAAGAGGAAACGGATCGTCGATGCATACGAGATCCCGGCATCGTTATGGATGAAGGCCACGATCAGATCCGGCTGCCGTACCTTCTGTGAGAGTTCATCGATACACTTTTCGAGCACCATAAGCTCTCTGATATACATCTTTTTGGGATCTGAGATCCTGAGCAGATTCAGAACTGAGGGGTTGCCTGCGATAGTGAGTGTGAATCCATCATCATTGAGCCGGTCTGCTGCATAGAGAGCAAGCGCCTGCTGGACAGGAACCTCGGGACAGCCAAGAACAATCAGTGCCTCTTTTGCCGTTTTTTCCATTATTTCCTCCTGTGATGCCACTCCCTGGCTGAGCATAACGCGAGATTGCTTTTCTGCGATACGTGAGGGCATAACGTTCACAGTTGCCTTGGTGCTTCTGATGGATAAACGATGCTGATCCCGGGGTGATGATTCAGTCAGATATGTCGGAGGAGATGTGAACGTCATCCATCAGGAGCTTTATGGTGCTGTGTGATCCAGATTAATAGAGAATGCAGGTGATTCTCCCCGATAAAAGCCGCCATACCCTTCCGCAAGATCCACAGGATATTCGCGGGATTCTGCTTAAGTTTGGCTGCAACCCAACAAGTGTGATCGTGATCAGGAATGGAATTGTTGTGCCTGAAGATTTTACTGCTCGTGAGGATGATGAGATCAGAATTATATCTGTTTCCCATGGCGGATGAAGTAGAGCCGATTCTATTATTGAAACCAGTGAGGTTATGAGATCGTCTGTTATATGTGGAAAGAGTGAGGAGAAGAGATGATCAACAGCAACGGAGTTGATGGCCGAAATGAATCCTGCTCCCACTGCACGAAGACTGCTGTTGTCCGGCTCACCGATCCCGACCGCCGCCTCTGTGCAGAGCATTTCATCAGTGATTGTGAAGAACGGGTGCGAAGAGCGATTCAAAGGGAGAGAATGATTTCAGATTCCGATCGGATCGCAGTCGGCCTCTCGGGTGGAAAGGACAGTACAGCTCTTCTGAGGATCCTCTCCCGGATTTTCTCTTCCTGTGATGATGATGCATCTTCAGAGACAGATGCCTCAGAAAACGGTGCAACCAGACCCACCGCAGATCTTGTTGCTATAACTATTGACGAGGGGATCGCAGGGTATCGTGAGGAGACGATGGAGGCAGCAGCTGCACTCGTCAGTCGATTCAGAATCCCACAGCAGATCATCAGTTTTCGTGAACTCTTTGGATCCGATCTCGATGACCTGCTCAAAGGGCGCGAAGAGGAGGCATGCACCGTCTGCGGGGTGCTCAGGAGGCGGGCGCTCCTTGAAGGTGCCCGGCGTGCAGGTGCGACGAAGATTGCAACCGGCCATAACCTGGATGATGAGGCACAGTCAGTTCTCATGAACCTGCTCCGGGGTGATCTTCCCCGGCTGGTTATGGATACTGCATCCGGATACCCGGACTGTTTCATTCCCCGGATAAAACCGCTCCTTCCACTCTCAGAGAAAGAGATAGTCGTCTACCTGGTGGTACAGGGGGCATTTACGGATCTCCCCGAATGCCCATATGCCCACACTGCACTCCGGGGGGAGGTGCGGGAGATGCTCAGCTCTCTTGAGGTGCAGTATCCCGGGACGCGGCAGAGGTTAATCTCTGCACGCGATGATGTACGGGAGATCATCAGTCCAGATGAAACAGGGCTGCAGGGGGAAGGAGCGGTGACCCGGTGCCGTCGTTGCGGTGAGATCTGTAGCGGAGAGATTTGTGCTGTCTGCCGGGTGCTTGAATAGGTGATATTGGTGGTTGAGAAGTCGGATTGGAAAGAGATGAAGATATGATGACTATTCTTGAGTGATAAGAAGAGAGATAAGAGAGAATCACCAAAGAGATTTTAAATAGGAGTAAAAAGCCGTGCTTTCACCAGACGAACAGAGACGCTACTCGCGCCAGATCATGCTCTTTGGCGAAGAAGGGCAGGAGAAGCTAAAAGATGCCACCATCTTCATCGCAGGAGCCGGCGGTCTGGGCTCACCGATTGCACTCTATCTCGCAGCAGCAGGAGTCGGAAAGATCATCATCGCGGACAATGATCTCGTTGAGCTCTCGAATTTAAACCGCCAGATTGTCCACTCCACCCCGGATATTGGGGAAAGGAAGAGTGAATCGGCACGGCAGAAGATGGGGGCGATCAATCCCGGGATCATCATAGAGGGACATCATGGCACCATTGATTCTGAGAATATCTCCACGTTGATCAAAGATACCGATGGGATTGTGGATGCAATGGATAACTTCGAGACACGATACATCCTGAATAAAGCAGCATATGAGAAGAAGATCCCCCTCTTCCATGGAGGAATCCATGGATTCTCCGGCCAGGCAACAACGATTATCCCCGGCAGGACTGCCTGCCTCAGGTGCATCTTCCCTCATGCCCCGCCGAAAGAGACGTTTCCTGTGCTTGGAACAACTGCCGGATTCATCGGAGTCCTGCAGGCAAACGAGGTCATAAAATACCTGATCGGAACAGGTGAACTCCTCGAAAACCGCCTCCTCCTCTGGGATGGCGAGAGGGCGGAACTCGATACAATAGAGGTTGAGAAGAATCCGTCCTGCCCGATCTGTGGAAATAATGGTGAATAGGCAGGCGTATACACTCTCACGAGAAAATTTTACCAATAAACAAAAGAAACAGACCATAACAATCAGGTGATAAACAGATGCCAGATCAACAGGACGAGCATATCATTGAGGCCAGCGGCCGGGCACGGATCGTGATCAGAAATGGAATGGTAGTGGAGGTGGGAGATCCGCTCATCCGTGACTGCCCCCTTGCAAAGCGGTTCGCATACCCGATCCCGGAGATGACAAAAGAGCAAATCGGCGCAAACATCACCCACCGGATACAGGCATTTGGGATGTGCACTCCGGATCGGGAGGTGCTGGATGATCGGGAGTTTGTCGGGTTCGGGGCATCCGAGATCATCAGCTTCGGGATGAGGGCGGGCATGCTGGATGCCGCAGTCATCGCCTGTGATGGAGCAGGAACCGTTATCACACCAACACCCTCTCTCGTCCAGGGGATCGGCGGCAGGATGTCAGGGCTCGTCTCCACCACCCCGTATCCATCGGTCATCCGGAGGATCGAGGAGGCAGGCGGTATCGTTGTCTATCCCGAAACAGGAGCGATAGATCAGGTGGGCGGGGCTGCACGGGCGATCGCAGAGGGATTCACAGGAATCGCCACCACCGTGGCACTTCCAGAGGATGCAGAGGCGATCCGGGGCCTGTACCCGAATGTCCTGATCATCGGCGTCCACACAACCGGCCTGACAGTAGATGAGGCGCAGGCACTCGTAGAGGCAGCTGACCTGGTGACGGCCTGCGCATCCGGACCAATTAGGGAGATCGCAGGTGTCCGGGCACTCATCCAGGCAGGTGTCTCGGTGCCGGTCTTTGCCATGACAGAGAAGGGAAAGGAGATCCTTATTGAGAAGATCCGGCAGTCTGATGAGCCGGTCTTAATCAAGCCGACAAAGCTTCCGGCAGGCGGCGGCATCCAGCCGGAGCCGCTGATCTGAGGAGAATCACTCTGGTTTCAGGTGCTCGTTTCTGAACCGGACGAGCTCTTCACAGAACTCCCCGAGATAGTCGTCCATCGAGAGGCTCCCTTCCTGGAAGGCACACTCTCCCTCCTCGATCACCTTGTTGATGATATCCCGGGTCGGGAGGATGAGGTCGATTGAGACACCGGCCTGCTCAGCTCCACGGATCAGGGCCTCCCGGAAGATCCCAAGGCAGTAGGCGATCCTGTACCGGTAGACACCTTTCGTCTTGGCAAGGTACCCGGCAACGCGGCCGGTCTCGATCCTGAGGAAGTCGTCAAGGACCTTCTGGTCTTTGCACTTGCCGAGCATGTACTTGTAATGGGCATAGGGGTACATCTCCTCAAGTTCGGAGGGGACGATTCCACATGTCCCAAAGACAATGATATGGTACTGATCGTCTGAAAAAACCTGCGATATGACCATCCTGATCAGCTGGTGGCTCGGGCTGGTGCTATAGGGTTTCCGCATCGCACAGGGGAGGAAGATCCCGATATCCTTTGGTTCGACATCATACTCATCGATGATGTAGCGGTAGGACCGTTCAAACTCCGGCAGGTAGAAAGGGGGATCGGTAAGGAGGGGCTTTTTGGATGGGGTGGTGTTGCCGCCCATGGTTGTCTCATAGACATTGGTTGTGGAGGAGGATGAAGGCTGCGGATAGGGTATCGCCGGATCAGGGGAGGAAAGAGAGGGGGAGAGAAGATGGTAGCGGGGTTCTGACCAGCTGCTGAATGAAAACGAGTATTATTTTCAGAAGATTCGTTCCGTCATCTCAGATACCTGCGCCATCCCTCGGGACACAATATTTCTTCATAAGGGAGAGACTCAGGATTATCTTTGATGAAAACCTCATAATCAATTACAGAAGATATATATTCGTAAAGAACCGAACATCATTCATGTCAATCAAATGTGGTGACAAGCCCGGAGAGGGCAGGTATGTATGCAAGAAATGTGGAAAGTCGATCACCCTTGCAAGCAAAGACGAGGCAATCTACCCCTGCCCGGTCTGTCAGTTCTGCGAATACCGTCAGGGTTGATCCAGGCAGAACGTATCAGAACCAACACCCATTTTTAACTCAGGTCCACTCCGGAAGAGCTGTATCCAGCAGATAGAAGGCAGATGGGTCAGCGATATGAATTATACCACTGCTCATATTCCTTATGATCTGCAAAACAGTGGAGAATATACAGAGTTTCTTCATGGATCTCATATATAATCCGTGCCTGCCGCGTCACCTTCTCACCATGAGAGGGGATACCATACCTCAAATGACGGCGGGGAGGCATGGATTGTATCTTTTCGAAATGTGAGAGGAAGAGATGCTGAAGATCGTTTGGTAGCCTTTCAAACTCTTTTCGTGCAGCATCAAGGAAGAGGATCTCCATTCGATCACTTCGTAATGAGCCGTCTCATCTCATCCAGAGAGGTGAGAGGAGTTGTTCCGGCCAGAACCTCACCCATCTCTATGGAAACCCCTCTGTGAACCAGTAGCAACTCTTCCTCTTCAATCATCCTTTCATATGCGAGTATAGCCTGACGAATAACCTCCGTCTGATTCCCCGCATATCCCTTATCGATGATCCTACGGATCGCCTCTTCATATGGTCTTCCAATATTAATGTTCATAGAGATCACCCTTACGCGTATAATCAATGTATATTCAATAATATATTAATTGATCATTAATCTTGCAGGGAGAAGGATCCGGCACACCATTCGGATCGGCCATCACAAAAATATTCTCCATGATGAGCCCATCAAACCACCGATCTGACTTATAAACCCTCCCCATTTTTCCGGCATTCTGCGCGCTTCTGACAGATCCCGTCAATTTATCTGTTATTATCCTCATTTTTCCTGGTCATCCCAACTTTTTCGCACCCCCAAGAGGGTTTTTCGTCAGGTTTATATACTCAGCGTACGACTGGCTCATGGACTCCAGCATTGAGTTCTCGGAAAAAGCAGGTCGAATTAAAGAGATTGAACAGGGAACCTCTATCTCAGAATCCCTGAGTTCATCGTATCTGCACACAATCGCACAGAAACTTGAACACGAATACTACCCCACAGGAAGCACCAGATTCCGGTATCCGGTTCATCTCCTGCTGAAACTCCTCATCATCAAGTGTTTCAGGAAACAATCCTATGCCCGGACAATTCATCTCCTGACAGAGGAGGGTTGTTTTCATCTTGGGGCACAATTGGGCGAAGATGGTTATATCGTACCCAATTCCGCCACACTCCACTACTTCGTGAAATACCGTCTTGGAGTCGATGGGATGAAACGGCTCATGCACCTTGTTGGTGAGGCAATTCTTCTCTGGGCACAGGATGAGATGGTCGGTATCATTGATTCAACTCCGATTGAAGCTTCCCGGTACGACAAATATGCTCCGTTTCATCCGCACTACTCGGTGAAGATGGATAAAGCGCATATCTTCCATCTGGAACCATACCCTCTTGCAATAGTCTACTCGTATGGAACCGACGCTGATCCATCTCATCTTCTGCCTCTTCTTAAAAGGGTGAAGGCATTGAATCCACAGCTCACCAATGTGCTGCTTGATGCAGGATATGACTCATTTGAGGCACATGCCCAGGTCTGGTATCATCTGAATGCCCGACCCTGCATCGATATCCGGGAAGGAGCAGTTCTCCAGAATGAAGGAAATGTAGACAGAATCAGACACTGGGTCAACAAGCTCTGGAGAGCAGGGGGAGATATCCACGCTCCCCTGGCTCAACAGTTGAGATTCCTCTTCCAGAACGGAAGAGTGGAACAGGTCGGAATGCATTTCCGAAACAAGAATCTTCTCGACCCAGAATTCTCAGCACTCATGCGAAGCCGTGGAGAGTGTGAACGGGTACATGCCCGGATTAAGGCATCGGTTACCTTTCACCTCAGGAGGATTCAGCATGAAAGCCGGGAACTCTATATGATCCTCAACTTTGTTGTTTATCAAATGCTCCTCCTGATAGGGATGCGTGCCGGGGTGAAGAACCCAACACACCTGAGTGCCCTGGTCTGAGGACTGATTCCCGCATTCAGAGGTAGAAAATCCCCTGTTGATAGGGGGTAGGGAGAGCGATAGTTCTGTCTTTTCGATTGGTTTTTGGGTTTTTGACGGTGGAAATGTATTAGTGCTCAAGACAATGGCAGAAATGTTGAGCAGCCGGACGATATATTCAGTGCTCGATAGGGAGATCTGATGGAACAAACGACACTGAATTTCATCCCATCAAATCAGGAGGGGTGTTGTTTTGATGGGCTCATGATAGTGGGCTTTCCCACCAACAACACTTATAACCATCAATGCCGTAAAAGAAGAAAGGGCTTGATGAACAGCCCATAGAGAACAGGAGGAATTTTATGCCTGAATTTGCAAACCCATTCGCAGGAAACAATATCGATCGAAAGATCTCCCCTGATGAGCTCATCCGCACTGTCCGCTACAGTATGTCAGCAGAATTTGAGGCGATCCAGCTGTATATGCAGATCGCAGATGCAACTGACAACCCTCTGGCAAAAGAGGTCTTAACCGACATTGCAAATGAGGAGAAGGTACATGTAGGAGAATTATACCGCCTCCTGATTGAGCTGGATCCGAAAGAGAAGGAGTTTTATAAAGAAGGTATTGAAGAGGTGGAAAAGGAGCTTGAAAAGTTAAAAACAAAGAAATAAATACTTTTTTCTTTTATCAGTATCTCCGAAAGGGATCCATGACTTCCACTTGAAATAACGCCTCTTCTTTTCGAACCTCTGTAACAGACCGGATGTTAGCAAGGTTTAAATATTATGGATATCCATTGTATATCCTATGAAGAAGGTTGAACTAAATCCTGCTACCCGGATCGAGATCGAGAATATTCAGGGATTTCTCATTCGAAAAGTCACCAAATTCGGGAATAGCGCTAAAGTGGACTGCCCCAAGGAATACCTGGACAGAACGGTCTACCTGGTAATACTATGAAACTCAGTGATGCACTGCAGACCTCCATCAGAAGAGGGGGATATAGTAGAGGGAATGCACTCCTTATCGCAGATGACAGATTCATCATTGTAGGGAGTATATCAACAGAGAAAGGAGAGGATGAGGGCGAGGATCAAAAAGGAGAACTGACCCGGGCTTTCGCGATATCACTCTCGATCACTGGCGATGAAGAACCCACAAAAGAAGTCTCCGCACCCCTCCTCTATGCACCAGTTCTTGCAGTTCCATTCTTCATCTTCAGGGGATGGAGACTGAAAAAGAGGGGGCAGAAAGAGTGATTTTGCTATCAGCATGTTAATTCACCGCCACAGGAGAGATGTAATCATAAAAGAGGAGAGAGGATTACCTGAGTCCACCTTCAACCGTGATCGTCTTCTCGATGATCGGGATATCCACCCCGGCTTCCTCCATTGCCCGCTCAACCACATACCGGACACCGGAACAGCAGGGCACCTCCATATGGGCGACGGTGATCGTTTTGATCGTGTGCAGGGTGACGATCTCGACCAGAATCTGGATGTACCCTTCAATATCCGAATCCAGTTTCGGGCAGAAGTTAACCAGCACACGGTTCTTCAGGAGATCGGCATGGAAATTCCCATACGCAAACGGGACGCAGTCTGAGGAGACGAGGAGATCTGCATCATCGAAACAGGGTGCTGCCGGATTGATGAGCCGGAGTTGGACCGGCCACTGCCGGAGTTCTGATGGTGCCGGAGCCCCACCTCCCTTCACATCATCCCGGATGATGGTGTCTGGAGTGGTTCCCGGACAGCCCGGGTGGGTGCAGGGGGACTCTATCGGCCCTTTTTCCTGGTAGGGCACCGGGATATCATGCTCCTGGAGGAAGGCAACAGCCCGTTCATAGAGATCCATCCGGTCATGTGAATCCAGGTGTTCAAGATGCGCCCTGATGACAGCATCACCCTTGGAAACGATCGTCCGCATCACCTCCCATTCATCATAAGGCTCGGCCTCCCGTTCGATGACCGAGATTGCCCCTTCAGGACATGTGCCGATACAGGCGCCAAGGCCATCGCAGAAGAGATCGCTGACCAGCCTTGCCTTACCATCGATGATCTGGAGCGCACCCTCGGGGCAGTCGGGGATGCAGTCCCCGCACCCGGTGCAGAGATCCTCATTAATCCTGATGATCTGTCTTTTCATGGTTTTTTCCTCCTATAAGATGCAATCCTTACAATCCTGCTCGCCACAGGGAAGGTTATCTATCTTCCATTTGAGTGCCCAGTGCTTAATATCTCTGATAACCCCGACCAGGTCGAGGCCGCTCTCCGTCAGGCTGTACTCTGAGCGGACCGGAAAGACGCTGGTGTCGATACAGCGGGTCAGAATTCCTTCATCCTCAAGCTCCTTCAGCCGCTCGGAGAGGACTTTCGGGGTGATCCCATCAAGAGAAAGCCGCAGCTCGGAGAAACGCCGGGTATAGGATTCCCCTTTGTACAGCTCAAGGATGATCAGGAACATCCATTTCTTTGAGAGGTATCTAACCGACTGGTTAACCGTGCACCCTTCCTGCATGGTATAGTATTGGAAACTCACTCCTATTTATATAATAGTATGCAATAGATATCTTGTATCAAAAAGATATCAAAAGGAGAATGGAAATGTTCTGTAACCAGTGTGAAGAAACGGCCAAAGGCACCGGATGTACCGTCAAGGGAGTCTGTGGAAAAGAGGATGAAATTGCCATATACCAGGATCTCCTGGTATATCTCTGCAAAGGAATAGCTGTCAGAAACCTTGCGGCGATGGAGAGTGGCAGAGATGATCCGGATGCAGGAATATTTATCGCTGATTCCCTCTTTGCGACCCTCACGAACGTGAACTTCGATCAGGCGAGGTTTGTTGATCTGATCAAGAAAGCAATCACCATCCGTGATGCACTCCCCCCTGCAGGAGATGATGAGCCGGATGCCTGTACCTGGAAGCCTGCTTCCGAGGGTGAGATGTTGGAGAAAGGGAAGGCTGTCGGCCTCCTTGCAACAGAGAACGAAGATGTGAGATCGCTCCGTTCGACTCTCCTGTTTGGGATGAAGGGGATAGCCGCCTACTATACCCATGCAGAGGTGCTTGGAAAGACCGATGCGGAGATCGAGATGTTCCTCCAGAGAGGGCTTGCATCGACTCTCCAGGATCTCGCTGTTGACGAGATGGTAGGGCTCGTCCTCGAATGTGGAGAGTATGGTGTCAAAGTCCTTGCACTCCTTGACGCAGCAAACACCGGCGCATATGGAAAGCCGGAGATCACGAGTGTGAAGACCACCGTCGGGTCGCGCCCCGGCATCCTGATCACAGGGCATGATCTAAAGGATCTTGAGATGCTCCTTGAGCAGTCACGTGATGCGGGTGTGGATATCTACACCCACGGCGAGATGCTGCCTGCCCATGCCTATCCTGCATTCAGGAAGTACGCCCACCTTGTCGGGAACTATGGCGGTTCATGGCCACACCAGAAGGAGGAGTTTGAGAGTTTCAATGGACCGGTTCTTGTCACCACAAACTGTATTGTGCCACCAAAGGACTCCTACAAAGAGAGGATATACACCACAGGAATGGCCGGCTACCCCGGTGTTGCCCACATTCCGGCTTCAGCCGACGGAAGCAAAGACTTCTCGGCAGTCATTGCAGCAGCAAAAGCTTCAAAACCCCCCCAGGCTCTTCCGGGGAGCGGTGCGGATCTGATCACCGGCTGTGCCCATGATGCCGTCCTTGCTCTTGCAGGAACCGTTGTCGATGCAGTGAAGAATGGGGACATTAAGAAATTCATCGTGATGGCAGGTTGTGATGGCAGACGCAAGGACCGGGAGTATTATACACAATTTGCAGAAGCACTCCCACAAGATACTGTCATCCTCACAGCAGGCTGTGCCAAGTACCGGTACAACAACCTCGGACTCGGGGATATCGGCGGCATCCCCCGGGTGCTTGATGCAGGGCAGTGCAATGACTGCTACTCGCTTGTTGTGATCGCACAGGCACTTGCAGAGGCATTCGGTGTTGGGATCAACGATCTTCCGATCGCATACAACATCGCATGGTATGAACAGAAGGCATGCCTCGTCCTCCTCTCACTCCTCTCCCTTGGAATAAAGGACATCACCCTCGGTCCCAGGCTTCCGGGATTCATCTCCCCGACGGTTCTTGATGTGCTTGTGAAGAACTTCGATCTGAAACCGAACACGACTGTTGAAGACGATATGGCACGGATGCTTCAGGCATAAAGCTTGAGGCAGATCCCCTCACTTTTTCAGAAATGAATGTCAGGGATATCAATGGAGGGAGGAGTGACATGAAGATCGATGAAAGAGTGCCTTTTCCCATTGATTCCATCAGGAGAGCAGCCAATGCAGTGTACATGTCCGGGAGCAGCTAACCTCAGAAGTCCCACACTTGAACTACGAACCTGCCCGCAATGCGGAGACGAAATTGAGATCTTCTCGGATGAGATGAAAGCAGCATGCGAGAGATGCGGTTTTGTCATTTATAACGACATCATCTCCTGTGTCCGCTGGTGCAGATATGCAAAAGAATGCGTCGGCGAGGATATGTATCGGAAAATTACCGGGAAAGAAGAGGAGTGAAAAAGTGGTGACCAATGCTGGTATTGCTCCCTGACAGATACATTATTAATCCCAGATGAATAAGCATGTCTTGTTATAAAGAAGAGAAGTGATTTCCATGCCTCCACATTGTGATACACGAGATGGTCCTGTTGTAACAGCGGCAAAGAAAGCGCTGGAAACAGAGAACCTCAATTATGTCCTTATCTGGATTCCGGAAGAGTCAGAAGAAGAACTGAAAGATATCTTTGAAAGAACCCTGCGGGCCAGAAAAGCCGGAAAAGATTCTCAGGATGTTGCCGATGACTGGTTCTTTGAGAACTGCATCCGGCTCCACCGTGCTGGTGAGGGAGCCCCCTACACCGGTATGAAACCCGCTGGTCTCAGTGAAGGGCCGATAGTTCCAAGAGCCGAGAAAGCAATCGAGACCGGTGATCCCGGGGAGACGATCAGTTTTATTCTCAAGACAATTGAAGAGGATCTGATCCATCGGTTCCATCATGTTATGCAGAAGAAAACATATGATCTGAATGATGTAGCTGCCGGAAGGGAATATATTGAAGCATTCATCGGATGGGTAGTATATTCACACCATCTCTATGCCTCCGTAACCGGCGCTGCCGGAGAGAGCGAGAAGCATGTCGGGAATGCCGGACATAAACACGAATGAGTCTTTACTCAATACCTGTAAATCCGCATGAAAGTCAGTATTGATCGTATAGGATGTATCAGTTGTGGATCCTGCTGGGACACCTGCCCGGACTTTTTCGAGCAGAATCCTGATGATTCATTCAGCCAGATTAATGAAGAATTCCGGGTGAGGGGAATCATTGCGGAAGGAGAAGCCCCCCAGGATCTAAGCGACTGCGTAATAGATGCAGCAGATCTCTGTCCGGTTCAGATCATCCGGACAGAGATCTGATCTCCACCGGACGTTTGTGTTCCCTCACACCGATATGAGTAATGTGACCCGCTTCGCTATTGCCAGCAGATGGGAGAGCCCATTTTTTCGAGAAACTCCATAATACGCGATAGTATCAGATCACTCAGGTACCATGACAGTACCTGTTATCCGTTCTGCACCGGAATAGATATTCATCTTGTTTGACCTGACAAATCCGATTAGTGTCAGGTTTGCCTGTTTTGCTATCGCAACTGCAAGCGTCGTTGTAGCACCTCGTGAAGCAACAATCGGGATGCCTGCAATGAGACACTTTCTCGCCATTTCCGATGAGATTCTTCCAGAGCAGATGACAAAGGTTTCTGAGAGATCAATTCCGGCTTCAAGAGCAAAACCTATCGCCCGGTCAAGGGCATTATGGCGTCCGATATCCTCAACAATCCGGATCGCCGCCCCCTCTTTATTGAAAAGTCCGACGATATGGATTCCTCCTGTTTCGATGTGAAGATCTGAGGTGAGCCCAGCCTTCACTGCCGCCTGGATAATACCCGGAGAGAGCACAAACCCTTGCGGTGCATGCGGCAGGTGTGTGGAATCCAGAAACGAACTCGTCCCGCCGCAACCGGAGAGAACAGTCTTCTTTGAAACAAGGATTTCAAAAGGATTCTTCGTCAGGACACTTATCTTCGTATCCTCAATCCTGATCGACTCGATATCTTCGAGAGAGCTGATGATCCGCTCGGTATAGAGGTACCCGATCACAAATTCGCGCAACATCACCGGGCTTGTCATTGCAGTGAGGATATGCCTGCCATTCACAAGGACGGCGATCGGCACCTCCTCGATGACCGGGTGAAGAATCCCGGTGACAGTATCATCTATGACACGAAGTGTCGGAAGTTTCTGAAACATCATCTCACCATCCGTGTTATCTCTTCAAGCGTCCTGAGAAGGAGATCGATCTCCTCATCTGTTGTATAGAGATAGGTACTTGCCCGAACCGTTCCCTCTGGAAGAGCAAGCAGATCCATCAACGGCTTACAGCAGTGATCTCCGGATCGTACCATAATATCCGCTGCCTCATCAAGGATATGGGCAACATCGTGTGGATGCATCCCGGAGACAGTGAAGGAGACGACACCTATCCGATCATTTGGATAATCAGATCCATACACAGCTACGCCATCAATATCAAAAAGACCATTGAGAAGCCGTTGGGATAAATGCTCTTCATGACGTTGGATATTCTTCATCCCGATCGATTCAAGATATTGAACCGCCTTTCCAAGGCCGATTGTTCCCCCGATCGGAGGGGTGCCTCCCTCGTACCGGCGGTAATCCCCGATACAGGTGTATCCATCAACTGATGCCTGCTCAACCGACCCTCCTCCAATCAGCAGGGGTTCGAGATCCATCTCCTTCATCCAGAGTACACCGGTTCCGGTTGGTCCGAGCATCTTGTGTCCTGAGAAGCAGAGGTAGTCACATCCAAGATCCTTCACATCTATTGGGAGATGAGGAACGGACTGGGCACCATCCAGAAGGAGTTCAGCACCGTGGTCATGGCTAATGTGAGCAATTGTCCTGACAGGAAGAAGTGTTCCGAGGACATTTGATGCATGGGTGATCGCAACGAGGCGTGTCTCATCTGTGACGGTTGCCTCAAATGCTGCCGGATCTATAGATCCATCAGCATCCGGTCTGATTAGGTCAACGATAACACCCCTCTCTCTTAGACGTAGCCAGGGAAGGAGGTTTGAATGGTGTTCAAGAGCAGTCGTCACCACCCGATCCCCCTTCTTCCAGGAGATCCCTGAAGCAACAATTCCGATCGCCTCAGTCGTATTCTTTGTGATCACCGTGGTTCCGGATTCGCCCCCAATGAAAGAAGCAATACGATCATGAGCATCAAGATATTTCTGGGTTGCAATGACGGATAGCCGGTGGACACTTCTTCCAATATTTGCCCTGTACCTGAGATCGTACTCAGAGATCGCCTCTGCAACCTGCCGGGGCATCAGGCTGGTTGCAGCAGAGTCGAGATAGATGAGATCACTGGTTATCGGAAAGTCAGAGCGGATTGTATCGACATTCATGATCCCTCATCCATACTCCCGCTCCGATATCCCGTAAGATCGAGGGTGACATAGAGAAAGCCAAGGCGCCTGAAGGCATCGGTTATCTTCTCACGGCAGGCGATGAGATCCAAAAGATCATCTTCAGGGACTTCAATTCTGGCGATATCGCCATGAACACGGAGACGCAGTTGTGAAAAACCACATTCGGAGAGGATCTCCTCCCCCTCCTCGATCATCCTGAGTTTTTCAGGAGTGATCGGTTCATCATAGGGAATCCTGGTGGCAAGACAGGCATTTGAGGGTTTGTTCCAGAAGCTCAGATTGCATTCACGTGCCATCTCACGGATTCCCGGTTTATCAACACCGGCTTCAATGAAAGGATGCATCACACCTTCCTCATCGGCAACAGCAAGACCCGGGCGGTACTCCCCGAGATCCGAGAGATTCGCCCCGTCAGCTATTGCAGCACCAGCTGCACGCTCCTTGAAGACACGTGACGAATCGCGCTTACAGATGGCACACCGATCTTTCGGATTCCGGCAGAATGCTTCATTTTGAAGAATTGGGAACGGAGCAATCTCACAGTCTATTCCAATCTCCTCAGCCACCCTGAGTGCATCAGCAACTGCCCGCCGGGGTACAACGGGTGAGTCAAGGAGGATATAGCGAACCTGGCCCGGCATCGTCTCCTCTGCAATTGCTGCCAGAAGAGCGCTATCCACACCGCCTGAGAAGGCAATAACAAGGGGAGACTTCTTTCTTACTACTTCCCTGACGTTCCTCTTCAGATTATCCATTTCATTCCACATCCTCACAAGAACCGCAGGCCTGTTCACCTTCCCGCATCTTCACGCAGATTTTGCAAATCCGGGATGCCAGATCTATCTCTTTACCCGAATGGAGATCAGATGCAAGATCCCTGATCAGGGTACGGATATCCTCCTCAAAAACAATTCTGTACCCTCGCTTTCCCGAGAGGTACTGCGATATGGCAGAGGGAGCACAATCAAGGATTTCAGCAGCCTCATGCTGGGTGGAACCGCACGAAATCAGCTCCTCTGCGATCGCTGCCCGTATAGCCGGGAGTACATCCCATACAATCATCTGACAGGGTAACTTCAAAGCCATCACTTCCCACCATAAGTATTTCACAATTGTTAAGTTAGTGAGTGATAAATATCTTCGCCAAAAGGCCTGAACAACAACTTTTTTATAAGCATCAGTTCATTCATGTATAGAAGATTCACAATTGTGAAAATACCAGGAGAAAGACATGGCACGATCATTATCAACAACGCAGACGATGACGGTCACCTTTGATGAGCCGCTTCTCCTTGAATCAAAAGCGACTCTCAGCCCATTCACCATCGCATACCAGGTCTATGGAAAACTGAATCGTGAGAAGAGTAATGCAATCCTCATCTGCCATGCCCTCTCAGGAGACGCCCATGCGGCCGGAGTCGATCCGGAGTCTGGAAAGAAGGGGTGGTGGGAGACGCTTATTGGGCCGGGAAAGGCATTTGATACCGACCGGTACTTCGTCATCTGTTCAAACGTTATCGGAGGATGCAAGGGTTCAACTGGACCCGCCTCAATCAATCCAAAGACCAATAAGCCATATGGACCGGGTTTTCCTGTCATAACCATTCAGGATATGGTCAGGGCTCAGAAGAGGCTCATCGACCATTTAGGTATCAAAAGACTCGCTGCGGTTGCTGGCGGATCGATGGGAGGAATGCAGGCGCTTGCCTGGTCGGTTCTCTATCCGGAGGCGGTCAGCAAGGTAATTGCTATTGCAACCACCGCCCGATCATCACCCCAGCAGATCGCATTTAATGAAGTCGGACGTCAGGCAATTATGGTTGATCCCGCATGGAAAGGGGGAGAGTATTCACCTGCTGATCCTCCTACGCGCGGGCTCGGTCTTGCCCGGATGATCGGTCATATCACGTACCTCTCGGATGAAGCGATGCATGAGAAGTTCGGAAGGAGATTCTTTGGACCTGAAGGGATCAACTATGAATTTGCAACAGAGTTTCAGGTAGAGAGTTACCTGCATCATCAGGGTGACTCATTCACCCGCCGGTTCGATCCAAACAGCTATCTCTATATCACACGGGCACTCGATTACTTCGATCTCTCACAGGACGGAACGCTTGCTGCCGGATTTGCAAATGCCAGCTCATCGTTCCTCGTTGTCTCGGTATCAAGCGACTGGCTGTACCCACCATACCAGTCAGAGGAGTTGGTAGCATCACTCACAGAAAATGAGATAGATGTGCAGTACTGCGAAATTCGATCGAAATACGGGCATGATGCCTTCCTGCTCGAATCCGGTCAGCTCAATTACATTATCGGGGATTTCCTCGACCGCCTCCTCGTCAGAAATGTAATGGAGGGCGGAATACCCACTCTCGCAGAGTCGGCTTCGATACTTGAAGCATCCAGAATAATGATCAATGAGAGCGTCAATCATCTCCCTGTGCTTGGAGAGAAGAAGCAGATTTCCGGGATCGTAACATCCTGGGATATTGCTAAGGCTGTCGCGTGCGGCCACAGGACTCTTGAAGAGATCATGAGCAGGGATGTTCTCACTGCATTGCCGGATGAGCCGGTTCGGGAAGCGGCACGCAGAATGCAGGAGCGTTCCATCTCAGCCCTCCCGGTCATTGATGAGAAGAGGCGGGTGATCGGTATCATCACCAGTGAGGCGATCAGCAGGCTTGTTGGCAGATGCACATAAGGAGGAAAACTATGGGTAAGATCTATAATGATATAACAGAAACAATCGGCAGCACCCCCCTTGTCCGGTTGAACCGGATCACCGAGGGTTTATCGGCAATAGTGGTCGTTAAGGTCGAGTCCTTCAACCCGATGCACAGCGTCAAGGACAGGATCGGGCTTGCAATGATCGACAAGGCAGAGAGAGAGGGGAGACTGAACAAAGGGCAGAGGATAATGATCGTTGAGCCGACGAGCGGAAATACCGGGATCGCCCTGGCAGCTGTTGCAGCCGCACGCGGCCACCCCATCACCCTCGTCATGCCAGAGACGATGAGTGTCGAACGGCGGCAGGTTCTCTCTGCTCTTGGAGCTGAACTGATCCTGACGCCGGGTGGCGAAGGGATGGGTGGAGCAATCCGGAAGGCAACATCTCTGGCAGAAGAAGGGGGCTGCTTCATGCCCCAGCAGTTCGAGAACCCGGCCAACCCGGAGATCCACAGAAAGACAACAGCTGAAGAGATCTGGTGGGATACAGACGGAAAAGTCGATCTCGTTGTTGCAGGGGTTGGAACCGGAGGCACGATCACCGGGATTGCCGAGGTTATCAAAGGGCGAAAGCCATCTTTTATGGCAATTGCAGTCGAGCCTACTGAGTCACCCGTTCTCTCCGGCGGACAACCCGGCCCCCACAAAATACAGGGGATCGGTGCAGGATTCATCCCCAGGATCCTCAGGCTCGACCTTATTGATGAGATAATACAGGTCACCGCAGACGAAGCGAAAGAGATGGCACAGAAGCTTGCCCGTCTCGAAGGGATCCTTGCAGGCATATCCTCTGGTGCTGCCCTCGCAGCTGCTCTTAGGGTAGCAGAACGAGAGGAGAGTGCAGGAAAGCTGATTGTTGTTATCCTGCCGGATACCGGGGAGCGGTACCTTTCGACCGGCCTCTTTAGTACATAGGGCAGATAGTATGAGTGTCAGAGAAGATATCAGGACGGTCTTTGAGAAGGATCCGGCAGCACGATCTTCACTTGAGGTGATCTGCTGCTATCCGGGGATGCATGCCATCTGGATGCATAGAATTGCACACCGTCTCTGGAGATACAGGCTTCGTTTTCCTGCCCGTCTGCTTTCGCATATCTCACGTGCCCTTACCGGAGTCGAGATACATCCCAGTGCAACCATCGGCAGAAGGGTCTTCATCGATCACGGATCCGGAGTCGTCATCGGGGAGACAGCAGAGATTGGCAATGATGTCCTCATCTATATGGGGGTTGTTCTCGGAGGAACATCACTGACGAAGGGCAAACGCCATCCAACGATCGGAGATGACGTTATTGTCGGATCAGGTGCCGCAGTCCTTGGACCGATCGAGATAGGAGATGGTGCCCGGATTGGTGCGGGATCGGTTGTTGTCAGGCCCGTTCCTGCCGGAGCAACTGTGATTGGGGTTCCCGGAAGAATTGCCGGGCCTGATGAACAGAGAACCCCGGGAATCCTCGATCATGGAGATCTGCCGGATCCTATGCTTAGGGTGGTGAGCCGTCTCCTCGATCGGCAGAGCAGGCTTGAAGAGAGGATCTTTGAGCTTGAACGCGACCATGTGACAAAAGAGGCGAAGAGGAACGAACTGATCAGAGAGGAGGAAGTTCATAACGCACTCAGGACAGTCATCGATCCTGAGGTCGGGATCGACATCGTCGATCTGGGACTTGTAAAAAAAGTGCATGTCAAGGATGATTCAGTTCTCGTCTCGATGGTGCTGACGACAAGCGCCTGTCCTCTCGTTGATTACTTAAAAGATCAGGTGAAGAGGACAGTCCTCGGACTTGGGGAAATCAAGCATGTCGAGGTTGAGATCCTCGATGAGCCTTTTAACTGGGATCGGTTCGTTGCACAGAAAGGAAAACTTGAAGATCTTTAAATCTGAAGCATCCGCTCAATGGCAACCCATGCCCTTGCGGCAATCTCTTCAGGCACCACCATCTGTGGTGTCAGAGTCTCAAGTGATTGGAGGACCTTCTCCAGGGAGGTCTTCTTCATATTCATCAGTATCTCCGAAAGGGATCCATGACTTCCACTTGAACTAATACCTCTTCTTTTC
>WOYI010486358.1_pt1 | contig 23706 bp, 28 predicted proteins | sample 6423411 | NCBI WGS metagenome assembly WOYI01 (sample SAMN13441803, study PRJNA592873) | oil field metagenome | biome: oil field; feature: oil-well bore; material: oil-contaminated soil; isolation source: oil-contaminated soil from oil-well borehole | place: Germany: Wietze | collected 2016-10-18 ... | reverse complement strand
GGTGTGGTTCTGATTTGGATTTTGTGTCGGGCGGGGCGGGGGGCGAGTCTGAGTGCGCGATGTTTTTCGCTCCTCCATTGATGCGCGCATCCAATGCCTCAACTTCATCTCCCTGCAGCCCCTGCTGCCGGGCCAGCGTCAGTACCTGTCGTGCATCATCCGGTTGTCCTGCCCGGAACAGGGCATCAATGTAATTCAACCAATATTGGCCGTGCGTCGGGTCGGCATCCAGCGCGGTGATGAAATAGGAAAGGCTGGCTGCGGGCTGTTTCATCTCTACCGCCAGGACGCCCATGTTGTGGTTCGCCTGGGGATGGTTCGGCTCGACCTGCAGGATAGTCAGATAGAGTTCGCCGGCCTGTTGGAATTCTCCGGCCTGCTGGTGGGCGATGGCTTGTTGAAGCAGCTCGTCTGTGGCGGGCTGTTCTGGCTGCTGCGGCAAATCAATGTTTGTCATGTCCTACCACCTGCAGTAAGCGATTATCTGATCGAGTCTGGATGGCGCGGGCAGCAGTGGGCATGCCGGCTAGCTGGCGCTGACCACGCGGTTCTTGCCGGTCTGTTTGGCCTGATACATGGCCTTGTCGGCGCGCCCGAGCAGGTCTTCCTGATCTTCATTTTCACCGCGCAGTGCCACACCGGCGCTGAACGTGACCAGGATGCGCTCGTTGTTGTGCAGGAAGAACTTCTTGGTCAGGTCGCGCTGCAGGCGCTGCAGGGCTTCCACGCCCGCTTGGAGATCGGTGTCCGGCAAGATGATGACGAACTCCTCGCCGCCGTAGCGGCCCACCGCATCGGTCGGGCGCAGCGTGTCCTTGATGACCTGGGTGAGGTGGGTCAGGGCGCGGTCGCCGACCTGATGGCCCAGGCTGTCGTTCAGTTTCTTGAAGTTGTCGATGTCGAGCAGAGCCACGCAAAGCTTGGCTTTGTTGCGGTCGGCACGTTTCAGTTCGCGGTCCAGTGTTTCGTCCAGTCCGCGCCGGTTCAATGCGCCGGTGAGCTGGTCTTCGCGCACCAATTCGCTGACCTGCATCAGTTCCTGTTCCAGTGCCTTGATGCGTTCCTCGGCTTCGTCGGCCTGTTTCTTGGTGTTCAGCAGTTCTTCATGCGAGCGTAACGCGCTGGCTTGAATGATGCGCGTGTCGTGCATCACATCTTCCAAAATGTGGCCCAACAGGGTCAGATTGTCCGCTTTGCTGATCTGCTGGCTGTAGCCCGCGATCTTCTGGTGATATTCGCCGGTGCTTTCGGTGAGGTTGCCCAAGCGGTCGATGAAGGTGGTCATCAGGCTCTTGAGCGTGGTTTTGGCATCGGTCAGGCTTTGCTTCAGGCTGCTTTGTTTGATGATGGCATCGCGCAGGTTGCGTTCGGCATCGGCGATGGCGTGCTTGTCCATCGGCTGCGAGATGATGGTCTGCAGCGCGGTGACTTGTCCCTGCATCCATTCATCATCGGCGACCAGTTCACTCACGTTATCGACCAGCAGGCGCAGCAGGCGCAACAAGCCTTCCTGTATCTTCACCTTGTCGCCGCCGCGCAGTTCCAGCTTGAGCCAGAACTGGCGCAGTTGTTTGGCCAGTTCGTTGATCTTGGCGGGATCGTCGGTGGTGCGCGTCACGATGACCAGGCGTTGGATATCGTCGCTCAGCTCGGGGTGCGAGGACAGGGAGGTCTCCAGCGACTGCGCGAGCAATTCGCGCAATTGTTTCAGCAAGTCCTGTCCGTCGCTTTTGGCAGTGGGCGTGGCGGCGGCCGCTGTCGGCGTTGCGGCGACTACTGCTGCCGGGGTGGCAGCGGCTGTTTCCGGTAAAGCGGCGGGGGCCAGATCCGGTGCGGCAGCGCCGCTTCCCCATGAGCGCATCAAACCATTCAGCTTCTCGGACATCACCTCCGGCTTGCTGGCGAAGCGACTGAGTACGACTTCAAGCCCTTCTTTCTTGCGTGTGAGCGTGACGCCTTTGTGGGTCATTTCGAGCTGGCGCAACAGGTCGCGGATCAGTGCCGACCAGTTCGGGGCCGAGACCGCAGATGCCGCTTCTTTGCCGCCACCAAGCTCATGAAATACACTCGCGTAGTGTTCGGGCGTGGGTGTCAGGCCGCGTTCGCCCAATACCTTGAGTGTTTCGCGGGCAAGTTCGGCGGGGTCGGTGTGTTTGCTCATTTGAATGTGTGCGTGTGATGCCTGATTGGTGGTTTGTATTATCGGCCGCCTGTCGCGGGGCAATTCGCCGAATAGCGCCAGTTATCGACCGCGATCATTCGATCAAGTGGTTGCTGATGGCGTAATGGATGGCTTCAGCGTTGGTCTTGAGCTTCATCTTTTCCAGCAGGCGCATGCGGTAGACGCTGATGGTCTTGGGGCTGAGCGACATGATCTCTGCCATCTCGCTCAGCTTTTTGCCCTGCGCCATCAGGCACAACGTCTGATACTCGCGGTTGGATAGCGTCTGGTGCGCCAACTCCGAATAGCCTTGCGACAGACCTTCGGCCAGTTGCTCGGCCATCTCGCTGCTGATGTATTTCTTGCCGCTGGCGACCTTGCGGATGGCGGTGACCAGCTGGGCAGGCGCGCTCTGCTTGTTGAGGTAGCCGGCGGCACCGGTCTTCATCGAGCGCACGGCATATTGTTCTTCCGGATGCATGCTCAGCATCAGCACCGGCAGGTTGGGGCGCAGGTCGCGGATCTGCTTGAGCACATCGATGCCGTGCTTGTCCGGCATGCTGATGTCCAGCAGCACGACGTCGTATTCGTTGTCGCGCACCATGTTCACGGCTTCCATGCCGGTATCGGCCTGGCCGGTCACGCGCAGGTCGTCCGTGTCGTCCAGCAGTTGTTTCAACCCTCTGCGGATGAGTTCGTGGTCGTCGGCGATGAGTACATTGATCATGGCCCGTATCTTATTCGAATAACGCGCCTTGTGAATCGGGTACTGCATTTTGTTCCGGCAGGTGCGGGATGCGCACATTGAGGCGGGTGCCTTGGCCGGGGGCGCTTTCCAGTTTCACTTCCCCGCCGAACTGCGCGACGCGCTCGAAGATGCCGCGCAAGCCGAAGGAGCGCGGTTTGGCGCGATCCGCGTCGTGGATGCCGCGTCCGTCATCGCGCACCGTCATGCTCACGCAGGTGTCGAGATTGCAGATGGCGATGGTGACGGTCTGGGCCTGGGCATGTTTGGTGATGTTGGCCAGCGCTTCCTGGAAGATGCGGAACAGCGTGATTGCAACGTGCGGTGAGACGCTGACCGATTCGTCCATGACTTCCGGCACGCATCGGATGCCGGTGCGCTGCGCGAATTCCTTGGCTTCGGACTCGATGGCCGCGACGATGCCGAAGGTATCCAACGCGCTGGGGCGCAGGCTGCGCGCGATGTTGCTGGCGGAGCGGGTGCATTTCTGCACCAGGTCTTCGATGGAGCGCGCTTTCTCTTCCAAAACAGGCTGGTCTTTCAGGCGCGAGACCAGCCAGGCGATATCGAGTCGGGTGGCAGTGAGCAGGCTGCCCAGTTCGTCGTGCACCTCGCGTGCGATGGCGACCCGCTCCTGTTCGCGCGCTTCTTCGATATGGGTGGAGAATTCGCGCAGCTGCTGTTTGGATTGCCGCAATGCCGCATCCGCCTGCTTGCTCTGGGTGATGTTCAGCATGATGCCTTCCCACTGCACGGCCTCGCCGACACGGCGCGGACTGCAGCGCAGGTTGATCCACTTGATCTCGCCCTTGGGCCGGGTGCGCATGCGTCCCTCCCAGTTCCAGAAGGTGAGTTTTTTCGCGGAGGAAAGCATGCTTCTGAGATAGGTGCCGGCATCTTCCGGGTGGATCATCTCGGCGAACAGGCTGGCATCGCCGATCAGTTCCTGATGCTCGATGCCGAGCAGCGGGAAGCAACCCTCGCTGACATAGGGGAAACTCACTTCCCCCTTGTCTTTCAGCACGATCTGGTAAGCCATGCCCGGCAGATCGGCGATGAAGGCGTGCATGCGTGTCTGGTTCTCCTGCAAAGCGGCTTGCGCTTCGCGATACTCGCGCCGCACACGGGCTTCGCGCAGGTTGTGTTCGATGGAGGGCACGAGGCGGTTGAGGCCGCCTTTGAGGATGTAGTCGTCCACCCCTTCCTGCATGGTGTGGATGATGGTCTCTTCCTTCAGCTCTCGGGCGAGCAGCAGGAAAGGGATGTCCAGTTTGAACCGTTGCAGCAGTCGGTAGGCATCCAGCCCCCCGAAGCAGTTTGGGTCGTCGCTGCACAGGATGACATCGAAGGGCTGGGTCAGCAGTGCTTGCCGCATGTCCGGCTCGTCCTGCACGCGCTGTTGCGCCAACGCATAGCCGCCGGCGGCCAGTTTGGCGAGGATGTTTTGCGAGTCTTGCTCGGATGATTCCACCAGTAGTACGCGAAGTTTCTTGGTAGCCATTGTGAGACCCTAGTGCGATGTCCCGATTATAAGCGGCGTTCGCGCCAAATCACCAGAGTAAGGTAGAATGCGGGCCGTTATTCAGAGCCGTATCACCATGCCTGCCGTGACCCCGAATCAACTGATCCGTAAAGAGCTACAGGCGCTGCACGCCTATCACGTTCCCCCTGCCTCCGGCATGGTCAAGCTGGATGCGATGGAAAATCCTTTTCCGCTGCCCGCAGCTTTGCGCGACGAGATCGCGCGACGCGTGGCGGATGCGGCGATCAACCGCTATCCCGACGCTGCCGCGCAGCAACTCAAAGCTGACATCCATCGTGTCACGAAGTTGCCGGACGGCATGGATGTGCTGTTGGGCAACGGTTCCGACGAGATCATCCAATTGCTGGCGATGGCCGTGGCGCAACCGGGCGCGGTGTTGCTGAGCGTCGAACCTTCGTTCGTCATGTACAAGATGATCGCCACCTTCGTCGGCATGCGTTATGTGGGCGTGCCGCTGGCCGGGGATTTCTCGCTCGATTTGGACGCGACGCTGGCGGCGATAGAGCACGAGCGTCCCGCACTGGTGTTCCTTGCCTATCCCAACAACCCGACGGGCAATCTGTTCGATGCCGATGCCGTGCGTCGCATCATCGAGGCCACCCCCGGCTTGGTGGTGGTGGACGAGGCTTACTATGCGTTCGCCAGCGACAGCTTTATTCCGCAGTTGGGAAAGTATGACAATCTGCTGGTGATGCGCACCTACTCCAAACTCGGCATGGCCGGTTTGCGTCTGGGTTTCATCGCGGGCGACAAAGCGTGGCTGGAACAATTGGACAAGCTGCGCTTGCCGTATAATGTCGGCGTCCTGCCGCAGTTGGTGGCGAGCACCTTGCTGGCGCACCATGATGTGCTGCTGGCGCAGGCGGAGCGCATCAGGTCGGAACGCACGCAGATGATGGCGGCCTTGCATGCGATAGCCGGTGTGCAGGCTTACGCCAGCGAGGCGAACTTCATCCTGTTCCGTGTGGCCCATGCCACGCGGGTGTTCGAGGGGCTGAAACAGCGCGGAGTGCTGATCAAGAATCTCAACGGCGGACATCCGGCATTGGCCGATTGTCTGCGCGTTACAGTGGGTACGCCCGAAGAGAATAATAAGTTTTACGCCGCACTACAGGATTCCATTAACCAACTCGCATAAGGCAAATCATGCGCAGCGCACAAGTCACACGCAACACCCTCGAGACCCAGATCAAGGTCGAGTTGAATCTCGACGGCGCCGGCAAGGTGAAACTTGATACCGGCCTGCCGTTCCTCGAACACATGCTGGACCAGATCGCGCGCCATGGTTTGCTCGATCTCGACATCAAGGCCAAGGGCGATCTGCATATCGATGCGCACCACACGGTGGAAGATATCGGCATCACGCTGGGGCAGGCATTCACGCAGGCCATTGGCGACAAGAAAGGTCTGCGCCGCTACGGCCATGCCTACGTGCCGCTGGACGAGGCCTTGTCGCGCGTGGTGCTGGACATCTCCGGTCGTCCCGGGTTGGTGTTCAATGCCGAATTCGTGCGTTCCAGCGTCGGCGAGTTCGAGGTCGACCTGATCCGCGAATTTTTCCAGGGCTTCGTCAACCACGCACTGGTGACGCTGCACATCGATAATCTGGCAGGCGAGAACGCGCACCATCAGGCCGAGACCATCTTCAAAGCCTTCGGCCGTGCGATACGCTTGGCGCTGGAACAAGACCCGCGCATGGCCGGCGTGATGCCGTCCACCAAAGGCACGCTATAAGCATCATGGTCGATATCGCCATCGTTGATTACGGCATGGGCAACCTGCGCTCGGTATATCAGGCCGTGCGCAAGGTCGCCCCGGCCGCGTCGGTGCAAGTCACCGACGATGCGAACGTGATCGCCGCAGCCAAGCGCGTGATATTCCCCGGTCAGGGCGCGATGCCCGACTGTATGCGCGAGTTGGACGGGCGCGGTCTGCGTCAGGCGGTGCTGGATGCCGCGCGGAACAAGCCGTTCCTCGGCATCTGCATCGGCCTGCAGATGCTGTTCGAGCACAGCGCCGAAGGCGACATCCCGGGACTGGGCGTGCTGCGGGGCGAAGTGGTGCGCTTCGCGCACGAACTCAAGGATGCGCAGGGCAACAAGCTCAAGGTGCCGCACATGGGCTGGAACGGCGTGCATCACGGCGCCCACCCTTTGTGGGACGGCATCGCGCAGGATGCCCGCTTCTATTATGTACACAGCTACTACGTGCAACCAGGCGACACGGAAATCGTGCAGGGTACCAGTGACTATCCGCAGCCCTTTGTCTGCGCGGTGTCGCGTGGTAACTTGTTCGCCGTGCAGTTCCACCCCGAGAAGAGTGCGGCTGCCGGATTGAAGCTGCTGGAAAATTTCGTCAACTGGAATCCCGTTTAACCACGATATTAAAGCCATGGATATTTCAACACTGATCATTCCCGCAATCGACCTGAAAGACGGCCAATGTGTGCGCCTGCGCCAAGGCGAGATGGAAGGCGCGACCGTGTTCTCGGACGACCCGACCGCGATGGCCAGACACTGGCTGGCGCAAGGCGCACGCCGCCTGCACTTGGTCGACCTGAACGGTGCCTTTGCCGGCAAACCCAAGAATGAAGCGGCGGTGCGCAGCATCGTCGAAGCGGTGGGTAGCGAGATACCGGTGCAACTGGGCGGCGGCATCCGCGATCTGGAGACCATCGAGCGTTATCTCGATCTGGGCTTGAGTTACGTCATCATCGGTACGGCGGCGGTCAAGGTGCCCGGTTTCCTGCACGAGGCATGCGATGCCTTCCCGGGTCACATCATGGTCGGTCTGGACGCCAAGGGCGGCAAGGTCGCGGTGGACGGCTGGTCCAAGCTGACCGGTCACGATGTGGCCGATCTGGCCAAGCGTTTCGAAGACTATGGCGTGGAAGCGATCATTTATACCGACATTGGCCGCGACGGCATGATGAACGGTGTCAACATCGAGGCAACCGTGGAGCTGGCGCAGCCCTTGCACGTGCCGGTCATCGCCAGCGGCGGCATCACCAATCTCGATGACGTGCGCAAGCTGTGTGCCGTGCGCGGCGAAGGCATCACCGCCGCTATCACCGGCCGCGCCATCTACGAAGGCACGCTGGACTTCCGTGCCGCACAGGCATTGGCGGACGAACTGGCGCCCAAGATCTGATGCTGGCCAAACGCATCATCCCCTGCATGGACGTGACCGCCGGTCGCGTGGTCAAAGGCGTCAGCTTCGTCGAGCTGCGCGATGCGGGCGACCCGGTGGAGATCGCCAAGCGCTATGACGAGCAGGGGGCGGACGAACTCACCTTCCTCGACATCACTGCCAGCTCCGATGACCGCAGCATCATCTTCCACATCATCGAGAAAGTCGCCGAACAGGTGTTCATCCCGCTGACCGTGGGCGGCGGCGTGCGCGAGGTGCAGGACGTGCGCAATCTGCTCAACGCCGGTGCCGACAAGGTCAGTATCAACACCTCGGCGGTGGTCAATCCGCAACTGGTGGCGGATGCTGCCGCGCGTTATGGTTCGCAATGCATCGTGGTCGCCATCGACGCCAAACAGGTCGCGCCGGGAAAATGGCAAGTGTTCACGCACGGCGGACGCAAGGCCGCCGGTCTGGATGCGGTGGCATGGGCGAAGAAGATGCAGACACTGGGCGCGGGCGAAATCCTGCTGACCAGCATGGATCAGGACGGGCAGAAGAAAGGCTTCGACCTGGCGCTGACGCGCGCGGTGACCGACGCGCTGGAAATTCCGGTGATCGCCAGCGGCGGCGTGGGTAACCTGCAACACCTCGCCGACGGCGTGACGCTGGGCGGAGCCGATGCGGTGCTGGCGGCAAGCATCTTTCACTTCGGCGAATACACGGTGCAACAGGCCAAGCAGCATATGGCGCAGCAGGGAATTGAGGTCAGACTGTGAGCGAGAACTGGCTGAGCAAGGTGAACTGGTCGGACGACGGTCTCGTGCCCGCCATCGCGCAGGACGCGGCCAGCGGTCGCGTGCTGATGGTGGCCTGGATGGATCGCGAGGCGCTCAAGCGCACGGTCGAAACCGGCGAGGCCATCTACTGGTCGCGTTCGCGCAAGAAGCTGTGGCACAAGGGAGAAGAGTCCGGGCATGCGCAGAAGGTGAAAGAGATTCGTCTCGATTGCGACGGCGATGTGATCCTGATGCAGATCGAACAGGCTGGCGGTATTGCCTGCCACACCGGCCGCGAGAGTTGTTTTTACAGCAAGCTGGAGAACGGCGAGTGGAAAGCCACCGACGCGGTGCTGAAGAACCCGAACGAGATATATAAAAAATGAACGACATCCTGCAACGACTGACCGAGACGCTGGAGGCGCGCAAAGGCGCGGCGGCCGAGTCGTCCTATGTCGCCAAACTGTACAGCAAGGGCGACGACGCTATTCTGAAAAAGGTCATCGAAGAAGCGGGCGAAGTGCTATTGGCCGCCAAGGATGGCGACCCGCAGCATCTGATCTATGAGGTGGCCGATCTGTGGTTTCACAGCATGGTGTTGCTGGCGCACAAGGGCTTGAGTGCTGAACAGGTATTGCAGGAACTGGCGCGTCGTGAAGGCGTGTCCGGCATCGTCGAGAAGGAAAACCGCAAATGAGCGACAACTGCCTGTTCTGCAAGATCGTCCGCAGCGAGATACCCTGCCGCAAAGTGTACGAGGACGACGATGTGCTGGCGTTCCACGACATCAATCCGGTGGCACCGGTGCATTTCATGCTGGTGCCCAAGCAACATGTGGTTTCGTTGCTGGTGGCGGACGAGTCGCATGCCGCGTTGCTGGCCAAGATGCTGCTGCTGGCTCCGAAGCTGGCAAAAGAGCAGGGCTTGGACAACGGCTTCCGCACCGTGATCAATAGCGGCAAAGGCGGCGGGCAGGAAGTGTTTCATTTGCATATTCATGTCATCGGCGGCGGAAACATCCCGCCTATGGTCAAACGTAGCTAATCTATCAGGAGCGCATCATGGGTTCATTGAGTATCTGGCATTGGTTGATCGTGTTGCTGGTGGTGGTGCTGATCTTTGGCACCAAGAAGCTGCGCAACATCGGCAGTGATCTGGGCGGGGCAGTCAAAGGCTTCAAGGAAGGCATGAAAGAAGGCGACGACACGGCCAAGCCGCAAGACACCCGCACCATCGAAGGCGAGGCGAAAGAGAAGTAAGGCGATGTTCGACATCGCGTTCTCGGAACTGGTGGTGATCGCGCTGGTGGCGCTGATCGTCATCGGCCCGGAACGGCTCCCCAAACTGGCGCGTACCGCCGGACATCTGTGGGGCCGCACCCAGCGCTATGCGAACAAGGTCAAGGACGACATCGCGCACGATATGGCGCTGGATCAGGCGCGCCAGATGCAGCACGAGATCGAACAGCATGTCGCAGAAGCCGAAAAAGCCATGCAGGCTAACGGCTTGTCGCTGGAACAAAGCATCCTGCAATCGCAACACAGGAAACCCGCTGACATGGCACCTGCCGATTCTGTGTCACCTCCCGCCGCCTCCGGCGAAACTCCGAAATGAGCAAGAGCGAGACACTGATTGCGCATCTGGTGGAACTGCGCTCGCGCCTGTTGAACAGTTTCCTGGCCTGGCTGCTGGTGTTCATCTGCCTGTTCCCGTGGGCGTCCGATCTCTATGCGTTGCTGGCGCAGCCGATGCTGGCCAAACTTCCGCAAGGCGGGCAGATGATCGCCACCGATGTCACCACGCCGTTCTTTGTGCCGCTCAAGGTGGCGATGATGGCGGCCTTCGTGATCGCGTTACCCTTTGTCCTGTATCAGATATGGCGTTTCGTTGCGCCGGGCCTGTATGCGCACGAAAAAAAACTTGTGCTGCCGCTGATCATGGCCAGCACACTGCTGTTCTTGTGCGGCATGGCATTCGCCTATTTTGCCGTGTTCCCCGTGGTGTTCGGGTTCATCACTGCGGCTGCGCCGGTCGGTGTGGCGGTGATGACCGACATCGACAAATATCTGAGTTTCGTGATGGGCATGTTCCTCGCCTTCGGCATCACCTTTGAAGTCCCGATCGCGGTCGTGATACTGGTGCGCATGGGAGTGGTGTCGGTGGGGAAGCTGCGCGAGGTGCGCTCCTATGTCATCGTCGGCGCCTTCGTGGTGGCAGCGGTCGTCACGCCGCCGGATGTTGTCTCGCAATTCATGCTGGCGATTCCGCTATGGCTGCTGTATGAGGCGGGCGTGGTGGTGGCGGGCTGGATCGTCGTGCATGAACCCGCCGCGAACGACAGCGTGCCGCATGACAACTGATTAACTGCCGGTTGCGGCTGGCGCTATCTTTGGGAATGTCATTCCATGACTTTTTGCTTGGGGCGCTTGCCTACGCGGACCTGCACCACAACCTCGTTCTGATTGCGCAGCAACTTCAGGCCGACATTCTTGCCGGGCGTGAGTGCCGAGATGGTTTCCAGCATCACCGTCGAGTCGACCAGGTCGCTATCGCCGATACTTATCAGGATGTCCCCCGGTTTGATGCCGGCCTTGTCGGCAGGGCCGTTGCGCATGACTTCCGAGATGAGTACGCCATGCGCGGCCTTGAGCTTGAATGATTCTGCCAGTTCGGGCGTCATGTCCTGGACTGCGACACCGATCCAGCCCCGTGTCACCGAGCCGGTCTGAATGATCTGCTCCATGACCTTTTTGGCGGTGCTGACTGGAATGGCGAAGCCGATGCCCAATGATCCGCCATTCGGAGAGTAGATGGCGCTGTTGATGCCGAGCAGGTTGCCGCTGGCGTCGACCAGTGCGCCGCCCGAGTTGCCAGGGTTGATGGCGGCATCGGTCTGGATGAAGTTCTCGAAGGTGCTCAGGCCCAAATGGTTGCGCTTGAGGGCGCTGACGATACCCATGGTCACGGTTTGTCCCACGCCGAACGGGTTGCCTACGGCCAGAACAATATCTCCGACATGTGTGGTGTCGCTACTGGCAAAAGTGATCGCGGGCAGGGGGTAGCTCACATCTACCTTGATCACGGCGAGGTCGGTCTCGGGGTCGGTGCCCACAATATGACCTTTGGCATTGCGACCGTCGGCGAAGGCCACTTCGATCTGGTCGGCTGATTCGACCACGTGGTGGTTGGTGAGGATGTAGCCGTCCTGACTGACGATGACACCGGAACCCAGGCTGGAATTCTGTTGCGGTTGAATGTCATTGAATTCATCGCCGAAGAAGAAACGGAATCTGGGATCGTCCATGAATGGTTGAGTAGATTGTTTTACTTCGCTGGTGGTGAAGATATTCACCACTGACGGCATCACTTTTTGTGCGGCGCGACTGAAGCCGGGGCCGGACAGGTTTTGGCTGGTATCTTCCGGTTCGTTTTGATACAGCGTAACGACACCGCCACGGGCGGCTGTCGGTAGCAGGCTGGGCTTGAGTGTGTGAATGACAAACAAAACCGCCAGCCCGATGGTGGTGGCTTGCGCGAACAAAAGCCAGAATTTACGCATGTTATGATCCAGTCAGGCCGTTAATAGGGGCAGTAGAGATGCAATTAAAAGAGTTGAGCGATTATATCGGAAGCGAGCTGGCAATCAGCCGTTTTCGCGATTATTGCCCGAATGGTGTTCAGGTTGAGGGGTGTCCGAATGTTCAGCGTATAGCGACCGGCGTGACAGCCTCTCAGGCCGTGCTGGATGCGGCGGCGGCTTGGGGGGCAGATGCGATCCTGGTTCATCATGGTTATTTCTGGCGCAGCGAAGATGCCGTGATAACCGGTGTCAAGAAACGGCGTATCGCTCATCTGCTGGAAAAGAATATCAGTCTATTGGCTTATCACTTGCCGCTGGATGCGCATCCGCAGTGGGGGAATAACGCGCAACTCGCCAAGCGACTGGGCCTGATCGAGAACTTCCGGTTCGGGGAACAGGACATGGCATGTCTTGGCGCGCTGGCAAAACCGCAGGGACTGGCCGAATTCACCAAGGTGATTGCCGACGCATTGCGCTTCGAGCCGTTGGTGGCGGGGGGGAACGCAAACAAAATCTCGCGCATCGCTTGGTGCAGCGGCGCAGCCCAGGGCTATTTTGAGCAAGCGATTGCGCTGGGTGCGGACGTTTTTCTTACCGGGGAGATATCGGAGAGCAATGTGCATATGGCGCGCGAAAGCGGTGTGACTTATATCGCTGCGGGACATCATGCGACGGAACGTTACGGCGTGCAAGCCTTGGGAGCCCATCTGGCAGAGAATTTCGGTCTGGAACACTGCTTCTTTGACGAGGAAGTCCCTGTTTAGATCGCGGGTATGGCCTTGCGAGTGCGTTGCATTCTGAAAAGGCGTTGCGTAGTATTCGTCATATAACCATTTCGGGTTATGCCTGTTGGTGAATTTTCTGCTGACTGATGAAGGAGTAACTTCCGGTACTGCCGGTTGTTTGGGGCAGCGCTACTCCGCTGCGAGGTAAGTTCTGATGTTGTGTTGTTAGAAACAACGCCACAAGGGTTACGGGGAGAAAGTATGAGAATCAGAATAATGATAGGCGGCGCGCTGATGGCTGCACTTTCCTTGAGCGCATTGGCCGAGGATAAGGCGCTTACGCCGGCGCACAACGCGCTAAGTGTGCTGCAATCCGGAGAAGTCAGCTTTAGCAAGGATGTGATGCCGATCATCCAGGATTATTGCGTCAGCTGCCACAATCCTTCACCTACTGCCAAAGGCTATGCCAAGAGTGGCCTGGATCTGACTTCCTACGAGGGGTTGATGAAGGGCACCAAATTCGGCAAGGTGGTTGTACCCGGCGATAGCCAGGCCAGCACTTTCACCAAGTTGCTGACCGGCACCAACAAGGGTCTCAAGATGCCAATGGGTTTGAATGCCAGCGGCACTTTGGATCGTCAATACATTCTGACGCTGCGCAAGTGGGTCAAGCAGGGTGCCAAGAACAACTAGGCATTCTGAGTAGTATCTGCGGTGAAATAGCTGTTTATGTTGTATTCACCGCCGGCAGTGGATCGAGTTGGGGAGCCGATCCAGAGCTTGTCTGATAAAAAAATGACGGGCAACGCAATGCCATCCTCCAGTACCGACGAGACGCCAGGGAAGCCGGAAAGCTTCCCCGGTGGATTTTTGACAACGTATTACGGAAGGGAAGAGGGTCATGACAGATAAAGTAGATCACAGCAAGCGACGAATGCTGATCGCTGCTACCACGGCGGTAGGTGGCGTCGCCGTCGCAGGTGCGGGCGCACCGTTCGTATTGAGCTTGCAGCCAAGCGAGCGAGCCAAGGCGGCCGGCGCGCCAGTTGAAGTCGATATCAGTAGCATAGAGCCCGGTACGATGATCAGTATCGAGTGGCAGGGAAAGCCGGTTTGGATCGTGCGTCGCACCCCGGAGATGCTGGCGCTGCTGGTCAAACACGATGATGCGTTGGTAGACCCGACTTCGTCTGTTCCGCAGCAACCTGCTTATTGCGACAACGCGACCCGTTCGATCAAACCGGAAATTCTGGTGGTATTGGGCGTATGTACCCATCTGGGCTGCTCGCCGACTTTCCGTCCGGAAGTGGCGCCGGCCGATCTGGGGGCGCAATGGGCCGGCGGCTGGTTCTGTCCTTGCCATGGCTCCCGCTTCGACTTGGCGGCACGTGTATTTAAGGGGGTGCCCGCACCAACCAACCTGATCATTCCTCCGCATATGTATTTAACTGAGACTCGCCTGTTGATTGGTGATGACGACAAAAGCAAGCTAAAAGGCGGTCAACCCGCTGATAGGGGGGCTGCAGCATGATGAATCTTCTGAAAGGTCTGCTCGCATGGGTCGATGCGCGCTTCCCGCTGGTCTCCACCTGGAAGGCGCACCTGTCCGAGTACTACGCGCCGAAGAACTTCAACTTCTGGTACTTCTTCGGTGGTCTGGCGCTGCTGGTGCTGGTCATCCAGATCCTCAGCGGTATCTTCCTGACCATGAACTATAAGCCGGATGCATTGTTTGCATTCACTTCCGTCGAATACATCATGCGCGATGTGCAATGGGGCTGGTTGTTGCGTTACATCCACTCTACTGGTGCCTCGATGTTCTTCATCGTGATCTACCTGCATATGTTCCGTGGTCTGATGTACGGTTCCTATCGCAAGCCGCGCGAGCTGCTGTGGATCATCGGCATGATCATCTACCTGGCATTGATGGGCGAAGCCTTTATGGGTTATCTGTTGCCTTGGGGGCAAATGTCCTTCTGGGGCGCGCAGGTGATCGTGAACCTGTTCTCTTCCGTGCCTTTCGTTGGTCCGGATCTGGCAATCATGATCCGTGGTGACTTCGTGGTGTCCGATATCACGCTGAACCGTTTCTTCGCGCTGCACGTGGTGGCGATCCCGCTGGTGCTGGTGCTGATCATCGTGGCGCACCTGGTGGCGTTGCATGAAGTCGGGTCCAACAATCCGGACGGCGTCGAGATCAAGAAGCACAAGCACAATAACGGTGTCCCTATGGACGGCGTGGCGTTCTTCCCGTACATGGTGGTCAAGGACGGTGTGGCTGCAGTGGCCTTCCTAATGGTGTTCAGCGCGGTGGTGTTCTTTGCGCCGGATATGGGGGGATACTTCCTGGAGTACAACAACTTCGTGCCTGCCAATCCGATGAAGACCCCCGAGCATATCGCTCCGGTTTGGTACTTCACCCCGTATTACGCCATCCTGCGTGCTGTGCCGCCGATGTTCGGCTCCCAGTTCCCGGGTGTGGTGGCGATGGGCGTGGCGACTGTGATCTTCTTCGCACTGCCGTGGTTGGATCGCGGTCCGGTCAAGTCGATCCGCTATCGCGGCCCGATCTATAAGACCTTCCTGGCTGCTTTCGTGGTGAGCTTCGTCGGTTTGGGCTACCTTGGCCTGATGCCGGCGACACCGACTTACACCCTGATTTCGCGCATTCTGGCGGTTGTGTATTTCGCGTTCTTCTTCCTGATGCCTTGGTACACGAAGATCGACGCATGCAAGCCCGAGCCTGATCGTGTGACGTCCAAATAATTGAGAGGGGTTCGTTGAAATGAAAGCAATCAAGAAAGTAATCGTATGGGCGATGCTGGCCTGCATGCCGCTACTTGCCAATGCCAGCGGTGGCGATCTGCACCTGGACAAGGCACCGCTGAATCTGCAGGATCAGGCATCCCTGCAGCGTGGTGCCAAGTTGTTCACTTCGCGTTGCCTGGCCTGTCACTCTGCATCTGTCATGCGTTATAACCGATTGAACGATATCGGCATGTCGGATGAGCATATCCGGACCGAGCTGGAACTGCCGGAAGACGTCAAGGTGGGGTCGACCATGCAGGCCGCGATGGATGCCAATTCTGCCAAGATGGCATATGGCGTGGCACCGCCGGATCTGAGCGTGATCGCACGTTCGCGCAGTGCGGATTGGCTTTACACCTATATGCGCAGTTTCTATGCCGACGAAAGCCGCCCCAGCGGCTGGAATAACAAGGTGTTCCCGAATGTGGGTATGCCTTTTGTTCTGGCCGACCTGCAAGGCACGCAAGAAGCTGAAAAGCACGAGGGTCATGTCGGCAATCTGATGCTCAAGGACGCAGGTTCCATGTCCGCTGTGGAATATGATCACACCATCGCCGACCTGACCAACTATCTGGTGTTCATGAGTGAGCCGGCCATTCTGATCCGCCATCAGATCGGCTGGATCGTGTTGGGTTTCCTGTCTGTTCTGCTGGCGCTGATGTATGCCCTGAAGAAGGAAATCTGGAAGGACATCCACTAAGGAGATTGAATTCGGAGGGCGGTTTGTGTTAGTTTCCGCCCTCGTTGCAGTCTGCGCCGAAATGGCGGGGTGCCTTGCCCCGCCATTTTGTTTTTAACGCTACATATTGTTTTAAGGTGGTTTTTTATGATGACACTTTACTCGGGTACAACCGATCCCTATAGCCATCGTTGCCGATTCGTGCTGTTTGAAAAAGGCATGGACTTCGAGGTGATCGATGTGGACGTATTCAACATGCCGGAAGATCTGGCCGTGATGAACCCGTACAACAAGGTGCCGGTGCTGGTCGAGCGCGACCTCATTCTGTATGAAGCCAATATCATCAATGAATATATTGATGAGCGCTTCCCGCATCCGCAATTGATGCCGCCCGATCCGGTGATGCGCGCCCGCGCTCGCCTGTTCCTGCATCGCTTTGAGCAGGAATTGTTCTGCCACATCGAAGGTTTGGAAAGCAGTAATGCCAAACTGCAGGAGAAGGCGCGTGCGGCGGTGCAGGCCAATCTGACCCAGATCGCGCCGATCTTTGCCAAGCAGAAGTTTATGCTGGGCGATGAATTCTCCATGCTGGACGTGGCGATTGCACCGTTGTTGTGGCGCTTGGAGCACTATGGCATCCAGCTGGACAAGGATGCTACGCCGATGATGAAGTACGCCGAGCGTTTGTTCTCTCGTCAAGGCTTCATCGAAGCGCTGACGCCTGCCGAAAAGGCCATGCGCAAGTAATCGCCATGATAGACGAGCCGTCCACCAAGCCCTACCTGATCCGTGCCATCTACGAATGGTGCGCGGATGCCGGATACACCCCTTATCTGGCGGTACAGGTGGACGAATACACGCAAGTGCCGGCCGGCTACGTCAAGGATGGGCAGATCGTTCTCAATGTCGGCGGGGATGCGGTGAAGAACCTGCAGCTCGGCAACGAGGACATCAGTTGCAACGGCCGCTTCGGCGGCGTTGCCCATCAGCTGATGATCCCGGTTGCGGCAGTCATCGGTATCTTTGCCAAGGAGACGGGCCAGGGCCTAGTCTTTCGGGCAGGCGAGCCGACACCGCCGACTTCGTCCGCGCCGCCGGATGCTTCTCCTCCGGCACCGACAGGCAGGCCGCAACTCAAGGTGGTCAAGTAAACAAAAAGCCGCAGTTCAAACTGCGGCTTTTTTGTCTGGCAGCAACCCGGTTCAGGCTTGTGCCAGCAGGCTACCCATCTTGCTGAAAGCCTTTTGCTCGATCTGGCGGATGCGCTCTGCGGATACGCCGAACTCGTCGGCTAACTCGTGCAGTGTGGCGCTGCCGTCCTCTTTCAGCCAGCGGGCTTCCACGATGCGGCGGCTGCGCTCATCCAGTTCGGACAAGGCATTCGCCAGCCCGGCAGATTGCAGGTGCTCACGCTCCGATGTTTCCAGAATCACGGAAGGTTCGTGTGCTTCGTCGTCCGCCAGATACTGCACGGGGGCGTAGCTCTCATCTTCGTCGCTACCGGACATCGGATCGAGGGATAGTTCGTGGCCCGCGAAACGAGCCTCCATCTCCACCACATCATGCTCGCTGACGTTCAGCTGTTGGGCGATCTCGCTCACCTGCTGCGGACGCAACGGTTCCAGCCCCTTCTTCAGGCTGCGCAGATTAAAGAACAGCTTGCGCTGCGATTTGGTGGTGGCGATCTTGACCATGCGCCAGTTGCGGATCACAAACTCATGAATCTCGGCGCGGATCCAGTGCAGGGCGAATGACACCAAGCGTACACCACGCTCCGGATCGTAGCGCTTGACCGCTTTCATCAGTCCGATGTTGCCTTCCTGGATCAGGTCGGCCTGTGGCAATCCATAGCCGGTGTAGCCGCGTGCCACGCTGACCACCACGCGCAGATGCGACAGCACCAATTGACGGGCTGCATCAAGATCATTTTGTTGGCGAAAGCGCGTCGCCAGCTCCAGTTCCTGCTCGTGGGACAGAACCGGGATGCGGTTGACGGCTTGCACGTAGCCTTCCAAACCGCCTGCGGCGGATGGCATCGGCAGAATCATGCTTGCATTCATGGTCTTTCCTCCTTTGCGGTGATTCTAGCACTCCTGCCAAGAGAGTGCCAAAGCGGAATTTAGTTCAACGCGGCTCGATCTGCCACAGGTGTTGTGATACGGAGAACCAGGCACCCAACCAGCCCAGATAGCCGGAAAAGACGAACAGGGTGAGGCTGTCGGGTATGGAGAGAGGCTGTAGCTGGAAATCCCTGGCATATAGCTGGGTCAAGTTGACCAGGCTGGCATTCAGCAGCCACAGACTGGCGGATACCAGCAGCCAGGCCACGAGGCCGCCGGTCAATCCCTGCAGCAGGCCAAAGTACAGGAAGGGGCGGCGAATGAAGCTGTCGCTGGCACCGATCAACTTGGTCACTTCGATCTCGTCGCGCCGGGTCAGGATCTGCAAGCGGATGGTATTGAATGTGATTGCAATCAAAGCCAGGCTCAAAGTGGTGGCGAGCATGGCGGTGGCTAACCTGCCGAGATTCAGCAAGGCGTCGAGTTTCTTTATCCAGGCCGAGTCCAGTTGCACATGATCGAACTGTTTCCATGACTGCAGATCCTGATACAGCGCTTCCATCGCCTCGGTGTCCGTCACCTTGGGATAGATGATGAAAGTATCCGGCAAAGGGTTATGAGGCAGATCGCCGATCATGTCCGACACGCCGGTACTTTGCTGCAATTGCTGCAGCGCCGAGTCGCGCGAGACGAATTCCACTTTGGCGATGCGCTCATTGCTTTCCAGCCTGTCCTTCAGGGCGCTTAGCTCGGCGTCACGCTTGCCTGCATCCAGAAAGGCGCTGATCTGAGGGGCGTCAGCCACGGTGGCAGCGAGCTGCTGCACGCTCTGCAACAGCACATAGGCACCGACCGGCAGGCTGAGCGCGATGCCGATGATGGTCATGTTCAGCAGCGAAGCGCCGGGCGTCAGCCACAGACGGCTCAGGGTGGTTTGCAGCACATGCAGGTGTTCGCGCAGCATCTTTATGTCGCCCCCCCTTGTTGCAGCACGCCGTGATCCAGATGCAGTGCTCTGGCCGGGAAACGCTGCAGCACGCTCTGGTCATGCGTGGAGATCAGTAGCGTCACGCCGACTTGATGGAAGGAATTGAAAATGTTCAATATTTCGCCGGAGTATTCCGCATCCAGATTGCCGGTCGGTTCATCCGCCAGCAGGATGTCGGGCCGGGTGACGATGGCGCGCGCGATGCACAGTCGCTGTTGTTCGCCGCCGGAAAGTGCAACCGGATTGGCTTTCTCGCGTGACATCAGGCCGACCTTGTCCAGCGCCGCGCGTACCCGCTTGGCGGCTTCGCGATGATCAAAACCGCCGATCTGCAGGGGCAGCAGCACATTGTCAAATGCATTGCGGTCGAACAGCAGTTTGTGGTCCTGAAAGATCAGGCCGATATTGCGGCGCAGGGCAGGGATCGCTTCGCGCTTGATGGAACGGATATTCTGGCCGTTGATCAGCACGCTGCCGCTGGTGGGGCGTTCGATGGCGGCGACCAGTCTTAACAAGGTGCTTTTGCCGGCGCCGGAATGACCGGTGAGATAGGCCATCTCGCCCTTGGCAATGTCGAAACTCACGTCCTGCAAGGCCTCGTGTCCACCGGGGTAACGTTTGTAGACCTGGCCGAAACGGATCATCGTTCAATATCCAGCAGGGCGGCGATGAAGTCTTCCGCATTGAAAGGTTTGAGATCGTCCAGTCCTTCGCCGACACCGATGAAGCGCACGGGGATGGGATGGGCGCGCGCGATGGCGGCGATCACGCCGCCCTTGGCCGTGCCGTCCAGTTTGGTCAACACCAGGCCGCTGACATCCAGCGCATCGCCGAAAGCCTTGACTTGCGACAAGGCGTTCTGGCCGGTATTCGCATCCAAAACCAGCAACACTTCGTGCGGCGCGCCGGGCAGTGCCTTGTCGATCACGCGCTTCACTTTTTTGATCTCTTCCATCAAATGCGCCTGCGTCGCAAGACGTCCGGCCGTATCCGCCAGCACCACGTCGATGCCGCGTGCCTGTGCTGCCTGCACCGCGTCAAAGATCACGGCGGCGGCATCGCCGCTTTGTTGTGCGATGACCGTCACATCGTTGCGCTTGCCCCATTCCATCAGCTGTTCGCGCGCGGCGGCACGGAAGGTGTCGCCGGCAGCGAGCAGCACCGACTTGCCCTGATTCTGGAAATGCTTGGCCAGCTTGCCGATGGAGGTGGTTTTGCCGGCACCGTTGACGCCGCACAGCATGATGACAAAGGGCTTGTGAGGCGTGATGTCCAGCGGCTGGGTCAGCGGTTGCAGCAATTTCAGCAGGGCATGCGCCAAGGCTTCTTTCAATTGACTCGCCTCAGTCAGGCGTTGTTCCTTCACTTGACGGCGCACATCGGCCAGCAAGGTCTGCGTGGCGTCCATGCCGACATCGGCGGTGATGAGCAGGGTCTCCAGCTCTTCGTAAAGCTCTTCGTCGATGCGCGCGCCGGGAACCAGCAGGGCGGTCAGCTGTCCACCGGTCCGCGCCAAGCCATCGCGCAAGCGCTTGCTCCAGCCGCTATCGTTCGACTTGTTGTCAGGGCTTTGTTTTTTCAGAAAACTGAACATGGGCTGGGAAAGGTTTGGTGGAATGTCGCATAATGCGCCCGCATTTTAACGTTTCAGGACGATTTACATGAGATTTTATGCATTCTGTTTGGGGCTGCTTGCAGCTTTCTGCGCGCAGGCCGAAGTATTTGAGCAGACGCTATCCAACGGACTCAAGGTCATTGTGAAAGAAGATCTCCGCGCGCCGGTGATCGTGCAGCAGATCTGGTATCACGCGGGCAGCATGGACGAGAAGACCGGCGTGACCGGCGTGGCGCATGTGCTGGAACATATGATGTTCAAAGGCACAAAGGCAGTCCCCGTCGGCGAATTCTCGCGCCGCATCGCCGCCGCGGGCGGACGCGAGAACGCTTTCACCAGCTACGATTACACCGCCTATTTCCAGCAGTTGCACAAATCGCAGTTGGAACTGGCAATGAAGCTGGAAGCGGACCGCATGCACAACCTGAATCTGAGCGATGAGGAATTCGCCAAAGAGATTCGCGTGGTGATGGAGGAGCGCCGCTGGCGCACCGACGATGATGCGCATGCCTTGCTGGATGAGCGCCTGATGGCGATGGCCTATCAGGAACACCCTTACCGAAATCCCATCGTCGGCTGGATGAACGACCTGAAGAATTTGACCGCTGACGATGCGCGTCATTGGTACCGCACCTGGTATGCCCCCAATAACGCGACACTGGTCGTCGCGGGTGATGTCGATGCCAGGCAGGTGTTCGCCATGGCGAAGAAATACTACGGACCTATCCGTGCCGGCAAGCTGCCGGTGCGCAAGCATTATGCAGAACCGGCGCAACTCGGTATCAAGCGTATCGTGGTCAAAGCACCGGCAGAGTTGCCGTATCTGGTGATGGCCTACCATGCGCCCACCCTGCGCGATGTCGAGAAAGACTGGCAGCCGTATGCGCTGTCAGTACTGGCCGGGGTTCTCGACGGCAACGATTCCGCGCGCCTGAACAAGTCTTTGGTTCGCGAGCAGCAAGTGGCAACCGGTGTCGGTGCCAGCTATGCGAATACTTCGCGCGGGCCGACCATGTTCTCGCTGGAAGCGACGCCTGCCGCGGGTACGCCGGTGGAGAAACTGGAAGCGGCGATACGCGAACAATTGCAGATGATCGTGCGCGACGGGGTGAGCGAGGAGGAATTGCGGCGCGTGCGCGCCCAAGTCACCGCCGCCGAAGTGTACAAGCTCGATTCGCTGTTCTATCAGGCGATGCAGATCGGCCAGATAGAAAGTATCGGACTGACACACCAGGATCTGCCGGTGATGCTGAAGAAACTGCAAGCCGTGACGGCGGAACAGGTGCAAGCCGTGGCGCGCGATATTCTGCGCGACGACCAGTTGACGGTTGCCGTGCTCGACCCGCAACCGCTTTCAACAGGCAAGCCGCAGCAAGGAGGCCATGCCCATGCGCACTAAATTGATCTCCTTTGCCCTGCTGTGCGGCCTTGCCGGCAGCGCTTTCGCGACGCCGCAGATACAACATTGGCAAGCGCCAAGCGGCGCGCACGTCTATTTTGTGGAAGACCATAATCTGCCCATGCTCGATGTGGCAGTGAGTTTTCCGGCCGGTAGCGCTTACGATAATGCGGATAAGAAGGGTGTGGCCGGGCTGACCCACGGTTTGCTTGATCTGGGTGTGCAGGGCATGAATGAAGACGACATCGCGCGCAAGTTGGCCGATATCGGGGCGCGCGTCGGCAGCAGCTTCGATGCGGACCGTTCTTCCGTGAGCTTGCGCACCTTGAGCACTGCTTTCGAGCGCGATGCGGCGCTGGATATTCTGGCACGCGTGCTGCAACAGCCTTTGTTCCCGCAAGAAGTATTGGCCCGCGAAAAGACACGCCTGATCGCATCGTTGCGTGAAGCGGAGACCAAGCCTGAATTTTTGTCCGAGAAGGCGTTCGGCAAGGCTGTGTTCGGCACTCACCCGTACGGTTGGCAGACAGAAGTGTCGGATATCGAAAAGGTGCAGCGCGCCGATCTGCTGGAATTCTTCCGCGCGCACTATGGTGCCAAAGATGCGGTAGTCGCCCTGATGGGGGATGTCTCGCGCCAGCAGGCGGAAACCATCGCGCAACAGTTGACCGCACAATTGCCGCACAGTGGTGCAGTGCCACCCTTGCCCGCCGTTGCAGGCCTTGGCGGGCCCAGCGAGCAGCGCATTCCGCATCCCGCCAGCCAAAGCCATATTCTGATCGGTGTGCCGGGAATCGCGCGCGACGATCCGGATTACTTCACCCTGTATGTGGGCAACTATATTTTGGGCGGCGGCGGCTTCGTGTCGCGTCTGATGAACGAGGTGCGCGAGAAGCGGGGTATGGCCTACAGCGTCTACAGTTACTTCATGCCGATGCAGCAACCGGGTGCATTCCAGATCGGTTTGCAGACCAAGAACGAGCAGGTGGATGAGGCATTGCGGGTGGTGCGCAAGACCGTGCGCGATTTTGTGGCGAATGGCGTGACCGAAGCCGAGTTGCGTGCCGCCAAGCAGAACATCATCGGCGGCTTCCCGCTACGCATCGACAGCAATCGCAAGATTCTGGATTACCTGAGTGTGATCGGTTTCTACCATCTGCCGCTCACTTATCTGGATGACTTCCAGGCACGCGTCGAGCAGGTGAGCGCGCGCTCCATTCACGAAGCTTTCCGCCGCCGCATCAATCCCGATGCCATGGCGACGGTGATGGTCGGCGGACAGGCGGCAGGAGAAAAGAAATAAACAAGGTCCGCATCATCGGCGGCACGCATCGCAGCCGCATTATCACTTTTCCCGATAGCGCAGGTCTGCGTCCGACGCCTGATCGCGTGCGCGAGACCTTGTTCAACTGGCTCGGTCAAACGCTATATGGCAAGCGCTGTCTGGACCTGTTCGCGGGAAGCGGTGCGCTGGGCTTTGAAGCGGCTTCCCGTG
>WOYI010678072.1_pt1 | contig 23728 bp, 22 predicted proteins | sample 6423411 | NCBI WGS metagenome assembly WOYI01 (sample SAMN13441803, study PRJNA592873) | oil field metagenome | biome: oil field; feature: oil-well bore; material: oil-contaminated soil; isolation source: oil-contaminated soil from oil-well borehole | place: Germany: Wietze | collected 2016-10-18 ... | reverse complement strand
TCTTCGCTTCGGACTACAGCTTAATCTACTGTCTCAAATTCGGGGGCCACTATAACTATCTACCCGCCTGCAGTTGCCCGGATGCAAAGTCATCCACCATGACCACCTTGCGCCGCAACATGTAATCACGCTCCAGCTGTATCGCCTCTTCCGGATTGATCAGCCCCGCCTCGCGCGCTTCGGCGATGCGAGCCATCTCATCCATCGCCTTCAATTTGCGGTTTTTTACCGCCTTCTCCAAAGTGGCCTGCAAGGGCTCGCAGGCCAATGTGCTGGCCAGTGCAGCTTCCAAAGCGCCTACTGCATCCTGCTCGTCGTGCTTGATATACATGCCGGCAGTGAGCCGGTCGCGCGCGCTCCCCGGTTGCAACATCAGTGACGCCACCTGGTGGCCTCGCTCATCGGAAGGCGGTTTGCGGCACTGCCCCAGCGGGAACACCACCAGACGCAGCAGCAGCGCGAAGAAACGATTGGGGAAGTTCTGCATCACGCCGTCGAATGCCGTCTGGATGCGATACAGGCCGTCTTCCATCGCCCAGTGCAGCAGCGGCTCATCGGGTTGCGGACGACCGTCGTCCTCGAACTTCTTCAACACCGCCGAGCACAGATAGAGGTTGCTCAACACATCGCCCAGACGCGCCGAAAGTTTTTCCTTGCGCTTCAAGCCGCCGCCCAGCACCAGCATGGCAATGTCCGCCGCAAAGGCGAACGATGCCGCATAACGCGTCAGCAATTGATAGTAACGATGCGTGGGCGCGCCGGTCGGCACATAGATCAGACGCCCGCCCGACAAGCCGTACAGCACCGAACGCACGGCATTGCTCAGACTGAAACTGATGTGCGCAAAGAAAGCATGGTCGAAATCCACCGAGGCACGTTCAGCGTTCTGGTCATGCGCGGCCTGCATCTCTTTCAGCACATAAGGATGGGAACGGATCGCGCCCTGCCCGAAGATCATCAGGCTGCGCGTGAGGATGTTCGCGCCTTCCACGGTGATGCCGATCGGCGTCTGCTGGTACATGCGCGCCAGATAGTTGTCCGGCCCCATGCATATACCCTTGCCGCCGTGCACATCCATCGCGTCGTTGATCACCATGCGGCCGCGCTCGGTGCAGTGGTATTTGGCGATGGCCGACACCACCGACGGCTTCTCGTGCAGATCGACCGCCAGTGCCGTCATGCGCCGCGCCGCGTCCATCACGTAGGTATTGCCGCCGATGCGCGCCAGCGCTTCCTCCACGCCCTCGAACTTGCCGACCGGCATGTGGAACTGCTTGCGCACGCGTCCGTAGGCGCCGCTGCTGCGCGCCGCCAGCTTGGCACCGCCCACCGCACTGGCCGGCAGCGAGATGGAGCGCCCCACCGACAGGCAATCCATCAGCATGCGCCAGCCCTGGCCGATGCGCGTCATGCCGCCGATGATGTATTCCATAGGGATGAACACATCCTTGCCCACCGTCGGGCCGTTGAGGAACGCGGAGTTGAGCGGAAAGTGGCGGCGGCCGGTTTGTACTCCGGGCAAGTCGGTGGGGATCAAGGCCAAGGTGATGCCCATGGATTCTTCTGCGCCCAGCAGATGATCGGGGTCGTACAGCTTGAATGCCAATCCCAGCAAAGTCGCCACCGGCGCCAGCGTGATGTAACGCTTCTCCCAGTCGAGGCGGATGCCCAGCACCTGCTGCCCGTTGAATTCACCCTGACATACGATGCCGCTGTCCGGGATCGCCCCCGCATCCGAACCCGCGAACGGTCCGGTCAGCGCGAAACACGGCACCTCCAGCCCTTTCGCCAGACGGCGCAGATACTTGTCCTTCTGTTCGGTTGTACCGTATTTCAGCAGCAACTCCGCAGGCCCCAGCGAGTTCGGCACCATCACCGTCACCCCCGCCGTACCGCTGCGCGACGACACTTTGGTCACCACAGCCGAGTGCGCCTGCGCCGAGAATTCCAGACCGCCATATTCCTTCGGGATGATCATGCCGAAGAAACCATTGTCCTTGATGTACTGCCACACCTCGGGCGACAGATCCTGCCGGACGTGGGTGATGTCCCAATCGTCCAGCATCGAACACAACTGTTCCACTTCGTTGTCGAGGAAGGCCTGCTCGCGTTCGGAGAGGCCGGTCTTGGGCATCTCCAGCAGCTTGCTCCAGCGCGGACGACCGCTGAACAACTCGCCGTCCCACCACACCGTACCGGCGTCCAGCGCCTCCTGCTCGGTCTGCGAGACCCGCGGCAAAATCTTGCGGAAGATTTTAAGGATGAAGTTGCTGATCAGCAGGCGGCGCAGCCAAGGCACGCCGAACACCAGCACAAAGATCGCCAGCGCGAGATAGATGTTCTTCAGGGCACCGTCGGAGATGCGGCTCTCGATGGCAATCACCGGCACCAGCACCAGGAAAGCAAATAACCAGCCCCAGATCGAAGATCGGAAGAAAGCCAGTAAAAGGAAGACAGTAAGCACTACCACCGTGATCGTTATCGCCATTTCAGTCCTCTTTATTGTTATTTGTGGTTGTGCGAACTTTAACCCTATCGCGACCATCGCGACAACGGTTATATGAAGGTTCGTCTGATCGGAAGCGATCCGACACCACGATCCGACACCTCATTGACTAATCGCTCAGCTTTCCCCACACTGCGCCCCATGTCGAAGCTGACCCGAAAATTCATTGCCGTGCTCATGCTGTTGTGGCTGCCGCTTTCCAGCGGCAGCGCACTGGCGGCTTCGCTCGGCATGCAATTGCAGCAGGGCAGTTGCCACGAGTCGGCCCAAATGATGGATATGTCGCATGGCGACATGGGCGAACACCACATGATGCATCAGGACGATGCGCAAGCCGGCGATGACGGCTCCTCTGCCTGTTCTTCATGCAGCATCTGCCATCTGGCCTGCAGCGGCTACATCGCCGTGGCACTAACCGCGATGCAGACGCTGGAAGCGGCCTCGCAAGCGATCCCCTTCATACCTGAAGTATTTGCTTCCCGCATCACCGCGCCGCTGCTGCCGCCGCCTCTCGTCCGCGCCTGACGCGGGACGAGTCCGTCTGTCGTTTTCATAAACTGATCTTCGTCCCGCACTGTCCGGTGCCGGCTTGCCTGCGCGTTGCATTTGCAGCGGCGGCGCAAGCACCGGCATCCCGCTTGAGCCATTCCATTTTCAGGAGATCAAACATGAAACTCGCAACCATCAGCCTTTCCGTATTCTTGCTCGCCACTTCCACTGCCGCACTGGCGGCGGACCACATGCAACACATGTCCCAGACCGACATGCAGCAAGCTGACATGCATGCCGCCCAGATGCATATGGGACAAGGCGTGGTGAACAAGGTCGACTTGCAGCACAACAAGGTCAACATGACCCACGGCCCGATCGCCTCGCTCGGCTGGCCCGGCATGACCATGGACTTCAAGGTCAAGGATGCCGCCATCCTGAAGGGCATTAAGCCCGGCCAGAAAGTGAAGTTCGAGCTGGTCAACGAAGGTCCGCGCATGTATTTCGTCACGCGCATCACGCCGCAGCAGTAATCACGGCGCGGCGGTCGCCCATGCAGGCGGCTGCCGCCCCGACAGGAGATGCACATGACGAACTTGATCAAACATTGCGTGCGCGCCTGGCTGTTCGCGTCGTTGCTGACGCCTGCCGCACAGGCGGCGACGGAAGAGCCGCTGCAACCGGACGAGGCGGTCGCGCTCGCGCTGGCCGGCAATCCCGGTCTGGCGGCGCGGCAATCGCGTGCCGAAGCGCTGGCGACCGTGCCTTCGCAGGTGTCCACCCTGCCCGACCCGACATTGTCGCTGAACGCGCTCAGCTTCCCGACCGATACCTTCTCGGTGTCGCAGGAAGCGATGACGCAGAAGCAGATCGGCATCGGATTCACCCTGCCCTTCCCCGGCAAGCTGGGGTTGCGCGAACAAGCGGCCAACAGCGAAGCGCAGGCGGCCGGACAGGATGTGGCCGAGCAGCGCCTGCTGCTGGAACGCAACGTGCGCAATATCTGGTGGAACCTGTTCTATCTTGACCGCGCGCTGGACATCGTGCAGCGCAACCGCGACTGGCTGCGCCAGCTGAACACCATCGCCGAGACGCGTTACAGCACTGGGCTCGGCATGCAGTCCGATGTGCTGCTGGCGCAGGTGGAGCTGTCGAAATTGCTGGAGATGGAACTGAGCCTGCGCGCATCGCGGCGCAACATGGCGGCACGCATGAACGCGCTGCTGGGACGCACAACTTACACGGAGATCACCCTGCCGGTGCAGGCAGCCGAAGAATTACCGGCGGTCGCCGACGCCAGCCGGTTGATCGAACTGGCGCAGGCGACACGCCCGCTGCTCGCCACGCGTCGTAAGTTGCTGGAAGCGGCGCAGGCGCGCACTCAACTGGCCGATAAGGACTATTACCCCGATTTCAAGCTGGGGCTGGCTTACGGTTTCCGCAGCGGCAACAACCCCAACGGCAGCGCGCGCGCCGATCTGGCCAGCGTCACGCTCGGCATCAGCTTGCCGCTGTTTTCCGGCAGCAGGCAGGATCAGGCAGTTGCCCAGCGTCAGGCCGAGTGGCAACAGCAGGATTACGAACTGCAGGACAACACCTTGCAGGTCAGTTCGCAGATCGAGCAGACGCTGGCTGACTATCAGTCCGCGCGCGAGCAGGCGGCACTGTTCAAGGGCGGTCTCATCCCGCAGGCACAGCAGACCGTGGCAGCAATGCGTGCCGCGTATCAGGTGAACAAGGTGGATTTTCTGAATCTGGTGCGCGCGCAAGTCACGCTCTACAACTACGAAACCCAATACTGGAAGACCGTCAGCAGCGGCTGGCAGGCATTGGCGAACCTGCAAGCGGCGGTAGGCGCGCCGCTGCCGACACCCAAGGAGAACACGCATGAACAATAAGACGACACTCGCCATTGCCATCGGCAGCGCACTGCTGATCGGCGCGGGCGGCGGCTACTGGTTCGCCGCCGGTGCGCCGCAGCAGACCGGCGCAACGGCAAGCACAGCGGACAACAGCAAGCCCTTGTTCTACCGCAACCCGATGAACCCGGCGATCACCTCGCCGGTGCCGGCACAGGACGAGATGGGCATGGACTACATCCCGGTGTATGCCGAAGAGGAAACGCAGGCGCTGCCCGGCACGGTCAGCATCGATCCGGTCATGGTGCAGGACATCGGCGTGCGTACGCAGACGGTCAAGCGCGGCACGTTGTCGCGCAGCATCCGCACCAGCGGCCGCGTCACGGCGGACGAGGAACGCCTGCTGCGCCTGCATCCGAAATACGACGGCTGGGTGGAGAAGCTGTTCGTCAGCAACACCGGCGACGCGGTACGCAAGGGCGACATGCTGCTCTCCATCTATTCGCCGCAGTTGGTGACCAGCGAGGAAGAATACCTGCTGGCACTGGACAATGCGGAGAAGCTCAAGGACAGCCCGTTCGCCGATGTGCGTCAGGGCGCGCAGCGCCTGCTCGCCTCGTCCGAACAGCGGCTGCGCCTGCTCGACCTGCCCAAGCACCAGATCGAACAGCTCAAGCAGACGCGCGAGGTATTCAAGGGCGTGCACATCCATGCGCCGATGGCCGGCATCGTGATGAACATCGGCGCGCGCGAAGGCCAGCGCATCATGCCGGACACCGAGCTGTACGCCATCGCCGACCTGTCGCGGGTATGGGTGATGGTCGACCTGTACGAGGACGACCTGCCCTGGGTGCGCGAAGGCGATCAAGCCAGCCTGCAGGTGGCCGGCATTCCCGGCCGCACCTTCAGCGGCAAGCTCGCCCGCATCTATCCTTACCTCGATGCCAGGACGCGCACCATCAAGGCGCGGCTGGAATTCGCCAACCCGGGACTGGCGCTGAAGCCGGACATGTTCGGCCAGGTGGAAGTGCAGGCCGGGCGCAAGGTCGATGCGCTGACCGTGCCGAGCGAGGCCATCGTGCGCAGCGGCACGCAGACGCAGGTGTTCGTGCAACGCGCAGCGGGACGCTACGAACCGCGCATGGTAACGCTGGGCGTGGCGGCCAACGGCCGGACGCAGATCGTCAGCGGGGTGGAAGAAGGCGAACAGGTAGTGACATCGAGCCAGTTCCTGATCGACTCCGAATCGAAACTGAAGGAAGCGACCGCCAAGATGCTGGAAACCATGCAGCAACCGGCCAATGACATGTCGCCACAAGACGCGGGAGCCCCGCAATGATCCGCGCCCTGATCGACATCTCGATCAAGAACCGCTTCATGGTGCTGATCGCCACACTGCTCATCTCCTTCGCGGGCTGGCAGGCGATGAAGTCCACGCCGCTGGATGCCATCCCCGACCTGTCCGACGTGCAGGTGATCGTGTTCACCGGTTTCCCGGGGCAGGCGCCGCAGGTGGTGGAAGACCAGGTGACCTACCCGCTCACCACGGCGATGCTGTCGGTGCCAAAGACCAAAGTGGTGCGCGGTTATTCCTTCTTCGGTTTCTCCATGGTGTATGTGATCTTTGAGGACGGCACCGACATGTACTGGGCGCGCACGCGCGTGCTCGAATACCTCAACTACGCGGCCGACCGCCTGCCCGCCAACGTCGCGCCCAAGCTGGGGCCGGACGCCACCGGCGTGGGCTGGGTGTACGAATATGCGCTGGTGGACAAGACCGGCAGGCACGATCTTGCGCAACTGCGCTCGATACAGGACTGGTATCTGCGCTATCCGCTGCAGACGGTGAACGGCGTGGCCGAGGTCGCCTCCATCGGCGGCTACGTCAAGCAATATCAGGTCGAGGTCAAACCGGAAGCCTTGCTGGCCTACAACATCCCGCTGGCCAAGGTGCGGACGGCCATCCAGCGCAGCAACAAGGATGTGGGAGGACGGCTGGTGGAGATGAGCGAGACCGAGTACATGGTGCGCGGCCTCGGCTACATCAGGAACCTGCATGACTTGGAAGTGATCCCGGTCGGCGTGGACGCGAACGGCACGCCGATCTACCTCAAGCAACTGGCGAACATCCATCTCGGCCCCGAGTTGCGGCGCGGGCTGGCCGAGCTGGACGGCGCGGGCGAAGTGGCCGGCGGCGTGGTGGTGATGCGCTACGGCGAGAACGCGCTGGCCACCATAGCCCGCGTGCGCGCGAAGCTCGACAGCCTGAAGCAGGGTTTGCCGGAAGGCGTGGAGATCGTGCCGGTGTACGACCGCGGCGACCTGATCGAACGCGCGGTGGAAAACCTGCAGCACAAGCTGATCGAGGAATCCGTCGTGGTCGCGCTGATCTGCCTGCTGTTCCTGATGCACGCGCGCAGCGCGCTGGTCGCCATCATCAGCCTGCCGGTCGGCATCCTGATCGCGTTCATGATCATGCGCTGGCAGGGGTTGTCCGCCAACATCATGTCGCTGGGCGGGATCGCGATTGCCATCGGCGCGATGATCGACGGCGCGATTGTGATGATAGAGAACGCGCACAAGCACCTCGAACATCTGGGCGCACGGCGCGACGACCTGCACGCACGCTGGGAAGCGGTCGCCATGGCCTCCAAAGAGGTCGGCCCGGCGCTGTTCTTCTCGCTGCTGATCATCACCGTGTCGTTCCTGCCGGTGTTCACGCTGCAGGCGCAGGAAGGTCGGCTGTTCGCGCCGCTGGCCTTCACCAAGACCTATGCCATGGCCGCCGCCGCGCTGCTGGCGGTTACGCTGGTGCCGGTGCTGATGGGGCTGCTGATACGCGGCAAAATCCCGAGCGAGGAGCACAACAAGCTCAATGTGTGGCTGAAGAAACTGCACACGCCGCTGCTGCAACTCGCCATGGCGCGCCGCAAACTGACGCTGCTGCTCGCACTGCTGTTGCTGGCGGCGACGGCGTATCCGGTGCTGAAGATCGGTTCCGAATTCATGCCGCCGCTGGACGAGGGCGATGTGCTGTACATGCCGACCACCTACCCCGGCATCTCCATCACCAAGGCCAAAGAACTGCTGCAACAGACCGACAAGATCCTGAAGACCTTTCCCGAGGTGGCGCACGTGTTCGGCAAGGTGGGCCGCTCCAATTCCGCCACCGACCCGGCGCCGCTATCCATGATCGAGACCACCGTGCGCCTGAAACCGCGAGAGGAATGGCCCGACCCGTCCAAGACCACCAAAGCGTTGATGGGCGAGATGGATGCGGCGATCAAGTTCCCCGGCCTCGCCAATGCCTGGACCTATCCGATCAAGACGCGCATCGACATGCTCTCCACCGGCATCAAGACGCCCGTCGGCATCAAGGTTTCCGGCCCCGACCTGAACGTGCTGGAAAAAGTCGCGGGCGACATCGAGAAGTCGCTGAAGACTTTGCCGGACACACTGTCCGCCTTCGCCGACAAGGCGGCCGGCGGCTATTACCTCGACTTTGACATCCAGCGCGAAGAAGCGGCGCGTTACGGCCTGACCGTGGGCGACGTGCAGGACGTGATCCAGTCGGCCATCGGCGGCATGAACGTGAGCGAGACCGTGGAAGGGCTGGAGCGCTACCCGATCAACCTGCGCTACCCGCGCGAGCTGCGCGACAACCTGGAATCGTTGCGCCGCGTGCTGATCCCGACGCCGACCGGCACGCAGATCCCGCTGTCGCTGGTGGCCGAGCTGAAGCTGCGGCGCGGCCCGCCCGCGGTGAAGACGGAGAACGCCACGCCCAACGCCTGGATCTATGTGGACATCAAGACCAGCGACATCGGCGGTTACGTGGCAGCCGCCAAGCAACAGGTGGCGGACACGGTCAGGATCCCGCCCGGCTATTCGCTGGTGTGGTCGGGCCAGTTCGAATACATGGAACGCGCCGCCGCGCGCCTCAAGGTCGTGGTGCCGCTCACCCTGCTGACCATCTTCCTGCTGCTGTATTTCAACTTCCGCAACCTGGTCGCGCCCGCCGTGGTGATGCTGTCCATCCCGTTCGCGCTGATCGGCGGCTACTGGCTGATCTGGCTGCTCGGCTACAACATGTCGATCACCGTCGCGGTCGGCTTCATCGCGCTGGCCGGGGTGTCGGCCGAGATCGGCGTGCTGGTGCTGACCTTCATCGACCAGGCCGTCGCCCGCCGCCGCGCCGAGAAAGCGGGCCCGCTGGACGCGTCCGACATCACTGCGGCGGTGGTGGACGGCACCACCCAGCGCGTGCGCCCCATCGCCATGACGGCCACCGCCGTGATCGCCGGCCTGATCCCCATCATGTGGGGCAGCGGCACCGGCTCGGATGTGATGCAGCGCATCGCCGCACCGATGATAGGCGGCATGGTCACCGCCACCGTGCTGTCGCTGCTGGTGCTGCCGGTGATCTACGGCTGGGTGCTGCAATTGCAGGAACGACGTGCGCAAGCATCGATCCCATTTAGAGGAAAAACAGATCATGAAAATTGAATCCGGATTCTGCAATGTGACGGCGATCATCCACGGCGATGCGCCGGAAAAAGTGGAGCGGCGCCTGCAGGAGCGCGGCGTGAACGGGAGCTGTCGCTGAACGGTCCACCCGATACCGACGTTGAACGTTGATGGCACAAGGAGGCGATCATGATCGAAGCGATTCCGATCCGGTATCCGCTGAGCATGCCCGCGCATTCCTTGAGCGGCGCGCATGCCCCCCGCATCCAGAAAGGGCGCTCAAATGGAAATCCACGATCTGAAACACCGCAGTCCATGTTTAGGTCAACGCTTAACCTGAAAGGAGAACGATATGTGGGGACACATGAGTGAATACGGGTGGGGGCCAGGTATGGGTATCGGCATGCTGCTGTTCTGGGGATTTCTGATCGTCGTCATTGTGTTGCCGGCCAAAAAGGCATTGAATTCCGGTCCGGAGTCCACTCGTAAAACAAGTGCGCTCGGCCTGTTGCAAGAACGCTATGCACGCGGCGAGATCGAGCGGGATGAATTCGAGCAGAAGAAACGTGATCTGCAAGGCTGAAGCTTGAAAACAAGCGTCCGCGCCGATGCCGTATGGGTCATTCCCTGTAATGAGCACAGCAACGGAATTGCGTAGTAATCTGCCTTCGCCACGCTGCTGCTCCCGTAGGCGTGGCGCAACGATGCTTGATCGAAGATTTCCAAATCCATCAAGAAAAGAGGTCAAAATGGCAACGCTCTACGAAAACCATGCTGCATCCGGCGCTACCGGCCCGGCCAAACAGATCCTGCACCGCCTGTTCCGCGATTTTGACGGCTCTGCCCGCTTCCGCCTGTGGGACGGCTCCGAAGTGTGTCTGGGGAGCAATGCCCCCGACTTCGCACTGACCTTCCGCTCGCCCGCTGTGTTGCAGGACATGATCCTGACACGCCAGCCGCTGCGGCTTGTCGAATCGTATTTCCAGGGGCTGATCGATCTGGACGGCGACCTCTACAGTGCGCTCAGGCTGCGCCACTACCTGTCGTCGCTGCGGCTGTCCCTCACCGAACAATGCATGCTGGCGGCCAAGGCATTGCTGATCGATGCCGCGCCGTCCGGGGCGCAAGGCGGCGACACCCGCAGATGGGCGAAGACCATTGGCCAGAAACTCGGCTTCGCTGCCGGCAAGGCGCTCAATCGTCAGGCAATCTCCTTTCACTACGACGTGTCCAACGACTTCTACGCGTTGTGGCTGGACGAGCAGATGATCTATTCCTGCGCCTACTACGAGGATGCCGGCCAATCGCTGGAACAGGCGCAATACAGCAAGCTCGACCATATCTGCCGCAAACTGCGGCTCAGGCCGGGTGAGCGACTGCTCGACATCGGCTGCGGCTGGGGCGCGCTGGTCTGCTGGGCCGCGCAACATTACGGCGTGCAGGCGCACGGCATCACCCTGAGCCGCAACCAGTACGAGCATGCGCGGCAGACGATCCGGCAGCGCGGACTGCAGGACAGGGTCAGTGTCGAGCTGCGCGATTACCGCGATCTGCAGGGCGAAGGCGTGTACGACAAGGTGGTGAGCGTGGGCATGTTCGAGCATGTGGGACTGAAGAACCTGCCGACCTACTTTGCCATCGCCCAGCGCATGCTCAAGCCCGGCGGGCTGTTCCTCAACCACGGCATCACCAGCGACACACGCGGCTGGAAAAAAAGCATTTCGACCGAATTCATCAACCGCTACGTGTTCCCCGACGGGCAGCTCGAAACCGTCAGCACGGTGCAGCAGCTGATGGAGGCGGCGCATCTGGAGATCCATGATGTCGAAGGTCTGCGCCGGCATTACGCACTGACGCTGCGCGAGTGGGTAAGGCGGCTCGATGCCAGTCACGAAGCGGCGCTGGGATATGTGAGCGAATCTGTCTATCGGGTGTGGCGGCTGTATATGGCCGCGTGTGCCATGCAGTTCGAGGAAGGAGATATCGGCGTGTACCAGATCCTGTCTTCCCGGCGCACGCCGTTTGCCAGCCCGCTCCCGCTCACGCGGCGCGATCTTTACAGCCGCCCTGCCAACGGCAAGGAAAGCTGAAATGCATTTGCGCCGGATGATGGAGACAGACTGCACATCATTGGGGAAGCCGGGACCATGAGGATCGTGCCCAGTCTTCCTCCGCCGACGGGAATATCCGGAGACGAGCTGGCGGTCACCACGTCGACGCGGGTGAAATCGGCCGAGCCCGTGCAGGCGCGCGCCACGACGACGATGGTGGCGCGACATCCCGCCGGGCCTTTGCCGGAGATGGAGGAAAGAGGCAGGAGAAACACCATGAACCGCATGTTCACGGCGAGCACAGGACTTACTGTCACCGCTTATAACACCTGACCATCCCGGCTGAATTACGCGCGGCCACGGATCGACGACGGCATAAACAAAGAAAGACCGATGATGCATAACATGTGCACGAAAAATCCTAGACTGACAATCACATGTTCTGCTTGTACTGCGACAGCTGTCAGAAACGGAGACAGCGAAGCGCAACCGATTACCCTGAATGAAAGGCGGATGTCATGACTAGCACAACGATCGATCCGGTATGCAAGATGCAGGTCTCGGCAGGCGACGACACACTGCATAGTGATCACGCGGGCCACACCTACTACTTTTGCTCGCGGCACTGCCTGGACAAATTCAACGCGAACCCTGCGGCCTATCTGGCACCACCAGCCACTTCATCCCATCCGTCCGCCGCTGCCTACACCTGCCCCATGCACCCCGAAGTGGTCAGCGACCGGCCCGGCAGTTGCCCCAAGTGCGGCATGGCGCTGGAACCGCGTGATGCCTCCGCGCAGGAGGACGACAGCGAACTGCGCGACATGACGCGCCGCTTCAAGGCGAGCGTGCTACTGGCGCTGCCGGTGTTCTTCATGGCGATGACGGCCGATCTGGCACCGCGACTGCTGCCGGATTTCGTGTCGATGCGCATGTTGCTGTGGCTGGAATTCGCGCTGGCCACACCGGTGGTGCTGTGGGCCGGCTGGCCCATCTTCCAGCGCGGCCTGGCATCGCTGCGCAACCGCAGCCTCAACATGTTCACCCTCATCGCGCTCGGCGTCGGCGTGGCGTGGAGCTACAGCGTGGTGGCACTGCTGCTGCCGAATATTTTCCCGCCCGCGATGCACAGCATGGGCGGATTGGTGCCGGTGTATTTCGAGGCGGCGGCGATGATCATGGCGCTGGTGCTGCTCGGGCAAGTGATGGAGTTGCGCGCGCGCAGCCAGACCGGTGCCGCGATCAAGTTGCTGCTCGGCCTTGCGCCCAAGACTGCACGCATCGTGCGCGACAACAGCAACGAGGAAGACATCCCGCTGGAGCAGGTGCAGCCGGGCGATGTGCTGCGTGTGCGTCCCGGCGAGAAGGTGCCGGTGGACGGTGTGGTGCTTGAAGGCGCAAGCGCGCTGGACGAATCCATGGTCACCGGCGAATCCATCCCGATAGAGAAAACATCAGGCGCGCGGCTGATCGGTGCCACGGTCAACGGAACGGGAAGTTTATTGATGCGTGCCGAGCGCGTCGGGGCCGATACGCTGCTGGCGCAGATCGTGCACATGGTGAGCGAGGCGCAGCGTTCGCGCGCACCGATCCAGCGTCTGGCCGATGTCGTCGCCGGCTATTTCGTGCCGGCGGTGGTGCTGGCCTCACTCGCCACGCTGGCGGTATGGGGCATCTGGGGGCCGGAGCCGCGTCTGGCGCACGCCATCGTCAACGCGGTGGCCGTGCTGATCATCGCCTGCCCCTGTGCGCTGGGCCTGGCCACGCCGATGTCCATCATGGTCGGCACCGGACGCGGCGCGACGCTCGGCGTGCTGATCAAGAATGCCGAGGCACTGGAGACCATGGAGAAGGTCAACACGCTGGTGGTGGACAAGACCGGCACGCTGACCGAAGGCAAACCGAAACTGACCACGGTCATAGCGCTGGACGGGTTCGAAGAAAGCGACGTGCTATGGCTGTCCGCCAGCCTGGAACGCGCCAGCGAACATCCGCTGGCCGCAGCCATCGTGCAAGGCGCGCAGGACAAAGACATCGAACTCGCACCGGCCAGAGAATTCCGTTCCATCACCGGCAAAGGCGTGACGGGCACGGTCGATGGTCGCACCGTCGCATTGGGCAACCTCAAGCTGTTCGAAGCGTTACACATCGATGCTGCCGGCCTGCCCGCCCGCGCCGAAGCGTTGCGTAGCGACGGCCAGACTGTGATGCTGCTGGCCATCGACGGCAAGGCGGCAGGTTTGATCGGCGTGGCCGACCCGGTCAAGGCCTCCACGGCGGAAGCGATCCGCGCCCTGCACGAGGAAGGCGTGCAGGTCATCATGCTCACCGGCGACAACCGCATCACCGCCGAGGCAGTGGCAAAAAGATTGGGCATAGACCGCGTCGAAGCCGAAGTGTTGCCCGAGCGGAAGGCGGCCATCGTCAAGCAGTTGCAGGCGGAAGGACGCATCGTGGCGATGGCGGGCGACGGCATCAACGACGCGCCGGCACTGGCACAGGCACAGGTGGGCATCGCCATGGGCACCGGCACCGACGTGGCCATGGAAAGCGCGGGCATCACGCTGATCAAGGGCGACCTCACCGGCATCGTGCGCGCCGTGCGCCTGTCGCGCGCCACCATGCAGAACATCCGCCAGAACCTGTTCTTCGCCTTCATCTACAACATGCTCGGCGTGCCGGTTGCGGCGGGGGTGTTGTATCCGTTCTTCGGCCTGCTGCTCTCCCCCATCATCGCGGCAGCGGCGATGAGCTTCAGTTCGGTCTCTGTGATTCTGAACGCCTTGCGTTTGAAACAGCGGCGTCTATAAGCATGCGCTGAGAACTAAAAAGGCCATGGCGGCAGCCCCAGCTCTTTCAGGAAATCATTGTACTTGTCCGTTGCGGTTTTGATTTTCTGGGCCAGCGTTTTCAACTTGCTGATAGTCTTCGGGGTGATAGGCGGTATAGATGTAATGTGGGCAACTGGCTGGGAGGGCATAAAGCAAGACTTGACCCCGTGACTTGAAGCCGGTCAGTGCGTAAGAAGCACTTCTCGGATAGAGAGTCACTGCTGCTGAATACGCTGGATTACCCTGTGTATTCAGTATTTGCAGAGCTCGTCAAAATCTACCTCTGAGAGGTCTTTACGCCTAGCGTCCCGTCCATTCATCTTCCATTGGCATTCAGCGCTTCAAAACCGGAAATGACATCGAACAGTTCTTCGTCGATGGCGTTCTGGCGCTGGCGGTTGAAGCTGCGGTTGAGTTCTTCCAGCAATCCTTCAATGTTTTTTTCGGCACGGCGCATGGCGACCAGGCGGCTGGTGTGTTCGCTGGCCAGTGATTCGGCGCAGGCCCGGAACAGGGAGATGAACAGGTACTCGCTGACCAGGGTGCGCCGTGTCCTGGCGACGTCACCGATCACTTCGGGCAGTTTGTGTGTCGGCCACAGGATGGTGGTCAGGCCTTTCTTCCACGCATCGTCCAGCGGCAGCAGGCGTTGCATGACGGGTTCGCATTGGGCGGCGGACCGCGGCCGGTTGTGGAACAGGTAGACCTGGTTTAACTGGCCGCGCTCGCGCTGCGCTTCGATCTCGATCAGGATGCTGCCGACCAGCGGGGTGATGGCGGCGATGGAATTGGGCACGGGGAATCGCGCGTTCACCGGCAAGCCTGCATCGGTCAAATATCCCTGCACTCGCTCGCCGACCGCGTGGATATGTTTGCCGCCCGGCATGTCGCGCAATCTGGCGACGGCGAAGTCGGCGACCTCTTCGTTGAACTGGCCGACCAACCCCTGGTCCGAACCGAACACGACTGCGCCTATCCCTTCTGCATTCATGCGCCCGGCGCGGCGCGGCGAACGGTCGGGGCCACCCTGGTGGTGCCAGGCGACCAACCCGAGTTGCACGGTGCGGTGGTAATCATCCAGAGATTGCACGGCGCGTTCGTACTGGCTGATGCTGGAGGCCGCCAGTGCCTTCATGGTGCGCACCACCGATTCCAGATCGCCGGCACTGGTGATCTGGCGGCGCAGGGTTTCGGAGGATTCGCTCATGCCGCCGGCTGGAATGCTGCAAGCGCTTCGCGCGCGATCCGCATGAACGCGGCCCGGTCGTTGTCGCCCAATGTGTCGTCGTGCCGCAGACGTTGGTGTATCTCCGGCGCAAGATCGGCAACGGCCGCGCGCACGGCCAGTTCGGCTTCGTGCATGCGCGGCAGCGGCACGCGGTCGAACAACCTGCCGGTCAGCGCGAGCAGGATGGCGATCTGTTCCGGTACGGTGAGCGGCTCGAACTCGGCTTGTCTCAGGCAGGCGCGGATGCGCTGGCCGTGCTCGATGACTTTGCGCGTGTTCTCGTCCAGACGGGTGCCGAAACGCGCGAAGGTCTCCAGCTCCTCGAACTGTGCGTAGGCCAGCTTGAGGTCGCCGGCCACCGCACGGTAGGCAGGCAACTGCGCCTTGCCGCCGACGCGCGACACGGATTTGCCCACATCGACGGCGGGCAGCATGCCCAGTTCGAACAGCTTGGGCGAAAGATAGATCTGGCCGTCGGTGATGGATATCAGGTTGGTCGGGATGTAGGCGGCGATGTTCTGCGCCTCGGTCTCGACGATGGGCAGGGCGGTCAGTGAACCGCCGCCGAGTTCGTCGCGCAGATGGGTGGCGCGTTCCAGCAGGCGCGAGTGGATGTAGAAGATGTCGCCGGGATAGGCTTCGCGGCCGGGCGGGCGGCGCAGCAGCAGCGACAGTTCGCGGTAGGCGCGGGCGTGATTGGTCAGGTCGTCGTACACGATCAGCACGTCGCGCCCCTGCTCCATGAAGTATTCCGCGATGCTGGTGGCGGAATACGGGGCGATGTAGGAAAGGCCGGGCGGATCGTTGCCCTCGGTCACCACCACCACGGTGTATTCCATCGCGCCGTTCTCGCGCAGGTCGGCGATGGCCTTGGCCACGGCCGAGGCGCGCTGGCCGATGGCGCAATACACGCACAGCACGTCCTTGCCGCGCTGGTTGAGGATGGTGTCGATGGCGATGGCGGTCTTGCCGGTCTGGCGATCGCCGAGGATGAGTTCGCGCTGGCCGCGACCGATGGGCACCAGCGCATCGACGACCTTGATGCCGCTCTGCAGCGGCTCGGTGACGGGCGAGCGGTCCATGATGTGCGGCGCGGGACGCTCGATGGGCAAACGCTTGTCGGAGATCAGCGGCCCCAGATCATCCAGCGGCCGCCCCAAGGGATTGACGACGCGACCGACCAGCCCCTGCCCCACCGGAACATCCATCACATGCCCGCGGCGTTCGACCTCGTCGCCCGCGTGCAGATGCCAGTAATCGCCGAGCAGGACCACGCCGATCTCGTCCGCGTCCACATTGAAGGCGATGCCATACAGGTCGCCCGGGAATTTCAGCACCTCTTCGAAACTTACGCCCCTGAGGCCGGACACTCGGGCGATGCCGGTGGACAGGCTGGTGGTCGCGCCCACCTCGCGCGGGGCGACGCCGGGCTGCTGCGCGTCGCGCGCCCTGGCGATCAGGCCGAAGCCGCGCTCGAAGGTGTCCTGCAAATTCTCGCCGGACAGCTTCATGGCGTTTTCTTCTCCGGCCCGTTTGCTGCCGGCTGCGGCGACTTCAACAGCGTGTTGATCCCTTTCTCCATATCGGCCAGATAGCTGTCCAGGCTCCAGGCGATCTTGTATCCCTGGATCAGCAGTTCGATGCCGCCGATCAGGCCGCCCGCGACCTCGAACCCGGTCGCCGTGCCTGCACCGAATGTCTCGCCCACTGCGGATTCGATCCGCGCACGCTGTTCCGGCGGCAACTCGAACGCACTGCGCACCCGCACCGGCGCGGGTGCGGCTTGCAGACTGTCGATGAGTGTCTGCTTTTCCGATGCGCCCAGTTCGTGCAGACGGCGGATAAACACGCCGACCATGCGCGCCTGCAGATCGTCATCCGCCAGGTCGCCCAGCGTGCGGCGGGCGATGGCGAACACTTCGTGCATGGTGCGCTGCAACACTTCCGTGCGCAGATTCTGGAATTCGCTCTGCAGCATGCCGTACTGTCGTTCGCGCAGTTCGGCGGCCTCCGTGCGCGCGGCATCGGTCAGACGGCGATGCTCGGCGGCAGCCTGCGCCGTCACCTGCGCCAGCCGCGCCTGCCGCTGCCGGTCGAACTCGGCGTTCTTGCGTTTGAATTCCTCGCGCTCGCGCACGGCTTCGGCTTCCTTGTCCGCCGCACTCGCCAGTTCCGCGGCGATGCGCTTCTCGCGCGCATCGATGGCATTGAGGATGGGCTGATACAGGAAGCGCTTCAGCAGCCAAACCAGGATGAGGAAGTTGACTGCTTGCGCGAGGACGGTGAACCAGTCGATGAGCATAACTAGTGCGCCGCGCTCTGTGCGATGACGTGGTTCCAGAACGGATTGGCGAAGATCAGGATCATCGACACCACGAAACAGTAGATGGCGAGTGATTCGATCATGGCCAGGCCCACGAACAGGGTGCGCGTGATGGTGGAGGAGGCATCGGGCTGCTGCGCCAGTGCGGTCAGCGCGGAGGCGACCGCGCGCCCTTGCCCCATGCCCGGCCCCAGCACGCCCAGGCCGATGGCGATGCCGGCGGTGATGATTGATGCAGCTGCGATGAGTGTCATGCTATCCATGGTGGTTCCCCTTCATGATTTGTCTTCGACTGTCGTTTCCTGCGTGCCCGCCGCGGCCGCGATGAACACCGTTGCCAGCACGCTGAAGATATAGGCCTGCACCATCCCGGTCAGCAAGCCCAGCAGGCTCATGACCATGGGGAAGATGAACGGTGTGACGATGAGCAGGATGGCCAGGATCATGCTGCCGCTCATCATGTTGCCGAACAGACGCACGGCCAGCGCCAGTGTGTGCGACAGTTCGGTGATGATGTTGAACGGCAGCATGATCATCGTCGGCTCGGCGAAGGTCTTGAGGTAACCGCGCAAACCGCGCTCGCGGATGGCATAGAACGGCACCGCCACGAACACCAGCAAGGCCAGTGCGGTGGTGGTGGACAGCGAGCCGGTGGGCGGCTCGTAGCCGGGGAAGATGGTGAAGATGTTGGCGATGGCGATGAACAGGAACAGGGTGCCGATGAAGCCGAGATAGCGTTCCGGCTTGCGCAGGCCGACTTCCCCGATCTGTTTGCGGATGGTGATCACCACCATCTCCAGCAGGCTCTGCCAGTGCGAGATGCGCACCTCGTGCTTGAGATTGCGCGTCACCAGTCTCGCGCCCAGTGCCAGCACCAGCATCAGCCCCCAGGTGGTCACGATGGTGGCATTCAGTTTGATGAAGCCGTGCTGCCACAGAATGATCTCGTCGGTACTAAGATGCATGGCCGACTCCTTTTGCCGATGACTTGCCGGTCCGGCGGATGACAATAACACGGGCGACGATCAAGCCGGCCAGACAGGCCAGCAGCCGCTGCCAGTCATCACCGGCCACGAAATAGAATCCCGCCAGGACGATGCCGAGCCGCAGCAGCAGGCTGAGGATGAACCACTGCGCCGGTCGGGCCGAGGCCAGCCCCCTTTGCACCGTCCACCACAGCCCGACGAAATACACCGCCCCCAGCAGCAGTCCGGCCAGCAATGCCAACGTCAGCGCCATCCCTTCACTCATCCTTGCGCTCCAGTTCCTTGCGGATCTCGTTGCCCTCTTTCGCCACCCAGTACCATGCGTTCAGACAGCCGACGAACAAGCCGATGATCAGCAGCGACAGCGTCCAGGAATGGATGCCCGGATAGCGCTTGTCGAGCCAGATGCCCAGCGCCGTGCCCAGCAGGGTCGGCACGGCCACCGACCAGCCGACCAGCCCCATCATGCCGAAGCCCATCCACACCGTCTGCACCGCCTTGCGTTGCGCGCGCAGTTTGCGCGTCTCCTTCACGCCCACCTGACGGGCGAAACCCGAGTCGTCCGGCTTGCGGTCCTCAGCCACGGTGATACTCCGCGAAGCGGCGCACGAAGCCGCTCTCCAGCTTGGCCAGCACCGCGCGCAACTGTTTCTCGTTCTCGTCGAGGTTGGCGAATTCCTGCTCCACCGTTGCGCGCAACTCGCCCAGATCCATGCCGCCCACGGCATTGCGCACCGACACCAGCACATCGCTGCCCGCCTTGACCAGGATGCCTTCATCGACGGCGACATACACTTCGCCCTCCGCTTCCGTCTCGTAGGCGAGGATGCCCGCCGCCAGAGACGCCACACAATCCAGCCGCTGCGGCAACAGGCCGAACGAACCGTGCGGTGTCTCGGCCACGATGCGCTGCACGCCGTCGATCTCGGCAAAGACCTGGTGCGGCAACAATATCTTAAGTCTCATGACCGGCCTCCGCTGTGCTGTCGGCGGCAAGTGCCTGCGCCTTCCGCCTTGCCTCGTCGATGCTGCCTATCATGTACAGCGCGCTTTCCGGCACGTCCTTGAATTCGTCGTTGAGGATGCGCTCGCAACCGTCGAGCGCGTCCTCAAGACTGACCAGCTTGCCCTGGATGCCGCTGAACTGCTCGGTAGTGTAGAACGGCTGGGTCAGGAAGCGTTCCAGCCGCCGCGCGCGCGCCACCACGGCGCGGTCTGCCGCCGACAGTTGCTCCAGCCCGAGCATGGCGATGATGTCCTTCAGGTCTTCGTATTGGGCGAGCGTGCTGCGGATGGTCTGCGCCAGGCGGTAGTGGCGCTCGCCGGCGATGCCGGGCGTGGACATCTTGGAGCTGGATTGCAAGGGGTCGATGGCCGGATACAGCCCCTCGCTGGCGCGCTTGCGCGACAGCACGATGGAGGCGGACAGGTGCGAGAAGGTATGCACCGCCGCCGGGTCGGTGAAGTCGTCGGCCGGCACGTACACCGCCTGGATGGAGGTGATGGCACCGGTGTCGGTATTGGCGATGCGTTCTTCCAGCCCGGACAGCTCGGTGCTCATGGTCGGCTGGTAGCCGAGGCGCGACGGCATCTGCCCCATCATGCCGGAGATCTCCGAACCGGCCTGGATGAAACGGAAGATGTTGTCGACCAGCAGCAGCACGTCGCGGTGCTCGTCGTCGCGGAAGTATTCGGCCATGGTCAGCGCCGCATGGCCGACGCGGAAGCGGCTGCCCGGCGGTTCGTTCATCTGCCCGAACACCATCACCATGTTCGGCAGCACGCCCGCCTGTTTCATGTCGCGGTACAGTTCCTCGCCCTCGCGGCAACGTTCGCCGATGCCGCAGAAGATGCTCACGCCTTCGTGGTGGCCGACCATATTGTGGATCATCTCGGTGAGCAGCACGGTCTTGCCCACGCCCGCACCGCCGAACAGTCCCGCCTTGCCGCCGCGCTCCAGCGGGGACAGCACATCGATGACCTTGATGCCGGTCTCGAATATCTCGGATTTCGTGGAGCGTCGTGCCAGCGGCGGCGGCGCGCGGTGCACGCTGCGCCACTCGACATCGGCGGGAGGCGACTGGCGGTCGATGGCATTGCCGAACACGTCGAACATGCGCGACAGGATCGCCCTGCCCACCGGCGCTTTCAGTTGCCCGCCGCTGTCTTCCACCAGCATGCCGCGCGCCAGTCCCTGGGTGGGGGTCAGTGCGATGCAGCGCACCAGATGCGAATCGAGTTGCGTCAGCACCTCGATCGCGACACGCCCGTCCTGCCCGGCGCGCAACAGGGAATAGATCGGCGGCAGATAGTGCTCGAAACGAACATCCACCACGCTTCCGCGCACGGAAACGACTGCGCCGAGGTTCAGGGTGTCGTGCCTGCTGTTCATATCACATACCGGTGTGTCATCTCGCCCCGAAGGATACACCTGTAACCTTGCTCAGCGAGAAGCACCGAAGGCGATGAAGCGTCCTGTCTTGTCCAGCGAACAGAACAGTGCCTCGCGCCGTGCCAGCGGCGTGATGTGGAACATGCGGAAGGAGCCGTATCCCTTGGCACTGGAGATGGTGCCCGCATAACGGTAGCGCGCCCAGTGTTCGCCTTCCAGTTCCAGCATGGCGACCAAGGGTTCGGTGCCGAAGATCTCGCCGGGCGGCGTGACCGGTTCGATACGCGCGGTCTTGGTGACATCGGTGCTGGCATAGGTGACAGTCTGCGCCAGATGGTCATGCAGTTTGTACACCGGCCCGTAGTGCAGACCGATGCGCAGCATCAGCGGCTCGTCCAGTTTCAGATGCGACTGGCCGATAGCGTTCATCGCGTCGTTCAGTTCGGCGGCGATGTGGGCGACGGTGGAGGCTTTGCGCGCGACGAGGTAGATGGCATCGCCCCAGGTGTCCACGAGCCGGATGTCGCCACGGTAGCGATCGATGACGGCCGCCAACACCGGATGCAGTTCATTGAAGAACCAGACGACCCCGCTGTCACCGAGCTTGCTGAAACCGCGCACATCGGAGAACAGGATGGCGTGCGGTTCGCGGCGCAGCGTGGGGTGGTGCTGGCCGAATTCACGCACCACGGCCTGCGGCAGATGCACCGGGCTGTCGACGATCTCGGTGCGATGCCCCAGCGATTGCCACTTGCCGATATTGGAGTAGGTGCTCGATTGCTGGTCGGACACGACGCCGTCCCAGATGGCGACCTGCATCACTCTGGCCTGCAATGAACCCGCGCGCATGACGGCCATGCCCATGGCGATCTCGGCGCAGTATTTGAACAGCCCGTCCTCGCCGAGAAAATCCGACTCGGTGGCGAAGGAGACGAGATTGGCCTGTTCCAAGCAGCGATGGAAACGCGCCACCCATTGTTCGCCGGCGGGGCGCACCGAGATGTCGCAGAAGGCTTCGACCGCGAACGGCAGCCACACGTTGAGTTCGCCGCCCTGCGCCAGCACGGTCTCGGCGAACAGGATGTCGGAACCGGCGGCCAGCGAACCGTAGGCGATCACGCAATGGTTGTCGGACAACACCTTGTCCACGCGCTGTTTCAGCTCGGCCTCGCCCGCCGCATCCAATGGCCGGTGGTTGTCGAAGATATGGCCGCAATAGTGCAGCACGGTCTCGGGCAGCATGGGATCTACGATCTGCGGGTCTATGCCCATGTAACTGCACACCAGCCGCAACTGGCGGTTCATGCGCGCACGGGTGAGCAGGTTGCTCTGGTTGTAGGTCGCGGCCTCGCGTATCGCCGCGCCGGCCTCGATGGGTTTGTCCAGCAGCAGACAAGCTTCGGACATCGTTGCCAGCGGGAAGAAGCGCGGCCCGGTGTCTTTCCGCGCCAGCTCGATGGCCACCTCGGCCAGCGCGCGCGCACTGGAGACTGAGCCGGACAGCATGTACAGCGTGGCGGCATTGATGGCGGAATAGTGTCCGCCGAAAAGGTTGTAGGACTTGTGATAAGTGACGGCCGCCGTGTAGAAGCGCTCGGTACCAATGCCTTCGAAAGGCTTGGCTTTTCCGGTATCGACTTCCAGAAAGGCGATGTCCTTCAGCATGCGCGGCTCCAGCGCGCGCACGTACTCGTTCTGGCTCAGGTGCAGCTTGTAGGCGTAGAAGGCATCCAGCGCGCGCTGCTTGGCGTTGCAGCGCGACAGCGACAACACCGCGCAATACTGGAAGAACTCGTCCTCCGGACTCAGACGCAAACCGGCCTGCGCCAGGTCGTGCTCCTTCAGATGGTCGCCGGTCTTCTGCGCGGCCAGCATGGCGGCTCTGATCTCTTCCAGTTTGTCTGTCATCGCATCTTTTCCACTGCTTCTTCCACGCGCTCCACCGCGATCACCTGCATGCCCTCGATCTTGTGTTTGGGCGCGTTGGCTTTGGGGATGATGGCGTGCGTGAAGCCGAGCTTGGCAGCTTCCTTCAATCTTTCCTGACCGCGCTGCACCGGACGAACTTCACCGGCCAGACCGACTTCGCCGAACACCACCATCTTTTCCGGCAACGGCTTGTTCTTGAGCGAGGAGACGATGGCCAACAGCACGGCCAGGTCGGCGCCCGGCTCGGTGATCTTCACCCCGCCCACGGCATTGATGAACACGTCCTGATCGAAACAGGCGATGCCCGCGTGGCGGTGCAACACGGCCAGCAGCATGGCAAGGCGGTTCTGTTCCAGCCCCAGCGACAGGCGGCGCGGCGTGGGCGCATGCGAATCGTCGAGCAATGCCTGGATCTCCACCAGCAAGGGGCGCGTGCCTTCCTGCGTCACCATCACGCAGGAACCGGCCACCTGCGCGCCGTGCTGCGACAGGAACAATGCCGACGGGTTGCTCACTTCGCGCAATCCCTTCTCGGTCATGGCGAACACGCCCAGCTCGTTGACCGCGCCGAAGCGGTTTTTGAACGCGCGGATGAGGCGGAAACTGGAATGGGTGTCGCCCTCGAAATACAGCACGGTGTCGACGATGTGCTCCAGCACGCGCGGCC
>WOYI010667041.1_pt1 | contig 23735 bp, 23 predicted proteins | sample 6423411 | NCBI WGS metagenome assembly WOYI01 (sample SAMN13441803, study PRJNA592873) | oil field metagenome | biome: oil field; feature: oil-well bore; material: oil-contaminated soil; isolation source: oil-contaminated soil from oil-well borehole | place: Germany: Wietze | collected 2016-10-18 ... | reverse complement strand
AGACATAACAGCCCCACCCGCCGTAAGATCTTTCCGGAAGATGGGCGCCCAAAAGGTCTTCGATCCTGCCAGGTGCGCAATCCTCCCCGATCACTTCACGCCCAACAAGGACATAGCTTCGGCCGAACAGGCCAAAACCGCAAGGGAGTTCGCTCTCGAACAGGGCATGCTCTACTGGGAGCAGGGCCGGGTGGGGATAGAGCACGCGTTCCTCCCAGAAAAGGGACTGATCCTTCCCGGCGAGGTGGTGCTTGGTGCCGACAGCCACACTTGCACAGGGGGTACCCTTGGAGCCTTCGCTACAGGAATGGGCAGCACGGATCTTGCTGCCGCATGGGCCCTCGGGGAGACGTGGCTGAGGGTTCCGGAAACGATCCGCATCGTTTTCGAAGGCAAGCGTCCGTCATGGATCTCGGGAAAGGACCTTATCCTCGAGATCCTGCGCAGGATAGGTGTCCAGGGCGCCCGCTACCGGGCACTCGAATTTGACGGTGCTTCCGTCAAGGACATCCCTCTTGACGATCGTTTCACCGTAGCGAACATGGCAGTTGAAACAGGGGCAAAAGCCGGCCTGTTCGTCCCGGACGATATTTCCCTGGCTTACGCTGACCAGCGTGCGGCACGTCCCTTTACGGCTGTCTATCCGGACAGCGGAGCCGGATATATCGAAACTCACGAGATAGACGTTGGCAGTCTTCAGCCGCTGGTGGCCCTCCCCCACCGACCCTCGAACGTCCGCCCCGCTATTGAGTGTGACGACCGTCCCATCCACCAGGTCTTCATAGGGTCATGCACGAACGGAAGGCTGCGCGACCTCGAACAGGCTGCCTTGCTTCTGAGGGGCCGTCAGGTTCACCCATCCTTACGCTGTATCGTGATACCCGCATCACCCGAGGTTTTCCGCGCCGCCCTCGAGCGGGGTTTCATCTCCGACTTCACAGAGGCGGGTGCTGCTGTCTGTACACCGACCTGCGGTCCCTGCCTGGGCGGACACATGGGGATCCTTGCCGCAGGAGAGCGATGTGTTGCAACAAGCAATCGTAATTTCACAGGCAGGATGGGACACCCCGGGAGCGAGGTCATTCTAGCCGGCCCGCTTGTCGCGGCTGCATCGGCCCTGAAAGGACGGATCGCCGATCCCCGGGAGATCATCCCGGAAGAAGAGTTCCAATCCCTGGAGGTGAAGCGTCATGCGTGAGGATATTCACGGAAGAGCCTGGGTATTTGCAGATGACGTTGACACCGATGTGATAATACCCGCAAGATATCTCGTCACAGACAGCCCCGAAGAACTCGGCGCGCACTGCATGGAGGGCATTGATCCGGATTTCTCTTCGACATTCGTCCGGGGGGACATAATTGTCGCCGGGGAGAACTTCGGCTGCGGATCATCCCGTGAACACGCCCCGGTCGCGCTGCTCGGTGTGGGCTGTGCCTGCGTCATCGCAGCATCGTTCGCGCGCATCTTCTATCGCAACGCCCTTAACGTGGGCCTTCCGATCTTCGAGTCACCGGATGCCGCCAGAGCGGTCCGCAGGGGCGATGAGATCGAAGTCAGCCCGGCGAAAGGGCGCATCACGAACATTACAACAGTCGAGTCTTGGAATTTTCCTCCATTTCCGGATTTTCTTCAGGATCTCATAGAATCGGGCGGCCTTATCCCCTGGGTAAGGTCTGAGCTCGAAGAAAGAGGTTAATACATGATCACAGTGAAGAAAACATACCGCATCGCGAGGATAGACGGAGACGGAATAGGACCGGAAGTCATCTCCGAGGCAGTAAAAGTCATTGAGGCGGCAGGAAGGACCCAAGGCCTGGTATTTGAGTGGACGGAGTTTCCTTTCGGGGCCCGGCACTATCTTGAAAGTGGCGAGGTCCTCTCCGGATCCGCCCTTCATGCCCTCGGCGGCCATGACGCGCTGCTTCTGGGAGCGATCGGGGACCCTTCTGTCAAGCCTGGGATCCTTGAACAGGGTATCCTTCTAAAACTCCGCTTCCATTTCGATCAGTTCGTTAATCTGAGACCCGCAAAGAGCTACCCGCGCGTTCCACTACCTGTCAGATCACAATCGATCGACACCGTTGTGGTCAGGGAGAACACGGAAGATTTCTACATGGGTCTGGGGGCGCGATCCAGATCAAACCCTCTCGAAACAGACATCAGCGCCGAGAGGAGTTCCTACGCACTCCGCGGCCATCTGCGCCTTGATTTCGACCCGCCCTGCGCTTCGGCAGTGCAGATAGGAATAGCCACTGAGGACGCCATCAGGCGAATCACTGCCTTCGCCTGCAAAACAGCGAAGACCCGCGGTGAGGACTCTTTTGTTCTGGCATCAAAATCCAATGCGCTATCCTGGATCTACGGGTTCTGGGAAGAGGTTGTTGCCGACGAGGCCAAAAAGAGGGACATGGCCTTCTCTGTAGCAAATGTGGACGCACTCTGCTATCACCTTGTCCGGGATCCCGGGCGTTACGGGGTCATACTTACGCCGAACATGTTCGGAGACATCGTCAGCGACCTTCTGGCAGGAATAGCCGGGGGGCTGGGCGTCGCCGCTGGCGCAAACATAGGGGACGGTCTTTCCATGTTCGAGCCAGTCCACGGATCAGCTCCCGACATCGCGGGGACTGGGCGGGCGAACCCCGTAGCCGCCATTCTCTCCGGGGCCATCATGCTCAGGCATCTTGGCGAGGAGAGGGCAGCCGTTGTCATTGAAAAAGCCGTAATATCCTTCTTGCGGGAAAGTCCAGCGGAAGATCTCCCCTGGGAGTTCGGTGGGAAAGCCTTTTTTTCAGGCGTCGGAGATGCCGTTGCCGAAAGGACGGGCGGAGAGGATCGAATTTCCTGAAGATACTGGATTTTCCCGAAATCACCAGGAATGATTACGGGGTAGTCGTTGACATGGTTCATAAGACAATCGCGGCCGAAAAGACCGCCAGCCCAAGAGAGGCAATTAGCAGACACGGCAATTGGAAAAAGAGGCAGTCAATGGAAGATTTCCAGGGACTGCCTCTTCAGCATTTCCATGTTCAAATGTCACAGTCGAAGAAGAAAAGTAAGTCTATTCCCTATCTGTCCTCGAAGTCGACAGTTGCGTCCGGCTTTTCCCTTAGTTCAGATCAATTCCGGTGACAATATCGGTTCCGAACTCCCGCAGCGGAGTTATAAGGACACTCCCGACGATACCTCCGTCGGTCAGAGGTCTGCCTTCTATTTCCCACCGGTACAAAAATTCCGGGGATACAGCTGCCGCATCGAAGGCCTACTCACTTTACTTCAAATATCCAGCCCTCAGGCGCCTTTATGTCCCCGAACTGTATTCCTGTGAGAGCTTCATAAAGTTTCTTTGTGACGGGACCTACTTCTTTTTCGCTATGGAACACATGAAGTTTTCCCTTGTATTCGATCCCTCCTACGGGAGTTATCACGGCAGCGGTCCCGCAGGCTCCGGCCTCCGCGAATTCATCCAGTTCATCGACAAATACATCTCTTTCCTCAACTTCCATTCCGAGGTAGTCTTTTGCAACCTGCAGCAGGGACCTCCTTGTGACGCTGGGCAGGATGGACGGCGATTTGGGCGTGACGAACCTGTTGTCTCTCGTAATTCCGAAGAAGTTCGCGGCCCCGACCTCTTCTATCTTCGTATGAGTCGCCGGGTCCAGGTATATGCAGTCCGCAAATCCCTTTTCTGCCGCCAGGGCATGGGGAAGAAGGCTGGCTGCATAGTTTCCTCCTATCTTTGCGGCACCTGTTCCATTTGGGGCTGCCCTGTCGTAATCCGTTATGATGAAATTGACAGGGGTCAGGCCACCTTTGAAATAGGCGCCTACGGGCATGCAGAATACACAGAAAATGTATTCTGAAGCAGGAGCCACACCGATATTTTCGCCTGTGCCTATCATAAAGGGTCTGATATAAAGAGTTGCGCCGGTGCCGTACGGAGGCACATAGGCATCATTCGCCTTCACGACCTGGGCACACGCATCTATGAATTTCTCGACAGTCACCTCGGGCATCAGTATTCTTCCACAGCTATCCTGCATGCGCCTTGCATTCTGATCCGGCCTGAAAAGCTGTGTCCTGCCCTCTTTTGTGCGGTAGGCCTTGAGCCCTTCAAAGCACTCCTGCCCATAATGAAGGACATTTGAAGCTTCGCTGAAGGAGAGAATGCTGTCTTCAACCATCTCTCCTTCATCCCATTTCCCATCTTTCCACCGCGAGATGAAGCGAAGGTCTGTTTTGATGTACTTGAAACCAAGCGCCTTCCAATCGATATTCACTATCTTGCTCATTTCATTTCCTCCCTCACCAGTAAAAGCATTTTTGTGCTTCCCGATATCCGGGGAGCCACATGATTTCCTTTGAAGACAAGTTTACCGGAACGGTAATGATAATGCACGCCGAGAAGCATGTTTGGCGAATTATTTTGAAAATTATATCACCGGATCATCGAATAATGCTTGACGTATATTTTCACGACGTGTACAATTCCCGACAACATAGATTTATAACCGGCATCGAAAGGAGAAAACCCCATGCGCGAACTGTTCTCGATCGGAAGCATTCTTATAGTCGTCCTCGTCCTCGTCCTTATTAGCTGCGGGTTCCCTCCCGGAGTGCCGGCGGACTAGTACGCAAACGCCGGAACCGGGCCGGGACCCTTATACAGGGTCCCGGCCTTTTTTTATCTTTTTCCAGAGAATTCATTCGAGGATCAGGGGAGGGCTATTTATGCAGCATACGATCAGCGTTCTGACGGAGGATCACCCGGGTGTCCTGTCACGCCTTGCGGGACTTGTCGCCAGAAGAGGCTACAACGTAAACAGCCTTAGCGTAGGAAAGACGGACCAGGCAGGTATTTCCCGTTTTACTCTCGTCGTCAACGGGGATGATGATGCTGTCAGCCAGATCGTCAGGCAGCTTGGCAAGCTTGTGGAAACTGTGGATGTCAAAAGATTGAGCCAGGGCCACTTCGTTGAACGCTGGATGACGCTTGTCAAAGTAAAGGCCGCCATGGATGTCCGCCCCATGATCCTCCAGACAGCCGAACTTTTCCGCAGCCGGGTGGTCGATGTAGGTGAAGATTCACTGGTCTTTGAATCTACGGGAGACCGCGGCAAGATCGAGGCCTTTCTGGAGGCCGTAAAACCTTTTGGTGTTCTCGAGGTCGCCTCAAGCGGAGCTGTCGCCATGGAACGGACAGGCTTTATGAACGGGCACCCGGATAGCACAAATACATCATCCCTCAGGGACGGAAGGAAGTGACAGAGCATGCCGCGCATCTATTACGACAGTAACGCTGATCTCAAAAAGCTCTCAGGAAAGGTGGTTGCCGTTATCGGCTACGGCAGCCAGGGGCACGCACATTCACAGAATCTCAGGGACAGCGGAGTGAACGTTGTTGTAGGGCTTCACGAAGGCAGCCGCTCCAGAAAAAAGGCCGCGGAGGACGGATTCAAGGTCTTCACAGTGGCAGAGGCTGTCAAACAGGGAGATCTTGTGGTTTTTCTTATGCCCGATCATATCCAGGCCGAAGTATATTCCAGGGAGATCCGTCCCAATCTGAAAAAAGGCGCGGTCCTGGTGTTCTCCCACGGATTCACCATCCACTACCACCAGGTGGAACCCCCCAGGGACGCAGACGTTTTCATGGTGGCGCCCAAAAGCCCGGGCCATCTCGTCCGCAGAATGTACACCGAAGGGAAAGGCGTACCTGGGCTTCTTGCGATCTATCAGGATACTTCCGGAGCCACACGCGATATGGGGCTGGCTTATGCCTCGGCCATCGGATGCGGAAGAGCCGGTGTCATTGAGACCACCTTCGCAGAAGAAACCGAGACCGACCTCTTCGGAGAACAGGCAGTTCTCTGCGGCGGGGTGACGGAACTTGTCAAGGCCGGATTCGACACCCTCGTCGAAGCTGGTTACCAGCCGGAGATCGCCTATTTCGAATGCCTGAACGAACTGAAACTTATCGTGGATATGATGTTTGAGGGCGGCCTTTCCTGGATGCGATATTCCGTCAGCGACACAGCAAAATACGGAGACAAGGTAGCCGGAAAACTTGTCATAGATGCCCATGTCAGGCAAGTTATGAAGGGTCTCCTGGAAAACGTACAGAATGGCGAATTCGCCAAGGACTGGATCCTTGAAAACCAGTGCGGGCGCCCTTCCATGAAAAAATGGGCCGAGCGGGAACAGGAACACCTCATCGAGAAGGTCGGTCAGGAACTCAGAGGCATGATGCCGTGGATGGACGCTAAACAAGCCCCTGAAAACTAGACCCGGAGAGGGAGGGGCGGCCCCCGGGCCGTCCCGTAATACTTAGATGGAGGGTATGACATGAGCGTAGAAACCGAAACGGCAGCCTTCAAGACAAAGAACTCGCCTGCCAGGAAACTCAAAAAAGACATGATCATGACCGGCGCGCAGATGATCGTCCGGGTTCTTGAAGCCGAAGGCGTCAAGCACGTATTCGGCATTCCCGGAGGTGCCGTAATTCCGCTCTACGACGCTCTGGGGGAAGCTTCCTTTACCACCATACTGACCCGACACGAACAGGCTGCCTGCCACGCCGCCGAGGGCTACGCCCGTGCCACCGGGAAAACCGGCGTCTGCATAGCCACCTCCGGCCCGGGAGCTACAAATATACTGACCGGACTGGCCAACGCCCAGATGGACTCCACCCCCCTGGTAGTTATCACCGGACAGGTCGCATCACACTTGATCGGATCCGACGCTTTCCAGGAATCAGACATTTTCGGCTGCTCCCTCCCCCTGGTAAAGCACAGCTTTATGATCCAGCACCTGGAGGAACTTCCAGGCGCGCTCAGGGGCGCCTTTTTCATTGCTTCTTCCGGCCGTCCGGGACCGGTCCTCGTGGATATCCCCGTGAATATCCAAAAGGCCCGCGGTTCCTTCAAATACCCCGGGGAAGTCTCCTTCCCTCACTACTCGTCAAGGAACAAAAGCGACATCAGATCTCTGGATGATGCCGTTGCAGCACTTCGGGGGGCGGAAAGGCCTGTCATCATAGCCGGCGGAGGTTCCATCATATCGGGCGCCGGCGACCAGATATTCAGGATCGCCACCGGAGAGCGGATCCCCGTAGCGACTACGCTCATGGGAAAGGGAATATTTCCGGAAGATCACACACTCTCCCTGGGGATGCTCGGCATGCACGGAAGAGCGCAGGCCAACCTTTCAGTCTCCGGGGCGGACCTTATTCTTGCTGTCGGCACACGTTTCAGCGACCGTTCTACAGGGGACAGGGATCATTTCGCACCGAAAGCCAGGATCATTCACATTGACATCGACAGCGCCGAGATAGGGAAAAACATCCGGGCTGATATTTCCCTCCTGGGGGACTGCGCTGCCGTCCTTTCGAAACTGATCGAAAAATTCCCTGCGGATCCACCGCCAAACCATGAAGCATGGCTCGCCGAGATTGAACGCCTTCGGCAGATGTACCCGGCAGAACCACTCCTCAAGGGAGGATTGAACCCGGTCGGCATCATCCGGAGTCTTCGGTCAAGAGTGAACAGCGAGGACATCCTTACCACGGAAGTAGGTCAGCACCAGATGTGGGCAGCTCTCCACTGGAAGGCCTCCGTTCCGGGCACTTTCATAACCTCAGGCGGGCTGGGGACCATGGGGTTCGGCCTCCCGGCAGCGGTAGGCGCGGCGTTCGCCAGACCCGGCCGTCCCGTAACCTGCCTTTCGGGTGACGGGAGTTTCTTCATGAACATTCAGGAGCTGGAGACCTGCGTCAGGTACAAACTGCCGGTTAGGCTGATCGTACTGAACAACGGAAGCCTCGGAATGGTCCGTCAGTGGCAGGATCTGTTCTGGAGAAAAAATTACGTCCAGACGTGCCAGAAACCGGCCTGCTCCCTTTCGAAAGTAGCAGGATCCTTCGGCTTCCAGGCATGGACCGTCGAAGATCCGGCCGATCTGGAAGAAGCTCTGGATGGCGCTTTCGCTGCAGAGGGCCCTTCCCTTGTCGAATGCTTTATTCCACTCGAGGAAAACGTCTACCCTATGGTGCCCGCAGGAGAACGTCTTGATCAGTTCCTTGACCCGGCAGGGCAGCCGGAAACAAAAACAGGGTTCTGACCCATCTTCTTGACAGAGAGAGTGAAAAGCAACAGCGCAAAAAAGGCCTTGAACACCCCCTCCCGAATCCATTCTCAAGGCCTCGGGCTATACCAGCCGGATACTCTGTCCAGGGCCCCTGGTCCCTTACTGGAAAAACTCAGGTGACCGGCTACCCTTTGCGGGCTCGCGGAAAGGATGTTCCAGCGGGCCCTTACCCCCGGGTTCAGTTTCTGACAGGCAATGGGATAGACTTGTCTTGCTGGTCTGGAGCAGAGATCTTCTCCTTGCGAAAAACTTTTATTCGTTGCCCCCAAAGGGGCTTTCTCCTTTAAGCCGCATCTCCATCTCCTCTTCGAGAAGCGGGTCGATCAGATGGTGGAAAACCTCAAGGTCCTCGAAGGTCTCGAGCCGGGTCTTCTCAATTGCAGCCTTGAGCTTTTCGCAAAACCGGAAATATTTCACGTATTTATCAAGAATTTCCCTGTCCGTCGCGACTCTTCGTTCGGGGAAACTTTTGCCCTCCTCTTCCTTTCGGGCAAGCCTTCCTGCAAGCAGATGCCGTTTAATCAGCAAAGTCTCATACTGAGACTGCATCAACCGTTCATGGTCTATTTCCCTGACCTTGCACTCACTCTCTGCCCCCCCGTCCCGAAGGATCTTCTCCGCCAGTGGTGAGCGGCAGATAACAAGGGAGTTGCCCCGGATGTCTTTTTCATATTCCGGCAGCCAGGCATCCATAAAAACAGCATCGGCCGTTTCTCCGAAGACATCATCACAGATCAGACAACCGCCCTGAATAAAGGCCTCGTGCCGCCAGAGAAGATCCGGCAAGCCCTTTGCTGGAACGGGCAAGCCCTGTTTCCCATCTCGGGAAAAGGCTACGTGCCTGTAGTTGCTGCTGTCGGCCTCGCCCGGCGGATACCTGAAGTTGATATGGCTCATATTCTCCGGCAGCACGCCCGACTCGAGAGAAACATACTCAGAGTAACGGTGGTTCGGCATAAGTCCGCACGTCAGTGACACAAGCATGACGATCTTTTCCTTCAGACGCGGCAGCCTCTTCATGGCCTTTCTTAGCCCATAGGCAAGACAGGGCAGAGCAACAACGGCATAGCGTTTGTATTCCTTTTCCAGAAGGATCTTCTTCAAGACCCTGTCGATGGGGACAGGATGGTAGACCGAACCCGCCTGTGAGATCACATCTTCCGCTCTTTCCGCTTTGATGAATGTCCAGATACCCGGCCTTGACCCATCCGGACCCGCGGACAGGACGGAATCAGCCAGACCTTCTTCAAGGATCCTCGTCAAAAACCACGATGCCATACCGCCGGAAGCACCTCTTTTGCGAAAATCCCCCCTTGATGAATGACCTTCCCAGATCGAAAGATAAAACCCTGACACCCGATCAAGGGATATCCCAGGGACATCGCCAAACCGTTCATTCCCGATATCATCGATGCCAGGGCCTTCTCCTGAGAAGGGGCAGACCTCAAGGCAGAGCCCGCACCGGGAGCACCCCCCTCGCAGTATGGGGACAATATCCCTGTTTGAGTTAAGGCCCATCTCCAATACCGTAGAATGGCAAAGTCCGGCGCAGAGGCCGCATCCCGAACAGAATCCTGGTTCCACAACTCTTTCAATGACGTTCATGGCAAACCTCTTTCCGCAGGAATGGAACAGGGGAACAAGGGTTATTTTTCCCGGGAAGCCCCGCTCTCCTTGACGAAGGCTTCCTGCATGGCCATCCTTAGTGATCCATCTGTCAGGACAAGATGCGCCATGGCGGCCAGCGCTTTGGCCCCAACCACCAGTGCTTTATGGGATTCCTCAAGGGCAGTCGCTTCGGAGAATTCCCTCGTATGAAGGGTCAAGGGCCTGGATGTTATGGCGAACATTGGCTGTAGCGCAGGACATCGATAGCTGACATTCCCGATATCGGACGACCCCTGGGATCCGGGAGAGGGCGAAAGTTCAACACCCAACTCTTCCATTATTGCAGCCATGGCCTTTTCAGCAGGACCATTGGGCAGCATGTCGTCGAAACTGGTCTCGAATTTCTCCCACGAGACCTCCGTTTCTGTAGCCATGGCCGCTCCCCGGGCACAATTCAGAGCTTTGTCGACAACTTTGTCAACGATGGAGCGCCTGGGCGCCCTGAAATAAAATCGGGCCGTTGCGAGTTCGGGAACGATGTTAGGAACCTCTCCGCCGGCAGGTATGATCCCGTGCATTCTGACATCAGGGATCACATGCTGCCGGAGGATATCGATGGTATGAAACAAAAGCTGAACACCGTTAAGTGCATTCCTTCCTGCCCAGGGAGAGGCAGCCGCATGGGAAGTTTTCCCCTTGTAAGTGAATTCAATGGCATCCATAGCAAGGCAATCATAATGAATAAACGTTATTCCTCCGCTGGAGTGCAACATCAGGGCAAGGTCAAGTCCGTCGAAGATCCCTTCTTCAGACATCCTGACCTTGGCCCCATTCGTTTCTTCTGCCGGTGTTCCGATGACCTGCACCTGTCCGTTCAGTTCTTCGGCGATCTCGGCAAGAGCAAGACCGGCAAGCGTGGACATGCTCCCGGAAACGTTGTGCCCGCACGCGTGCCCTATACCGGGGAGAGCGTCGTATTCCACAAGCAGGGCCACCTTGGGGCTACCCGTTCCTTTCCTTGCAATAAAAGCCGTCGGAATGCCCGCGAAAGGGTATTCGACCTCGTAACCAGCCTCACGGAGCAGCGCTACATGTTTCCGGCTGGATTCAAATTCCTTATCTCCGGTTTCCGGGTTTCTTCCCAGATCATCGCTAAGAGCTATCGTTTTCGGTGCAAGACCTTCCACTGCCAGAAAAAGTCTTTCCCTGAGTGCATTTCCAGCACTGCCCATTGTGTCACACCCTTTTCTGTATACGTGGACACCGGAGGAGGAATTCCCCCTTCGGCGGCTCAATGATCCTCCCTTTTTCAACAGCGATCCTGCCCCCGGCAATAACCCACTCGATCCCGCCGGGTGGAAGAAGAGGATCTTTAAAGGTAGCCCTGTCAGTGAACTTATCAGGATCGAAAATGACCAGGTCCGCCGGTGCTCCCCTTGCGATCCGGCCAGATACCAGCCACATGTCGTCTGCGGGAGTTACGGTCGCGTGAGATAAGGCCTGTGGCCACGATAACCCGTCCTCACGAAGCCACCTGATCCCCCTTGGAAAGGCTCCAGCAGCCCTTGGATGTCCACCTTTGTTCTGAAGGATCGCATCTGAACCCAAAGCTGCCAGAGGGTGCCTCATGCATGCACGAATTTCTTCTTCGTTCATCACATGGGCAACTATCAGCGTTTCCGGTGCATCAGAGCGGAGACGCTGATAGAGATCTTCGTCCAAACGCCGTCCCCTGTTTGGACCCGACGCAACCTCAAGGGCATCCAGCCCTTTGTTCCAGCGCTTCTCAAACCCCGGATCGAAAACGGTCGATCCTATATATGTGCAAAAAGCCTCGTAGGGATATGTATCGAAACGAACATCCACACCTTCGGATCGAGCTTGATCGATCATATCGAGAGCTTCACGGGATTGTCCGAAAGCGGTCATGCTTCCTATATGGGACAATTGGACACGGACGGAAGTTTCCCTTGCAAGATCGATCATTTCCCTCACAGCGCCAATGCAGGCCTGACCGTCATGGCGGATGTGGACCGAGATCAAACGCCGATCGTAGCTCGTCAGAACCTTCGAAAGTCTAATAATCTCATTTTTTGACGTATTAGGGGCATATTCCAGGCCAAAAGACAATCCGAAGGATCCCATGTCCAGTTCCCTTTCAAGGAGCCCGCACATTCCTGAAATTTCATCCTCGGTTGCTTCTCTGTAAACATCCGTTACTCCAACAGTTTCCCTGAGACGGGTGTGGCCTGTCAGAAACGCGAGGTTCAGGTAGAGGCCATCGAACATTGAGGCGTACTCGTCGATGAACAGACCGGTCCCGCAATTTCCCGCCAGAGCCGTCGTCACACCCTGCAGAAGAAGAGATCGCTGAACCGTAAAAGGATCTTCCTTTTCTTCGTTGTGCATGTGAATATCCACGAAACCTGGAGAAACGATCAGCCCTTCGGCATCGATCACCCGCATGGCTGGCTCATCCTGTTCCCCGATAGAGGCGATCCTGTCGGTCAAAATGCCGATGGCGCAGTTTCGCTCCACTCCTTCATCGGGAAATACGACCCGGCCGTTCTTGATGAGAATATCAAGTTTTGCCTCTTTCACCAGGTTGCACGCTCCCTCCCGTTATGTTCTCCATACTCCATTTATATTTCAGGGCAACCATCGTGTCAGTTTTTAAAAAAGAGCCCCGGTTTTTCGACTTTTTGGGGAAAAGGGCATCACGGATGGATCTGCCAAAACACAGGACACCCTTTAAAGAGTGTCCTGTGTTTTGATCCATAAGGCACTGAGATCTAAAATGGCCCTAATTTAATAAAGTGTGCGATCGTCACCAGGATCGCGCCAAGTAAATACTGCAGCAGGATCAGAGGTATAAACCACTTCGCCCATTTGTCCCACGGTATTTTGGCCAAAGCCAGACCGGCCATGAAATATCCGGAGGTTGGGGTAAAGATATTTGAAATGCCGTCTCCGAACTGATATGCAAGGACAGCTACCTGACGAGTGACACCAACCAGGTCTCCCAATGGTGCCATGATGGGCATCGAAACAGCTGCCTGTCCGCTTCCGGAAGGAATGATGAAATTCAGCAGGCATTGGAAAACGTACATCCCCATTGCGGCAAAAATAGAGGGCAAGGAAGCAACAGCTGTAGCAGCCCCGTAAAGGATCGTATCCAGGATACCCCCCTGGGTCAGAACCACCAGGATCGCCCGTGCAAAACCAACCACCAGAGCTCCAGTTGTAAGTGCAGCCATCCCCTCTGCGAGATTTACGGCAAAACCGTTAAACCCGAGTTTCCCCGCAATGCCCACGGCTATTGCCATTCCAAGGAAGAGCGCAGAGATCTCCTGGATATACCAGCCATACTTCATGACACCAAAAACCAGAAGAACCATGGTCGCGACCACAACAAGCAGCACGAGTTTATGAGATGTCGTGAATTCCCTCATAACACTCATGTCCAGAACCTCTTCGCGTTTCTGGTCCAGTTCATACATTAAACTGCGGGAAGGATCTTTTTTTACACGACCGGCATACCAGTAAATGAACCCCACGGTCAATGCGAGCATTGAAACGTAACAGATTATCCGGTAGCCCATCCCTGAGAACAGGGGCAGCTCTGCGATCCCCTGAGCTACACCAACAGTGAAGGGGTTCATGAAGGCAGCGGCAAAACCCGCCCCTGCCCCGGCCAGAACTATCGCAGCTCCAGTCAGAGAATCAAAGCCCAAAGCAATTGCCAGAGTCACCATGATCGGGATGAACGGCAATGTTTCCTCCGCCATTCCAAAAACAGCACCGCCAAGAGAGAACAGGATCATTACGATAGGGATGATCGCCCTTTCCTTGCCGGCCATCGTCTTTGTCACTTTATGGATACCTGCTTCAACAGCCCCTGTTGCGTTCACAACCCCAAAGGATCCTCCAACGATAAAAATGAAGAAAATGATCTCGGCTATCTCCACCATACCCTTTGGAACGGAAAGCAGAAAATCGAACAATCCTACAGGGGTTTGAGCGACATTCTCGAAGCTGGCCGGGTCAACGATCATTCTGCCGCCTGGTCCTGCCACACGCGCATAATGACCTGCGGGAACCAGATAAGTCAAAATCGCGCAGATGGCAACGACAGTCAGGAGGATAACGTACACGTGCGGCACTTTAAACCCTTTTTTGTTTTCAGGCATTATTCCCGAAGCACTGCTATTCATCTTCTCTCACCTCTCTTTTCGAAGGCTGGATAATGCAGCAAACTCGAATCAGCAACAGCACAACTAGAGCATTTCTATGCACAGTCCTCCTTTCTATTTGTATATTTGATCCCTCGAGCTTTGTTATTTTTTTGAATTATGGTTTTTTTAGATCACTCGCAAAATTCCGCCGCCATTGCTGCATAAACAACCGCAAAAGGCACGAGGCAGGATATCTCCAGAAATTCGTGGGCAGTATGGGCACTGCCCGGGTTGCCCGGGCCCAGAATAATAGTAGGGATCTTCCCGTAGCTGCTTAAAAGACCTGCATCAGTCCATGCTGGAAAGGGTAGTTTTTCCGGTTTTACCCCAACAATTTCAAAAATCTTGCTTTCCGCCAACTTAACGATGGGATGGTCAAGTTCTATTTCCATAGCCTCATGGATATACCCCTTTTCCATCAGGCTTACATCCATTACTTTCAGTTCTGCCTTGAATTCCGGATCCTCTACGTGAAGGACATCCAGGACATCCTGGTATTCCCTGATGATCTCCTCATATTTTTCGCCGGGGACCCATCTGCGGTCGAACTGAAGCAGGCACTCACCCGCGACAGTGCTTGGCTGAAACCCTCCTTTGATCATTCCGTAGTTCATGGAAGAACTCCCGATGATCGGGTGTTTCCTGCTGTTTATTTTGGGGACCAGTTTTTCTTCCAGGGCCTGAATGAGTTTCGAGGCCTTGGCAATAGCATTGACGCCTTCTTCCTGTTTCCCGCCATGAATTGCCTTCCCATGGATCTGGAGCTCGAACCACTCAAGTCCTTTCTGGCCGATACCAATATTCCACTCGAAAGGCTCCCCGACGATCGCAGCGTCGGCTTTTATCCCGCTTTTCAGGAGAGCCCGCGTTCCTTCACTCTTTTCTTCTTCATCTATCACTCCGGCAAAAACAACATCACCTTCAAGTTTTATTCCAGACCTCTTTATAGCCGCCATGGCCGTCATCATGCAGGCAAGGGCACCCTTCATATCGACGACTCCCCTGCCAATCAGATCCCCGTCCCTGACCTTCATCTGGCATGGATCTTCCATATCATAAGGAGGTACCGTATCCGTATGGCCGGTCAACAAAAGCGACTTCCCCCCACCGCTGCCTTTCAGCCTTGCGGTCACGTTGCTTCTTCCATCAACGACATGAGTGATATGAGATTCAATCCCCTCCGCTGCAAAAAACTGATGGATGCGCTCCGCGACCCCGGTTTCCTGATTTGGGATTCCCGGGTAACTGGGGATATCGACTAATTCCTCAAGCAAATCTATGATCGCCTTCTCTGAAATTTCGTTCCTGATCAGATCCATTCTTATGTCTTCCAACAAGGGCACCTCCATGCATTCCGGCTCTGATGCAATATATGTCTCGTTGATCTTGAGTTTTGTTCATCTCTTACTGCCACAGAAAGCAGTTGGAAAGGAAGTGCGGCGCACAAAGTTTAGCCCCTTCGATCCTTACTCCCCCGTTCAATTTTTAAGGGAAGCCTATTATAAAATAGTCGCTGTGAAGTGAAGAATATGCAATTGGATAGCTGGAATGAAGTTATCCTAAGAGTTTTATACATGACGTATAATAATGAAAGATTTTTTTGTTCTGCTGAATTAATGCTTTTCAATTCCTTTCCGGGGGTGTGTCATGAAACTCAAGCATCTCCTTGCTCTCGATGTCTTCCAGAGATCGGAGGTCGTTGCGGGAGAAAAAGGGCTCGAACGCGACGTAACCTGGGTGAACATGATGGAGATCCTCGACTCACTCGAACAGCTACAGCCGGGCGAATTGCTGATATCCACCGGCTACGGCCTGACTGAGGATTCGCCACTCTCCATGGACCTGATAGCAAAACTTAACGAGAGAAACCTGGCGGGAATAGCCATCCAGCCCGGCTACTACATATCCGAAATACCAGCCAGAATGATCTCGCAGGCAAATGAACTTGATTTCTCCATCATCCGCCTGCAGCCCAAAATAACTTTTGGAAAAGTCACCCGGGCTATCCTGGATTTCCTTACCCAGGACACAATGAGCAAAATGGAGCTCCCCATCATGCTTCCTCAGCAAGCTCTTGACAACAGAAGATCTGGAATGCTGGAGGAATTTTTCGATGATCTCCTGAACGGGAATTTTCATTCCTATAATGAGGCTCTTACCCGTGCCGGGTCAGTAGGCCTGGAGATATCCTCCCCATACAAGGTGGCTGTCGTTGATGCCGCTGTCCGGGATCAGGATCAGGAGATCGAGATCCAGGATATGCTGCAGGAAACCCGAAACCTGATCATGTCCCACCCGTTCGCCCCGAAGAACATCCACAGCCGCCTCAAAGGCAGCCACATAGTCCTGATATACCTGGCTGAACATACGAAAACCGAAGAACAGAACCTTTTCAGGAGTATTGGAAATACTCTTGGCAAAGGGCTGAACCACGGCAATTTTCATGTGGGACTCGGAAAAGCGACAAATAACTGGCAGGAATTCAGTGAAAGTTATTCACAGGCAATGACCGCTCTCGAGATCGGGAAATCGCTCTTCCCCAACGAAATGGTCACACATTACGAGGATCTTGGACTCTACAGGCTACTTTGCCAGATCAGGAACAAAAAAACACTCAAGGACTATATCGAAGAGACAGTTCTCCCCCTGGCAGAATACGATGCAGAGCACACAGGAGAATTGTGCAAAACCCTAAGGATTTTTCTGGAAAGAAACAATCAGCAGGAAACAGCAGATGAACTTATAATCCATCGCCAGACCCTGGGATATCGTCTTCGCAAGATATCCAGCATCCTGGACCGGGACCTGAACAACCCCAGGGATCGATTCGACCTCTATGCCGGGCTGCTGATCCTGGATATTATCGGTTCAGACGAACTTCGCTGAGAATAGCAGCGGCCGTTTTACCTTCTTCGCTTAAAGGATCTGGAAGTTTTATAGCCCTATGCGGAAAAATAAATGTTTACTTACTTAAGAGAAATAAGGAAAAGATTAAGGGCTTCACGTTGGCTCGAAAGGTTGATGTGCGCTACAAAACCAATCTCTGGCTGGTAATAATTACCGTTCTGGTTGTAGCTGTTGCATGGCTCCTTACCGGGTCCGCTTTAAAGGGGGCCGGCCTTGGCGGCGGGTTCTTTTTCTGCTGGGCCCTGGCCCGGGAACTGGATCCTGTCCATGATCTTTCGGCCTTTGTTGCTGGAGGTATTTATCTGCTTGCCACTTCGATCTATGACGGTATTGATCCTGGGGTCCTCTTCTGGCTGCTCTTGCTACTTGAAAAGCTCACAGGAACTACCTGTCTCCTCCTGCCGTGATGGCCGGCATCCTTGCGTTTCGCCTGCTTCTGGAACGGCAGGGGAAAAAACGGAAAAGCAGAACACAATAAAACCACTTGGCATCCGCAACCCTAAGAGGCATTTGAATCTTTCTCTGCACCTCGACGGCGACCCTGATAAAAGCCTTGACACAGGCCGGGGTCGAGAGGAGTTGATCAAGGCGTGGCGAAGAATTTCCAACAGATTCGAACTCAGTCACTAAAAGTTTCACTTAATGCGAAAGACCCGGTGAAAGGTGCTCCAAAATGTTCAGCATGGGATCCCTCCCTTATATTCTCCAGTCACACATTCGGCAACTACCCTTTTTTTGCACTGCCCTTCGGCCTGTGCACGTAGACGCTGCATGGAGCATGCGCCACAACCTTGCTTGCCACGCTCCCAAGCAGGAACCTCTCCAGGTCGCCAAGACCTCGATGACCGATCATGATCATATCCGCGTCTTTCTTTTCCGCAAAAGAGACGATCTCGACGTAGGGAACCCCCCTTGCGATGTTGATGGACATATTATGTGGTTTCCTGATCTTCGATCTTTTCATCTCTTCTCCTACAAACTTCTCGAACTCCGCCTTTACCTCTTCTTCCCTTGGAGGAACTTCCACCGTATAACCACTGACAGTGAATTTCTCATATTCGACATAATCCACGACGTGTAAAAAGAGAAGCTCCGCATCTTTCTCCCTTGCGGCATAATGGAGAGCATAATCCATGACCCCCCTGCTCACTTCGCTGCCGTCTATAGCCACCACAACTCTTTTCAAGGTATTCTCCCCCTTCCCGGATATAGAGCCGCCTTCACTGTCAGAGAACAGCAAGTGAATAATGTAATTGTATTAATATATTACCGCTCTATAGGGAAATTTGAAAGGCTCCTGTCGGGGATCTATGCCTTGCCCTGGCGGTGCAATGCAAATGCCAGGATTTCCGGTAAACTGTAGGTTGCTGAACCTGAAAAAACCCTGAAGACCTTTTCTGTGGTTTTGTACCGGTCATTGGGATAACCAAAAACATTCAGTGAGGGAGAAATGAGCATGCCGGAAGAAAAAAGGATCGTCGTTATCGAACCCGAAGGCCCGGAAGATTGGTACGAACCTCTTAAAGAGCTCGGCCAGGTCCATTTCTTCCATCCGACAGGAACGATAGGTTCCGAAGAGGTCAGAAAGATCGCCGCTGACGCACATGGAGCGATCATCACCTCAAGCTGCGGATTTTCAGCTGAAGACATGGAAACCCTCCCCCTGCTGCGGATCATAGCGAAGTGCGGCGGGAAACCCTCAAGTGTGGATGTTGGCACAGCAACAAAAAGAGGCATCGCCGTCACCTTCGTTCCGGGCGCGAACTCTACCACCGTGGCGGAGTACACCGTGATGGTAATCCTCGATTCCCTGAGACGTTTCGCCTTTATCTCGACCACAATCGGGAAAGGGCTTAACCGCAACACAACTGACATGTTCGGACGGGAACTGAGGGGAAAGACGGTAGGGCTGGTCGGATACGGAGCCATCGGCAGCGAGGTGGCAAAACGGCTTGCGGGGTTCGATTGCCGGGTAGAAGTCTACGATCCGTTCTACAGACCTGACGGCAAAGCGCCGGATTGTGTGACCTTCAGGGACAGCCTCGACGAGATACTCCCCGTGGCCGATGCCCTCAGCTTGCACTGCACTCTCAACGACTCCACAAAAGGAATTATCGGCGAACGGGAACTGGGTTTGATGAAGCCCACCGCCGGGATAATCAACACCGCCAGGGCTCAGCTCATAGAGAAAGGGATCCTGGAGGACGTTATCATGGGAAAAAGGATAGCCTTTGCGGTCCTGGATGTCTTCACCGTTGAGCCCCCCGAGCCCACTCACCCCCTGCTGGGTCTCGATAATGTCATCCTCACACCCCACCTCTCCTCGTGGACCCCGGAGGCCCTTTACAGGGAAGTACGGGGAGCCGTCGATTCAGTGGTGGCCTGCTTCAGAGGAGAGACGATCCCGGGTCTGATAAACCCCGATTTCGAGATCTTCCACCGGCAGAGGTGATAAGGCAGGGGTGAGAGCCTCCCTACCCGGCTAGATACGAAAAAAGCCAGAGCAGCGCCATGCCGGCCGAGATCGTGACTATTATGTTTCTGGTCCTGAGAGCAATGCCGAAAGCGATGACTCCGGCTGCTATTCTCGGAAAAGAGAACAAAGGACCCCCTGCACTTTTGGTATACAGGATCGACGGTCCGACAAGAGCCGCAAGGACTGCCGGGGGGATGTAGCGCAGGCTCCTCTCGAAGAAAGCGGGAACCTTGCTGTGAGGTATGAAACACAGGAACAGGCCCTTGATCACAAGCAGAACTATTGCTATCGTCCCGAAAAGCAGGTAGAAATTCATAGATCCTTCTCCTTTACAGGATCCTTTTCCCTCATGATGATCCCGGCGGAAATGCCTGCTGCTATCCCGACCAGGATAGCAGCGAGCAGCCCCGTCTGCAGAGGCATGCGGGGAACCAGGATCACGGAAGCAACGGCCCCGGCGAGAGCTGATATCTGCCTGTCCCGCCCCGTCAGGTGAGGGATCAAAAGGAAAAGGAAAACCAGGGGAATGGCGAAATCGAGAGACATCCCAGCCGGAATTAACGTCTCAAGGTTGTAGCCTAAAAATATCCCGATCACCCATACGAAAAAAACAGTCAGCGATGCTCCGAGAAAAAAGGCCGGAAGAAAATGGTTCCCCGGATCGCTCTCAGCCTCCGCCACGGTAACTGCATAGGACTGGTCCGACACGCAGAATGCCGCAAAGAGGCGTTCCGGGAAAGACCGTTCCTTAAGGATCGGACAGAGAGAGAGACTGTACATCGAATACCTGAGATTCACGATCATGGCCGTCAGAATAATGACAATCGCAGACGCCTTTGCCCCATAGAGCTGGATAGCCGCCAACTGAGCCGTCCCGGCCAGCATAGAAAGAGAGAAGAAACTGCACTGGGCACCGGTAAGACCCGCTTCACGAACAGCCAGCCCCAGGACAAGAGCAAAGGGGATGATCCCTATCAATAACGGTACCGCTGAACGCGCTCCACGGAAGAATTCTTTTTTTGCTTCCGACATGGGCATCTCTCCTACATAACGCGAAGAATGAAAAAACATCAGAATTCGGAAATTTTCCGGACTCGGGTCTCATGCTATATCGGGCAGGAAAAATGAACCCGGTCAGAACTCCCTGTTTTCGGGTTCTGTATGAGAGTAGCTGTTCCGCTCGATAAACAGACCAGGGCAAAGGTCACATTCTGCTCGCCTCCAGCCGGAGGATCGTTGGGTTTCCCTCCTTCATGGGCTTCATGTCTGAAACCGATATCATCTGACCTGGCTGGAATACCTCTTTTCTGTCGCCCTTCCAGGTTTGTTATCCACTCATCGATCCATCCTTTGGCAGTTGCGCCTGAAGTCCGAATAGAAGTCATTTGTATTTCATCACGCTATCTGCATAGGAACAGCGATTTTCCCTGACTACTCCCGGCACCTGATGTTCCCTGTCACGTTAAATGCGGGGAACCCTCACCCGAAGGCACAATGATAACAGTCGGGAACCATCGATCCCTTGAGTTGCATCTGCTTTTTTGCCGCCCCGATAGTGGCCCACTACACCGAAAATATCAGAAGAAAGACCAGCACAGACCTCAAGCGCCTTATCAACTCGCATTCCATCGCCTTGTCCTGCTCGATCACACCTTGAAGACTACAGCAAAAGGGGGCTTAAAATAAAAAAAGAAAATCCCGAAAAACTTTTATATAACAACCATACACCAATTCAAAATAAAGGCCAGATAGAGGGTCGACAATTTGCACCTGAGAATGCCGCCCCGATCTTTCGTCCATCCCTTTCTCCTGCTCCTTGCTTCTACCATACCGCTCACGCCTCTGAGGCTCTCCTCTTCTTGCCTCACCCTCCCTGTGCTATCCTGACCCTATGACTGCGGAAACATTTTTCCTGAACGGAGACAGCGACTGCAGGAAGATGGCAAGGGAATTGGCCACCAGGGGGGACGGACCGGAGGTCCGCCGGGATTGGCTGCTTCTTGCCGATGATTCGGCCCGTTCCGGCGACTGGCTTCTGGCAGAATATGCCTATAAAAAGGGGCTTGGGTTGCAGGTGCTGTGGTGAGCATTTGGCCGAGCCCACGTGCGTGGAACACGGCTGCTGGGCTGCCAGTTCAACCGGCAAAGAAACCGCTATGGTTTATCTGTTGCTTTAATCCTCATAACAAGAATCGTTATGTTGTCCTGAAAGGGTAGTTTCTTCTTACATACATCACCGACGATCTTTCCTGCAATATAACCCTGCACTGCATTTCGGGGAGCGGATAGCAGTATGTCCTCTGTTTCCTCATTTGTCATGGAATTATACAGACCATCAGTGCACAGCAAAACAATGTCACCATCCTGCAGTGAGACAGGTTTTTCCGACAGGTCGTATTCTTTGAGAATTGCAATGCCTATAAAACTGGTCAGGGCATCGGGCCTCCGGTAGGACATCGCCCCTTCCGGGCTGAGCTTTCCTTTTTCTACGAGCCTTTCAAGGCGGGCCGCGACATTGTGGTCCCTGCTCAGAGCTTCAAGCCGGCCGTTCCGGAAAAGGCAGACCCGGCTGTCACCCACCGATATCCAGTATAGAGATCCCTTTTCAATAACCACCGCAGCAAGGGTTGTCCCGGCTCTGCCAAAGAAGCCTGCTTTGCCAGCCATTTCCAGAACAGCGTCATTTGCGGCGAAAGCGGCCCTTGTCAATGCGGCCCCGGCTGGCTCCGCATGCTTTCCAACCTCGCAGGCACCAATGAAAGCCGTAACAGCTAACCGGGAAGATTCCCTGCCCATCGGCATTCCTCCCATTCCGTCGCAGACAACTGCAAGCAGGCTTCGCTCCCCTTCGGGATCCGGCCCGGAAACAGAGAAACCGAAAGAATCCTGCTGTTCAACCCTTTCGCCGATGTGCTGTGCGCTTTCAGGTACAACGGATAAGATCATGTCCAACCCCATCTCTTCAAAAAAACCGGTGTGCATGTTTGATAGATGAGCCCGTTATTTTTCAGTAATATTTGACTACAGCTGGCCCTTCCTGGCTTTCCCTTCAACTCTAAAATACGGCCTCTTCAGATGAAGAGACCGAAAAAATCCTGCTCTAGCACGATTTACCGTGAGATCCCCGGTAGTTGACCGCTGACAGGTTCCCATTATCCATAATGTTTCATCGTTTCGTGGAATATGAAGTCCCTGGCTTTTGAGGCTCTGTATCTATAAGGCCGAAGAGAATAACGCCATATCTCCGAATTCCTTCCCCAAAGAAACAAGGCGGATCCGGTAGACGAATGGTATCCCTGTTTTATGGAACTCGATGAATTCTGCGATCTCGGGAGGGACATGGGTGTGGGGCCCATGCTTTTCGAGGTACTCGAAGCTATGGGAAAATTCCTTCTGGAGCAGTGCCTTTAATTCTTCGTTGTGATCATAACGGATATTGAGGTCGTAGCTTTTTTCGGGACGGTCCTGGCTGCGAAGAAAGGCATCAAAATAAGACCTTTCCCACAAGAGAATGATCTTTTTCGATTCCCCTTTGTCCAGGCAGCAACCCCCATTGGCCTCCTGGAAATCCGGCAGAAACTCAAGAGGAATATATAACCCATAGCGGAACAGCGACCAGTCGACTACTTTTCTGGCAATAAGATTCGGAGCCCCTTCGGGTTTCTCCCAACTCGCGGAACGCCTCATTTGCCATCCCCCGTTCTGCCCTGCGCTTTCCAGGAACAGGCAGATGCATAATAGACCTTTTTTCTTCCAACCTGCTGCATCTTTCATGAAAAATATTGCTCACGTCCATAATAGCGCATCCCAGGAATTGTTGGTCCATTCAGAAACATTGATGCCGAAAAGCCTGTACGAAGCAGGAAGACCCGGGAGGCCTCCCTCAGGCCTTCATCCCGTTCCAGGTGTCACATACACCCATATACTGCTTATAAAGGGACATCCAGATACCCGCGCAAGGGCACACTACCGCAGTAAAGTCGGGAAACAGAAAAAAGGATATGACATTCCCGGGGATTGCCCTGTTGCCGACCAACTGCTCCAGGTCCGGCTATGTCTTTTTTGTGATGATCATCTCTGAAAGAGGCACCCTCTTGCTTTTGATGATCCCCGAGGCGGGCCAGCCCACGGCAATGTGCAGTGCTACGTCTATATGATCGGGAAGGTCGTAAAGTTCCTTGAACTTTCTGCCTGTGTCTTCCGTATGGTCCGACTTGACGGTTTTTGATAGCCACACTCCCCCAAGGCCGAGGGCATGAGCCATCAGAAGCATGTGGTCTGCAGCGGCCGCGGCGTCATAACCCAGATTCTGGGGCACCATCCTGTCCTGGCCGACCGTCGCGGATATGCGATTGTCGAAACAGAT
>WOYI010148576.1_pt1 | contig 23748 bp, 21 predicted proteins | sample 6423411 | NCBI WGS metagenome assembly WOYI01 (sample SAMN13441803, study PRJNA592873) | oil field metagenome | biome: oil field; feature: oil-well bore; material: oil-contaminated soil; isolation source: oil-contaminated soil from oil-well borehole | place: Germany: Wietze | collected 2016-10-18 ... | reverse complement strand
CTGCAATTCAGGGGCGGGTTGCTTGGGGTGGAGGAAGTCCGACAGGCTGCTAGAGCTGGTTGTAACTTGCTGAATTTATGTCGTTGCCATGCGTTGTCGGATATGGAAAAGCGCTGATGCTAGTTTTCTATCATCAATAGCATGGTGTTCTCCTAGCGATGGCTCTGGGCATCGAGCCCGTCCAGCACCATCTCCGCCGCGCGCAACACCGCGCGCGCCTTGTTCTGCGTCTCCATCCATTCGCTGTCGGCCACCGAGTCGGCGACGATGCCAGCTCCGGCCTGCACGTACAGGGTCTTGTCCTTGATCACGGCAGTGCGCAATGCGATGGCGACATCCATGTCGCCGTTGAAACCGAGGTAGCCGACCGCGCCCGCGTAGATGCCGCGCTTGGAAGGTTCCAGTTCGTCGATGATCTCCATTGCGCGCACCTTGGCTGCACCGGAAACGGTACCTGCCGGGAAGGTGGCTTTCAGCACATCCATCGCATCCAGTCCCTGCTTCAGCTTCGCCTCGACGTTGGACGCGATATGCATCACGTGCGAGTAGCGTTCGATCACCATCCTGTCGGTGAGCTTCACCGTGCCGTGCTCGGCGACGCGGCCGATGTCGTTGCGACCAAGGTCGATCAGCATCAGGTGCTCGGCCAGTTCCTTGGGATCGGCCAGCAATTCTTCGGCGAGTGCAACGTCCTGTTCCGCTGTCTTGCCGCGCGGACGCGTGCCGGCGATGGGGCGCACGGTGACGGTCTCGCCTTCCAGTCGCGCCAGGATTTCCGGCGAGGAGCCGACCACGTGATGGTCGCCCATGTCGTAATAGAACATGTAGGGCGACGGGTTGATGCTGCGCAGCGCGCGGTACAGCGACAGCGGCGAAGCGGGGAAGGGCTGCGACATGCGCTGCGACAGCACCACCTGCATGATGTCGCCGTCGAAGATGTATTGCTTGGACTTCTCCACCGCCGCCTTGAAGGCGGCTTCGCCGAACTCCGACTTCGCTTCGGCATGCTTGGCCGGTGGGGTGAATGGTATCTCCGCCGGGCGGCGCATCAGTCCCACCAGTTCGCGCAGGCGTTCGCGTCCCAGCGGATAGGCATCGTCCTGTGCCGGATCGACATACACGATGAAGGTGAGTTTGCCGGACAGGTTGTCGATCACCGCCAGTTGCTCGGTGAGCATCAGCAGGATGTCGGGCGTGCCCAGCGTGTCCGGCTTCTGTGTCTTGGCCAGCCGTGGTTCGATGTAGCGCACGGTGTCGTAGCCGAAGTAACCCGCCAGACCGCCGGTGAAACGCGGCAGGCCGGACAAGGGCGCGACCTTGAAACGCTTCCGGTACTCGGTGATGAAATCCAGCGGATGGTCCGCTTGCTGCGTGGTCTCGCCCTGTGGTGTGCTCAGCGCGACTGTGTTGCCGCGCACCGAGAGGTGCGTTTGGGCCGGCAGGCCGATGAAGGAATAACGGCCGAAGCGTTCGCCGCCCTGCACCGATTCCAGCAAATATGAAAAGGGCCGGTTGGCCAGCTTGAGATACAGCGACAGCGGCGTGTCGAGATCGGCAAAAGTCTCGGCGACCAGCGGGATGCGGTTATAGCCTTGTGCGGCTAATGCGTTGAATTCTTCCTGGGTGATAGGGGACAGCATAAAGACCTCTCTAGTGTTGTTCGATGACTATGGGCGGACGCGAAGTCCGGTGATGCAGGATCACCATCGCCAATAGTTCGTCTGCAAAGAGAGGTCTGTATGTGTCATGTCAGATAGGTTTGATGAGTGGCAATGTGCCGGTGAGATCGGGGATGACGGCATCCACGTTCAAGGTCTCGACCGGTTTGCCGTGATTGTAGCCGTATGGCACGCAGAAGATGGGACATCCCGCGGCACGTGCCGCTTGTGCATCACTTAATGAATCGCCGACCAGCAACAGATGCTCGATGGCGCAACCGAAGAATGTTGCTGCGTGCAGCAACGGTAGCGGGTGCGGCTTCTTCTCCGGCAGCGTATCGCCCGCCAGCACGATCTCGAAATACGGCGCGAGGCCGGAGGCTTGCAGGATCGGATCGGTGTGGCGCATCACCTTGTTGGTGATGCAGCCCAGACGGAAACCCGCTGCCTTCATCGCATCCAGCCCCTGCACCACGTTGGCGAAGGTCTTGCTCGTGCAGGCCAGCTCGGTGTAATGCTTTTCAAAGATCGGCAAGGCTGCATCGAACAGTGCGGCATCCGGCTCGGCATGCATGTCGCCGGTCAGCGCGCGTTTGACCAGCCAGTGGATGCCGTTGCCGATATAGCTCATCAGCAGGCCTTGCGACACGGGCGCACGGCCCATGTCGCGCAACATGCGATTGGCCGACTCGGCCAGTTCCGGTGCGGTATGCAGCAGCGTGCCGTCGAGGTCGATGACGATGGCCGAGACGGCTAGCGGGAAATCCTTAAACGACATTCAATACCTCTAAACTTTTCAACGTCATACCGGCGTAGGTCGGTATGACGTAAGCGGAATTACTTGTCGACTTTGGCCAGCTCTGCGCGCAGTTCGCCGATGATGGTGTCGTACTTGTTCTTGTCGCTGTCGTTCTTCTTGCCGAACACAGCGGAACCGGCCACGAATGTATCCACGCCGGCCTCAGCCACTTCCTTGATGTTGGCCGGGCCCACGCCACCGTCGATCTCCAGACGGCATTTGTACCCGCCGGCGTCGATCATGGCGCGCACCTTGCGTGCCTTGTCCAGCACGTGCGGGATGAACTTTTGACCGCCGAAACCGGGGTTGACCGACATCAGCAGCACCATGTCCAGCTTGGGCAGGGTGTATTCTAGGATGTCCAGCGGGGTGGCGGGGTTGAACACCAGACCGGCTTTGCAACCCAGTTCCTTGATCATGCCGATGGTACGGTCGATGTGCTCGGAAGCTTCCGGGTGGAAGGTGATGTAAGTCGCGCCGGCCTTGGCGAAGTCGGGGATGATGCGATCCACCGGCTTGACCATCAGGTGCACGTCGATGTCGGCAGTCACACCGTGCTTGCGCAGCGCTTCGCACACCAGCGGGCCGATGGTCAGGTTCGGCACGTAGTGGTTGTCCATCACATCGAAGTGCACGATGTCCGCGCCGGAGGCCAGCACGTTGTCCACTTCCTCGCCCAGCTTGGCAAAGTTTGCGGAGAGGATGGAGGGGGCGATCTGATAATCCATGAGAGTTCCTTTAATTGAGACGGGTTTGAATTTTGGACGCGCATTTTACCTGAAATGCGTACTTCGCCGCTGTGCGGCTTGTCATGTCATGCAAAATACGGTGAAATGCAGCGATGGAAGATCCTTCTCGATATCGTATTCATGTTGCCGTGCAGGTGCGCCATCTGGCGGAACAATCCGATGAGGCCGATGAACGCTTCGTTTTCTCCTACACCATCACCCTCACCAATCAGGGAACGCTGCCGGTGCAGTTGTTGAGCCGCCACTGGGTCATCACCGATGCCAACAATCACGTGCAGGAAGTGAAAGGCAAGGGTGTGGTCGGCGAGCAGCCGGTGATCAAGCCGGGCGAGAAGTTCGAATATTCAAGCGGTACCGTATTGGCCACACAAGTCGGTACAATGTCCGGCAGCTACCGCATGCAAGTGCCGGACGGTGGCGAGTTCACGGTTCCCGTGCCCCAGTTTGTATTGAGCGTGCCGCGCACGCTGCATTAGATAGGAAGCAATGAAGTCTTTCCCCTCTGTTCGTAATCTGGCTTTGTTGCTGGTTCTCAGTGTCTGGTTGTCAGCCTGTAACATCTTCAAACCTGCCGTGATCGAGCCGCTGCCGCCGGTCGGCAAAGTCTCGCCAGATTTCATGCTGGCAAGCTGGGTAGAGTTGCCGGACTGGTTGAATCAGGAGCTGCCCGCCTCGTGGCCCGCGCTCGAACAGAGTTGCAGTGCGCTGCGCTACAAGACGCTATGGTTGCCGATCTGCGCTGCGGCCAAAGCCGTCGCGCCGGACGACCTGATGGCGCAGCGCACCTTTTACGAGACTTGGTTCACGCCCTATCGCATCCTCAATCCGGACGGTACGGATACCGGCCTGGTCACCGGCTATTACGAACCGCTGCTGCACGGCAGCCGCAAGCAGAGCGCCAAGTATCCGTATCCCATCTACGCGCCGCCGGAAGACATGCTGGAAGTCGACATGGGCGAGCTGTATCCGGAATTTCGCGGCAAGCGCGTGCGTGCACGTCTGGACGGCAAGCGCGTCGTGCCTTATTTCAATCGCGCCGAGATCGATGCGGGTCGGGCCGAGGCGCTGCAAGGGCATGCCTTCCTGTGGGTGGAGGATGAAGTGGAACTGTTCTTCCTGCAGATACAGGGCTCGGGCCGCATCCAGCTGGAAGACGGTACAAGGGTCAAGATTGGCTACGCCGACCAGAACGGTCATCCCTATGCTTCCATCGGGCGGCGTTTGATAGACATGGGTGAGATGACTGCAGACCAGGCTTCGATGCAAAGCATCAAGCGCTGGGCGGAGATGAATCCGGAGCGACTGCCGGTGCTGCTGGGACACAATCCCAGCTATGTGTTTTTCCGTGAACTGCCGGACACCATCTCCGGCCCCGTCGGTGCATTGGGCGTACCGCTCACCAATGAATACAGCATCGCGGTCGACCGGCGCACCATGCCGCTCGGCGTGCCGGTGTTCTTGTCCACTACCCAGCCCAATTCCGATGAGCCGCTCAATCGTCTTGTGTTCGCGCAGGACACCGGCGGCGCCATCAAAGGTGCTGTGCGTGCCGACTTCTTTTGGGGGTTCGGTGAGATCGCCGGTGCCAAAGCGGGGCGCATGAAGCAGCGCGGTCGCATGTGGGTGCTGTTCCCAAAGGGCGGCGAGCCGACACTCAACTGAGTCTTTTCCTCTGCGCGGCGGCATCATCAGAACGATGCGAATTTCGCAGCGTCCTCCCAAACATATAGTCTCCCATCACAAACAACTTTAGCTTATTTGCGCAATTCATTGCTTTTTAAGCATATTTATTTTCTCTTAACGAAGGTCGCTAACTCTTTGTCCTGAAAAGAAAAAATCCATTTCCTTGCTTGACCGGCCCCATTGTTTTCAATATAGTGGGTCCCAGTGGTAAAAAGTGGGAATAAATGGGAGGCAGGGGGTTTCATGTTCCAAGGGGCGGCACAATTTAATCTGGACGGCAAAGGCAGGTTGACGATACCGACGCGGTATCGAGACATGCTGCTGGCCCATTGCGCCGGTCAGTTGGTGCTGACCGCCGATGTGGATGGCTGTCTGCTGCTCTACCCCCAGCCTGAATGGCAACCCATACGCGAGAAGCTGATGAAGCTTTCTGCGCTCAATCCAAGAATCCGTGCTTTGCAGCGGTTTCTCGTCGGTCATGCCGAAGAGCTGACGATGGATGCTGCCGGGAGGGTCCTTATCTCAGCGACCCTGCGTGATTACGCCAAGCTGGACAAACGCGTGATGCTGGTCGGTCAGGGCAACAAATTCGAATTGTGGGACGAAGCGCGCTGGCAGGCGCAGTACGAGAAGATGACGAGTTTCTCGATGGACGATCTGCCGCCGGAACTTGAAGGGTTCACCTTGTGAGTGGGGCGTTCGCGCATGCGACCGTCCTGTTGAACGAGGCGGTCACTGCGCTGCAGGTGAAGCCGGACGGCATCTATGTCGACGGCACTTTCGGGCGCGGCGGACACAGCCGCCTGATCCTGCAGCAGCTTGGGGCGCAAGGCCGCCTGATCGCGCTGGACAAGGATCCGGCAGCCATTGAAGCGGGGCGCGCAATCGATGATGCGCGGTTCACGCTGGTGCATCGCGGCTTCGAGCAGCTGGCGCAAGTGTTGCAAGAGCTGGGCGTGGGCAAAGTGGATGGCGTGCTGCTGGATCTGGGGGTGTCGTCGCCGCAACTGGACGACGAGCAGCGCGGTTTCAGTTTTCGTTTCGATGCGCCGCTGGATATGCGCATGGATACGAGTGGCGGGCAGACGGCGGCCGAATGGCTGGCGACGGTGGAAGAAAAAGAACTGGCGGAGGTGATACGTGATTACGGCGAAGAACGGTTTGCTAGGCAGATTGCAAGGACGATTGTTGCTGCGCGCCAGGAGCGGGCTATCGAGACAACCAAACAGCTCGGCGACATCGTGGCCCGGTGCGTGCGCACGCGTGAACCGGGCAAGAACCCGGCCACGCGAACCTTTCAGGCTATACGGATTCATCTCAATCGCGAACTCGAGGAGCTCGCGAACATCCTTCCGCAGTGCGTGGAGCAACTGAAGGAAGGCGGGCGCATGTCCATCATCAGTTTCCATTCCCTTGAAGACCGCATCGTGAAGCGTTTCATGCGCGATATGGCGCAGGGAGACAAAGTGCCCAAGTTCGTGCCTATCCGCGCGGCGGATGTGCCGCAGGGAAAGATCAAATTGGTCGGCAAACCGGTGTTTGCATCGGCTGCCGAGCTGGTGGCCAATCCCCGCGCGCGCAGCGCGGTGCTGAGAGTGGCGGAGCGCTTGGGTGGCTAGGCTGAATGTATTGCTGTTGGTAGTCGTCATCGCCTGCGCGTTGGGGGTGGTCACCTCCCAGCACAAGGCGCGCAAGTTGTTTGTGGATCTGCAGTACGAGAAAGAACGGGCGCAACAGATGGATGTGGAGTGGGGGAAATTGCAGCTGGAGCAGAGCACGCTGGCCATGCCGACGCGCGTGGAAAAGCTCGCCCGCCAGCAATTGCAGATGCAACTGCCCGCCAACGACCAGATGCGCCTGGTGAGTATCGGCGGCAACGAGGTGCGCCCGTGAATTACGCCACGCTGCCGCAGACATCGTCGCAAATTGCATTGCCCGCCTGGCGCTCGCGCACCCTGTTCGTGTTGCTGTTGCTGGTGATGCTGGCTTTGTTCGCGCGCGCTGTCTACCTGCAGGGCATCCACAACGATTTCCTGCAGCAGAAAGGCGATGCGCGCTATGCGCGTGTGATCGAGGTGCCCGCGCACCGCGGCATGATCACCGACCGCAACGGCGAACCGCTGGCGATCAGTACGCCGGTGGAATCGGTGTGGGCCAGTCCGGCAGAGGTGGAGATCGACTTGCGCCAACTGATGAATCTGGCGCGGGTGCTGGAAATGAAGCCCGAGGCATTGCGGGACAAGCTGCAAGCGCGACGTGATTTCGTTTACCTGAAGCGTCAACTGCCGCCGGAGCAGGCGAGAAAAGTGGCCGCCATGGGCATTCCCGGCGTGACGCTGCAACGGGAATACAAGCGCTATTACCCGGCGGGCGAGGTGACTGCGCATCTGCTCGGCTTCACCGATGTGGACGATAACGGTCGCGAAGGTATCGAGCTGGCGCTGCAGGACGAGCTGGGTGGAAAGCCGGGTAGCCAGCGTGTGATCAAAGACAGGCGCGGACACATCATCGAGGACGCGGGCAGTCTGCATGCGCCGAAAGAAGGCGGCGATGTCGCGCTCAGCATAGACAGCAAGCTGCAGTTCCTGGCCTTCCGCGAGATCAAACAGGCGGTGCTGGACCATAAAGCAAAGTCCGGCTCCGTGGTGGTGCTGGATGCGAAGAGCGGTGAAGTGCTGGCGCTGGCCAATTGGCCCGCCTACAACCCGAACAACCGCAAAGGCGCGACCCTGTCCGTGATGCGCAATCGCGCGGTGACCGACATGTTCGAACCCGGCTCGACCATGAAGGCATTTACGGCCGCAGCCGCGCTGGAGGAAGGCAAGTACAACCCGGACACGCGCATCGACACCGGCGACGGCAAGTTGACCATCAACGGGCGCACCATCCACGACACGCATCCGGACGGCGTGATGACGGTGGCCCAGATCATCCAGAAATCCAGCAACGTCGGTTCGTCCAAGCTGGCCTTGTCGATGACGCCGCAGACTTTCTGGGGGCACTTGAGCGACGCCGGTTTTGGCATGCGCACCGGCAGCGGCTTCCCCGGCGAGGCGTCGGGCATCCTGCGCGACTTCAAGACATGGCGTTCTATCGAGCAGGCAACCATGTCCTACGGCAACGGTATCTCGGTCAGTCTGCTGCAGTTGGCTCGGGCCTACACCGTGTTCGCCAATGACGGCGAACTGAAACCTGTCAGCATGTTGCGCCAAGCCGGACATACGGCGGGTGAACCTGTCTATTCGCCCCGCACGGCGCGCGAAGTGCGCGACATGCTGGAACTGGTGGTGAAGCCGGGCGGCACCGCGCCGCTGGCGCAGATCCGCGGCTATCGCGTGGCGGGCAAGACGGGAACCGCGCATAAATTGCAGAACGGCCGTTACGTGAATGAATATGTGGCGTCCTTCATCGGCATGGCACCGGCCTCCGATCCGCGCCTGATCGTGGCGGTGATGGTGGATGAGCCGTCCGGCACCGAATATTACGGCGGCCTGGTCGCCGCGCCTGTCTTCAACAATGTGATGAGCGCATCGTTGCGCGCGCTGGATGTTCCCTACGACGCGCCGCTGAACAATGTTTTGCAGTCCACGCAATTGGTGGAGGAGGAGACATGAACGCGCTTCGACTCGGCGAATTGGGCATGCTGGGTGTCGAGATCACACGCCTCGTCTCGGACAGCCGCGCGGTACAGGCGGGTGACACTTTCGTCGCCTACCCCGGCGAAGGCAACGACGGTCGCCGCTACATCGCGCAGGCCATCGCCGTCGGCGCCAATGCGGTGATCTGGGAAGCGCAGGATTTCACCTGGCAGCCGGAATGGACGGTACCCAATCTGCCGGTGGCGGGTTTGCGCCAGCAGGTCGGCTATATCGCGGACGGCATCTACGGGCAGCCTTCTTCCAAACTGTGGACGGTGGGCGTGACCGGCACCAACGGCAAGACCTCGATCAGCCAGTGGCTGGCGCGCAGTTTCTCCGCATTGGGCAGCAAGAGTCTGGTGATTGGCACGCTGGGCAACGGTTTCCCGGATGCCCTGCAGGCGAGCGTGAACACCACGCCGGATGTGCTGCATTTGCATGCGTTATTGGCCGACGGCATCCGGCACGGGGCGCAGGCTGCGGTGATGGAAGTCTCGTCGCATGCGCTCACGCAAGGCCGCGTCAACGGCATGCAGTTCGATGTGGCGCTGTTCACCAACCTGACACGCGACCATCTCGATTATCACGGTGACATGCAGCATTACGCCGCCGCCAAGCGCAAGTTGTTCGACTGGAGCGGACTCAAGTTCGCCGTGGTCAATCTGGACGATGCGTTCGGTGGCGAGCTGGCCGCCTCGCTGCGCGACGGTGCGGCGGAAGTGGTCGGTTTCGGCCTGAGTGACGAGGCGCTGCAGCGTGCCGGCCGTCTCGGTATCCGCATGGTGCACGGCAAAGTGGTGCGCGCGGACATGCATGGCATGTCATTGGCGCTGCGCAGCAGCTGGGGCGCGGCGGATATGAACAGCCGTCTGATCGGCAATTTCAATGCCTCCAATCTGCTCGGCGCGCTGGCGGTGCTGCTGGCGAGCGAAGTGGAGATCGAGGACGCCGTGCGCGAACTGGGGTTGCAGAAAGCGGTCGCCGGACGCATGCAGACATTGGGCGGCAAAGACGTGCCGACGGTGGTGGTGGATTACGCGCACACACCGAACGCACTCGAGAATGTGCTGCAGACACTGCGCAAGGCGACGCAACCCGCCGGCGGGCGCGTGATCTGCGTGTTCGGCTGCGGCGGTGACCGTGATCGCGGCAAACGTCCGATGATGGGCATGGTCGCCGAACGGTTCGCGGATGTGCGCATCGTCACCAGCGACAATCCGCGCAGCGAAGACCCGCTTTCGATCATCGAAGAGATTCGTGCCTGCATGCAGTGTGAAAGCCAGGCAATAGAGGATCGCGCCCGCGCCATCGCGCTGGCTATTAACAAGGCGCGCATCAATGACACCGTGCTGATCGCCGGCAAGGGGCACGAGGATTATCAGGAGATTGCCGGCGTGCGCCATCCTTTCTCGGACAGCGAGTTGGCACAGCGCGCGCTGAGCATGTGGAAGCCCGAGGAGCGCTGGTCATGATGCTGCTCTCTCAAGCCGCAGCCGCATTGCATGCCCGCATGGCGGGTGACGATGTGCGCTTTGCGGCGGTCTCCACGGACACGCGCAACATCGCGCGGGGCGACTTATTCGTCGCGCTCAAGGGCGAGCGCTTTGACGGTGCGCAGTACGTTGCTCAAGCACTGGCAGCCGGTGCGGTGGCCGCCGTGGTGAATGCATCAAGCCGGACGGAGCTTGCCCAAATCCTAAATCCTAAATCCTCAATCCTATATGTGGAGGACACGCGTATCGCGCTGGGTAAATTGGCCGCGCACTGGCGCAAACAGTTCGACATTCCTTTGCTCGCCATCACCGGCAGCAACGGCAAGACCACGGTCAAGGAGATGCTGGCCGCGATTCTCGCTGCGCACGCAGGCGAGGACGCCGTGCTGGCGACACGCGGCAATTTCAACAACGACATCGGCACGCCGTTCACGCTGCTCAAGCTGCGCGCGCAGCATCGTTATGCCGTGATTGAGATGGGCATGAACCATCCCGGCGAGATCGAATATCTCACGCATCTCGCGCAGCCGGATGTGGCGCTGGTCAACAACGCCAGCGGCGCGCATCTGCAGGGTCTGGGTTCGGTGGAAGGTGTGGCGCGCGCCAAGGGCGAGATATTTGCGGGCCTGAAAAGCAACGGCACCGCAGTCATCAATGCCGACGATGCGCACGCCGGACTGTGGCGCACGTTGGCGGACAAGCATCGCGTGTTCGACTTCGCGCTGGAACATACCGCCGCAGTGAAAGGCGAGTGGCAGGCGCAGGGTTTTGGCGGAGAGCTGCGTGCGTTCACTCCAGCGGGTGAACTGCGCGTCGTGCTGCAGGTGCCGGGCGAACACAATGCGCGCAACGCGCTGGCTGCCGCGACGGCTGCACTGGCCGTGCACGTGCCGCCGGCAACCGTAGCCCGTGCACTGGAAGGATTTGGCGGCGTGGCCGGGCGTTTGCAACGCAAGCAGGCGCGGGACGGCGCGACCTTGATCGACGATACCTACAACGCCAATCCCGCTTCCATGCATGCCGCGCTGGAAGTGCTGGCGCAGGCCGACGGCAAGCGCATCTTCGTGCTCGGCGACATGGGTGAGCTGGGCGCGGATGCGGCGCAGTTCCATCGCGAGATCGGCATCGCCGCGCGCGAACTGGGCATCGAAAAGCTGTTTGCGCTGGGCACGCTCAGCGCGCAAGCCGTGGCCGAATTCGGGAACGGCGCAACGCACTTCGCGGATGTGGAAGGTTTGCTGGCGGTACTCAAGCAAGAACTGGATGCGCGGACCACGGTGCTGGTGAAGGGCTCGCGCTTCATGAAAATGGAACGCGTGGTGCAGGCCTGCGCGTTGCAACAGGAGGAAATATGCTGCTCGCATTAGCCCAATGGCTATCCCAGGACGTTCGCACTTTCAGTGTGTTCAACTACATCACGCTGCGCGCGGTGATGGCGGCGATGACCGCATTGATCATCTCCTTCATGCTGGGGCCGTGGATGATCCGCAAACTGACCGCGATGAAGATCGGCCAGGCGGTGCGCAGCGACGGCCCGCAGACGCATCTGGTGAAAGCGGGCACGCCGACCATGGGCGGCGCGCTGATCCTGATGTCGGTCGCCATCACCACTTTGCTGTGGGGCGATCTGCACAACGCCTACGTGTGGGTGGTGTTGCTGACCACGCTGGGCGTCGGGGCCGTCGGCTGGGTGGACGATTATCGCAAAGTGGTGAACCGCAATCCGGACGGACTGTCGGCGCGCGCCAAGATGTTCTGGCAGTCGCTGATCGCGCTGGCGGTCGGCATCTATCTGTGGACGCATGCCACCTTGCCGCAGCACACCGAAGTCATCGTGCCGTTCTTCAAACACTTCGCCATCCCGCTCGGCATGGTGAGCTTCATCGTGCTGGTATATCTGGTCATCGTCGGCAGCAGCAACGCGGTCAATCTGACCGACGGCCTGGACGGCCTCGCCATCATGCCCACCGTGATGGTGGCGGCGGCGCTGGCGATATTTGCCTATGTGGCCGGTCACGCTGAATTCTCCAAATATCTGGGCGAACCCGCCATCCCCGGCGCGGGCGAACTGGCCGTGTTCTGCGCGGCCATCTCCGGCGCAGGTCTGGCTTTTCTGTGGTTCAACGCCTATCCGGCGGAAGTGTTCATGGGCGACGTCGGCGCGCTGGCGCTGGGCGCGGCACTGGGCGCGGTGGCGGTGATCATCCGCCAGGAACTGGTGCTGTTCATCATGGGTGGCGTGTTCGTGGTGGAAGCGGTGTCGGTGATGTTGCAGGTGTCCTGGTTCAAGTACACCAAGAAAAGATATGGCACAGGGCAGCGCATATTGCTGATGGCGCCGCTGCACCATCACTTCGAACAGAAGGGCTGGAAGGAGACTCAAGTGGTCGTCCGCTTTTGGATCATCACCATGCTGCTGGTACTCGTCGGACTGTCGACCCTGAAACTGAGATGACAACTTTGCGCGACAAATCGGTGCTGATACTCGGTCTCGGTGAGACCGGGTTGTCGCTTGCGCGTTTTCTGCACGCGCAGGGCGCGCGGCTGCGTGTGGCCGACAGTCGCGATACACCGCCGGGCGTTGAAGTGCTGCGTAGCGAGATGCCGCAAGCCGAGCTGCATTGCGGCACGTTTGACGACGCGTTGCTGCAAGGCATAGAGCGCATCGCGATCAGCCCCGGTGTGCCGATGTTCGAACCGTTCGTGCAGCGCGCGCTTGCGCGCGGTATCCCGGTCGAGGGTGACATCGAATTGCTGGCACAACAGATCGCCGATGCGCAGCCGAAACCGAAAGTCATCGCCATCACCGGCGCCAACGGCAAGACCACCACCAGCAGCATGGTCGGCGCGATGTGTGCCGCCGCCGGCGTGGATGCGCAAGTGGCGGGCAACATCTCGCCGGCCGTGCTGGATGCCTTGCGCGAGCGTGGTGGACACCAGCCGCAAGCCTGGGTGCTGGAGCTGTCCAGCTTTCAGCTGGAGACAACGCATACGCTGGATGCCGATGCGGCGGTGGTGCTCAACGTGAGCGAAGACCATCTGGACCGCTACGCGAACGATATGGACCTGTACGCTGCCGCGAAGACGCGCGTGTTCAGCGGCAACGGTGTGCAGGTGCTCAATCGCGACGATGCGCGCAGTGCGGCGATGGGGCTGGCCGGACGTAAACAGGTGACTTTTGGCTTGACCCCGCCGGGCAGCGAGCAGGATTGGGGCATAGGCAAGGAAGGTGCCGTCACCTGGTTGATGCAGGGCGCGCAGAAGGTGATGCGTGCCGACGAATTGCCAGTGGCCGGTCTGCACAACGTGGCGAACGCATTGGCGGCGCTGGCACTGTGCCGCGCAGTCGATCTGCCCCTGCCGCCGCTGGTCGCGGCATTGCGCGCCTTCAGGGGATTGCCGCACCGCGTGGAAGAAGTGGCGCAAGTGAACGGCATCACCTACTACGACGATTCCAAAGGCACCAACGTCGGCGCGACCGAAGCGGCGTTGAACGGCCTGGGCAAACAGGCCGTCGTGATCCTGGGCGGCGACGGCAAAGGACAGGATTTTTTTCCCTTGAAAGCGGCGGTGGAAAAGCATGCGCGCGCCGTGGTGCTGATCGGCCGCGATGCGCCGCTGATCGCCGCCGCCATATCCGGCTGTGCTAAACCGGTGTTGAACGCGCGCGACATGGAAGAAGCGGTGCGCATCGCGACTGACAATGCGCAGCGCGGCGATGCGGTGCTGATGTCGCCGGCCTGCGCCAGCTTCGATATGTACCGCAACTACCTGCACCGCGCGCAAGCATTTATCGCGGCGGTACAGAAACTGCAAGCGGAGGCGACATGCTGAACACCGCACTGCACGCCCCGCGCCGCGCCATGGCCGAATACGACACCGTGCTGACCTGGTTGATCACGGCGCTGCTCGCATTGGGGCTGGTGATGGTCTACTCCGCCTCCATCGCCACCGCCGAAGCCGGGCGTTACACCGGTCATCAGGCAACCTACTATCTGGTGCGGCACGGCATGTTCATGGTCATCGGCCTGGTAGCCGCCGTGATCGCCTTTCAGGTGCCGACACAGACCTGGCAGAAATATGCGCAGGTGCTGTTCATGATCGGCGTGTTGTTGTTGGTGCTGGTGCTGATCCCGGGTATCGGGAAATCGGTGAACGGCAGCCGCCGCTGGATCTCGCTGGTTGTGTTCAACGTGCAGCCTTCGGAACTGATGAAGCTGTTCGCCGTGCTGTACGCGGCTGATTATGCGGTGCGCAAAGGCGCGGTGCGCCACCGCTTCGTGCAGTCCTTTGTGCCGATGTTCGCGGTGATGGCACTGGTCGGCGCACTGCTGCTGCTGGAGCCTGATATGGGGGCGTTCGTGGTGATCTGCGCCATCGCCATGGGCATGCTGTGGCTGGGCGGTTTCAATCTGAAGATATTCGGCGCGTTGTCTATCGCGCTGCCGCTGGCCTTCGCCGCACTGATCTTCTCATCCGAATATCGCATGCAACGCGTGCTGGGTTTCCTTGATCCCTGGTCCGACCCCTACGGCAAGGGCTACCAGTTGAGCCATGCGCTGATCGCCTTCGGGCGCGGCGAGTGGCTGGGTGTCGGCCTGGGCGGCAGCGTGGAGAAATTGTTCTATCTGCCGGAAGCGCATACCGACTTTCTGCTGGCGGTGATCGCTGAAGAGTTGGGCCTGTTCGGCGTGGCCGCCGTGCTGCTGCTGTTCGGCTGGCTGATCGTGCGTGCCTTCGCCATCGGCCGCCAGGCTGCCATGTCGGATCGTTTGTATGCCGCATTGGTGGCGCAGGGCATCGCCGTGTGGCTGGGCGTGCAGGCGATGATCAACATCGGCGTGAACATGGGCGTGCTGCCGACCAAAGGCTTGACCCTGCCATTCATGAGCTTCGGCGGCAGCGGTGTAGTGGTGAATATGGTGGCGGTCGCTGTGCTGCTCAGGATCGACTATGAAAACAGAAGGGTTGCACGAGGGCTGCCGATATGACGCGACTCGTTATCAACCCTTCTGTTTCGGCGAAGGCTAACTTGCGACAGCAAGTTAAGCCCCAGCGGGGCGGTCGTAGCCAAAATCGGCGAGTGGCAAGAGGGTTGCCGATATGAAAAAAACAAACTGTCCACGAAATACACGAAGTGGGGTCAGCAGACATTTCGCCGCAAGGCGAAAGCTCGCAAAAGCACGAAAAGAGACACACGCGGTCAGTGGGTTTGTTCGTGTGCTTTCGTGTATTTCGTGGACAAATGGTTTTGAGGTGAAACTATGAGCCGCACCATTCTGATCATGGCTGGCGGCACCGGCGGGCACATCTACCCGGGCTTGGCAGTGGCCGATGCCTTGCGCGCGCGGGACTGGAACGTGGTCTGGCTGGGAGCGCCGCACAGCATGGAAGCGGAACTGGTACCCAAACATGGCTACCCGATGGTCTGGGTGAATTTCAGCGGCGTGCGCGGCAAAGGTTTGCTGCGTCTGCTGACGCTGCCGTTCACCTTGTTGCGTGCACTGGGACAGAGCGCGGCGGCGATCCTGCGTCACCGGCCCGATGTGGTGCTGGGCATGGGCGGCTACATCACCATGCCGGGCGGGCTGATGGCGGCATTCCTGCGCCGCCCGCTGGTGATACACGAACAGAATTCCATCGCCGGCATGAGCAACAAGGTGCTGGCCAAGCTGGCGTCGCGCGTGCTGAGCGGTTTCCCGGATGTGCTGGAGGGTACGCAGTGGAGCGGCAATCCGGTGCGTGCCGACATCGCCGCAGTGGCCGAACCCCAGACGCGCTTCGCACAACGCAGCGGCAAGCTGAACGTGCTGGTGGTGGGCGGCAGTCTGGGCGCGCAGGCATTGAACGAAGCGCTGCCCAAAGCGCTGGCGATGCTGGACGAGGCGGTGCGTCCGCAGGTCATCCACCAGGTCGGCAAGAAGCATTTCGAAGCGGTGCAGCAGTTGTACGCGCAGGCCGGTGTACAGGCCGATGTGCGCGCTTTTCTGGACGACATGGCGCAGCAGTATGCACAGGCCGATGTGGTGATCTGCCGCGCGGGCGCGCTGACGGTAGCCGAGCTGGCGGCAGCGGGCGCGGCCAGTGTGCTGGTGCCGTTCCCGTTCGCCGTGGACGACCATCAGACGCATAACGCACGCTTTCTGAGCGAGCACGGCGCGGCGATCCTGTTGCCGCAAAAAGAAATGAGTGCCGACAAGCTGGCGCAACTGTTGCGCGAATTTGATAGAGAAAAACTGCTGGCGATGGCACAGGCTGCGCGCAGTCTGGCTAAACCGGATGCGACACAACACGTTGCGCAAGTTTGCGTTGCGCTAGCGGGGTAAATTGCGATGAAACATAAAATCAAAAACATCCACTTCGTAGGTATCGGCGGTTCCGGCATGAACGGTATCGCCGAGGTGATGCTCAACTTGGGTTTCAAGGTGAGCGGTTCCGATATCGCGGACAGCACGGTCATCATGCGTTTGCGCGATCTCGGTGCACAGATCACGCAAGGACACGATGCAAAGAACCTGCGCGATGCGGATGCCGTGGTGACGTCCACCGCAGTGAAGGCGGATAATCCGGAAGTGGTCGCGGCCCGCGAGCAGCACATCCCCATCGTGCCGCGCGCGGTGATGCTGGCGGAGCTGATGCGTTTGCGTCAGGGTATCGCCATCGCCGGCACGCACGGCAAGACCACCACCACCTCGCTGGTGACCAGCGTGCTGGCCAAGGGTGGCTTCGATCCGACTTTCGTCATCGGCGGACGCCTGAACAGCAGCGGCGCGAACGCGCGTTTGGGGACCGGTGAATACATCGTGGCCGAAGCGGACGAGTCGGATGCCTCCTTCCTGCATCTGACGCCGATCATCGCGGCGGTCACCAACATCGATGCCGATCACATGGAAACCTACGGCCACGACTTCAACAAATTGAAGCAGGCCTTCATCGACTTCATCGAGCGCCTGCCGTTCTACGGTCGCGCCATGCTGTGCTCGGATGATCCGAACGTGCGCGACATCCTGCCGCGCATCAGCAAACCGGTGACCACCTACGGCCTGGGCGAAGACGCGCACATACGCGCGGTGAATGTGCGCCACGAGAGCGGCAAGATGCGTTTCACCGCGCAGTGCCGCCATGACGAGAAATGTCTGTTCGAAGGCAAGCCTTTGGATCTGGACATCACGCTCAATCTGGCGGGCGAACACAACGTGCTGAACGCGCTGGCCGCGATCGCCATCGGCCTGGAGGTGGGTGTCGCGCCGCAAGCCATCGCCGATGCGCTGGCCGAGTTCCAGGGCGTGGGACGCCGCATGCAGCGTTATGGCGAAGTCGTTTTGCCGGCCGGCGGCAGCTTCACACTGATCGACGACTACGGCCACCACCCGGTGGAGATGAAAGCGACCATCGCCGCGGTGCGCGGTGCATTCCCTGGCAAGCGTCTGCTGCTGGCGTTCCAGCCCCATCGCTACACGCGCACGCGCGACCTGTTCGAGGATTTCGTGAAGGTGTTGAGCGGGGTGGATGCGCTGGCGCTGGCGGACATCTATGCGGCGGGCGAGGCACCAATCGTTGCCGCGGACGGCCGGGCATTGATGCATGCCTTGCGTGTGTCCGGGCAGACCAATGCCGTGTTTGTGGAAGACATCAACGACATGCCGCAGACCATCATGCAGATGGCGAAAGACGGCGATGTGGTGCTGACCATGGGGGCAGGTTCCATTGGCGGCGTGCCGAACAAAGTGACGCAACTGACATCACGATGTACATGAGCGGGCCGACACATTTCGATACATCCGGCCTGCGTGGAGAGATGCTCCACGGCGAACCGATGTCGCGCCACGTGAGTTGGCGCGCGGGCGGTGTCGCGCAACGCGTATACCAGCCGGCCGATCTGCCCGACCTGCAGGCATTCATGCAGCAGGTACCTGCGGACGAACCGCTGCTGGCGGCCGGACTGGGCAGCAATCTGCTGGTGCGCGACGGCGGTTATCGCGGCACGGTGCTGCTGATGGTGGGTGCGCTCACCGAGCTGCGCATGGAAGACGGAATGATCTATGCGCAGGCGGGTGTACCGGGCGCGAAGTTGGCGCGCTTTGCGGCGGGCAACAACTTGTGCGGCGCGGAATTTTTTGTCGGTATCCCCGGCACGCTGGGCGGCATGCTGGCGATGAACGCCGGTTGCTACGGCAACGAGACCTGGGGTGCCGTGCAGCGTGTGCAGGTGCTGACGCGCAGCGGCGAGTTGCTGGAACGCACGCCGCAGGAATATGACATCGGTTATCGCCACGTCGCATTGAAACAGCGTGGCGAAGAGTTCTTCGTCGGTGCCTGGCTGCGCTTCGGCGGGGGGGACGTGGCGGCAGCCAAGCAGGCCATCAAAGCGCTGATGGAAAAGCGCAGTGCCAGCCAGCCATTGCAGATGCCCAATGCGGGTTCTGTGTTCCGCAATCCGCAGGGCGAGCATGCGGCGAAGCTGATCGAAGGCTGCGGGCTGAAGGGCAAGCGTGTCGGCGGTGCGCAGGTGTCGGAGAAACATGCGAACTTCATCGTCAACGCAGGCGGTGCGACAGCGGCAGACATCGAAGAATTGATTGGTGAAGTGCAGGCGACGGTGCGGAAGCAGACAGGCATCAACCTGCATCCGGAAGTGAAGATCGTTGGAGAGAAAGTTAAGTGAATAAATTCGGAAAAGTGGCGGTGTTGTTCGGCGGGCGTTCGGCGGAGCGCGAAGTGTCGCTGAAGAGCGGCGCGGCGGTGTTGGCCGCTTTGCTGCGCAGCGGTGTGGATGCGCACGCGTTCGATCCGGCCGAGCGCGAGTTGTCGGCATTGAAGACGGAGAAATTCGACCGCGTGTTCATGATGTTGCACGGCCGTTTTGGTGAAGACGGCACGGTGCAGGGCGCGCTGGAACTGATGGGCATCCCCTACACCGGCAGCGGTGTGATGGCGTCGGCCATCGGTATGGACAAGTGGCGTACCAAGCTGATCTGGCAGGCAGCCGGATTGCCGATCCCCGAATACGAAGCGCTGACCGCGCCGAGCGACTGGGATGCGGTGGCGGAGCATCTGGATCTGCCATTGTTCATGAAGCCGGCCAGCGAAGGTTCCAGTGTCGGCGTGATCAAGGTCAAAAAAGTGGAAGACCTGCCTGCAGCGTATGCGGAAGCCGCGCAGCACGACAAGGTGGTGATCGCCGAAAGTTTCATGGGCGGCGGCGAGTACACGGTGGCGATTCTGAACGGCAAAGCTTTGCCGGCGATCAAAATTGAACCGGCGAACGAGTTCTACGACTACGAGGCGAAATATCTGCGCGACGACACACGTTATCTGTGCCCATGTGGATTGGATGCCGAGCAGGAAGCCGGGATGCAACACATGGCGCAACTGGGATTCCAGTTGATCGGCGGGCAGGGCTGGGGGCGCGTGGACTTTCTGCGCGGCGAGGACGGCAAGATGTATCTGCTGGAAGCGAACACCGCGCCAGGTATGACCGATCACAGTCTGGTGCCGATGGCGGCGCGTCAGGCAGGCATCGGATTCGACCAGCTGGTGCTGCAGATCCTGGAGGGCGCGGGAAATGCGAAATAGATTCATTTCGTTTGTTTCCTCTCCTCCCGGGAGAGGATTGAGGAGAAGATTGAGGAGAGGGTATGTGGGATAACGCTCATCTGCTGCGCGGTATCTCCAATGTGCTGTTCGGCTTCAGCGTACTGCTGATGGTGTACGGCCTGTTGCGCTACGTGGCGCAGTTGCCGGCGTTTTCCTTGCAGGCGGTGGTGCTGACGGAAAATCCGCAACGCGTGGATGTTGCGCAACTGGAGGAAGTGGTGCGCGAGCAGGTGCGCGGCAATTTCTTTACCGTCGATCTGGTCGATGCGCGCGCGGCATTTCAGCAACTGCCCTGGGTGCGTTCGGTAAGTGTGCGCCGCAAATTCCCTTGGCAACTGGAGGTGGTGATCGAGGAGCACATCGCGCTGGCGCGCTGGAACAAGACTGCACTGGTGAATACCTATGGTGAGTTGTTCGAGGCGAAGAGCGATGAAGCGTTGCCCGAGTTCTCCGGCGAACAGGAGAACTCGCTGGTGGTGGCGCGCATGTATAGCGAACTGGAGCAGGAATTGCTGCCCATGCAACGGCATATCGCGCAATTGGATCTGTCGCCGCGCATGAGCTGGCAGGTGAAGCTGGACGATGGCATGGAGCTGGCGCTGGGGCGCGAAGCGATGCGCGAACGACTGGCGCGTTTCGTCAAAGTATTTCCGTACAGCGTGGCGGTGCGCGTGCCGAATGCGCGCCGTATCGATCTGCGCTATCGCAATGGATTCGCGGTGCAGTCGCGACACGGTGCGGCGGAGCCGATGAGTGCGGGAGCGACTGCATTGCACCGCCTCCCGCAAACGGCTGACTTCGTCAGTAACGTATCGGCGGTGCAGCCGCTTGGCGCGGCATAGGGTTGTCAGGAGAAGGTGATGAGCAAAGAAAGCAAGAATCTGGTCGTGGGTCTGGACATCGGTACGTCGAAGATTGCGTGCATCGTGGCCGAGGTGACGGCGGAAGGCACGCTGGAGGTGATCGGCGCGGGCATGCATCAATCGTCCGGCATGAAAAAAGGCATGGTGGTGAACATCGATGCCACGGTGGGCGCGATCCAGCAGGCGCTGCAGGAGGCGGAACTGATGGCAGACTGCAAGATACGCCAAGTCTACACCGGCATCGCGGGCGGCCACATCCGCAGCTCGAACGCGCACGGCATGATCAAGATCAAGGACAAGGAAGTGGCGCACACCGATGTTCTGCGCGCCATCGAGACGGCCAGTTCCATCAGCCTGCCGGGCGACCAGCAGATCCTGCACATCCTGGAGCAGGAATTCAGCATCGACGGGCAGGGCGGGATCAAGAAGCCGCTGGGCATGAGCGGCCTGCGTCTGGAAGTGGAGATTCACATCGTGACCGGCGCGGTGTCGGCGGTGCAAAACATCCTCAAGTGCATCCACCGTTGCGGCTTGGAAGTGGAAGACATGATTTTGCAACCGCTGGCGTCGAGCAAAGCGGTGCTGGCCGACGACGAGCGCGAACTGGGTGTGTGTCTGGTGGATATCGGCGGCGGCACGACCGATGTGGCGATCTTCACCGGCGGCGCGATCCGCCATACGGCGGTGATCCCCATCGCGGGCGACCAGATCACCAACGATATCGCGATGGCCCTGCGCACGCCGACCAAGGACGCCGAGGACATCAAGATCAAATACGGCTGCGCCTTGCGCCAGCTGGCGAACGATGCGCTGATCGAAGTGCCGGGTGTGGGCGAGCGCAGTGCGCGCATGCTGTCGCGCCAGACGCTGGCGGAAGTGATCGAGCCGCGCGTCGAGGAGCTGTATTCGCTGGTGCAGACGGAGATTCGCCGCAGCGGTTTCGAGGACCTGCTGTCCTCCGGCATCGTCATTACCGGCGGCAGCGCCGCCATGGACGGCATGGTCGAGTTGGGCGAGGAGATATTCCATCTGCCGGTGCGGCTGGGATTGCCGCGCAACATAGGCGGCTTGTCGGCTGTAGTGAAGACGCCGCGTTATGCGACCGGTGTCGGCCTGCTGGTGTACGGACTGGAGTGCCACCAGCGCGAGGAAGTGTCCAGAGTGGGGACGGGTTCGTTCAAGGATGTGCTGGAAAAGATGAAGGATTGGTTCAAGGGGAATTTTTAGCAGTAGGCGTGCTGTGGGAATGGTCGGTTTTGTAATAAATATTCGTTATCAACTTTAAGGAGAAAAATGATGGCTTTCGAACTGTTGGATGCACAACCGCAAGGCGCGGTGATCAAGGTGGTGGGCGTGGGCGGCTGCGGCGGCAATGCGGTCGATCACATGATCGAACAGGGTGTGCAAGGGGTCGAGTTCATTACCATCAACACCGATGCGCAGGCATTGAAACGCAGCAAGGCGCGCGTGCAGTTGCAGATCGGTTCCGCATTGACCAAGGGGCTGGGCGCGGGTGCCAAGCCGGGGGTCGGGCAGGCCGCTGCGGAAGAGGACCGCGAGCGCATCGCCGAGATCATCAGCGGCGCGAACATGGTGTTCATCACCGCCGGCATGGGCGGCGGCACCGGCACCGGCGCGGCACCTATCGTGGCGCAGGTGGCCAAGGAGATGGGCATCCTGACGGTGGCGGTGGTGACCAAGCCGTTCGTGTTCGAGGGCAAGCGCATGCTGATCGCGCAGCAGGGTATCGAGGAATTGGCGGCCTATGTCGATTCGCTGATCATCGTGCCGAATGCCAAGCTGATGGAAGTGCTCGGCGGCAAGACGACCATGCCGACAGCCTACAAGGCGTCCAACGGAGTGCTGCATGGCGCGGTGGCCGGCATCGCGGAAGTCATCAATGTGCCGGGCATGATCAACGTGGACTTTGCCGACGTCTGCACCGTGATGTCCGAGAACGGTATGGCGATGATGGGATCTGCCGTGGCGTCCGGTGAAAACCGTGCGCAGCGTGCGGCAGAGCAGGCGATCGCCAGCCCGCTGCTGGAGGATGTGGACCTGACCGGTGCGCGCGGTGTGCTGGTCAACGTGACTTCCAGCAGCGAGATCACGCTGGAGGAGTTCCATGAAGTGATGAACTGCTTCCAGTTTGCGGCTTCCGAGGCGACCGTGATCGTCGGTTCCGTGTTCGACGAGAACATGGGCGACGAGTTGCGCGTGACCATCGTGGCAACCGGGCTGGGTGAAGTGCGCAAGCCGCAGGCTCGTCCGGTGCTGGTGCCGCAAGCCCAGTTGCGCACCGGTACGCATGATGCGCCCATGGTCGATTTCAGCGAGCTGGACATGCCGGCAGTGATGCGCAGCGGACGTCATCGCGAGGCGGTGGAAGCGATGAAGCAGTCCGGTGTGGAGACGCTGGATATTCCGTCGTTCCTGCGCAAACAGGCGGACTGAGCAAGCGTGATCGCCTGGGGAGCGGGGCGGGCTGTTGTTGCGGCCTGTGCTAAACTTGCCAGCGATTCAGTCGGGAAAACAGCAATGGTCAAACAACGCACATTAAAGACGGTGGTCGAGGCGACCGGTGTCGGTCTGCATACGGGCGAGAAGGTCTATCTGACTTTGCGTCCCGCAGCCGTCGACAGCGGCATCGTGTTCCGTCGCGTGGATCTGCCGCAGTCATCGGACATCCGCGCCGAAGCATATGCGGTGCATGACACGCGCCTGTCTACCTGTCTGGAGGCGAAAGGCGCGCGCGTGGCGACGGTCGAACACTTGATGTCGGCTTTGGCCGGCTTGGGTATCGATAACGCTGTCGTCGAGCTGACCAGCCCCGAGTTGCCCATCATGGACGGCAGTGCGGGCACGTTTATATTTTTGCTGCAGTCGGCCGGGATTGTTGAGCAGGATGCAGCCAAGAAATTCATCCGTATCAAGAAGACTGTTGAAGTGAAGGATGGGGACAAGTGGGTACGTTTCGAGCCGTTCAACGGTTACAAGCTGAGTTTTACCATCAATTTCGCCCATCCGGTATTCGCCAATACCAAGCAGAACGTGGTGGTCGATCTGGGCGAGCATTCTTATACAAAGGAAGTCAGCCGCGCACGCACCTTCGGTTTCATGCAGGATGTGGAGAGCATGCGTGCGCAGGGCTTGGCATTGGGCGGCAATCTGGACAATGCCATCGTGATAGACGAGTACCGTGTGATCAATCCGGATGGTCTTCGTTATGACGATGAGTTCGTCAAGCACAAGGTGCTGGATGCCATCG